>R14__coassemble_162_pt1 | contig 57654 bp, 49 predicted proteins | sample R14__metabat2_low_PE_022 | metagenome-assembled genome bin R14 | reverse complement strand
TTCATATACTTTTTCTAAATTATTATTATACTACAAACCATATAATATAATAAAGTAAATAATTTAAAAATATAAAAATAACGGTCCCGAAGGACCGTTTTTTAGGTAAAATCATATCTTTGCACACTCAAGATAATATCTCTTGTCGGCAGCATGCCCTATAGAAAAGCTCTTTTTCGGGAAAGCTCCGTCTTTTTCAACTCCCGGGAAAAGCTCTTCTTTATTTAAAGCTGGTAAAAGAAGCGCTGCATTGCCCTCGCGGCTTCCCATTTCAAGGGCTGTTTCATCGTTGTGGATATAGTCAACATACCCTCCGTGCTCTTTAACATACCCCTGGCAGAAAGCCTCGGCTTTTCTTATCTTCTCAGCGTAGCTTGATATATTCTCAAGTCCCAGTGCCTTCACGCCCTCATCAAAGCCTTCTTTTTCGGTGTTGAATACCACTCTGTGTATAGGCTGAAAGTCTATTGCGTCATCATAAATGTTCACAAGTTCAACGAGAGCTGAATGTGCTCCGCATTTTTTGGCTGTTGCAAGGCTGTGGTTCCCGTCGCCTATTGCCATAACAACCGGTACCCCTGAAAAGCTGTGGTCTATGCACGATGTCTCTATATGGCAGAGTATCTCGTCTGCCTCCTTTGCGGCTTTTCCGCTCACTCGGCTGCCCTTTATATGTCCTCCGCCCATATTGAGCTCAAAATCATAAAGGGTCTCAAGCTCACCGCCTGAACTGAGCTCACTTAGAGCATCAAAAAGCTCATTCTGTCTGTCGTCTATAAATACCATAACGTGCGGCATCTCAATGGAGGCTGCATTGCGTATCTTCACTCTTGCAGGCAGCCGCTCTTCAACTGTCCCTTCGGTTGCGCGTATAAGAGAGGTTGAAGAGGCGGAATAGTCATACTCATCAAGGTTTATTGCCCCAACGAGCCCCTTGCGCACGCGCCCGTCGGCAAGAGTGCGCTCAACGAATATAAAGCTATCCTCTATAGTGCGGAAAACACCGCCCTCAAGATACTCATCCATACGGTTGTTTATTTTGCGCTGTTCTAAGTCTATATCTCTATCAAGATAAGCCTCGGGGAGCATAAGGCGCAGAGTGCTTGGAGCCTCACCTATAAACCTGTCAAGCTCGTCCCAGTATTCAGGCTCTGAGGAGTGCTGGTCGCAGGCAACAACGCTCCATTTGTTCATATCTGTACTCTCAACGGGAATAAGAATATCTGCCGTATTAAATAATCTGCTCATTTTTTCTCCTGAAAAACTCCGATACAGCCATAAGGCCGCATCGGAGCTTTATAGTTTAGTTCTTTCTATACTATTTCAGTTCAGTTGAGATTGTCGAGATAATCAACAATAGCGCGTACGGTCACAAGCTTCATTGCGTCGTCGTCTGAAATGGTAATGCCATAATTGTCTTCAAGAGCCATAATGAGTTCAACTACATCAAGAGAATCTGCACCGATATCATCAATAATATTGGTGTCTAAGCTGATAGATTCGGGATCAATGTCAAACTGCTCAGCAAGAGTTTTGCGCACAGCTTCGAAATTCATAACTTATTCTCCTTTAAATTGATCAGAAATATTGTATTAATAACTCAGGCCCATTCCTTGACCTTGGGCTTCTTTGCAGAGCTGCTGCTGTTTGCAGCATTACCTGCAGTCTTCACCGGGGTAACAACAACGCGGCGGTTGGGCTCTTCGCCTGTAGATGCGGTAGTAACGCCTTCATAATCCTGAAGAGCTGTGTGAATAACATGGCGCTCATAGGAGTTCATCGGCTCAAGAGCCATGCTGCGCTTATACTTTATAGCCTTCTCTGCCATCTTCACGGCAAGCCGTGAGAGGGAATCCTCGCGCTTAGCACGGTAGGATTCAGCGTCTATATTTATATGCATGCGCTTGTCTGAGCCATGGTTTACAACATAGTTTGTCAGATGCTGAATAGCATCAAGAGTTTCACCGCGGCGGCCTATTATAGCACCCATGTTTTTGCCTGAAAGCTCAACATTTATTCCGCCGTTGTCTCTCGGACCTATCTCCATATCGGCTTCAACGTCCATGCGCTCAAGAAGCCCTGTGAGAAATTCGCGGATTTCTGCATACTCTGCCTTTTCGTCTGCAGGAGCAGCTTTCTTCTGTGCAGGAGCTTTTGCTTCTGCAGCAGCATCAGCCTTTTTCTCTTCTTTCTTTGCAGGTTTCTTCTCAGGCTTTTTGCCGTTGTTTTTCTGAGCCGGTGCTGCGGCAGGCCTATCTTCCTTAACCGGTGCGGGGTCTTCAACTTCGTAGCTAACGCGTATGCGTGCCGGGGATGCGCCTATTCCGAGAAAGCCGCTTTTCGCGCGCTCAAGGATCTCAACAGACACATCGTCGCGGTCCATGCCCAACTCTTCCAGAGCGGCGGCAATAGCTTGGTCTTCGGTGCGCCCGGTCTTTTCAAGAGTTTTTATCATTTAATTTTCTTCCTTTTTGGTTTCTTCAGCTGCTGTCTCTTCTTCAGCTTCAGCAGCCTGTGCAAGTTCTTCAACAGCTTCGGCAATAGTGTCGGTTGCGTCTTCAATCTGCTGCACTTCTTCTTCAATAGCTTTCTCAACAGTGTCGGTGGCTGGAGCATCGCCGGCGGCGAGAACGGAGGCCTCTTCAACGGCTTCTTCTATTGTCTCTTTTTCGGCTTCAATGATGCTTTCAAGCTCAGCTATTGTGGAGGTGTCGGATACGGGAGTTTCGGGAATACCGAAGCGGTTCGGGTCATAGGCGCGGCCTCTTGCATAGCGGCGGTTGCCAACCTGTGAAGCGGGCTTTTCGTATTCTTCAATTCCCAGACGCTCACGGCGTGCCGCACGCTCTTCTTTTTCTATAGCGGCCTTGCGCTCGTTGCTCTTCTGCTTTTCGTTTGCCTTCTGTTTTTTCTTGCTGGTGTTTGTGTTTACTTCTGATGTGCCTTCAGCGTGCTTGCGCTCTGTCTCAAGCCTGTTGAGCTCAAGCTCGCGCTCTCTTGCCTGGCGTCTAGCATTTCTCTCAGCGTCTTCCTTATCAAGCTGTCTCTTATATACCTTGGTGAGAACAAAGTCTCTCAGCATACCAAAGCAGCTGTTTGCTATCCAGTAAACACCCATTGCAGCCGGCATGATAAAGCAGAACCACAGTGACATAAGCGGCATCATAAGAGTCATGCTCTTCATGGATGCATTAGTCTGCGCGTCTGTCTGCGGGTTGGAGAGATTGGAGATCTTCATGGAAAGCCATGAAAGAAAAGCTGAGACAACAGGAATAAGGAACAGACCGAATGCTGCCCAGGTAAATCCGGAGATCCAGAACTTCCAGTCAGGTACAGAGCCCATGTTCATTCCAAGAAAGCTGTAGTCAAAATCGCACAGCTTGTCAAAAGTCTCAACAGTGTTGAGACTCGAGGCTTGAACTTCGGCCCAGTGTTCATGGACAAGATTTGCTATTTTGATCTCGGCATAAGAGTCAGTCTTGGCAGGAATAGTATAAAGTCCGTTTTCTACAAAGAAGTCAGTAAGCTTTGTAACAAGGTCGGAGCTTATATACATCATTCTTGTGAGAGGCTGGCGGATTACGCTATAGAGCGCAATAAGAATAGGGAACGGAATGAGAGACCAGATGCATCCGGACATAGGGTTAATGCCCTCTTCGCGGTAAAGCTTCTGCATCTCCTCATTGAGCTTCTGCTGGTTTCCTTCGTGGCGGCGCTGCAGCTCCTGAATTTTGGGCTGAAGGCGGGTTGTCTGCATGGTGCTCTTCTTACTCTTGGCCATAAACGGTGTGAGAATAAGGTTAACTGCCAGAGCGAAGAGAATAACAGCCAGACCATAGTTGCCTGTCCAGTTATAAAGCTGGATCATAAGCCACGCAAAGGGCTTAGTAATTGTTGCCCACATAGGTAACTCCTCTAAAATTCAATTTTCTTCCGCTTACGGTACGGGGTCGTATATGTCGTAGTCCTTCCCGTGAAAGGGATGGCAGCGGCATATGCGCTTGAATGCAAGCCATCCGCCCTTAAGGGCGCCGTATTTCTCAATGGCTTCCATTGCATACTGCGAGCAGGTCGGTATAAAACGGCAGCATGGCGGTCTTGCGGGAGAGATGTATCTGCGGTAAAAGCGTATGGCGGCAAGAAGGACCTTTTTCATCATGTCTCATCCTCCATCAGCAGATGGCTGTCGCGGCATGCCTGAAGAAAAGCTTCTTCCATTTTGCGGTAATCCGCATCAACGCATCTTGAGCGTGCAACTATCAGCACGTCCTGCCCGCTTTTAAGCTTTGGCAGATTAAGACGGTAGATCTCGCGAAGCCGACGCTTGATGCGGTTTCTCACCACCGCGTGCCCGAGCTTCGTTGATACGGTAAATCCCGCGCGGCTTGCACCGGTGCGGTTTTTGCGGCTATATACCACCATATACGGATTAACGCTGCTTTTTGCTTTTGAGTACATGCGTCTGAAGTCGCTGTTCTTTTTTATAGTAAAGCGTGGATCCAAAACGCTGTGCCTCCAAAACTCCCTTAAATACCCAAAGGGTGGACGTTGATCCACCCTGATTAAACAATATTACCGTTTAATAACCTGCATCTGCATGCAAAACTCATGCGCTGAGCTTTGCTCTGCCCTTTGCTCTGCGGTTGGAGAGAACCTTGCGGCCGTTGGCAGTAGCCATTCTTGCTCTGAAACCGTGAACCTTGCTGCGCTGACGCTTTTTGGGCTGGTAAGTGCGAACTGTCATAATATTGATTGCTCCTTTCGGTATAATACTCAACATCGGGCTTTGCCCGAAGTAGTTGACAAAAATAACACCCGGCATCCTCATCGGGCTGCCGAGTGTTGATTATACCTTATTATATTTAAAATTGTCAACTGTTTTTGCTCTTTTTGGCACTTATGCCGTTATAGGCAAAACTCAGCGCCGCATATACGGGATAAGACAGGAATATCGGGAAAATATACCTGAAGTTGCTCACCGGTCCGAACATGAATATTGCCCACTGCAAAAGTGCCGGCAAAAGCACTAGCCTTGCCTTCGCCTTATCTCGCGCCTTCAGCACAGCCATGCAGAAAAGTGTAAGCCACAGCGGGAATGAGAGCGAGAATATTCTGCTTATAATAGGCACATTTCTAAATAGTGAGTAGTCGGCAGCACTCTCATAAAAGTTAAATAACCCCGGCAGCTTGCTGTCTCTAAAAAACCAGTAGTAGCCGTATCCGCCAAAGTGCTTATCCCCTCCAAGGCTTGTTTCAATATACTGCCTCTGCGCAAAGCTGTCTACAGCATCCGCTCCCTGGTACCAGTACGGCAGGTTTAGCGTAAGAAAAGCATCAAGATAATCTGCAGGGTATCTTACCCCGAGCTTCACCCAGAGCTTTATAAAGTTAACAAGCTCGCTGCCCGAAACATGAAAGCTGTTCTTAACAGGGTCTGCAAAGCGCGGGTTATAATTTTCGGCAGCCGGGATTGCGTCGCCGTAATAGACGTCAAGCTGCGCTATCTCCTCCTCAGGGATTTCATCTGCATGCCGGTCTATAACGCACGCTATCTGCTGCATCGGTACCACTATAAGCTCGCTGCTGCTCCCGCTCTCAAAGCCTATCGCGGGATAAATAACATTATTTATTAAAAGATACAGCACTACCGGCAGTGCAAATATCTCAGCCGCGCGCTTTTTATCCTGCAGAGCTTTGAGCGCAAATGGTATCATCAGCAGTATGCAGAAAAACGCATTGCCTCTTAAAAGGCAGGCAAGAAGCGTTATAAGAATAAACCTTATGCGGCATCTGCGGCTGTTAAGATAGGCATCCGTCTCCGCAATAAGCTCCCACAGCTCAAGTGCCAGCAGTATAAATGCTCCTGCAAAAAGCACCGCCTTTGTCGTTGAAAAAGACATTATAGAAATAACCGGGTTGAGGATGAAAAATAAAAGCGCAATAAGTCCCCACCCGCCCGAAGCTGTCTTTTTACATATGAATGACGGGACCTTTGCCAGCATAGCCGAGAAGATAAGCATCTGGAAAATGGAATAAAAAACTATTGCATTATTTGTGTGGAGCTTTTCCTGTATCTGCACGCATATTATCCACAAAAATGTGTGCAGCGGCGGAACTGCCGTGCTGTATGGAATATCGCCCATTATCATGGCGGTCTGGGTTATTATGTCGTAGCTGAAAACGCCGGGGTAATATGCAAGGTAGCAGGGGAGAAAGCTGCAGAATATTATAGCCCATATATAAAAATACGCTCCCCTGCCGGTAAAGAATCTATATAACCGCCCTTCGCCCGGCGCCGCTGCGGAATCTCCTCTTTTTGCGATAAACTGCAGCAGAAAGAGCATAATAAAGCCCAGCGCAAGCGTTAAAATAACTATGCTCCCTATTGTTATAATGCAGCTTTTTGCACTCTTAAAACCGCCTCTTAGAGAGTTGGTATCATACATGATGAAGCCGAGCACGAGCGCAAGGGAATATAGAAACGAAAATGTAAATGCAGTTTTTTTAATTCTGCCTGATGCCATTGAGCAGTTTCCTCCGCGGAAAATCCCGCTGTTACAACTTGTTTTTAATACTTTTTCAGTATAACACGTTCCTAAGCCCCGTGCAAACAATTGAGTTTTTCAGTTTATTATGCTATGATATAAAATCAGAATAGTATGAAATAAATCCGCTGTAAACTAAGGAGGCATCTGCATTGTCAACACCCGCAGCAAAAAAGTTAATATACGCTGTGTTTGTAATGGCAACGTTGCTGATGTTGGCATTTAATTTTATGACACCCATGGCGGGAGACGATTATGCTCACTATTATGGAATGTTAGGGAATCATGCCACATCAATCGGGGAAATAATCGACAATTTGACTATTTTTCGCCAGACATCAAACGGAAGAGTTGTTTCTCATTTTTTAGTATATCTTTTTCTGATCCCGCCAAGAACTTTATTTTCAGTAATTAATGCCATTAATACAATATTCATTATTTGGTTGCTGTATCGATATTTTCGTAGCGAAAATTGTCAAAAAAGTTTGATTTTACTCCTAATATGCATATTTCTTATATGGTGCTTTATGCCTGGGTTTGGCGAGGTTTTCCTTTGGTTTACCGGCTCTATTAATTATTCATGGGGGTTAACACTTTTTTTGCTTTTTATTTTTCCGTTCTACTGTTTGTATATGGATAAAAGTTGTCATATTCCGGGGGCTTTTCTTTGTATTTTAGGACTTTTAAGTGGAGCGTATTCTGAAAATGGAGCATCGGCAACAATTTTTGTAAGCAGTGCTTTCCTGTTAGCAATATGGGTATCAAAAAGAAAAATTGAATGGAAATTTGTTATTGCAGAGGTATGCTTGTTAATTGGTTTTGCCTTTCTCATGACAGCCCCTTCAGAAACAGAAACAAGAATGGGCGAGCTAAAATGGACTGCAATTATATCTTCTTTACAAAATTGTTTTTTACTTACATTTAAATACTGCTGGGGACTGTTGATTCTTTTCTTAATTTTATTTATCTTGTCTGTCTTAAAGGGAGCAAATAAAAAAGTCCTAGTTTCGTCACTGCTTTTTGCCGGAGGAGCAGTTGTTTCTGTTGGCGTATTTGCTTTTGCAGCATATATTCCAAGAAGAAGTTTTTATATTATGACAGTCTATATGACAATTGCAGATATGATTCTTCTTGATAAGCTATATAATACTCAAAATCTAAAACCTGTTTTAACTCTTGCAGCGGCAATGTTTGTTTTATTTAGCTACCGTTTTATATATGGAGTCTATGATATATCAAAACTTTGCTATCAGTCGGTAGTTAGAGAGAAAATAATTGAAGAAGCAAAAACGTCAGGAAATTTAAACGTGGTAATACATGAATATACCACCGGTACGGCTTATAGCGAAATTTCTTATGAAGAACTGGAAGAAAGCCCCGACTGGTGGTATAACGAGTTGCTTGCAAGATATTACGGGCTGGAAAGCGTTACGGGGATTGTAGAACGATGAAAAAGTTTTGCACTTCTACCAAAGAACTTGCCATATCTTCTGCAGGGATAATTGTTATGGCTTGTTTGCTCATATATTGGTGGACAAGGGACAATACAGCAAATATTGCAGGTCACATTGCAGCAGTTGCAGTTGTATTACTGTTCTGTTTGCTCTGCATTCCATTCGTACATAAGTGGATTGAATTTTGGGACAGTGATTTTAAAGAAAGTGTCATTAATAAGGAAGCAAAAACGTCTACTTTGTTAATGATTTTTTGTTCAATTACTCTCACATCGCTGATGTTTTACTTGGTTGTATATGAAATCAGAATGTGGCTTGGTGATACTGCAACACTGAGTGAAAGTTTTGGCTTTTATATTAATCTGGATACGGGGAATTATCTGGGTATTGCAGAATATTTATATGATTTATCAGCACCTGCAGCGCCTGAAAGAATTGTATTTTACCCTGGGTACCCTTTTTTAGTTAGAGCAGTTGCTGCTTTTACAGGAAACTATCTTCTTTCTGCAGTTTTGGTAAGCGTTTTATTTTATTCTGCTAGCGGCTGCATGTTATATAAACTCCTCTTGCTTGATTACGACCATAGCCAAGCAATTGGTGCAGTAAAATATATGGCGCTGCTGCCGGGTGGATTTTTCTTTGCTTTTCCTTTGAGTGAGAGTTTATTCATTTTTTTCTGTATTACTAGTATATACTGTGCACGTGTAGAAAAATATTTCTTAAGTGGTGCAGTAGGGGCGTTAGCGGCATTTACACGTTCTTTGGGCGTGCTATTAGTGGCTCCAATTATCTTTGAAGTTTTCCCTAATAAAGAAAAAAGGGTTGGAGGATTCCTTGCGGCATGTATTGTCCCGTTAGGAACAATATCGTATTTGCTGATTAACTATATTGCAGCCGGAGACCCGTTGGCATTTCAAATGTATGAAAGTTCACATTGGGGACAGGAATTTGGACTGTTTTTCGGCACGGCCGCGTATCAGATGGATAATGCCCTCGCCGACTTACAAACAGACTACTATACTGCTTCTTTAGGAATTTGGATTCCAAATTTGGCATGGTGCTTTTTTTCTCTTATTCTAATGACATTTGCAACTCGCAGAATCCGAGCAAGCTATAGCGTTTATTATATTGCATATTATGTATTTGCTATTGCCCCTACATTTTTGATAAGTGCCCCAAGGTACCTGGTCGCTTGCCTTTCAATTTATCCTGCCCTAGCGGAGTTGTGTAGATATAAAAAAATTGATAGAATACTTTCAATTTTATGTATTCTTGCTTCCCTATACTATATTTTTGCATTTGCAAATCTATGGGATGTTTATTAGACATAAGCAAAGGGTTATAACTTGTGTCTCACCTCTGTTTCGGGCACCGGCATAAATTGTTATTTCGACTGACGTGCCTTTTCAGGTACAGTAGCACAAAAACCTAAATCTTAATAAAAAAATTACCGATGGAATCGGGTAAAAAACTATTGCATTTATCATAAAGCTGTGCTAATATATTCAAGCTTAAGAAATGCATGCGCCGTTAGCTCAGCTGGATAGAGCGTCTGGCTACGGACCAGAAGGTCAGGGGTTCGAATCCCTTACGGCGTGCCAACCGGATCCATTATTTGGGTCCGGTTTTCTTTTTCTCTCACGAATCTTCAGTGAATAGTATAGACCGAAAGGACGGTATGATCTTGAAAGTACTTGCTGTAGGCGATGTATGCGGCGAACCGGGGCTTGCCTTTCTCGACAAGACCTTAAAAAACTATAAAGCCGAGCACGGCATAGATTTCTGCGTTGTAAACGGCGAGAATGCAAATGTTGTCGGCGTAACTCCCAAGCAGGCAGATGCTATCTTCCGCGCGGGTGCCGATGTTATAACTCTCGGCAACCACACCTGGACACGCACGGAACTTCAGCCCTATCTTGATGAGCGCACAAGAATCCTCCGCCCCGCAAACTACGGTCCTCAGTGCCCAGGCAGAGGCATAAACAGCTTCAAGACCCCTTTCGGCAATATCTGCGTTCTCAATCTTCTCGGCAGATTCACCCTTGATAATAATACCGATAACCCCTTCGTTATAGCAGACGGCTATATGAACGAGATAACCGAAAAGATAATCCTTGTAGATTTCCACGCCGAGGGCACAAGCGAAAAGCGCGCCATGGGCTACCTTTTAGACGGTAAAGCCTCTGCTGTCTGGGGCACCCACACCCATGTGCAGACCTCCGATGCCTGCGTTCTGCCCAAGGGCACAGGCTATATAACAGACCTTGGCATGACAGGTCCTGTTGAGTCGGTTCTTGGAATAGACCCGGAGCAGAGTATAGGCAAGTTTATGGGCGATCCTCCGCAGCGTTATAATTCGGCAAAAGGACTTTGCACTCTTGAAGGCTGCATTTTTGAAATAGACCCCGAGAGCGGGAAATGCCTTAAGGCGGAAAGCATCAGAATAAGATAAAAGAAATTTATTATGGAAGAAGTTAGAAGCATAAAGATCCTTCATACGGCAGATCTCCATCTTGATTCCCCGTTTGAGGCACTGTCAGCCGAAAAAGCTATGACGCGCAGGAGAGAGCAGCGCATACTTTTAAGCCGCATTGCCGCTCTTGCCAACAGCAGCAAGGCAGACATAGTGCTCCTCAGCGGAGATATACTCGATGGTGAAGATCCATATTTTGAGACGGCAGAGGAGCTCTGCGCATGTCTCAGAAGGATAAATGCGCCCGTTTTCATCTCTCCGGGCAATCACGACTTCTATTCTCCATCATCTCCTTATGCGCATATGTCCCTTCCGGATAATGTTCACCTTTTCACATCAGATAAAATCGAATGCGTATCTTTGCCGGATATAGGCGCGGCCGTATATGGCGCAGCCTTCACAGACAAAACTTCCCGCCCGCTTTTGAAGGGCTTCTCCGCCGGGAGAACCCCGGGCATTATAAATATAATGTGCATTCATGGCGAAGTCGGTACGCCCGACTCCCGCTACAATCCCATGTCCGAAGAGGATATAGCCTCAAGCGGCATGGACTATATAGCGCTGGGGCATGTGCACGCTGCAAGCGGTCTAAAAAAAGCAGGGAACACCTTCTACTCACAGCCCGGCTGCCCTGAAGGGCGCGGCTTTGATGAGTGCGGCGAAAAGACCGTCAACATGATAGAGCTTTCAGAGGGTGAGTGCCGCCTTGATAAAGTCAGTATAGCATCGCGCAAGTATGAGCAGATGGAAATAGACATCACCGGCACAGACCCTGCCGTTGCCATTCAGCTTGCCCTGCCCGATGATACTATCCGCGATATATACCGCATCACGCTCAAAGGCGAGGCTTCATCGCCGGTAAATATCCACCGCCTCGAAACAGTATTCTTAGGTCTTTTCTTTGCTCTTCAGCTTATAGACAAAACCGTCACTCCGCGTGATATCTGGGAGTCTGCCGGCGAAGACACTCTCCGCGGTATATTCCTTAAAAAGCTCCGCGAGTCCTATGACTCAGCCCCTACAGCTGAGCAGAAGCAGAAGATAGAGCTGGCAGCCCGCTACGGGATAGCCGCTTTAGATAATATGGAGGAACCTTGCAGTCATGAAGATTAACAGACTCAATGCCTCCTACGGAAAATTAAATAACGAGACAATGACCTTCCACGAGGGACTTAATATAATCTATGCCCCCAACGAGAGCGGGAAGAGCACCTGGTGCGCATTTATCCGCGCCATGCTTTATGGTGTAGACTCATCAGAGCGCGCCCGCGCAGGCTACCTTCCGGATAAGCAGCGCTACTCACCATGGTCGGGTGCACCTATGGAGGGCGTAATGGACTTAACAGCCGAGCGCTGCGATATTACCATCAGCCGCTCCACCCGCATCCAGTCAGCTCCCATGCAGGAATTCTCGGCCGTCTATACCGGCACAAATACCACTGTAGATAAGCTCACCGGCACAAACTGCGGCGAGATGCTCACGGGTGTAACGGCCGATGTTTTCCGCCGCAGTGCCTTCATTGAGCAGGGCTCTGCCGCCGTAACGGGCAGCCCGGAGCTTGAAAAGCGTATTCGCTCCATTCTCTCAACCGGTGATGAGGAGACATCCTTTCCCGAAGCTGACGCCCGTCTCAAAACCTGGCAGCACCGCAGAAGATTCAACCGCAAAGGTCTTATCCCCGACCTTGAAGAGAAAATAGATAGTGCTCAGCAGAATCTAAGAGACATAGAAGATTCCTCGGCAGAGCTTTCTGCCCTTGAAGCAAAGCTTGATGAGCTTTCTAATGAGTGCGAAGAGCTTGAATCACAGATAATAGCCGACAGGCGCTCCCGCCGTGAAAATACTATTGCGCGCATAGGCTCTGCCAGGGAGGAAGTAAACGCTCTGGCTGCTGAGCGGGACGAGAGTTTGCGCTGCGTGAATGAAAAACGCGAGGCTCTGCGAAAAAGTGTATTTAATAACCGCAGTCTCAGCGATGTTGAAAGCGAAGCTGATTCTGACCTTCGCCGCGTAGATGATCTTCGCGCCTCAGCAGGCAGAAAAAATTCACCGCTTTTAATGATTATCGCTTTTGTGCTCACATTTGCACTTATTGCAGTTTATGAATTTGCCTTCAGCCATCTTGCTGTTATAATAGCAGCGGCTGTATCGGGCATTGCAGGCATAATATTCCTTATGCGATATATGCAAAACCGCCGCGACATTCTCTCGGCCGGCACGGCCCTCAGGCGCCTTATGAAAAAATACTCCGTGAGCTCGCCTGAGGAGATAACAGACATACTCGATGAGTATCATGCCCTTAACCGCTCGCTTGAAAAAGCCGAAAAACGCTCATCCGAGGCGCGTGAAAAATATTCATCTGCCTCTGCAAAACTTGCAGAGCTTGAAGCCATGGTCATAAAAGAGCTCGGAAGTCCCTCAGAGGCCTCTGAGTTCACCGCCGCAGGAAAAGAACTTGCTGCAAAGCGCAGCGAGTGCGCAAAGCTCTCATCGCAGATATCCGTGGAGCGAGGCCGCCTTATGGCGCTTGGCAGTCCGCAGGCTCTCAAAGCGGGACTTGCCACTATGCAGCAGCAGCTTGGCAAGCTCCAGAGCGAGTATGATGCCATAAGCCTTGCTGAGGCAACCTTAAAGGAAGCAGACTCCGAGATCCAGACCATCATCTCACCTGAAATCGGCAAGCTTGCCGCTAAGTATATGTCAGAAATGACAGGCGGCAGATATGAGCAGGTCCTTCTCGACAGGAACTTCTCCGCCCGCGCTAAAACGGGAGAGGATATAATAGCCCATGATTCAGGCTATCTCAGTGCAGGTACGGCAGACCTTCTTTATCTTGCAGTGCGCCTTGCCGTGTGCGACCTGGCATTCCCCTCGGGCGAAAGCTGTCCGCTCATAATAGACGATGCCCTAGTCAATTTCGATGAGACACGCTATGAGCAGGCTATGAAGCTTCTGCGAGAAATATCAAAAGAACGTCAGGTGATATTCTTCACCTGCAGGAAATAACAAGCGTAATAAACAGGAGTTTAAAATAACTGATATGACAAACGATAGAGTTTTTAATTTTGCTGCGGGCCCGTCAATAATGCCCGAGGAAGTACTTAAAAAAGCTGCCGCCGATATGATGAATTTTAACTGCACAGGCATGTCTGTTATGGAGATGAGCCACCGCAGTGCAGCTTTTCAGGAGATATTTGATACCGCCAAGTCAAAGCTGCGCGCTGTTATGAACATCCCCGAAAATTATGAGATACTCTTTCTTCAGGGCGGCGCCACACTGCAGTTTGCCTCCATTCCTATGAACCTCATCGGCACAGGCACGGCAGACTATGCAATAACCGGCAACTTCTCAGGCAAGGCAGCCAGAGAGGCGGAAAAATACGGCAGTGTCAACATAAGCTGCGACACCTCCCACTCAGACCATGACCGCATCCCAGGCCAGCAGGAACTTGTCCTCACTCCCGGCGCTGAGTATTTCTATTACTGTGCCAACAACACCATCTACGGTACCGAGTGGCAGTATGTTCCCGAGACATCCTCTCCTATCGTGTGCGACATGTCATCTGATATCCTTTCAAGGCAGGTTGACGTTTCAAAATACGCTCTCATCTATGCCGGAGCGCAGAAGAATATGGCCCCTGCAGGACTCACCGTTGTTATAATAGATAGAGACCTTGCCGGCCACGAGCTGCCTATCACCCCGCAGGTTATGAGCTATGATGTCCTTATAAAAAATGACTCCATGCTCAATACTCCTCCATGCTGGTGCATATATATGCTCTCACTCGTGCTCGAATGGATAGAGAGCATGGGCGGTGTTGCAGGCATGGAGCAGCTGCGCATAAGGCGCGCCGGCATGCTCTATGATTACCTTGATGAGAGTAAGCTCTTTATTCCTCATGCCCGCCCGGGCTCCCGCAGCGGCATGAATGTAACATTCCGCACAGGCAGCGATGATACAGACGCTGAATTTGTAAAATTTGCCGCATCTAAGGGCCTTGTAAATCTCAAGGGTCACAGACTCACCGGCGGTATGAGAGCATCTCTTTATAATGCAATGCCTGTTGAAGGCGTTGAAAAGCTTGTAGAAACAATGAAGGAGTTTGAACTTAAGCATGTATAAGATAAAATATATGAACGCCATCTCCGAGCAGGGTCTTGGTCTTCTTGAAAAGCAGGGCTATGAGGTCGGCAAAAATATAGAAGACCCTGATGGCATGATCATCCGCTCAGCAGACCTTCATGAAACTAAGTTTAATGACTCTCTTCTTGCCATAGGCCGCGCAGGCTCAGGTGTTAACAATATTCCGGTTGATGACTGCACGGAAAAGGGCATTGCTGTATTCAATAGCCCCGGTGCCAATGCAGAGGCAGTTAAAGAGCAGATCATGTGCACTCTTGTTCTTGCCTCTAAAGATATAATCGGCAGTATTGCCTGGGTGAAGTCTATTGCGGATAAGGGCGATGAGATTCCTGAGCTTGTTGAAAAAGGCAAAAAAGACTTCGCAGGCCCCGAACTTCTCGGCAAGACCCTGGGCGTAATAGGTCTTGGGGCTATAGGTGCGCTCGTTGCCAATATAGCACTTGAGTTTGGAATGACAGTCTATGGCTACGACCCGTTCATGTCAGTTGAATCGGCATGGAAGCTCTCCCGCGAGGTAAAGCATGCCGAGAGTCTTGATGAGCTCTATGAAGCAGCAGACTATATAAGCATAAATGTTCCCTATACTCCCGACACCCACAATATGCTCAATGCCGCCGCATTTGCCAAAATGAAAAAGGGCGTGCGCATAGTGAATGAATCCCGCGCGGAGATAGTAGACGATGTCGACATGACAGCCGCTTTAGATAGCGGCAGAGTCGGCAAATACGTAACCGACTTCCCGAATTCCGTTATCCTGAAGGCTCCTAATGTAATAGCCATGCCGCACCTTGGCGCCTGCACCCCCGAAAGCGAAGAGCGCTGCGCACAGATGGCAGCGCAGGAACTTATAGACTATCTTGAAAACGGCAATATTACAAATTCCGTCAATATGCCGAATGCCGGCCTTTCAAGAATGGGTGTTTGCCGCCTCTGCGTATTCCACAGAAATGTTCCCCGCATGCTCACCAATATTCTCGACTTTATCTCCAACCGCAATATAAACGTTGAGCATATGATAAATAAATCAAGAGGGGAGTATGCCTACACTATGCTCGACCTTAATAAAAAGCTTGGTCCTAAGACTGCCGAGAGCATGCGCGGCATGGACAACGTCCTTAGAGTAAGAGTGATATATTATGACTGATAAGCTATACTATAAAGATAGTCACATAATGAACTTCGCAGCTGAAATTATCAGCTGCGAATCTTATAAAAACGGCTATGCTGTGGTGCTTGACCGCACAGCCTTTTTCCCTGAGGGCGGCGGGCAGAGCGCCGATACAGGCTATATAAACGGCGTTAGAGTAAATGATGTTCAGGAGATAGACGGCCGCATACTCCACTTTACAGACTCACCTGTTGCTGCGGGAGGGTGCAGCTGTTCACTCGATGCTGAGCTGCGTTTTCGCCGCATGCAGAATCACTCAGGTGAGCACATTGTCTCGGGACTTATAAATAGTCTCAAGGGTTATGATAACGTAGGCTTTCATATGGGCGATGGAATAATGACCATTGACTTCAGCGGTGAGCTTACCCGGGAAGAGCTTGTGACCATAGAAAAACGCGCCAACGAGGTCGTGCGGGATAACATAGAGATTATTCAGCATTTTCCTTCCGACGATGAGCTCAAAGACCTTACATACCGCAGCAAGCTTGCCCTTACTCACGATGTGCGCATCGTTGAGATACCGGGAGTAGATATCTGCGCCTGCTGCGCACCCCATGTGCAGCGTACCGGCGAGGTGGGCTTTATCAAAATTCTCTCCTCCGAGCGCCATAGAGGCGGTACCCGCATAACCATGTGCTGCGGGATGAATGCATTTGATGCCGTTAATATAATGCAGGAGAATATCACCGCCATATCCTCTCTTTTAAGCGCAAAGCGCGAGGAAACGGCTTCGGCTGTTGAAAGACTCCTTCAGGAGCGGGATGCAATTAAGTTTTCTCTTGTCGGCGCTGAGACACGGCTGATTTCCGCTATAGCGAAGAGTACCCCCGATACTAGCGGCAATATCTGCCTTTTTGAAGGCTTCGAGAGCAGCAATACAGCCATAGAGCTTATAAACCTTCTTGTTCCGAAATGTACCGGTATGGCGGGTGTGTTCTCCGGCTCTGATGAAAAAGGCTATAAGTATATAATCGGCAGCACCTCAATAGACCTTCGCGCGGAGGCAAAGAATATCAATTCAGCCCTCAACGGTCGCGGCGGCGGAAAGCCGCAGATGATAATGGGGTCTGCCTCAGCTTCTGCTGAAGAGATAAAAAAGTATTTCGCAAAATAATAAAGCTATAATGTGCTCTCCAATGCTCCCTGCAGGATTTTTCCCGCAGAGAGCTTTTTTCAGCTTGACAATCTAAAGCGGCTGTATTAGTCTTCAGTTAGCTTAAACTAACTAATGTTAGTCAAAAGCAGCTTGCGTGATAATTATGAATGGAACTTAAGAGGAGAAAATATGACTCTTGATGAACTTGCAATAGGTGCCTCAGGGATAATAACTGCCGTCAACGGCGAGGGCCCTTTGCGCTGCCGTCTTCTTGATATGGGAATAATACCCCGCACAAAGGTCACAAAAATAAAGACCGCCCCTATGGGCGATCCTATCCAGATAAGCGTGCGCGGCTATGAACTCACTATCCGCCGCGAGGATGCACGCAATATAATTATCAGAGAGGAGTGGGCAGAATGATATTTGCTCTGGCAGGCAATCAGAACTGCGGCAAAACTACTCTCTTCAATGCCCTCACGGGTGCAAATCAGCATGTGGGCAATTTCCCGGGTGTGACTGTTGATCAGAAAATGGGCAGTATAAAAGGCCTTAAAGACTGCGAGGTAGTTGACCTTCCCGGCATATACTCTCTCCGTGCCTATACCCAGGAAGAGATTGTCACACGTGACTTTATTATAAATAACAAACCTGACGGGATCATAAATATAGTTGATGCTACCAACATTGAGCGCAATCTCTATCTCACATTGCAGCTCCTTGAGCTGCGCGTGCCGACGGTAGTTGCCCTCAATATGATGGACGAGGTTGCTGCTAACGGCGGAACTGTTAATATCCAAAAGCTCAGCGAGGCTCTTGGAGTGCCCGTTGTGCCTATTTCCGCCATTAAAGGGGACGGCGTATCGGAGCTTGTCCATCAGGCGGAAGAGACTGCCCGCTCAAAAACTCTCCCAAAGGTAACTGACTTCTGCGACGATGACTCTCAGGTCCACAGATGTATACATGCTGTTATACACCTTATCCAGGACCATGCCGACCGCATAGGCGTATCATCACGCTTCTGCACGGCAAAGCTTATCGAGGGCGACAGCGGTATGGAAGATCTGCTTGAGCTTGATGAAAATGAGCGGGAGCTTCTTGAACACTGCATAGTGCAGATGGAGAGCGAAACCGGGCTTGACAGGAATGCCGCCCTTGCTGATATGCGTTACAGCTTTATTGAAAAGGCAGTCGAGCAGTCTGTAGTAAAGCCTCATGAGAGCCGCGAGCATGCAAGGTCGGTTAAGATAGATAAAATCCTCACCGGTAAATATACTGCCATCCCGGTATTTCTTATTATAATGCTGCTTATTTTCTATCTCACATTCAATGTTATCGGCGCTTATCTCTCAGACCTTCTTCAGCTTGGCATAGATGCTCTCACAGCGCTTGTTGATGCAGCACTCACAGCCTACGGCATAAACCCTGTTGTGCAGTCGCTTGTTATAGACGGCATATTTGCGGGTGTCGGCAGTGTATTGAGCTTTCTGCCGGTAATAGTAGTGCTGTTCTTCTTTCTATCTATCCTTGAAGACACAGGCTATATGGCGCGTATCGCATTTTTCATGGATAAGCTCCTTAGAAAAATAGGTCTTTCGGGGCGCAGCTTTGTGCCTATGCTCATAGGCTTTGGCTGCTCCGTGCCTGCAATAATGGCAACCAGGACTGTTTCTTCAGACCGTGACCGCAAAATGACCATCCTCTTAACACCTTATATGTCCTGCTCGGCAAAGATTCCAATATACTCGGTCTTTGCAGCAGCCTTCTTTGCAGGGCACTCAGCCCTTGCAATGGTACTGATCTATGCCTTCGGAATGTTCACCGGCATAACAGTCTCCATTATATTAAAAAAGACCGCCTTTCGCGGCGAGCCTGTTCCGTTTGTTATGGAGCTTCCAAATTACCGCATGCCGTCTGCACGCAGTGTTGCAATGCTCTTGTGGGAGAAAGCCAAAGACTTTCTGCAGCGTGCCTTCACTATAATATTCATAGCAACAGTTGCAATATGGTTCCTGCAGACATTTGATATGCGCCTTAATGTTGTTAATGATAGTGCAGACAGTCTCCTCGCAGCGCTCGGCAGGTTGGCAGCTCCGCTTTTCCGTCCGCTCGGCTTTGATGACTGGCGCACCGTCACAGCGCTCGTAACCGGCATAACTGCCAAAGAGGCAGTTGTCTCCACAATGGCGGTGCTTCTCAATACCAGCACCGAGGGACTCACGGCAGCACTCGGTTCCGTATTCACCCCACTCACGGCTGCAAGCTTTCTCGCCTTCACCCTCCTCTATACTCCCTGCGCTGCTGCGATTGCAACAGTACGCAGAGAGCTGGGCTCAGGGCTTAAGGCACTTGGAGTTGTGATAATGCAGTGCACGGTTGCGTGGATTGCTGCATTTCTTGTATATCATATAGGAGCACTTTTCGTATGAAGCTTCTTGACTATATAATAATTGCTGTTGTGATTGTGCTTATAATACTTGCATGGCGCACAGCACATAAAAAAGGCAGCTGCTCGTGTTCATCGGGCAGCTGCTCGGGAAACTGTTCGCAGTGCAGCAAAGAATGCAGCGTGAATAGGAAGCAGTAAGCAGGAAGCGGGGAGCGGGGAGCGGGGACCTGTTATAGCCTATCCTTCTACTTTGAATCCAAAGTACTCCTCTGCAAAGTCTACCGACTTCACTTTAAATTCTCTGCCGCGGAGATAGTTTAGTATCCCCGCATCGGTGGGGAACTCAAATATAAGCCTGTAGGAATAGAGAGCCTGCCCTTTCTCACCGTATTTTTTGTTGAACTGCTCAGAACCGTATTTGCCGTCGCCCAGAAGCGGCCAGCCCGCGTGCGACATCTGAGCGCGAATCTGGTGAGTGCGCCCTGTAAGGAGTCTGCACTCAACGAGCGAAAGCGGACCTTTTGAGCATAGAGTTTTATATTCAGTAATGGCGGTTTTTGTGCCGGCCTCGGCTTTATTTTTTATATATACCTGGTTCTTTGCGGCATCTTTAAAAAGCTGGTCCTCAAGCCTGCCGGATTCCGGCTTCGGTCTGCCGTGTACGGCGCAGAGATAGTATTTTTCTATCTCGCGGTCACGTATCTTGTCGTTTATTATTCTAAGCGCTTCGGCATTCTTTGCAGCAATTACTATTCCGCCTGTGTTGCGGTCAATGCGATTGCAAAGGGCAGGAGCAAAGGAATTCTCCTCCTTCGGCCGCCATTCACCCTTCTGCGCAAGATATGCCTGGATATTTGCAATAAGAGTGTTGTAATCCCAAACGCCTGCGCTGTGGCACAGCACTCCGGGCTTTTTGTCTGCAAGAAGGATATTCTCATCCTCATAGACTATATCTATCCTCGGTTTGCCGACTTTAAGGTACGAGTTTTCTTCCTTTGGCTTTTCAAAAAACTCATCGTTTATATATAGCTGCAGCACATCTCCCTCGGCAAGGCGCACATCGCGCTTTGAACCCTTGCCGTTGACTTTTATCCTTTTAAGCCTTATATATTTCTGCAATAGAGAATCCGGCAGAAGCGGCACCGATTTGCCGACGAACCTGTCGAGCCGCTGCCCCGCATCATTTTTACCTACAGTTATTTCCTTCATATCCCGCCCCAGAAAACGAACTCCTAGGACCTAATATCTAGTGCCTAGTGCCTATGTTTCGGATTATACTACGCAAATTTTCTGTTGACAATACCTTCTAACTTTACTATAATATTCAAGCGATTGTGCGAGGTGTGATATGAAGCTAAATCTCAAAAAGATTATAGATATGCCCGGCGCCTCCATTCCATTCGAATGCACTCTCAATCCGGAGTCTCTCCTGTTCGATAGTGTCAAGGGCTATATGTCCCCGCCAAGCGCAAACGGCTGCGTATATAACGAAGCTGGTGTTCTTCACCTGGAGGCCGATATCACAGCAGATATGCTCTGTGTGTGCGACCGCTGCGGCGAAGAGTTTGAAAGCACAAAGGTCACCGAAGTCGACGCAGTTCTTGTAGAAGAGAACCCCGAAGATGACCCGGATCTTTTCGTAGTTGAAAATGAAGAGGCAGATCTCGACGAGATTTTAAGAACCTGCTTTGTGCTTGACATGGAAACAAAGTTCCTCTGCAGCGAAGACTGCAAAGGTCTTTGCCCCACATGCGGCAAAAACCTAAACCTCGGCCCGTGCGCGTGCCGAAAACAACCGGATCCAAGATTTGCTGTACTTGAGCAGCTTTTGGATAAATAATAAATAATTTGAGCTGCTCAGAACAGCTGATATCAGGAGGTGTCAAAAGATGGCAGTACCTAAGGGTAAAGTTTCAAGACAGAGACGTGATAAGAGAAGATCCTCAACATGGAAGCTCGTAGCTCCCTCCCTCGTCAAGTGCCCCAGCTGCGGCGCATTCTGCATGCCTCACCGTGCATGCAAGGCCTGCGGTATGTACAACGGACGTCAGGTTATCGACGTAGAGAGCAAGTAAGTCAGTCAGTCAAAGGAGAAGAGTTTTCACTCTTCTCCTTTTTCTACGTACGTCAAAATGGCACATTCACGTCTGCGGAGGTCCTGCAAGGACCTCCTGAAAGACGTTCGTGCCATTTTTCCTTTCAAAATCAAACCCGCACGGGCACTCCGCGCTTTGTCTACCGCTGGCTAACATGGGCCAGCGCGCAGGGCGAGGCGTACTTCAGCGCTCCGTTGTGCTGGGCTTTGATTTTGCTGATTTTAATTTATTATAGTTTACGAGCACCGTCTATTAGTGCCTAATGCCGAGTGCCTAAACCTCCGTTAAAGGTAACTATTATGCAACTCAACAAGATCAAATCTCTCGATTCGGGGTCGCCGCTTGAAGGCAAAGCCTCGGTTGGAGATTCAATAATTTCAATAAACGGCAACATCATCCACGATGTGCTGGATTACAAATTTTTTGCCTACGATAAAAAGCTTGAGATCGTTCTGAAAAGCGAGGATGGCAATGAGCGCACTGTGAAGCTGCGCAAAAACGAAGGCGGAGATCTCGGGGTAGACTTTGAAAGCTACCTTATGGATAATCCGCGCTCCTGCGCTAATAACTGTATCTTCTGCTTTATAGACCAGCTCCCGAAAGGCATGCGCAAAACCATGTATTTCAAGGATGACGATGCGCGCTTAAGCTTTCTCCTGGGCAACTATATCACACTCACCAACTTTTCAGACCGCGAGGTTCAGCGCGTAATAGACCTTCATGTAAGTCCCGTGAATGTATCCGTGCACACAACAAACCCTGAGCTGCGGTGCATGATGCTTCAGAACAAAAACGCCGGGCGGAGTCTTGATATAATGCGCCGCTTTGCAGATAACGGCATAGTTATGAACTGCCAGATTGTCTGCTGCCCCGGCATTAATGACGATAAAGAGCTCTTGCGCACCATGAAAGACTTAGCCGCAATGTACCCCGCCGTAAACTCGGTATCCATAGTCCCTGTGGGGCTCACAAGATACCGTGAGGGACTCTATAATCTCACCGAATTCACTCCGGAGCACTCAGCCGAAACTATCTCCATGGTAACAGACTTCGGTGCGCAGTGCATTGAGAAATACGGCAGCCGCATCTTCTTCTGTGGTGACGAGATGTATCTCAAGGCGGACCTCCCCATCCCGGAGGACGGCTTTTATGAAGACTATACCCAGCTTGAAAACGGAGTGGGTATGCTGCGCTTAATGGAGACGGAATTTTCCTCTGCACTATCTCTTTCCGATAAGCCTTCACAGCCGCAGCATTTCTCTATAGCCTGCGGGACCTCTGTTGGAGAATTTTTTGAAAAGCTTGTTTGCCTTGCAGAGGATAAGTATGATACAATAAAAGGAACGGTATATCCCATCACTAATGATTTCTTCGGCCACAGCATAAATGTGTCGGGGCTCATTACGGGGCAGGACCTTATCGCCCAGCTCAAGGGTAAAGATCTTGGCGACCGGCTCCTCATCTCAGTCAATATGATCCGCCGCGAAGAGCGCGATTTTCTCGATGATATTACACTTCAGCAGGCATCTGAAGCACTCGGCGTGCCGATTATCCCTATTGAGCAGGATGGATTTGATTTATATGATGCAATGTCAGGTGAAAAAATTGCCGACGAGCATTCATCCCTCGCATCTCCTGCCTATACCGATGAGGAATTCTACCGCTACAATTAGGCCCCTCCGGATCTCATACCGGAATATTAAGATAAATCTGAAGGAGCAGACGAATGAAGCCTTTAGTTGCAATAGTAGGCCGTCCGAATGTTGGCAAGTCAATGCTTTTCAACAGAATAGTCGGGCAGCGCCTTTCAATAGTTGAAGATACCCCCGGCGTCACCAGAGACAGACTCTATGCCGAAGCCGAATGGTGCGGGCATAAGTTTGATCTTGTTGATACCGGCGGCATCGAACCCAATACAGACAGCGAGATCCTCGCCTTTATGCGCGAGCAGGCCCAGCTTGCCATTGATGCTGCAAATGTGATTATCCTGGTAACTGACCTTCACACAGGCGTAACGGCAGCCGACAAAGAAGTTGCCAATATGCTCCTGCGCTCAAAAAAGCCTGTTGTGCTCTCTGTAAACAAAGCAGACTCCACCGGCGCAACAGACCCCGGCGTATACGAATTTTATTCTCTTGGTCTTGGGGACCCAATCCCCACATCTGCTGTGCACGGTCACGGCACGGGTGATCTTCTTGATGCGTGCGTAAAATACTTCCCTGAGGATACCGAAGAGGAGGAAGAGGATGACCGCATAAAGGTTGCCGTTATAGGCAAACCGAATGTCGGCAAATCCTCCCTTATAAATTGCATTCTGGGCGAAAAGCGCGTTATTGTCTCTGATATGGCCGGCACCACACGCGATGCCGTAGACACCGAATTTGAAAATAAATACGGCAAATATGTCTTTATAGATACCGCCGGCATCCGCCGCAAGAGCAAGGTGGAAGAGCGCGTTGAAAAGTTCTCCGTAATGCGTGCCCAGCTTGCAATAGAACGTGCAGATGTGTGCATAATTATGATCGATGCGCGCGACGGTGTTACCGACCAGGACACCAAGATTGCCGGCATTGCCCATGAAGCAGGCAAGGCGTCTATAGTTGTTGTCAACAAGTGGGACCTTGTAGATAAAGAAACAGGCACCATGGAGAAGATGCGCAAGGACATTATGCGCGATCTCAGCTTCATGAGCTATGCTCCTATCCTCTTCATTTCTGCTCTCACAGGTCAGCGCACCGAGCGCATATTCGAGCTTATAAACTTTGTAAACGACCAGTCCAATATGCGCATCTCCACCGGAATGCTCAATGATGTCCTCTCAGAGGCCCAGTCAAGAGTTCAGCCGCCAACGGACAAGGGTCGCCGGCTGAAGATATACTACATGACGCAGGTCTCTATTAAGCCGCCATGCTTTGTTATCTTCTGCAACCGCAGAGACCTTTTCCACTTCTCCTACCAGCGCTATATTGAAAACCAGATCCGCTCCGTCTTCGGTCTTGAGGGCACACCTATCCATATAATCATCAGGCAGAAGGGAGAGAGCGAGGAATAATGGTCGTCTACATACTCCTTCTTATCCCTGTTGCTGCAATATCCTATCTTTTCGGCAGCCTGAAGAGCCTTGTGCTGGCATCAAACTTTATCTTTCATGCCAATATGCGCCGTCTCGGCCGCGGAAATGACTTTCTTGCAAACTTCCGCAGAGTCTATGGCATAAAAGGCGCGCTTGAGCTTCTGGCGGTAGAGCTTGTTAAGGATATCATCCCCATCATGATCGGAGGGCTCATCCTCGGCATAAAGGGTCATTCCGATGCAGGCAAGGCCTTTGCCGGCTTCTGCATAGTAATGGGCTCTCTTTATCCGCTTTTCTATAACCTGCGCGGCAATCACGGTATTGTGCCGCTTATTGTTGCAGCAGGTTTTATGGATGCATCGCTGGGGATAGTTGTTGCAGTAGTTGTAATAGGCATTCTCTACTTTACAAAGTATATCTCTCTTGCAGCTGTTGCAGGGGCGGTATTTATGGCAATAGCATCACTGCTTATCCTTGAAGATAATCTTCTTATAATTCTTGCCGTTTTAACGGCGGCACTCGTTCTTGTAAAGCATATCCCAGCATTAAGAAGAATAGTTAAAGGTCAGGAGGAAAAATACAGCTTCCGCCTCGACCTTTCATACAAATTTGATGAGAAGTTCTGATCTCGATGGAGCCTGAAACAAATAAAACAAAGAAAAAAAGCATAATAGTAATTCTCCTTGCGGGGCTGCTCCTGGCAGGCATATTTCTCTCACTTGCCCTATATTATTCGGCTGCGAAGGATAGAGCCTATCTTGCTTCACAGCTGAGGGCCGTGAATATGGAGCTTTCCATCCGCTCTATAGCCTCTTCCATAAGACTTGAGCGCGAAAATGCGAGTGAGGCAGCCTATGAGAGCGAAAAAGAACTGCGCGCCTCTTTGCAGCAGCAGCTTCTTGAGCGGGATGCAGAGGAGCTTGCCATGATTGTAAACCCATGGAATGCTCTGCCTGAGGATTATACTCCGCGTCTTGTGGATATAGGAGATGATAAACTCATCGATGAGCGCTGTGCAGGTGCTCTTGATGCCATGCTCACAGCCTGCAAGGAAGCAAGCTACAGCAATGCTCCCGTCCCTATCTCTGCCTACCGCACTCAGGAATACCAGCAGGAGCTTTATGATAATAAAATAGATCGCGTGATTGCCTCCGGCTATTCAGCCGAGGAGGCGCCTGCAGTGGCCGCGCAGTCTGTGGCGGTGCCCGGAACAAGCGAGCACCAGCTGGGTCTTGCAATAGATATAATAGATGAATTCTATACTGATCTTGATTCGGGTCAGGAGTGGACATCCACTCAGCGCTGGCTTATGAGCAACTGCTATGACTACGGCTTTATCCTCCGCTACCCCAACGGCACCACAGATATAACCGGCATAATCTATGAACCCTGGCACTACCGCTATGTCGGCAGGACTGTTGCTAAAGAAATAGAAGAACTTGGAGTAACTTATGAAGAATACCTTGAACTGAAGGGAGTAGACTTTAATAAAGCCGAAAGCTGACGGTTCATGCAATAATTTTAATAACTTATAAATACAGAAAGGCGGGTGTGATGAGATGGATGAAAACAAAAACGAAGAACAGAAGCTTGAGATCGACGATTACGATGCCTATGATGCTATAGTTGATCAGAAAACCGATGAGCTGCAGGAACTCCTTGATAAGCGCGATATGAAGCGCCTGAAGCAGCGCATGGAAGAAATGAACGAATTCGACGTTGCAGAATTCCTCTCCGAAATAGACGATAACAGGATGCCGATGGTCTTCCGATTATTGTCTAAAGAAACAGCCGCCGATGTTTTTGCCAATTTCGAGGCCCCTGAGCAGGAAAAGATAATCAATGCCATCACAGATTCCGAACTTGCAGGCATCCTTGATGAGATGTATCTCGATGATGCTGTTGACCTTATGGAAGAGCTCCCTGCAAATGTTGTTAAACGTATAATGCGCTCGGCAACTCCCGAGACACGCAACCTTATCAACCAGTATCTGCGTTACCCTGAAGACTCTGCCGGAAGCATTATGACTTCCGAGTATATCGACCTTAAAAAGTATATGAGCGTTAAGGAATCCTTCGCTCGTATCCGCCGTATAGGTGAAGATAAGGAAACGATCTACATCTGCTTCGTCACTGCCGCTGACCGCAAGCTTGAAGGCATAGTCACTGTTAAGGACCTTCTCCTTGCTGATGAAGATACAATCGTCGGCGACCTCATGGACACAAACGTCATCTTTGCCACCACCACTGAAGACCAGCAGTCGGTCTCAGAAAAATTCTCGGATTACGATCTTCTTGCTCTTCCTGTTGTTGATACCGAGAACCGGCTTGTCGGCATTGTAACGGTCGACGACGTTATCGATGTTATGGAACAGGAAGCAACTGAAGACTTCCAGATTATGGCAGCTACCACGCCTTCTGATGTCCCGTACTCACGTGAAACTACCTTCGCTCTCTGGAAAAACCGCATCCCCTGGCTTATGTTCCTTATGCTCTCAGCAACCTTCACCAGCATGATTCTAACCCATTTTGAGGATATGCTCGCTGTGCAGGCAGGACTTGTGGCGTTTATACCTATGCTTATGGGAACCGGCGGAAACTCCGGTGCTCAGGCCTCAACGGCAGTTATCCGCGGCCTTTCGGTCGGCGATATTGAGACAGCCGATGTTCTTAAGGTAATGTGGAAAGAATGGCGCGTGGCATTTTTCTGCGGAATCACGTTGGCAGTTGTAAACTTCGGCAAGATGCTCCTTTTAGATGGTCTCATCCTCGCAAACCCAAACATAACCGTTGCCGTTTCTGCAACGGTCAGCCTTGCAATAGTGTTCATCGTTATGTTTGCAAAGGTTGTCGGCAGTATGCTGCCGCTGCTCGCTGAAAAGATCGGGCTTGATCCCGCCGTTATGGCAAACCCGCTCATCTCCACCGTAACCGACGCTGTAAGTCTTCTGATTTATATCTATATCGCAAAGCTGATATTGCATATTTAATTCAAGTTTAGGTACCCTACACTGCACACCATACACCTGTAACCTGTTGATTGGAGTCGCTTCATTGACTGTTCTTCTCGTAAAACTTGTTATATTTGTTGTCCTCCTGGCGGTCGGCTATGTCGGCGCGCGGCAGGGCACGCTCAACTCGGGCTTCACAAAGGGCGCAAGCAGCCTTCTCGTGAATATCTTCCTCACATCATCCATTTTAAGCTCCGTACTTGGTGAGGATAGACCGCAGATGAGCGTAGGGGACATGTTCTATGCCTTTCTTATCACAACGCTCCTGCTCGTCATCTGCTATGCTGTTGCTATTGCCGTTTCAAGAACTATATATAGAAAGCACAAGCAGTCACCCCAGATAGAGCTGTGTATCGCCGTTATGAATAATCTCTTTCTCGGTATCCCGGTGATGAGCGCATCGGTAGGCAGCATAGGAGTATTCTATATTGGCCTTAGCTGCATAAGCTTCAACCTGGTGCTCTATACCTATGGTGTATGGCGTCTCGTTTCAGGCACATCGGGTGCAAAAATTAAATTATCCGATGTAATTACTCCGCCTCTCATTGCAGGCATACTCGCAGGTGCTATCTTTGCTTTTGATATCTCCTTGCCGTATGTCCTCACTGAACTTATAAATACCGTTGCAGCCGGCACTGTGCCTATATCCATGATAATAATCGGCGCAACGCTTGGCAAAGTGAGCATCAAAGATGCCTTCACGGATAAGGTCAGCTATGTTATAAGCTTTTTCTCGCTCATCGTCTGCCCTATAGTCACATGGTATCTGCTCACTCCGCTTACTCAGAATAACCTTCCGCTGCGCGAGGCGTGCATGATAATGGCGGCCTGCCCTGTTGCAGCAGTGCTTACTCCAATTTCTGTAAAATACGGCAAAGACCCGCTGATAGTTTCCAAATCCATCATGGTTTCAACTGTTCTTAGCATGATAACCTTGCCGCTGCTGATAAAAATATTCTGCAATATATAGCCTTTATGCCGCACTATATGTGCGGCATAAACTGTTTCCGGATAGAAGATTTTTTAAAGATGTTTGAAATTATGTAAACTATACTTGAATAATGCCTTGCACTATGATACAATACTAAATTGATGAAAAATCTGCACTTTTCGGCTTGAATTCCTCCAGATTTGGTGGAAAACACTCCCAATACAGCAGGGGAGAGACGACTGATATGGTGCAGACACTATGTATTAGGTGCCGGGGAATATGCATTTTAAATTAAGAAAACAGCACATATTTTTCATATTAATTGCGCTTCTTTCACTGCTGTGCGTGCTTCTCACCGCCTGCTCGCAGGAGAAGGAGCAGCTCACTGCCACAGCGCCGCAGCAGATATACACGCCTGCACCTTCGCACTCACCGCAGATTGACACGCGCGAGAAGGTAACGCTCAACGGTGCTGAGGTGGACTGCTATTCAGACCCTCTCTCACCCGGCACACGTTATGTGCTTCTGCGCGATGTTATGGATGCTATCGAGAGCACCTATATTTACGACAGCACCCTTAAACAGTGGCAGTTTTACTGGCGTGATCAGCCGTGCACACTCACAAGAGACAGTAATATTCTCACCTATGGCGATAAGGAAATAGAACTTGCCGAAGCTCCCTTTGTATGCCGCGTTACTTTAAAAGAAGAGCCCGCCGTTATAGTTGATGAAGCCAATAACTATCTATACTACGGTGATGAGCGCTATTCTCTGGATGATGCACCGCAGAAATATCTTGATAAAGTAAACCACGGTGCCCACAATGTAGACGATCAGAACCGCATCGTTGTAACGCCCGAGCCCTATGCCGCCTCAGACTATCTCTTCATCCCGATAGAATCCTTTTGCGAAGGTCTTGAAATGGGCTCCCTGTATGATTCCGCAAACAATATGCTCTATATCTCACCGGGGGCCGGCAACTGGACTCTGGCAGAAGGTTACAGTGTCCCTGTTATAATGCATTATGCCACCGGCGAGCAGTGGCACACCGACATGCGCTACCGCGAGCTTGATGATATAGAAAAAGAATTCCAGTATCTCTCAGCTAACGGCTATACCTTCATCTGGTTTGAAGATTTATGGAATGTTGAAAATATAGAAAAACCAGTTATAATGACCTTTGACGACGGGTTTAAGTCTAACTACGATTATTTAATGCCTCTGGCGGTTAAATATAATGCCAAGGTAACGGAGTTTATCGTTCCCGGCAATATGGACTCAAACCTTACCACAAGCTCTCAGGTCTATATGAGCACTGATGAGATAAAAGAATTTTATGAAACCGGCCTTCTCTCTATTCAGTGCCACACCATGAACGAGGATTACGACATTCTCTCTCTCACAGGTACCGCAATGGAAAACGAAGTTGTCAACTGCAAGCTCTTCATAACCCGCCTGACGGGTCAGGTGCCGTTTGTGTTTGCATATCCCTATGGCGAACAGTATCAGGATAAGCCGGGCGTATATAATGATGAGATGCTCTCATTAGTCAAAGCAAACTACCGTTTTGCGGTAACTTCAGCTGATACCTTAAGCTATACTACCGGCAATAACCCCTATACCATTCCTCGCCTGTATCTTGGGTTCTATGATGACCAGGAGAACTTCGTTTACTACATGGAGCACGGCAGACTGCCGGAGGAATAGGCGTTAGGTATTAGGTACTAGCGCATAGCGCATAGGAGAGGCCGCAGGCCGTACGGAGCGAGCGTATACCAAACACTTGTACAAGGAAACAAGAAAATGCATTTTAAATTAAAAAAACAGCACATCTTTTTCATCCTTATTGCGGCACTTTCACTTCTTTGTGTGCTCCTCACCGCGTGCGGGCAGGAGAAGGAGCAACTTGTGGCCACCGCTCCGGAGTATAGCTCGCAGAGCGCTGCAACTCCTGCACCTTCGCACTCACCGCGCGTAGACGTGAAGGAGACCGTAGTTATAAACGGTGAAGAGGTCACATGCTATGCAGACCCTGCCAATGAAGACATAAACTATGTGCTTCTCAATGACGCAATGGATGCTCTCGGCGCTGTTGCAACGATTGACAAAAATACCAAGCGCTATACCTTCACCTGGCGCGATCAGGTCTGCTCACTTACTAAAGACGACCCGACCCTTATCTATGGCGACAAAACCTACACCATGGAAGAGGTGCCATTTGTATATAAGGGCAGCGAGAATCTCTATATTCCCGTAAAATCCTTCTGCGAAGGTCTTGAAATCGGTACGCTTTATGATGATGTAAACTATCGGCTCTACTGCACCCCGGGTGCAGGGAACTGGGAGCTGCCATCAGGCAAAACTGTGCCTGTAATAATGCACTATGCCGTGGGCTATGAAGAAGTCGGCATTGACCTTTATACAGACCTTGACCAGCTTGATAGAGAACTGCAGTATCTCTCCGGCAACGGCTATACCTTCTGCTGGTTTGATGATCTGTGGGATCTTGATAATATAGAGAGACCTGTGATACTATGCTTCGACGACGGATGGCTGTCACACTACACATATCTGATTTCTCTCATAACAAAATATAATGCCAAAATCACCGAATTTCTGGTGGCAGGCAATATAAACAGCAGCGACGAATCTTTAAATACCCGCCTTTATATGAACACCAATGAGCTGCAGAAGCTCCTTGATACAGACCTTGTCTCCGTTCAGAGCCACTCAATGAATGACCCTAAAAATTTCCTGGGCGAAAAGGACTTCCAGGTCCGCTCTGAGGTAGTAGATACAAAGCTATTCATCACCCGCCTTACGGGCAAAGAACCAATAGCTTATGCCTATCCTAACGGGGACTATAACGATACCATCCTTGAGCTTGTAAATGATAACTTCCGCTTTGGTCTTACCAGTGACGATTCAGACTGCGTGTGGATTACCGGTGAGACAGATAACCTTCTTATACCACGCTTCTACCCGCCACGCGGCCTCGCCCAGTCTGACTTTGCAAAGTTTATGGAGCAAGGGTACCTTGTAACATATTAAATAGCTTAGCTGCTCTCAGGTTTGTGCCTGCTGATTTGCACCGGCACTACGGTCTTATATCCCACACTTGTACAAGGAAACAAGAATTATGCATTTTAAATTTAAAAAGCAAAATCTTCTGTTCATACTCGTGGCACTGCTGAGCATCACCGCTGTTCTAACTGCCTGCGGGCAGGAGAAGGAGACTCTCACGGCTACTGCGCCCGAAAACATAATAACGCCTGCGCCGTCTCACTCGCCGCGAGTGGATATCAAGGAAACTGTCACGTTTAATGGTTCCTCCATTCCGTGCTACACAGACCCTTCTGCAGAAGACGTTAAATATGTCCTCCTAACCGACGTTATGAACACCATAAAGTCCGAGGCTATATATAATAACGCCAAAAAGTGTTATGAGTTCACCTGGCGCGAAAAGGACTGCTCCGTCTCCTCGGAAAGCACCACGCTCATCTATGGTGACAAGACCTATGAAATGGCAGCGCCTACCTTCACATTCATGGGAAATGATAATCTCTATGTGCCGGTGGAGTCATTCTGTGAGGGACTTGAGATCGGCACACTTTATGATAAGGCAAACTTCTGCCTTTATTGCACTCCGGCATCCGGTAACTGGACATTGCCGAGCGGGCGCACAGTGCCTGTAATCATGCACAGCTCCACCGGTGAGGACTATAAGGCCATTGATGATTATATCGGTCTTGAACTTTTAGAGCAGGAGTTTCAGTACCTCCTCTCAAACGGCTATACCTTCTGCTGGATCGAAGATTTGTGGAACCTTGATAATATAGAGAAACCGATAATAATGTCCTTCGACGACGGTTGGGCTTCTAACTATAATAATCTCCTCCCGCTTATAAAAAAATATAATACCAAGGTAACGCTCTTTGTAGTTCCAGGCAACATAGATAGTGTTGATAAGACCTCGCACGGCAGCGGTATAAGCCGGTATAATGCCTATATGACCACCGAAGAACTTATGGAGATGATAAATACAGGGCTTGTCTCTATCCAGAGCCACTCTATGAATGACCCTGCAGACTTCCTCTCTGAAGAGGACTACACAATCGAATCAGAGATCAAAGATACAAAACTCTTTCTGACCCGCCTCACTGGGCTTGAACCGATTGCCTTTGCATACCCCAACGGACAGAAAAATGCATTTGTTGAAGGCATAGTAAAAGAAAACTTCCGCTTTGCGTTTCTTTCAGACAGCAACTCTGTCTGGACCACCGGCACAACCGATAATATGTCAATCCCGCGTTTTCGCCTTGATAAAAATGAATCTATAGACTATTTCTCAGAATACCTTGAAACGGGCTCTGTAGAATTCAGATAACAGAAATTATGTAATCGCATCTCTCCTAGGCGCAAGTAACCATGCGCTAAATTTTATTTAAAAGGAAACTGCCATGAACCAAACCAATCTAAACCTGCATGAAGATGAAATAGATCTTCTGCCGCTGCTCAAAGCAGTAAAAAAGAAGCTTCCCGTAATAATAGCAATCGCTCTTGTAGGCGGGATAATTGCAGCCTGCTATTCACTTTTTATGATTACTCCAATGTATAGAACCGACTTTAGAGTTTACGTAAACAACAAAGCAGATAATGACTATCAGGAATCTCTCACCAGTGCAGACGTCTCGGCTGCGCGTTCACTTGCCAGCACATATGCAGAGATTATAGAGTCGCGCACCGTTTTACAGAGTGCGGCTGAAAATTGCGGCCTTGGTTCGCTTGATTATGAAAAGCAGCTGCTCAAGTTAGTCTCTGCCGAGCCGAGCGACACAACCGAGCTTATCACAGTTTATGTTAAGGGCACTTCCCCAAGCAATGCTCTCTACCTTGCGCAGGCAGTTGCAATGTCCGCTCAGAGCCGTGTTTCGAATATAATTGAAGGCTCATCAATGGTAGTAGTGGACGAGCCCTATATGCCGACTGAAAAATACTCACCCTCCAATGCCAAAAATGCCATTATCGGTGCTATACTCGGCGGTGTTCTTGCGGCGGGAATAGTTGTTGTTAAAGAGATAATGGATACACGCGTTAAAGATGAGCAGACTCTGGAAGAGCGCTTTGGTATCCCTGTTCTTGGCACCGTGCCGAACTTTGCCGATGCAAACAAGTCTTCTTCATATAGCTACAGCCACGGCGGCTATGGCTATGCAGCAGCCTCGGCTCAGTCTAAAAAGAAAAAAGCTGCAAAACCTGCAGCAAGTGAAGAGGAGGAGATATAAATGGCATCCAGAAATAAAAAAAGCGAAGCTGTTTCAAAGAGAGTTCTCTCAGAAAGAGAAGTTATATTAAATGATGAATCTCCCTTCTCTCTCATAGAGGCATATAAATCGCTTAGAACCAACATAACCTTTTCACTCCCAGGTTCTGAAGGCAAGGTCATAGGCGTTACATCTGCAATGCGAGGCGATGGTAAGTCAACTAACTGCATTAATACAGCCATTTCCTTTGCAGATCTCGGAAAGAAAGTTGTTCTTATAGACGGCGATATGCGTCTTCCTACTGTTGCCGAGAAAATGGGATTTAATAACTCTCCTGGCTTAAGCGATGTAATAGTCGGCGTAGCAAAGCCAAGCGAGGCTATCGTTATGAAACAGGAGAATTTCTACATTTTCCCTGCAGGCCGCATCCCGAAAGACCCGACAGGTCTTCTGCAGTCAAAACAGATGGCATCACTCATTGCAAAGCTTAAAGAGCTCTATGACTATGTCTTCATCGACCTTCCTCCGATAACTACAGTTACAGATGCAGCTATAATGGCTCCATATGTAGACGGGTACCTGATTGTTGTACGCCACGAGACCACCGACATGCGCGAGCTCAACGACGCCATCAAGCTATTGCGTATTGCAGACGCAAAGATTCTCGGCTTTGTCTATAACGACGCTCCAACAGCGGCGAAAAAATACTATTCGTATTATAAAAAGTAAGCAGGTAAAGGCCGCAGGCCGTAGACCGAAGGCCGTAGGAGAATTTATTTGGTAGTCCGTAGCTTGTTGAAACCGGACTAATGTATTTTCCTAGTCCGACTCGCCAAGAGCCCGCGTTGCGGGTTGCTCGCTGGATGGCGCGTGCGGGCGCTCATGCCTAGTGCCTAGTGCCTAGTGCCTAAACGCACTATGTTATCTACCATCACTGACATTCATTGTCACATTTTGCCCGGTATTGACGATGGTTCTCCCGATGCGGAGACTTCCATCGCAATGCTGCGCGCGAACAAAGCGCAGGGCGTAACTCAGATTATCGCCACGCCGCATTATTATTCAGATATATCCATCAGAGACTTTCTTTCAAAGCGCAGTGCCGCTTTTGACTCTTTAAGAAAGTCTCTATTTGAGCAGAATCTGAATCTTGGCATATCGATGCGCGTTGGAGCCGAGGTATATTACCGCCCATCACTTGTTGAGCAGGAGAACCTCCCGTCTCTCTGTATTAACGGGACAAAATACCTTCTTCTTGAAATGCCTTTTGCCGAGTGGGAATCCCGTGCGCTGCACAATATAGACCTGATTATCAATACCTTTGGCTTAACGCCGATTATTGCGCACATTGAGCGCTACCTGCCATATAATAGCAGCCGCACTATCTCAGAGCTCCTCAGTAAAAATGTGATTATTCAGATGAATGCAGGGTATCTCCTTAATAAAAAGACATCAAAAAGGGCAAAGTCTATGATAAAAGACGGCACAATAGATATCATTGCCTCAGACTGTCACAACCTCGATACACGAGCGCAGAACCTTCTTTCGGCTTTTGAACTTCTTGAAGCCTCCCGCATGTCTGCCGACGCCGACCGCCTGGCAGAGAATGCAGAGGCAGTGTTTGGAAAGTAAAAGGTAGCAGGAAGCAGGGAGCGGGCAGCAGGTTGAAGTAAATTTTCCTGCCTGCTGCAGCTCATTTATTATTATTTTATAAATATAGGATTGTCATGAACAAAAAGAAAGTACCAACAATTGCAAAGATCCTCCTTATCCTCCTTGCCGTTATTGTAATTCTGGCGGCGGTGGCTTTCGGATTCTTTGAGTATAGCTTTTCAAAACTAAATACGGTTTCCGCATCATCTGATTCTCGCACATCCTCTTCATCAGATATGCCTGAAGCGCATGCTCCTTCAGCAGAGAATGCCGAAAAGAGCGAGGATGAGCTTCTTCTTGAAAGCTTCTCCTCAGGCGCAGACTCGCTCTATTCATCTAAAGACATCACCAATATACTTCTTATTGGTGTAGATAATGATAACATCGGCGGCATAGATGCCCGCGGCGATGCAGACGGGCTTATTCTTGTGTCTATCAATAATAAATCAAAAAAGATTGCCGTTACATCCATCCTGCGAGAGGTATATATTGAGCCTGCCGAAGGGCAGGGCAACGAGGCAACGCTTGTCTACCATTATTATGGCCTTGAGAAGCTTATAGTAGGCATAGAGAAGGCACTGAACGTGAAGATAGATAATTATATGCTCTTTAACTATCTTGATATCATAGATATTGTAGACTCTCTTGGCGGAGTGGATATTGAGCTCTATAACGGCGAGATTCAGATGCTGAACCAGAAAGTTGATTCTATAAACTTCCAGCTTCTTAATAATGAATATGAAAATGCCGAGCTGCCTGAGGATACCGAAGGCTTAACACACCTTAACGGCATCCAGACTGCCGGCTATATGCGTATACGCCTTTCAGACCAGACCAATAATGACTTCGGCCGCACTCAGCGTATCCGTAATGTAATTATGGCCATGAAAAATAAAGCGCTTGCACTCTCATTGCTTGAGTTATATTCCTTTGTGAATGCAACTCTCCCAAATATAACGACAGACCTTACCCAGGGGCAGACACTGTCACTTATGTCTAAAGCTATTTCATATAAAAGCTATGATATCGTCTCCGGACGCATCCCGGTTGACGACAGCTACGAGACAATCGACTCTGCCCAGCATATTGACTATGAAGTGAATAGAGAGTACTTCATGGAACTGATAAGTTAGGCCCTAGGCACTAGCGCATAGCGCATAGGACCACAATAGATGTTTTGCAGAAGCAGAAAGTGACAAAAATCATTTTGCCCAAATCTCTAATAAGAATTTATATTTTGGCATTACCTTTTATAAGAATGCGGCAGGATTCTATTATATCCTGATGCACTATACCTGTTGCATCAAAGCGCATGAGCTTAAATACCAGCTGCATTATAGGCCCTGTGATAAGAGCGGATATCACTGTGCCTATGCCGACCTTTCCGCCTAGAAGCCATCCTGCAGCAGTTACGCAGATGAGGATAATTGTGTTGATAGCACCGATGCTGAGTTTATTAGTCCTGCGGCTTAAGCCAACAAGCATTGAGTCGCGCGGACCGCAGCCAAGAGCTGACTCCATATATAAATAGCACCCGAAATCAAATATTAATATCCCGATAAGCAGCATTACAAGTGAACCGACAAAGCTTTTTGGCTTCGACAAAAGATTAAGATAGTTATATAGGTCAACGGCTTTCCCAACCACTATTGCGTTAAGGACAGTGCCGAGACCTATTTTTTCGTGCAGCACAAATACATCTATAAGCACCACCAGAATCGAGACCGTAATAGAGGCTGTGCCGTATTTTATGCCAAACGTGGCCACAAGACCAAGGTTAAGAGTATCCCATGGATATACGCCTATGCCTGCAAGAATAGTGAGATAACTGCCTATGCCGAGAAACATAAGGCGAAAGATAATTTTAATTAAAGAGATAATTAGTTCTTTTCTGCTGCTGTTCATATACTGCTCCATCTGAGAAATTAGAAAAATTGTAGCATCACATCCGCGGGAATACAAGCGGTTAATTTTTTAGATCAAATTAATTACAAAATAAAAACAAAAGGTTGAAATTTAGAAAACAGAGGAGTATTATATATCTACTATAGTATATCCTGCATAGATTATGCAGATATCTTACAGAAGCATTTTAATACTCCGGAGATGACAGAATTGAAGAAGACTTTTATTTATATAATTACCGCTATACTCTGCTTTATGTGTCTTTGCACATGCGGAATGACAGAAAATAATAGCGAGGAGTTTACAAATAAGCTCGGTACGGCGGATACTGTGTGTGCACATGCAGGCTGCAAAGAGCTCATTGCCCCGTCGGGCGAGACGTTAAACTGCATTAAGCATTCATCGACCTGCTCTGTATGCGGCTGCTATATAAGCGAGGGCGAGAGCATGTGCTCGCAGTGCACAATAGATACTTTGAATTCACTTGAATTTACGCAGTCACAATCAGACGTTGCGGCGTTCAATTAAAAGGTTCAATTACCAAAAAGGAGCAGGTCTGAATTTCGTATGAATAATAATTTTACTAAAAAACTCCTATCAATACTTCTTGCGCTGGTGATGAGCCTATCGCTTATGCCGCTTTCTGCATTTGCAGATGATGCAGCCGCTGGCGATGAACTGGTGACAGTATCCTCAGAGATTATTTCTGAAGATGCGGAAGCATCTGAAAATGAAGAGGTCGGCAATGAAGACCCGACGGAAGATATAATTATCTCCGACTCAGATAATAATGAGGAGGATAAAGCTGCAGGAACTGATACTGCTGACGCAGATGAGGACCCTCAGAGCGAAGATACACTGCCTGCAGATGAGGAAAAGACCGAAGAACTGGCAGAGGAAGAGCAGAAGTATTCTACGGTAAAGGTTACTTTTATCTGCCAAGAGCTTGAAGACCTTTCGGGACTTTATGTGTATAATGCTGCCGGCAGAGAAGTTGAGCCTTATTATGATGAGAGCATAAGATGGTATGTATTTGATACATATTATCTTGCACCGGGAGATTATACTTATACTCTCCACGATGAATACGGTAATTATAAAGACCTTAAAAATATTGCGTTCTCTGTATTGGATAATGCCGCTGAGCAGAGCTTTACTATAATACCTGAGGCTGCTGAAAAGAGCGCAGCGGATGAGAATATAGAGACATATTCCATCACGGTAATAAACCCTGAATATAAGGATATTATAAAAGAAGAAGATATCCCGTCTTCGGATTATTCGGATGAAGATCTTGCAGAGATGATTTCCGAAGACGAGCCGGTGCAAAATACTGCAAATTCGAATGGGATAATGCTCTACGCTGCGTATAATGCAGCTGAGAGCCAGACTGTGCATACAAGCATTGCAGACGCCGGAGCAGAACTGCGGCAGATGCTGGTGAGCAGAAATGCAGAGATAAAAATATATCTCAAGCTAAGCTCCTCAGAAAGCTGGAACTCTTTATGCTCACAGATATATAAAGCGGCAGTAGCCCATACAGGCAAGTCTACAGAGGGTGATTATCTCTATTTCGAATATGGCGGATATACGGCCCAGGGCGCTGTGCAGGAGGATGATGGCGGAGGGAGTTCATATATATTTGTATACACGCCTCTTTACTATACCACGGCAGCCCAGGAACGCATGGTCACATCAAGAGTGTCAGCAGTTTTAAGTCAGCTGTCACTTTCAGGCAAGAGCGATTACCGGAAAATAAAAGCCATATATGATTATCTCTGCACAAATGTAAGCTATGACAATGCAAATGCAAATAATTCATCCTATACCCTTAAATATACAGCCTATGCTGCACTTGTGAACAAGACGGCTGTTTGCCAGGGATATGCTCTTGCATTTTATCGGCTGTGCCTTGAAGCGGGAGTGGACGCACGCGTTATTTCAAGCACGGCGATGTGTCACGCATGGAATATAGTGCAGCTCGGGAATAATTATTATGAAATGGATTCAACCTGGGATGCAGGCAGAACAAACTCCGGCTACAGATATTTCCTGAGGGGCAGCACATACTGGCTTGCTAATCATAAATATAATGGAATAAGCGTGATTGGAGACGAATTCAGCAGTTCATCGTTTGCGTCAAAATATAACCTTCTTGCCGGCGACGCTGTGACTTCATTCACCATAAAATATAATGCTGTAGGAGGCACAGGCGCACCTGATGACCAGCAAAAAGAGATAGGTGAGAGCCTCACTCTCAGCAGCACGGCCCCCACACGCAGCGGATATGAATTTCTCGGCTGGGCAGCAGCCCAGAGCGCTTCAAAGGCGGAATATCAGCCAGGCGATACATATACTGCCGATGAGGATATAACTTTATACGCCATCTGGTCAGGCGGGGCGGCACCGATTCATTACAGGGCAAGGAGTGCAAGCTGCACTGCTAACGGCAATATTGAATATTATTATAACCGCAATAACGGCTTATATTACAGCGACAGTGCATGCACACAGGAGATAACAGACAAAACTTCAGTTGTTATCCCGGCACTTGGTCATGACTTCAATTCCAAAGGTATCTGCACACGCTGCGGAGCAGAGGATGAGAGCAAAACTGAACCTGAAACTCCTGAGGCATCTGCGCCTCCTGAGACTGCATATTCCGAAAATTATTCAATAAGCTTTAACGGCAACGGCAGTACATCGGGCAAAATGAGCACTGAGGCAATGAAGGTCGGCACATCTAAGACGCTCACATCAAATAGCTTTGCAAGAACCGGCTATACATTCGTAGGCTGGGCTCTTGCAGCTGACGGCGCTGTTGTTTATACCAACAGACAGGCTGTAAAGGACCTTGTTCTCGACGGCTCAACGCTCGAACTCTATGCTGTGTGGACGCCGAATACCTACACTATAAACTTCAGCGGCAACGGCGGCTATGTTATGAGCGGCAGTAAAAAGGTCACAACATACTCTCAGAGTACTGCTGCAGTATATGATAAAACTATCACATTAGACGCAAACGCCTTCACAAAAGCGGGATATACCTTCAAAGAGTGGAATACCAGATCAAACGGCAAAGGCATTTCATATACGGACTGCGACAGTGCAATCAATCTTACTTCTTCAAAGAATGGCAGGGTGACCCTCTATGCCATCTGGGAAGCCAACACATATACTATTAATTTCACAACAGAAAACGGCAGCGGAGAAGTTTCTTCACAGACGGCGACATATGATAAATCTATAAGGCTTAACGCCAATGCCTTCAGCTATCCGGGATACACATTCAAATCCTGGCTTGGTTCTAACGGAAAGACATATACAGATAAAGCAAGCGTGAGAAATCTCTGCGCGGAACACAACGGCGTTATTACTCTAACTGCTGTATGGACTCCGAATACATATACTGTGCGATTCAACTCAAATGGCGGGCGCGGAAGCATTTCTTCTGTAAAGGGCAGCGGAGACGTGCCGGTAGTTATTCCGCAGAATACATATTACTTTGCAGGGTATAAGTTCGTTGGATGGAACACGGCGAAAGACGGAACAGGGCTTATGTACAGCGAAGGGCAGAATATAGTATTTGATGTAAAGAAAAATTCAACGGTTACCCTGTATGCCATCTGGGAATACACTGTTACACTTGATGCCGGTACAGGCGAGGGCGGCACACAGACTGCCGAACTTACATACAATAAGGCGGCGACTATAGAGCCTGAAGAATTCAGCAAAGACGGCTATTATCTCGCCGGCTGGAACAAGAATGCAGCCTCGGCAGCCAGGGGTACAGTGCAGTATAAGATCACGTCCGTTAAGAATGTCGGTGCTAACACGACCCTATATGCTGTGTGGAAACAGGTTAAATAATTAAAAAACTCAATACAACAAAAAATATCCATCCGAAAGATTTCGGATGGATATTTGAATATATTGGGATTTGGTATTCCAAAGTCACTTTTTGCAGCTGCTTTAATCGGCTAATTGTTCCTCACAGAAAGACAGCAGGGCAGGAATATCGGTTATGGCTGTTTCCCAGATAATATCACGGCTCATACTGCCATAATTATGGGCAACGAGGTTTCGCATACCTTTCATAGGTCCCCACTGAATACGGTTGGCTGTTGCTGCACGATATTCGGGAGTAAGACCAGCACTCAACTCACCTATCTGCAGAATTGAGAAAGAAATTGATCGCTGGTAATCGGCATCGACATTAAAAATCTGAAAATCGTTGCCGTATCTATTAATGGTTTTCTGAATTTCCACACAATAATCGCGGATGTGAGCTATCCTTTGCAAATCAGGCGACTGCATAGAGCGGGACCCTCTCTTTCATTACCTCGGCGCGAAAGCTAAGATCACTTGGCATTTGAGCTTCCTGCTGAAGAGAATTTACTGTTATAAGATCAATAGGCTTGCCTAATGCTTCTTCGAGCTCGCTATATAGAGCGCCCAGCGCAAAAAGACTCTTTAAATTGGTGCCGGCTGTGTCAACGAGCAAATCCAGGTCACTTTCTTCATTTGCTGTGCCACGGGCATAGGAGCCAAAAATGAAAATTGCGGGGATTTGGTATTTTACGGCAATGGGCGCAATAATATTTCGGATTTCATTTAGAGTATATATCATATAAGCGCCTCCCTTGTGTTTTTATTCAGGTGAGGTACACCATACACCTCACACCTGCAGCCTATTTTAAATTATTCCGGTTTGCCCAGCATTCTGAACATGTTCTTTTTATATGCCTCAACGCCCGGCTGGTTGAACGGGTTGACTCTCATCATGTAACCGGAGATGCCGCAGGCAACTTCAAAGAAGCACACAAGGGAAGCAAAGCCTGCTTCATCGCGCTTGGGGACATTGATCTGAATGTTCGGCACGCCGCCGGAGATATGAGCCTCTTTAACGGCGTCTGCTGCAACGGCGCATACATCTGCAAGGTCGCGCCCGGCGATATAGTTAAGACCGTCTGCATTGCCTTCTTCGTAAGGGACAGTGTAGCTTCTGTTGGCGGTATCAAAGCGGACAACGGATTCAAACATCATTCTAGGTCCGTCCTGGATGAACTGACCCATGGAGTGGAGGTCTGCTGTGTATTCAACAGATGCTGGGAAGATGCCAAGACCATCCTTGCCCTCACTCTCGCCATAGAGCTGCTTCCACCACTCTGCCATGTATCTGAAGCTGGGTTCGTAGCAGGCAAGAATCTCGGTAGAGAAGCCGCATCTATAAAGATGCTGACGGGCAGCAGCATATTTCCATGCAGGGTTTTCGGATGAGCGAAGGTTGAGAGCCTCCATCTCTTCAATTGCGCAGTCGATGATCTTTCTTACATCGAGTCCTGCAACAGCTATCGGCAGAAGACCGACAGCAGAGAGAACACTGTAGCGTCCGCCTATATTATCGGGAACAACGAAGCTCTCCCAACCGTTCTCAATGGCGAGAGTCTTTAAAACGCCGCGCTTTGCATCGGTGGTAGCAAAGATGTGGTCGTTTGCCTCGTCACCGTATTTTTTGGCGAGAAGCTCGCGGAATATTCTGAATGCAACTGCAGGCTCAAGAGTTGTGCCGGACTTTGAAATAACGTTTACATCAAAATCCTTGTCGCCAAGCTTTGCAAGTACATCACAGAGATAGTCGGGTGAAAGACCGTTGCCTACGAAGTATATTTCAGGGTCATTTGTGGAAGAGGCTGAGTGTAAAAGCTCTATTGCAGCTCTGGCTCCCAGGTAGGAGCCGCCTATTCCTATAACAACAAGTGCTTTGCTGCGGCTGCGGATCTTTTCAGCAGCTGTGATTATTCTTTCAAGCTCGCCGGTCTTGATTTCCTGAGGGAACTTCAGCCAGCCTGTGAATTCGGAGCCAAAGCCCGTGCCTTCTTCAAGAGTCTGGCTGGCAAAGCCTGCAAGCTCATAGTCGGGACCGTAGCCCTTGAAAAATTTCTCCGCACCGGAGAGGTCAACTTTGATCATATCTTCTTTTCCTCCTATTTAATATAGCGTGAAGCTAAAAAATCAACTAAATAACAAGTTTATTCTATTATATCGTTAATCCTGCGGAAATCAAGGAATATTCAAAAGTTTGCAGCTTAATAATTTGGTTGCATTTAATTATGAATATTAACAGAATATGAATGAATATTAGTCAAAGCTTTATTATGTACACCTAAAGATTTCAAGGTTTTCCAACATTTTCAACAGGTTTTCCAACATTTTGGCGATGAATATTCCAATTACAAATTGTAATTAACGTTTACATAACATCCAAAATTCAGCTTTAAAACATATTATTTTGGTTGACGCTTTTAAGTGTATGGCGTAAAATGAAAGAAAAAACCGGGCGTATTCATAAGGGGGACACATAATGAAGCGCTTTTTCAAATGGGATAAAACATATCTATACTGGGGGCTCACGGCGCTGTGCGTTATTGCCATAGCGTTTATCTTCAGAGATCTGCTGGATCATCTCCCGGATATAGGAAAATTTCTGAGCAAGATATTCACAATTCTCTCTCCATTTGTGTGGGGACTAGTGATTACATATCTATTAAAGCCGATATTCTATTTTGCCGAGGATAGGCTTTTCCTGCCGCTGGGCAGAAAGCTCACGGCTAAAAGCAAAAAAGGCAAAGACGGCTCAAAGTTTGCACGCGCGATGGCAGTGCTGTTTTCAATTATCTTCTTCCTCATTATATTGGTAGCTCTTGTTTATCTGATTATTCCTCAGCTATATATGAGCATTGAGCAGATAGTTAAAATGAGCCCGCAATATATAGAAACGCTGAGCAATTATCTAAATAGACTCCTTGCCAACCACCCTGAGATAGAAGAATATATCAATAATGCGCTGGGCAATGTTAATGAGAGTATATTCGACTTTCTCAAGACCCAGGTCCTGCCATCACTTGGCAATGTGGTAACGGGTGTGACCACGGGAGTTATAGTGGTATTCAAGGGAGTATATAACCTTATAATTGGAATTATAGTTTCGGTTTATCTGATGCTCAACTTTGAGACATTCCTGGCAGGGTCAAGAAAGCTCCTGTACAGCATATTCTCTATAGATGCAGCAGAGCGTATAAGACGCGGTCTTGCCTTTACAGACCGCACATTCATGGGCTTTATAAACGGCAAGATACTCGATTCATTCATAATAGGCATTATATGCTATCTCTTCTGCGCAATAGTTAATATGCCATATGCACTTTTGGTGAGCGTTATAGTGGGAGTAACTAATATTATTCCGTTCTTCGGACCGCTTATAGGAGCTGTGCCGAGCGCGCTTATTATCCTTCTTGAAAGTCCGCTCAAGTGCCTGGTGTTTATTATATTTATAATCATACTCCAGCAGATAGACGGCAATATCCTGGGCCCGAAGATTCTGGGCAACTCAATAGGCATAAACGGATTCTGGGTAATGTTTTCCATCATACTAGGCGGCGGACTGTTCGGATTCTGGGGAATGCTGCTGGGTGTGCCGGTGTTTGTTGTTATATACACAGGCATTACAGAGCTTGTTGATCGCAAATTAAAACGAAGCGATCTCCCGCAGGACACCGCTTCGTATGTGAATGTGGATTATATTGATTCCGCGACGCGGGAAGTGAATTATAAATAGGCACTAGGAGCTGTAAACTAATCACACCTCACACCACACACCTCAAACCTGCTATCTATCTATGCGCGAGGGTTCTTGCCTCTTTGAGACCCTCAATGAGGGCGGTTATATCATCCTCAGTAGTAAATCGTGAAAGGCCTATTCGCAGCGCGCCGTCGATAACATCGGCGTTAAGACCTATAGCTTCAAGCACATGACTCCGCTTGCCTTTTTTGCAGGCGGAGCTTTTTGATATATAAACTTCCTTGGTCTCAAGAAGGTTCATGATAACCTCGCTGCGCCAGCCCGGCATGGAGATGCTGAGAATGTGCGGGGAGTCAGTTTTGATATACACAGCCTCGGGAATCTCGGAAGTGAGCTTTTCGATGAGCTCGTCTTTAAGGACCTTCATGTGTGCAATATTTTCGTCTATATTATTATATGCAGTCTCGCATGCGGCGGCAAAGGCTGCAATCTGCGGCAGAGCCTCGGTTCCGGCGCGGCGGCCGTCCTCCTGCTCACCGCCTACAATAAACGGCTTGAGTTTAAGCCCGCTTCTGATGTATAATACTCCGATACCCTTTGGTGCGTGAATCTTATGACCGCTCACGCTTATCATGTCGGCACCGAGCTTTTTCGCGGAGAAGGGGATCTTCATAAATGCCTGAACGGCGTCTGTATGCAAAAGTGCTTTTGAGCCGGCGGCCTTTATAGCCTCAGCAATGGCGTGGATGTCTGTTACGGCACCGGTTTCGTTATTTACCATCATGAGAGAGACAAGAATGGTATTTTCGCGAAGAGCCTCTTTAACGGACTCAACGGTTATTCTGCCGGTTGAGTCGGGGTGAAGGCGGGTTATCTCATAGCCCTGAGCTTCAAGCTTATCGAGAGTTTTGCGAATAGCATCGTGCTCTACTTCGGAGCTAATTATGTGCCTGCCATAGCGCTTCATAGCCTCGGCACCGCTAATGAGAGCCCAGTTGTCGCTCTCGGAGCCGCAGGAGGTATAGACTATCTCTTCGCTCCTGCAGCCGAGCGCGCGGGCTGTCTTTTTGCGGCAGTCATCCAGAAGGTGCTTTGCCTCTCTGCCTTTGGTGTGGGTGGAGCTGGGGTTGCCGTATATGTCTGTCATGGCCTTAAGAGCGGCTTCGGCCGCCTCGGGGCAGACTCTGGTAGTTGCTGAATTATCAAGATAATGTTCCATATTTAATATCACCCCTGCGGGAAAATTTTTATCAGTGAGATTATAAATTATGAAGTATTTAATTTCAACACTTGGCTGCAAAGTTAATCAGTATGAGACACAGGCTATAGAGACTATTCTTCAGTCTCGCGGGCATACGCCGGTTAAAGAGGGCGAGAGGGCAGATGCGGTTATTGTGAACACATGCGCCGTAACTGCTGAGAGCGGGCGCAAATCCCGCCAGCTTATACGCCGCCTTCGCGAAGAAAACCCGGGCTGCCTCACGGCAGTGTGCGGGTGCTACTCTCAGCTGAGCCCCGAGGAGGTGGCGGATGCTGGAGGGAATGTTATATTCGGCACCAACGACAAGCAGAAGTTTGTTGATACGATAGAAATGGCTGTTAATTCAGATGATAATTTTCTTAAGATAGATAAGCCGTTTGAGCGCTGCGAGTTTGAAAAGCTGCCTGCCGGCGCTGTTAACGGAAGAACGCGCGCTCTTCTTAAAATCCAGGACGGCTGCGTTAACTTCTGCAGCTACTGCATTATTCCATATACCCGCGGAAGGCTGAGAAGTCTGAGCGTAGAAGATGCGGTTGAAGAGACAAAGCGACTGCGCGATGAAGGATATAAAGAGCTTGTAATAACGGGGATAGAGATAGCATCTTACGGCGTTGATCTGCCGGGTAAACCTTCGCTTGCGGAGGTGGTGTGTGAGTGTGCTGAAAATGCAGGTGATATGCGCATTCGCCTGGGCTCACTTGAGCCGCGCGTTATTACAAAAGAGCTCTGCGAGGCTATGGCGAAGCATAAAAATATCTGCCGCCATTTCCATCTTGCACTGCAGTCGGGCTGTGATAAGACTCTCGCGGCAATGAACAGAAAATATGATACTGCAAGATTTTATGAGTCCTGCTGCCTTTTGAGGGAGTATTTCCCGGGCTGCGGCCTTACATGTGATATGATAACCGGCTTCCCCGGCGAGACGGAGGAGGATTTTAACTCAACGCTTGAATTCATACAAAAATGCGCATTTTCGGATATGCACATCTTCCCATATTCCCGCCGCCCCGGCACAGCTGCAGACAAAATGCCTAACCAGTGCACAAACAAAGTGAAATCCGAGCGCTCCGCCCGCGCTATAGCCGTGTGCGAGAAGATGCATAAGGAATTTCTGGAAGAGAGCGTTGGCAAAGTGCTGCCGGTACTTTTTGAAACGCAGGAAAACGGCATATGGGAAGGCCACAGCGACACTTATGTGCTTGTGAAGCTTAAAGCCGAGGGCGAAAAACTGCGAAATCAGGTGCTGAATATAAAAATTACCGGGGTTGTGGGCGACTATCTTACCGGTGAGCGGGTGTGAGATAAAAATATATGATTATGTAAATTAAAATATGTTGTATTTTTTCAGCTTCTATGTTAGTATATATCCCGTAAAAATAGTCGTATTGCAGCTATTATTAATAGAATTTTCACAACGAGTACATAAACTTGCTGTAATATAAAACTGAAAACACTCTGAACAATCGGAGGATGGACAAAATGAAAATGAAATTCAGATCACTTATGAGCCTTCTGCTGTGCATGGTGATGCTGTGCTCACTCCTGGGTACGGCTGCGTTTGCAGACGATGCGGTAACGGCTATAACGCTGGATCCGGCAAATGTTAACCTTACTGCTGGAGGAACTGCAACGATTACTCCTACTGTAACTACAACAGATACAGATAATACCACAATTACTGCTAAATCAAATAATGAAAATATTGCAACTGTAGCTGTGAATGGTGATAAAACAGTAACTGTAACGGCAGGTACAACCACCGGCACTACTACAATTACTGTTACCGCAACTTGCAATACAGATAGCTCAAATATGTCAGCGGAATGCACTATTAATGTAAGCGAGGCAACGACAACTGTATCTTATAAGGTAGTTGGAGCCGATACAGTATTGCTTCTCAATGTAGCTGCGGGAAATTACTATAAAAAGAGTACCGACGCAACATTTACACAGATTACGTCCGATATGATCCAGCCGGCTACGGAAGCGTCAGCAAATACTCCATATATAATAATAACCGGATGTACTACTGCCACAGATATATTATATTCAGCTAATGCAGACGGTTCTTCCCCGCAAACTGTTTCTGTACCAAAATCTGCAGCACCTGCAGAGACCGATTACACAGCAACGATAAAAAGCGATGATTACAGCTCAATAATAACTACTCGCAGTGATCTTGAGTACTCTGCCGATAACGGCAGTACATGGATTGCTATTTCACAAAATACTGCTACTTCGTTCACCGGCACGATACTTCTTCGCGTAAAAAATGATACCGCTAATCTTGCTTCAGACACCGTGACTATAGGCTCAGGAGCGGCAGCAACCTATTATCCGCTCTGGGTTGAAGGTGTGCATGTAAGTTCGAGCAATTTAAGCGGCAGCGGATGGTCATTTAACCCATATACAAACACTCTTAGCATAACCGGAAATATCACGGCATACTACTATAGCGCGGTTGAACTGAGCGAACTTAAAAACGGCGCAGCTATCTATTACGAAGGCACTGATGCACTAAATATCCTCTCAACAGGCGACTATACTATTCAGGCCTTGAACGGAGAAACAACACCTATAGACCGCTGCTACGGCATTTATGATGCAAATGATGCTTCGATAACCTTCTCGGGCAAACTCAGTGTATATTCCGGTGATGCAGCAACAGAGTCTGTTGCGATAGCCTGCTGGGAGAATTCAGGCGCGGCAGTGACAATCGCTTCCGGTGCAGATATTACCGCCTATTGCGGTGATTCTACAACGAGCGTTGGCATAAGTGCAAAGACATTGACTGTTAAAGGAGCAGTTGAGGGAATAGGCGGCACAGCGTCCCAAAACTCATATGGCATTGAGACAAATGAACTTATAGTTTCTGACGATACATCATCTGTAATAGGTACAGGTGAAGAGTCTGATCTGAACAGCTATGGCATATATGCTGAGACAAGCTTAACCATGTATAACGGCACAGCCACCGGCACGGGCGATGTGGCTGCAAAAATGAATGATGCAGGCGGCGTTGAATCCAACAATGCCCAAAGCATAGGTGTTTATGCAGGCACTATCACTGTGATTAAAGGCGTACTCACAGGCACAGGTGCCGAGGCAACCTACCAGAGCGTCGGCATTCAGGCAACAACAATGAATATAACCGATGGTACTGTAAACGGCACATCGGCAACTGCTATGTATACAAGCGCAGCAGTAGTCCCCGGAACTATGGTTATGCAGGGAGGAAAGCTCACAGCGACATACAGCGGAAGCGGAACTTCTTATAACTATGCTATTATGGGCGGCACTATCGACCAGCGCGGCGGCGAAATTATTGCCAATGCGCCGGGTACAAATGCAGCCGGTATAAGCAGTGCGGTTACAATGTCCGGCAATGCAAAGCTCACAGCGACGAGCGGAGCAGGCTATGCCCTCACAGCGCTGCCAAGCTACTCAGGCTATACCGCTGAAGCAAAATCCGGCGCATCAGAATCCGCAGCAGAAACTATACCGTCGGCAAACCTTAGTGATCTTTCTTACTATACCAAAAACTATGTATCCATAAAGCCAATCATTGCTACCACAGCAATTGATCTTGGAAGCGATATAACACTCGGCTTAAACGGAACAAAGACTATAGAGGTTACATATACCCCGACTACCGCAACAGACACGGAGCTTGTATGGTCATCTAACGATACATCGATTGCAACGGTTGACCAGAACGGTGTTGTTACGGCAAAAGGCAAGGGTTCAACCAAGATAATAGCCAAGCTTAAATCAGACGAGACAATTTATGACTATGTAAATGTAACCGTAACTACAATTCCGGTTACCGGAATTTCCATTAGCCCGACGAGCCTCACTGTTGCCGAGGGAGAATCAGCTACTATCGCGTACACAGTAACTCCTTCTGATGCAAGCAATCCGGAGGTTACAGTAAGTTATAATAATACTTATGTAAATGTAAGCCAGGCTTCTTCAAGCTCGGATACAGTAACCGTGAAGGGCGTAAGTGCCGGGGCAACATCAATTACCTTCACAACTACTGACGGCTCATACAGCGTAACCTGCCCGGTAACTGTAACGGCAAAGACCCTTGTTACAGGCATTGCGATTACAGATACAACAGGCACGGCGCTGTCTACCTTGACTCTCACAACTAAGGGAACATCAAAGACGGTCTATGCAACTGTTCTCCCGACTTCTGCCACAAATAAGGCGGTTGAGTGGACAGCTTCCGGCAATAATACCATTATCTATCTCACAGATAAAACGGATACATCCTGCGTAATTAATGCCTACGGCAATGGCACTGCTACAGTAACCGCTACAGCAAAGGACGGTTCAGGCGTATATGCAACAATAACGGTTGTTGTAAATGACTCAACGTCTACATATAAGTTCACCTATAAAGATAACTCCGGCGTGTGGTATTACGACAGTCTGACATACAGCGGTTTTACAGTAAAGTGCGACGGACCTTATTCTCTCCTCACGGGCGTTCTTATGGACGGATATGTTGTATCTCCTAACTACTACACAGTAACTGAAGGCTCAACCATAGTAACCTTCCCGTATTCATATATGTCTTACCTTTCACACGGCAGACACACACTTTCGTTTGTGTACGGCAACACAACAACAGTAAGCACATATATATGGAGCCGCTCTCTCTATGATCCACCAATAACCGGTGACACGGATATGACAGGGCTTATAGGGGCAATGAGCATCTCCGCGATGGCAGCAGGTGCCTGCACGGTTATACTCAAAAAGAGAAAAGAAGATTAAAAACTAAAAAGCTTCTCAGTGTAAAAGCTGAGAAGCTTTCGGTTTTGCGTTAATAAAAGCTGAAAAGATTTATTAATAGTTCAAAAATTTTTCACAACAGAAGCTCTATTCTGCTGTAATATAATAATCCCAATGGTACTTCGATATGATCGGAGGAAAGATGAAATGAAAAAGAAAACCAAATCAGCAATAAGCCTTATGCTGTGCATGCTTATGCTGTGCTCTCTCTTTGGCAGCATGGCGTTTGCACAGGACAGCACAGGAGAAACGGAAGAAACATATACTCAGCCGGAGCAGAGCACAGATGTGGCATACTACCCGCTGTGGGTCGCCGGTGAGCAGGTTACATCTGCAAATGCAGCGCAGAGCGACGGCAAAGCATGGTGGTATGATGCAGAGGCAAACGCTCTCCACTTAACAGGCGATGTGTTTGCAGCAGCGGACAAGCTGCACGAGAGCGCAGCTATATACTATGAGAAAGATGACGCTCTTAAGATAATTGCAGACCAGGAGACCAATATTGCAGTATTTTCCGAAAATCCTGATAAAGTAATCGGCATATATTCATTAGGCTCTCTTGAAGTGCAGGGCAAGCTCACAGTGAGCACCGGCAATGCGCTTTATCAGACATTCGGCATCTTTGCGGCAAAGCAGATAACCATTGCAGAGAACGCAGAGCTTACAGTTACTGCGGGTGATACCACCTGGAGCGCAGATGGAAATTCAGAGACTCAGCCTGAATTAATAATGGCAAGCTACGGAATTTACTGCGATGGAGATAACTGCCTTACGGCAATTGCCGGCAAACTCTCAGCCACGGCAGAGGGTACAAACGGCATCGGCGCTGCCTCGCCTATCATTATGGCGGGAGAGGCGGAGCTGATTGCATACGGAAGCTTCAGAGGGCTATCGTCTGCCCCGCAATATTACGGATATACAGCGTATGAAACAGTGGGTACAGCCCCGGATGAAGCAATTGCCAATGCCGGTGCGGCAGTGACGGACTTTAACTATGTAAGCATTGTGCCGGCAGCAGCTGAAAACGTTGTGACAAGCGAACCGGAAGAAACCGTTGAAGAAGTTGAAGGGAGCGAAATAACAAACGAAACTGACGAGACGTATCTGCCTGCAGAAGAAATAACTCAGGAAACTGAAATAACACAGGATTATCCGGCGGCAACGGATAATACAACAATCACGGAGACAACGATACAATCTGAGATTACAGAAGACGAAACCCCTATGCTGTTTACGGCGGTGACGCAGGAGAGCACTGCACCTACGACCGGAATTTCGCTCGGGTCTGACTTCAGCCTCACTGTTGGAAATACGGCAACAATTACTCCCGCATTTACTCCCGCAGACACAACGGACACAGCCGTGACATGGTATACAAGTGACAGCACAGTTGCAGCAGTTGAAAACGGGACTGTGACAGCTGTTAAGGAAGGTCAAGCAACTATATCGGCTGTACTTACGTCGAACCCGTCTAATGTGCAGGGGCAGGTAATCGTTACGGTAAATGCTGCTCCATTACCGACAATCTCGCTGGGTGATGCTTTCAGTCTCACGGTTGGAGAGAGCAAGACTCTATCTCCTGTAATTTCAAATACTACAGAAACAGCACTTGAGTGGCATTCGGATAAGCCCGAATATGCATCGGTTGATGAGAATGGCACTGTTACTGCTAATTCAGCAGGTTCTGCTACAATAACAGCGGCATTAAAGTCTGATTCGAGCGTTCAGGCCTGGGTGATGGTAACAGTAAATGCTGCGCCGACTACTAAAATTTCAATCGGAAACGATGTCAGCCTCACAGTGGGCGAGACGAAAAAGCTCAGTGTATCCACAACTCCGTCGGATGCGATAGACAGAAGTGTTGAATGGTCTTCGAGCGACGAGGCGATAGTATATGTTGATACTGCCGGCAATCTTACAGCGCTTGGCGCGGGCGAAGCTGTGATCACTGCTAAACTTAAGTCTGATAATAACGTACAAGACAGTCTGACAGTAACTGTAAGCTCGGCAGTTATCAAGACAACAGGAATAGATATTGGCGGTAACTTCAGCCTTGCAGTGGGCGCAGAAAAAACGCTCAAAGCAACATATTCTCCGTCAAATGCCACCGACAAGGACCTCACATGGACTACGACCAACAGCAGCATAGCAACTGTTGATGAAAACGGCACGGTTAAGGGCATAGCAGACGGCACGGCAATTATAACGGCAAAGCTTAAATCCGATAATTCAGTGCAGGACTATGTGACGGTGAGTGTTTCTACAAGCCATGTTACAGGAATAAGCCTTGATAAAACATCCATCACTCTTGCCGAGGGCGAGAGCACAACGCTTACATACTCCGTAACGCCTTATGAGGCAAGCGATGGCAGAGCCCAGGTAACAGCCGGCAATGCAGCAATTGCAAGCATAAGCACAACATCTCCGTCTTCAAAGACCATAACCGTAACAGGTGTTGCGGCGGGCACAACGACAATTACATTCAAGAGCGTTGACGGAGGATATACAGCTGTATGCCAGGTAACAGTAACAACGAAGGAATATGTCTCCGGCGTTGCCATAACGGATGCAACAGGCACGGCAGTATCCAGCATTACGCTCACATCCAAGGGCTCTACAAAATCGGTTTATGCAATAGTTCTGCCGACTACCGCCTCCAACAGAAGCGTTGAGTGGGCAACATCGGATAATAATATTGCATATATAACCAATGCAACGAATACATCCTGCGTAATTAATGCCTACGGAAACGGTACTGCCACCATAACAGCCACCACAACAGACGGATCGGGCAAGTATGCTGCTATTAATGTGGTAGTCAACGATGCAACGTCTACTTATAAATATACGTATAAGGATAATTCCGGCGTGTGGTATTACGACAGCACATCCTACAGCGGCTTTACTGTGCGCTGCGACGGACCCGCTTCACTTCTGCAGGGGGTACTGCTTGACGGGTATGTTCTTTCAAGCAGCTACTATACTGTAGCTGAAGGGTCGACTTACATTACTTTCCCGTATTCATTCATGGCCACGCTTTCCCACGGCAGGCATACGCTTTCACTTATCTATCCGTCCTGCCAGGTGAGCACATATATCTGGAGCAGATCTCTATATGACCCACCGATAACCGGCGACACGGATATGACAGGATATATAGCTGCAATGAGTGTCTCGGCACTGATGGCAGCATCCTGCACGGTGATACTAAAAAAGAAAAAAGAAGATTAAAGCTAAAAAGCTTCTCAGCGTAAAAACTGAGAAGCTTTTTGTAATAATTATTATCAGAGGGGATGGCTTAGGCTTATGCCTTTAAGAGCTTGTAGACATCAAGGGCGGCTGTGCATGCACGGCAGTTGCAGTAAACTGCGCCGTTGGCCTTTGCTTCTTTGGCACCTTCAAGAATTGCCTTTGCGCGCTCTTCACCAAAGTGATCCTTTGCCTCAGGAGTGGAGAAGAAGCCTATAACATCATCGATAGGCTCGATGGAGTATTCGAGCATGTCGATATATGCCTTTTCGGCTTCGGCTTCTTTATCTGTGCCAAGAGCGGCAAGATAATCTTCTGCGGCGGTCTTGAGCCCTTCATAGCACCAGTCGGAGAGAAGAACGTTTGTTTTTTCAACGATTAAATCTTTGTTTGCCATAATGATTCTCCTTATTAAAAATTATATATTATCGGTTATATATCTTGCAACATAAACACCTGAGGCAGATGCGTGCGAGAGCGAGTGGGTAACACCGCTGCCGTCGCCGATAACGAAAAGACCCTTGTGGTTGGTCTCAAGATTTTTATCAAGAGCCACTTCCATATTGTAGAACTTGACTTCAACACCATAGAGAAGAGTATCGTCATTGGCAGTGCCCGGAGCGATTTTATCAAGGGCGTAGATCATCTCGATTATACCGTCGAGTATTCTTTTGGGGATAACGAGGCTCAAGTCGCCGGGAGTGGCGTTGAGAGTAGGAGTAGTGAAGGACTTTTCAATGCGCTTCTGGGTGCTGCGCTGACCGCGGATAAGGTCGCCGAAGCGCTGCACTATAACACCGCCGCCGAGCATGTTGGAAAGCTTTGCAATACTCTCGCCATAGCCATTTGAATCTTTAAATGGCTCGGTGAAGTGCTTGGAGACGAGAAGAGCAAAGTTTGTGTTGTCTGTATGGAGGGCAGGGTCTTCGTAGCTGTGACCGTTAACAGTGACGATACCGTTGGTATTTTCGTTTACAACCGCCCCGCGCGGGTTCATGCAGAAGGTGCGGACAAGGTCCTGGTATTTTTCGGTCTTGTAGACGATTTTGCTTTCGTAGACTTCGTCGGTTATGTGTTTGAAAACATCTGCCGGCAGCTCAACGCGTACACCGATATCAACCCTATTTGAAAGTGTGGGGATATCAAGGTGCGAGCAGACGCTCTCCATCCATTTGCTCCCGCTTCTGCCGACGGAGATTATGCAGTATTTTGAAGTATAGCTGCCGTCGTCAGTGGTGATGGTGAAGGTGCCGTTATTGTCGTCAACAGTTTTGACGGAGGTCATGAAATGGAAGTCTATCTTATCTTTAAGATAGTTATACATGTTGGTGAGAACATCGTAGTTTATGTCTGTGCCGAGATGGCGGACGGAGGCATCGAGCAGATGGAGACCATTCTGCAGGCAGAGAGTCTTGAGATTTGAGTTGGTTGTGGAGTAGAGCTTTGTTTTATCACCGCCGAAGGATGCATTAATACCGTCTACATAGTACATAAGATCAAGGGCAGTCTCTTTGCCGATGAACTCATAGAGCGTGCCGCCGAAAGCGTTGGTTATATTATATTTTCCATCTGAAAAAGCGCCTGCACCGCCAAAGCCTGTCATTATGGAGCAGTGCTTGCAGTTGATGCATGTTTTAATCTTTTTGCCGTCTATAGGGCATTTGCGCTTTTCAAGAGTATTGCCGGATTCAAACAGTGCTATTTTAAGTCCGGGGTTTTTCTGAGAGAGCTCATAGGCTGAAAAGATACCGCCGGGACCTGCACCGACTATTATTACGTCATAATCTGTCATAAAAAATCAACTCCTTGCTGAAGTTTATATTAACATATAAAGCATGAATGTGCAAATGGAAGCTATTTACACGGGAATTTTTAAATGTTATTCTTGTGTTAACTTTTTAGAAGATAAAAGCGGTATAATAATATTATGATAAAACTGAAATTTAAAAAGTTAATAAGTTTTGTGCTCTGCGCAGTTCTTATGCTCTCACTGCCGGTGAGCAGCTTTGCCAAAGAAGATACAGCAGAAAGTCTTATGAACGATATTGTATACACCTATAAAACGAAGCAGCTTAAGGCACATAAGGATATACAGTCGCTCATCACAAGGCTGAAGGTCATAGACCCTGAACTTGGCAAGGCCTGGCAGAATATCATGGATTACTGGGAATACTGCAACTATGATATAACACTCAATTCGGATATTCTCCCCGACGGTCTGCCTGAGGACGACAGTCTTGCTATAATAGTGCTGGGTTTTGAGCTGAATAGTGACGGGAGCATGAAGGAAGAGCTTATCGGCCGGTGCGAGGTGGCACTAAGCTGCGCTGAAAAATACCCCGAAGCCGCGATTATAGTAACGGGCGGTGGAACGGCAAAAAACAACCATGAAGTAACAGAAGCTGACTCAATGGCACAGTGGCTTATAGAAAAGGGCGTAGAGAAAGATAGAATATTTATAGAAAACACCTCTCTTACAACCGTTCAGAATGCTGCATTTACGTATGATATTTTAAAAGAGCAGCTGCCGCAGGTGACTGACACTGCAATAGTGAGCAGCGACTATCACGTGCCGCTGGGGTGCCTTTTATTCAATGAGGAATTTGTACTTGCAGCATATAAAGAGGGAACAGAGCCTGTAAGGATAATTTCTAACGCCTGCTACCTCGGCGGGAATTCTATATACGAGGAAAATATAAAAGAACAGGCAGCAGATGTGTGGTCGATAAAATCGATTTTAGATGAATAAAAGGTCGATTTTATCGACAGTGAATAGAGAAAATGGGGAGAGGAAGATATGAAAGAGAGCGTGCTGGCAAATAAATTTATACGTTTTTAATCATACACTGATGTTCATCAAAAATTTAATATTAATTATTGACAAAGAGCGCCTATATATGGTATTATTCCATAGCTAACGAGGAATGTGTATGTGCGGGTGTAGTTCAATGGTAGAACACCAGCCTTCCAAGCTGGATACGTGAGTTCGATTCTCATCACCCGCTCCATCTTCTGTTGGGTATACATGCGCCAATAGCTCAGCAGGATAGAGCAACCGCCTTCTAAGCGGTAGGTCGGGGGTTCGAATCCCTCTTGGCGTGCCAAATTTAATATATTTAAAAATCTGGTGGGATTAGCTCAGCTGGTAGAGCACCGGATTGTGGTTCCGGGTGTCGTGGGTTCGAGCCCCATATCCCACCCCAGTATATTTCCCGATACATATTGAGATGTAGTGTAAAGGTAACACACGGGACTTTGACTCCCTTATAGTGGGTTCGAGTCCCGCCATCTCAGCCAACATGCCCCAATAGCTCAGCAGGTAGAGCACCGCCCTTTTAAGGCGGGTGTCCGGGGTTCGAGTCCCCGTTGGAGCACCAAAAAACAATCATCCGTTTTGGATGATTGTTTTTTATTTCGTTCTGGGGGACTCGAAAGGCGGCTCTTAGCAAAGTGCCGGTGGCACTTTGCAACCGCCGTGGGCCCGAGCCGCTGCGAGGGCGAGTCGTATAATCAATCCATCTCGAAAGGGATGGATTTTTCTTTTCTTTTCGAAGTT
>R14__coassemble_147_pt1 | contig 59477 bp, 57 predicted proteins | sample R14__metabat2_low_PE_022 | metagenome-assembled genome bin R14 | reverse complement strand
GCGGGGAAGACGCACTTTATCCGCGCTTATGCGGAATATCTGCTCGCTAAAGGCGAAAAGATAGGCATACTTGTTGGTGATAACGGGGCTGTGAATATTGATGCGGCGCTTCTTAAAGACCTGCAGGGCGAGAAATGCGAGATGGAGATGCTTGCAGGAGCCGGCGATATAGACTGTATCCGGCGCAGAATGCGCACAAAGCTTATATCCATGGCGATGCTTGGCTGCGGGAGACTTCTGATGGAACCCTCCGGCGCATTTGATGCAGAGGAGCTATATGACCTTCTAAACGAAGCACCGCTCGATAAATGGTATGAGATAGGTTCGGTCATTGCGGTGATAGATGCGCGCAGGCAGGAGAATATGCCGCAGGAGGCTTTGCACCTTATGGCATCTCAGGCTGCATCGGCAGGGTGCTGGATATTCAGCCATGCAGATTGTGCATCCGAAGAAGAACTCCAAAATGCGCCGGCGAGACTTGGAGCGGAGCTGAAGGCAATAGGCTGCATGCGCAATGTTGAAAAGATTCCTGTATTTTACAGCTCCGGCACACTGAAGGACGATGAATATGCCGCTATAGAATCCTGCGGGTGGATGCCGAGCGACTATGTGCATCGGAGCACGAATGAGGGTGGCGGATTTCAGTCGCTATACTATTTTGACCTGCCTGTGAGCCGAAAAGTGCTGTCGGAGAAGATAGACATACTCCTTTCTGACTCTTCATACGGTCAGATATTCAGAGTGAAGGGATTTTTTAAAGAGAACGAGACGTGGTATGAGATAAATGCCTCTGCGGGAGACATGGCAATTGCAGAGAGTGATGCAACACGCGGCGTAATAGTTGTGATTGGGCTGAGACTGCGCGAGGCAGCAATAAATACGCTTATATATGAGGGACTGAACGCTAAAAATCCGCTTGAAGGGCTGCACCTGCTGGACGAACAGCCGGACAAAATATAAATATAGAGGAGTCTGCTGCACGGCGGGCTCCTCTTTTTTCATATTTACTTTTTGCTTAGTTCTTTATAGAGCGTTTTTTGTATCGGAAGTCTTGTGCGGCGGGGGATGTTGTCATCATACCACGACTTGAGAGCAGATCTTGCATCGCTGCTGAGATATTTTATAGTAGGGGTTGCCAGCTGCTGGATAACAACGAGCATCCAGTATGCCTCCTGCGGGCAGGACTTCTCTGATGAGCATTTTATTAGTATTTCAGCAGCAGCACCTGCTGAGTTCGCATCCGGTACAGAGGCGGCAAAGCTTTGCATAAGTGCTTCCATTTTATTATAAAAATCCATGTGGCAGGGATGGTCCTTCGGTCCTGAACCAAAGCCAAGGAGCCCGTCGGAGGGCTTTGAATTTTCAATCACTGTATTTACTTCGGCAATATAATTATCTATAAGCTTGTTTATCTCATTGCATATTTCCATACTATCACCTCAGATGTCTGAAATAAAATCTCTGATGAAACCCAGTGCAACGCCGAGAATGGAGCTGTATTTCGGCGCACGGCTTACACGCAGGTAGGCGGCGTCCTTGTCAAAGGGGTCAAGCTCAGCTGATAGAGCTCTAAGCTCCGGCAGGTAGGGCTCTATAAATTCCGAGAGCTCACCGCCAAGAACTATGTCGCAGTCAAAAGCCATTCTTATATTATGAATGCCTATAACAAGGTGCTTTTTGTAGTCCTCCCAGAGATTCACCGCAAGAGCGTCTCCGCCGCTGAGCTGCGAGAAGAAATCCTCAACCGTTGCGCCGGTCTCGCCGACTATGCGCGCAGAAGAGCAATAAGCCTCAAGACAGCCTTTTTTTCCACAGGTGCATGGGCGACCGTTATACTCAACACACATGTGACCGAATTCACCCGAGCGGAAATTATTGCCGGTATATTGCTCACCGTTTAATAATATCGCGCCGCCTACGCCTTCAGACAGCGAGATAAAGGCAATGTTTGTCTGCGCCTGATCGCGGCACCACTCGGCATATCCGCCGCTGCTGGCATCATTTTCTATATAAACGGGATATGGGATGAGATCGGAGAGAGCCTGAAGGGAAATGTCGCGCATGTATAATGTGGGAGCATAGAGAACAGTGTAGTTATCAGGCATAACTATTCCCGCAAGCGTTATGCCGACTCCAAGGAGCTTTTCGCGGTCTATGCCGTTTTCGTCTATAAAGACCTCCAGCTCATCGGCAACAAAACGAAAATAATTCGGGTCGTCTATGAGAAATCTGTTCTGGACGGTTTTGATAGCAGTTTCGGTTTTTGAAAGGTCCGCCGCGGCGAAATCAAGGTGATGGGATGTCATACTTATCCCTATAGCCGTGCGGATATTTTTTACTACCTTATATGAAGTGGCAGGCCGCCCGCCGGTTGAGGGCAGCTCGCCGCATGGCTCTATATAGCCGCGCTCTTCGAGCTCGGCAAGATTATGATAGACCGTGGGGAAACTAAGATTGAGCCCCTTGGCTATATCAAGCTTGGTACAGGGTCTGTCCGAATCGAATATATAATTAAAAATAAGGCTCCTTGTATTTCGGCGCCTGCCGGAAACGCTGCTGTCTGTCATCAGTCACCTCTGTAATAATATAAAGAACTTTAAGAAGATTTAATAAAAGAGTTTTATAAAAGTTTTACTTTATATTTAATATAACTTTTTGCACGACAAAAATCTATGAGCAAATTGCACAAAAACGAACTGACAAATTCAGTCAAAATGCCAAAGTTTCGTCTTGTTGCGCATAGAAAGATTGACTTTTGTAAAGAACATTTATAAAATAGCAATAACATAAAGGTTCAAAAGTTTGTTATTCATTCCGGCATCGCCCGGTGAATATATATTATGGGCCAAGCCCTACATTTAGAAAGGAAAAAACCAAATGAAAAAGATCCTCGCATTAGTTATGGCTCTTTGCATGATCTTAGCTCTCTGTGCTTGCGGTGCAACTGTTACCACAACAACCACCACCACAACAACTACTACAGAAGCAGCTCCTGCAGAAGAAGCAGCAGCAGATGACGGCGTACAGACAGTCGGCATCGCAATGCCCACAAAGTCCCTCGAGCGTTGGAACCGTGATGGTGACTACCTCAAGGAGCAGTTCGAAGCAGCAGGCTACAACGTTGAGCTGACCTACTCCGACAACGACAACACCAAGCAGAACAACGATATCTCCAACATGCTCGCTGACAATGTTGACCTCCTTATCGTTGCTGCTATCGATGGTGAAGCTCTTAGCCAGACTCTCGCAGAAGCAAAAGAGCAGGGTGTTCCTGTTATTGCTTACGACCGTATGATCAAGGCTGACGCTGTTGACTACTATGTATCTTTCGATAATTACACCGTTGGTGTCCTCCAGGCTCAGTATGTTATCGATGCTCTCGATCTCGAGAACGCAGGCGACAAGACCTACAACATTGAGTTCACAGCAGGCGACCCTGCAGACAACAATGCAGGCTACTTCTTCAATGGTGCTTATGACACTCTTAAGCCCTACATTGAAGCAGGCACTCTCGTAATCCCATCCGGAAAGAACACCTTTGAGCAGGTTGCAACTCCTTCCTGGAGCACCGACACAGCTCTTGAGAACTTCCAGAACACTCTCGCTTCCTACTACTCCGATGGTACTGTTCTTGACATCGCTCTCTGCTCCAACGACTCCACAGCAGCTGGCGTTGCACAGGCAATTGAATCCGACTACGCAGGCACCAACACTGTCCTCGTAACCGGTCAGGACGGCGATATCGCAAACCTCCAGAACATCGTTGACGGCAAGCAGACAATGACAGTTTACAAAAACGTTGCTGACGAAGCAGGCGTTACACTCGTTCTTGCACAGGCTCTCCTCAACGGCGAGACCATCGACGAAGCACTCTGCGATCAGTTTGCTGTAACAGCAGCATACGACACCGAGAGCTACGACAACGGTACTGCACCTGTAACATCCTTCCTGCTTGTTCCTTGGTCTGTTGATCAGTCCAACCTCCAGATGCTCGTTGACACCGGCAACTATGCATGGGATGCAGACAATCATTACCTTGTTGCTGCAAACTAATTCATAACAGTAAATAATTTATAGTTTGAATTAAAATGAGGGGCGAGGCTATTGCCTCGCCTCTTTCTTAATATTTTAAGAGAATCTAACAGCTAAGCCTGAAAAATGGCGAGGAGGGGAAAAGCTTGGCAGACATAATACTTGAGATGCGCAACATCACAAAAGAATTCCCCGGCGTAAAAGCTCTGGATAATGTTAATCTGGTAGTTGAACGCGGAGAAGTACACGCACTGGTGGGCGAAAATGGTGCAGGCAAGAGTACGCTGATGAACGTTCTCTCCGGCACATATCCATATGGCACATACACCGGCGATATCATATATAACGGCGAAGTATGCAAATTTAATAAATTAAAAGACAGTGAAGAAAAGGGAATAGTTATTATCCATCAGGAACTTGCACTTATTCCTGAACTGTCTATAGGCGAAAACATGTTCCTTGGCAATGAGCGCCTTGGAAAATTTGGAATTAACTGGGATGAAACCTATCATGAGGCACGCAAGCACATGGATAGGGTTGGCTTGAAAGATAATGAGCACACGCTCATCAAAGATATAGGAACCGGCAAGCAGCAGCTCGTTGAAATTGCAAAAGCACTTGCAAAGAACGTCAGCTTGCTTATTCTTGATGAACCTACATCCTCACTTAACGAAGAAGATTCAAAGATGCTTCTTGACCTTCTGCTTGAATTCAAAAAGCAGGGCATGACATCTATTATCATCTCACATAAGCTCAATGAGATTGCTTATGTTGCAGATAAAATAACAGTTGTCCGCGATGGTTCTACTATAGAAACACTAGATAACTCAGACCGCACTATTGATGAAGACCGCATTATACGCGGAATGGTCGGTCGTGAACTCAGCGACCGTTATCCTGCAAGAGAACACAATATTTCCGATGAAATAGGCATGGAAGTTAAGAACTGGACTGTTCACCATCCTGTCTACACCGAAAAAGTTGTTGATGACAACGTTTCCTTCTATGTACGCAAGGGCGAAGTTGTCGGCTTCTCAGGACTCCAGGGCGCAGGACGTACAGAGCTTGCAATGAGCATTTTCGGACATGCTTACGGCACTAATATCTCAGGTCAGGTATTCATTAACGGTAAGGAAGTCCATCTCAACAATGAAAAGCAGGCTATTGCAGCAGGTCTTGCATATGTTACTGAAGACAGAAAAGGCAACGGTCTTATTCTTCCTATGAGCATTGCAATTAACAACTCAATGGCAAAGCTTTCCAAAGTATATCGCAAGGGCGATATTATAGACACTCATCTTGAGCATAAAATCGCAGAAGAATATAAAGACAAGATGCGCACGAAGACTCCTTCTGTGCAGCAGGAAGTCGGCAATCTTTCAGGCGGCAACCAGCAGAAGGTCCTGCTGAGCAAATGGATGTTTGCAGACCCTGAAGTTCTTATTCTTGATGAGCCTACCAGAGGCATAGACGTTGGTGCCAAGTATGAAATATACGGCATTATCAATGATCTTGTTAAGGAAGGCAAGTCCGTTATCATGATTTCCTCAGAACTGCCAGAGATTCTCGGTATGTGCGACAGAATCTATGTTATGGACGAAGGCAAGATGGTTGCAGAAATGAATGCAGCAGATGCTACACAGGAAAAGATCATGGCAGCTATCCTTAAGTCTGAAAAAAGCGAAGAAAAGAAAGAGGTAGAGTAACAAATGAATATTAAAGCTGCACTTAAAAAATACACAATGGTCATAGCACTGGTCCTGGTATTTATCCTCTTCTCAGTGCTCACACAGGGGAGACTTCTTCTTGCACAGAACCTGTCAAACCTCATGCTTCAGAACTCCTACGTTCTGGTTCTTGCCTGTGGTATGCTTCTGTGCATACTCACCGGTGGTAACGTTGACCTTTCTGTTGGTTCAACTGTTTGTCTTGTAGGTGCTCTTGCAGCACAGCTGCTTGACAAAACTTCTGTTCCTGCAGTTCCGACTATCATCATCTGCCTTCTCGTTGGTGCTCTCATTGGTGTATGGCAGGGCTTCTGGATAGGCAATATCCACATTCCTCCTTTCATCTGCACTCTGGCAGGCATGTTCCTCTTCCGTGGTATCGGCCGTGTTATTCTCGGATCCAAGACAGTTGCTGTTAAGAACAAAGTTTTCCTTAACATCTTCGCTTCCTACATCCAGATCCCGGGACTTGATGACGGTCTGAAATGGTCTGCATTTATAGTAGGTATAATTATTGCAGCATTCCTCGTAGCAAACTTCTTTGTAAGCCGCGCAAAGAAAGCAAAGAAGGGCTACACTCTTGAAGCTGCAGCTCCTGCATTCGCAAAGATCGCTATCATTGCAGTTCTGGTTGTTGTATACAGCTGGAAGCTTGCTAACTACAAGGGCATCCCTGTAATGCTCCTCTGGGTTCTTGCAGTTGTATTTATCTATGCTTTCATCACAAGCAAAACTGCTTTCGGTCGTTACTTCTATGCAGTAGGCGGCAACGAAAAGGCTACAAAGCTTTCCGGTATCGATACCAAGAAAGTTTACTTCATGGCATATGCTTCAATGTCCTTCCTGGCAGGTCTTTCAGGTCTGCTTATGGCAGCTCGTATCGGCTCTGTTAACGGCGATACAGGTACATCCTTCGAAATGGATGCTATCGGCTCCTGCTTTATAGGCGGTGCTTCTGCATACGGCGGATCCGGAACAGTTGCAGGTATCTGCATTGGTGCTATCTTCCTTGGTGTTATCAACCAGGGCATGTCAATCATCGGTCTTGATAACAACTGGCAGTACATAGTCAAGGGACTTGTCCTTCTGGTAGCAGTTATCTTCGACGTTGTTTCCAACCACAAGACCGGCAAGGCATAATAGATTTTAAAAAACGGGTATTAAAAATGCCCGTTTTTTTAAAGGAGAGATTTTCAAATGTATTATATAGGCGTTGATCTTGGAACTTCCGCTGTAAAGCTTCTTCTTATGGATGAGAGCGGCAAGATACTCAATATAGTATCACGTGAATATCCGCTGAGCTTCCCGCACCCCGGCTGGTCTGAGCAGTCTCCTGAAGACTGGGTAAAGCAGACCAGCGCAGGTATTAAGGCACTTCTTGAAGGCTTTGATGCTGCAAAGGTTGCAGGCATAGGCGTTGGCGGGCAGATGCACGGGCTTGTAGTTCTTGATGAGAACGACAAAGTTATCCGCCCGGCAATCCTGTGGAACGATGGCCGCACATTCAAAGAAGTTGATTATCTTAATAAAGATATCGGCGAGGATAAGATAGCGGAGTATACCGCAAATATCGCTTTTGCAGGCTTTACTGCGCCTAAAATTCTCTGGATGAAAAACAATGAGCCCGAGAATTTTGCCAAGATCAAAAAGATAATGCTGCCGAAGGACTATATAAACTATGTCCTCACAGGCATTCATTGCACAGATGTTTCCGATGCATCAGGCATGCTGCTGTTTGATGTTAAAAACAGATGCTGGTCAAAGGAAATGCTTGATATCTGCTCTATTACCGAAGAGCAGATGCCAAAGATTTACGAGAGCTACGAGGCTGTCGGCAAGGTCCTCCCGGAGATTGCAGCAGAATTTGGCTTTAATGACAATGTTATTGTTGCAGCAGGCGCAGGCGACAATGCAGCAGCTGCTGTAGGTACAGGCACAGTTGGCGACGGGGCATGCAATATCTCAGTCGGCACATCAGGCACAATTTTCATCTCAAGTGATAAATATGCCAAGAATAAAAATAATGCTGTTCATCATTTTGACCACGCAAACGGAACATATCATCTTATGGGATGCATGCTTTCAGCTGCATCATGCAACAAGTGGTGGGTTGAAGAGATACTCAATGCTCATGACTTTGCTGCAGAGCAGGCAGGGATAACAGCAGATAAGCTTGGCAAAAACCATGTCTTCTTCCTGCCATATCTGATGGGCGAGCGTTCCCCGATAAACGATACCAATGCAAGAGGCACATTTGTTGGCATGACAATGGACACTACCCGTTCAGACATGACACAGGCTGTTCTTGAAGGTGTTGCTTTCGGCATACGCGATTCTCTTGAAGTTGCCCGTTCAATGGGTCTTGATATCAAAAAGAGCAGAATATGCGGCGGCGGCGCAAAGAGCCCGCTGTGGAAAAAGATATTTGCAAATGTCTGCAATCTTGAGATAGAGTCAATTGAGTCTGAAGAAGGTCCGGGATATGGCGGCGCTATGCTCGCAATGGTAGCATGCGGCGAGTACAAAGATGTTAACACTATTGCAGAAAAATTTGTGAAAGTGGTTGACGTTGTAAAGCCTGATCCTGAGCTCACAGCCCTCTATGAGGAAAAATATAGACAGTTCAGCGCAGTATACCCGGCTCTGAAGAGTGTGTTTGAAATTATTAAATAATGAACAAAACAACAAAAGGAATGATGTATTTCCTTGTAGGCGCATATATTGCCTACATGGGCTATAAGATGTATACCAACACAGTAAGCGGCCTTTCTACGATGAGTATGACCACAACTATTATTCTGATGATACTCATGATAGCGGCAGGACTGCTGGTGGTGGCATACAGCATTAAGCTTATGGTCGTAGACTATAAAGAGAAAAACAGGGAATACGAACTGTCTGAGAAAATGAACCAAGAAAGCTCCGATCCTGCAGACGGGGCTGAGCCTGAAAATGAAAATGATAATAAGGAGGAAAACAATTGAAAATATTATCAGTTCATGACAAGGAATTCGCAGCATACGGACATGTTATAGAGGGCTATGATTTTAAAGAGCTCCTTGAAACTCTTGATAGAGTTTCGTCACTGCCCGATGGTGTTGAATATATCCCGAGCAATGATGAGCTTGAAGCTCTTACGGTCGCTAAAAAGCTTTCGCTGAATGAATACGGCGGAATGCCTATCCAGCTTGGCTGGTGCAATGGGCACAACACAAAAATGAACTGCCTTGAATACCATAGAGACAGTGAAGTGAACCTTGGCACAATGGACTTCATCCTTCTGCTTGCAAAGCTTGATGATGTTGTTGACGGCAGGCTTGACAGCGCAAAAGTTAAAGCTTTCCTTTGCCCGGCAGGGGTGGCAGTTGAAGTTTTCGGTTCAACTCTTCACTATGCTCCATGCAGCGCAAAGAAGGGTCAGGGCTTTAAGGTCCTTATTGTTCTGCCAAAGGGAACGAACGGACCAAAGCCGGATATTGAACCTGTCAATGACGAGGATAAGCTCCTTCGTGCCTGCAACAAGTGGCTGCTTGCCCATGCTGATTCAGCTGAGGCTAAAGACGGTGCAGTTGTGTGCATTGACGGCATAAACCCGGATATAGCCGACCTTATAGACTAAGTTAAAAAAGATTTTATAAATATAAAGAGGAGAAAAAATGACTAACCTTCCAGAAGTAAAATTAGGCATTATTGCCGTATCAAGAAACTGCTTCCCGATAGAGCTCTCTACCAGAAGACGTGAAGCTATTGCATCTATCTGCGGAACAGGCCTTTATAACTGCAAGATCACTGTTGAAAACGAAACAGATGCTCTTAAGGCTCTTGCTGATGTTGAAGCAGCAGGCTGCAACGCACTTGTTGTTTTCCTCGGCAACTTCGGTCCTGAGACTCCTGAGACCATTATTGCTGAAAAGTTTGATGGTCCTGTTATGTACTGCGCAGCAGCAGAAGGCGATGGAGACCTTATCAATGGCCGCGGCGATGCATATTGCGGTATGCTCAACTGCTCCTACAATCTCGGCATGCGTCATCTTAAGGCCTATATGCCTGAATACCCTGTATTAACAGCTGAAGAGGCTGCAGTAGAGATTAAGAAGTTCTATCCTATCGCAAGAGCTATCATCGGTCTTAAGAACCTTAAGGTTATAACCTTTGGTCCTCGTCCTCAGGACTTCTTTGCATGCAATGCTCCTATCAAGGGACTTTATGAACTCGGCATTGAAGTAGAAGAGAACTCCGAGCTTGACCTCCTTTCAGCATATAGAAGCCACAAGGGCGATGCCCGTATCCCTGAAGTTGTAGCTGATATGTATGCAGAAATGGGCGGAGAAGGCAGCGTATATCCTGACCTCGTAGAGCGCATGGCACAGTTTGAGCTCACACTTCTTGACTGGGCAGAAGAGCACAAGGGCGCAAGAAAGTTTGTTGCTTTTGCTGACAAGTGCTGGCCTGCATTTGCATATGAATTCGGCTTTGAGCCTTGCTATGTAAACTCCCGCCTTGCTTCCCGCGGCATTCCTGTAGCTTGCGAAGTTGATATTTACGGTGCTGTTTCAGAATACATCGGAGCTTGCATCTCCAACGATGCAGTTACACTTCTTGATATCAACAACTCCGTTCCTGCAAAAATGTGGGAAGAGCAGATCAAGGGCAAGTTCGACTATGTTCTTAAAGACACATTCATGGGCTTCCACTGCGGCAATACTCCAAGCTGCAAGCTGTGCAGCGGATGCGCTGTTAAGTATCAGCTCATCAATAACCGTCTTATGGAAGGCGGCGGCACACCTGATATCACCAGAGGTACTCTCGAGGGCGATATCGCTGCCGGCGACATCACATTCTATCGTCTCCAGTGCGACAGCGAAGGTCAGCTTCGTGCATACATTGCAGAAGGCGAAGTTCTTCCTGTTCCAACCACCAGCTTTGGCGGCATAGGCATTTTTGCTATCAAGGAAATGGGCAGATTCTACCGCTACGTTCTCCTTGAGAAGAGATATCCGCACCACGGCGCAGTTGCATTTGGCCACTATGGAAAAGAGCTGTTTGAAGTTCTTAAGTACTTCGGCATTGCTGATGTTGCTTACAATCAGCCAAAATCTCTCCCGTATCCAAATGAGAACCCCTGGGCATAAGTTTTATAAAATAATATCTAAGACCGGATCCTTCGGGGTCCGGTTTTTGTTTTCGTTCGAAAGAGTTCTGCAGCTTATAAAAATTATGATTAAGCTATAAAAACAAATGAATAAATAATGCCCCAATTTGGGCGTAAACGCAGAATTTATTCATATTATTCAATAAATATTCAGAAAATATTCAAAAAATATATTGACATTTGAATTTAGAGGTGCTAATATACGGACTCATGAAGGACAAAAAAAGAAAGGATCCAAACAAAATGAAAAAGATTTTAGCATTAGTTCTTGCATTGTGCATGATTTTTGCACTTTGCGCATGCGGCCAGAAGGCAGCAGAAACCGCAGAAACCGCAGCAGAAGCTGTTGAAAATGCAGCTGAAGAAGCTGTAGAGGAAGTATCTGAAGCAGCTGAAGAAGTTGTTGAAGACTTTAGCCAGTATACAATTGATGAGCTCAAGTCTCTTGTTAAGACTGTTAACGACGGCAAGCTCACAGTTGCCACCAGCCCTGACTTCGCTCCATACGAGTTCTATGCACTCGATGAGTCAGGCAACCCGACTCTTGCAGGCTTTGATATAGCTATTGCAGGCTACATTGCAGACTACCTCGGTCTTGAACTCGAAATAATCCCTATGGACTTCGATGGTGTTCTTCTTGAAATTGCAAACGGCTCTGTAGACCTTGGTCTTGCAGGTCTTTCTCCAGACCCTGCACGTATGGATGCTATGGACTTCTCCGATATCTACTACATGGGCGGTCAGTCTTTCGTAACAGTTAAGGGCAAAGAAGATAACTTCCCAACTCTTGAAGCAACTAACGATGTTAAGTTCTCCATCGGTGCTCAGACAGGCTCCATTCAGGAAACACTTGCAGCAACCAACTCTCCTGATGCAGACATCGTTTCCGTTACAAAGGTCACCGATATCATTGCAATGCTCTTAAATGACAAGCTCGATGGTGCATACATTGAGACAGCTGTTGCAGAGACATATGCAAAGAATTACCCCGATCTCGTAGTTCTCCTCGATGTTCCTTACGATACCGAAGGCTCTGCATGCGGCATTGCAAAGGGCAATCCTGCTCTTGTTGCAGCTGTAAACCTTGCAATCAATGCAGCTATTGCAGATGGAAGCATGGATTCCTTCGTTGCAACAGCTAACGATATGGCATCCGGCAACATCTACGAAGGTCTGCTTGAGAATATGGAGGGATAAATTATCCCGCTTAAAAGCAACTAATAGCAAAGCCTCCCCGCAAGGGGAGGAATTGCGTTATATAAGGAGTTTTATTTATGATATCTATTGCCGGTTTCCAGAAAACCTTCGCCTATGCAAAGCTGTTCTGGCAGGGCATTGTGTGCACAGTCTCCCTGTCTGCACTCACTGTTGTTTTGGGCTTTGTTCTTGCACTGCTGCTTGCAGTTATGCGTCTTGGTAAATCAAAATTCTTAAAAGCTATAGCAACGGTATATGTTGAAGTGTTCAGAGCAACTCCAATGGTAGTTCAGATATTTATTATCTACTACATCGTTTTTAACGGAGTCAAGGTACTTCCGGGATACATGCTGTTTGGATTTATCCGCTTTGAAAGATTCTTCCCAGGCGTTGTTGCACTGTCGCTTAACTCGGGCGCTTACTTGAGCGAGATCATCCGCTCAGGCATACAGTCAATAGACATAGGGCAGACTGAGGCAGCCCGTTCTCTTGGACTTTCTCAGTTTCAGAATATGCAATATATAATTCTGCCGCAGGCTATAAAGAATGTTCTGCCTGCTATAGCAAACGAGTTTGTAACAATAATTAAAGAATCTGCTATATGCTATACCATCGGTGTTCAGGACATTATGTCTGCTGTTAACGCCGTTAAGGGAGCAACATTCTCTATTGCAGAACCACTGCTTGTTGCTGCAGCATTATATTTCTGCCTGACATTCCCAACAAGCAAGATTATCCAACATTTTGAAAGGAAGATGAGCGCCGGTGACAGACGATAAAATAATAGAAGTTAAAAACCTTAAGAAATACTATAAAAAAGGTGTAATCAAGGCACTTGACGGCGTTGATATGGATATCTATCGCGGTGAAGTGGTAGTTATCATAGGCCCGAGCGGGAGCGGGAAGAGCACGTTTCTCAGGTCACTCAATCTGCTCGAAGAGCCGACTGAAGGCGAAATCTTCTTTGAAGGCGTAGATATAACCAAAAAGAAGGATGCTTCCGGGAAAAAGCTTGATATAGACAAGCACAGACAGAAAATGGGAATGGTATTCCAGCATTTTAACCTGTTTCCGCATAAAACCATTATGGACAACATGATTCTTGCTCCCGTTAAGGTTAAAAAAGTTCCTGCTGACGAGGCGAAGAAAAAAGCTGTTGAACTGTTGCAGAGAGTAGGGCTTGGAGATAGAGCGGGAGCATATCCCATTCAGCTCTCCGGCGGACAGAAACAGCGTATAGCAATAACCAGAGCTCTTATGATGGAGCCCGATGTTATGCTCTTTGATGAGCCTACATCTGCTCTTGACCCTGAAATGGTAGGGGAAGTTCTTGATGTTATGAAAGAACTTGCTGTTTCGGGCATGACGATGGTAGTTGTTACACACGAGATGGGATTTGCCCGCGAAGTCGGAACACGAGTTGTGTTTATGGATGCAGGCAAAATCATTGAACAGGGGACACCTGAAGAGATCTTTGAGCATCCGCAAAGCGAACGACTTAAAGACTTTTTATCAAAAGTTTTATAAAATCAAAAAGCGCCGTCCGTTTTTTCGGGCAGCGCTTTTATGTTTGCGATTAAACAAAGCTTGCAAAATATATCAAAATGGCGTATAAGAAATAAATCAGCATTATATCGAAACGGGGAAAGTCAGAAACATGGTTGCAGATGCAGAAAAAAAGAAAAAAGGACGCTTATACATGCTGGCAGCGGCATTGGGCTGGGGACTTGCAGGAGTCTGCGTAAAGTCAATTACCTGGGGATCACTGCCTATAGTTGCGGTCAGAAGCTTTGTTTCATTTTTTATGTTTATCATTGTGAGAGGTTCATTTAAACTGAACTTTTCCAAGGTGAACATATTGGGCGCAGTAACGGGTGCTGCAACCGGAATCCTTTATCTGCAGGCAATCAAGCTTACGACGGCAGGCAATGCTATAGTGCTTCAATATATAGCCCCGATACTTGTATTTTTATTTGCAGTAATATTTCAGCACAGAAAACCTAAAGTGATTGAGACTATTCTGACGATTGCAGTATTCGGCGGGATAGTATTAAGCTTTTCAGACAGCCTTGATGCAAGTCATGTACTTGGCAACATTCTGGGCCTTGCCTCGGGATTTACATTTGCAGCGCAGATAATTATTCTTAATGATGAGAAGAGTGACTCTGAAGATTCACTTATTATGAGCTGTCTTTTGAGTCTTATAATAACTTTGCCGTTCCTGTTAACAGATAAAACTCTGGAATTTACAGCAAAAAACATTTTCTGGGTAATGGTGCTGGCGGTAGTGCAGTATGGATTTTCGAATATTATGTTTTCGCGAGGCATAGATTTGGTGGACAAAGTGGAAGGGTCTCTTATCCTCACGATAGAGCCTATATTCAACCCGATTCCCGTTGCAATAATCTGCGGCGAAATGATGGGAATAAGAGCAATACTGGGATCTATAATAGTTATTGTCTGCGTAACGCTTTACGGTCTTATTCCAACAATTGAAGAACGTAAAAGAGCAAAGAAGGAGAATGTCAATTAGTACTGCTGCAGCGAAATTCATGTTATACTTGTAAAAATTAGTGTAAGAGGCTATAATATACAAAAAGAATTTTTTATTAAGGAGCAAATAAGATGAAAAGAACTATCAGCGTCGTTCTTGTACTGGTGGCGATATTCAGTCTCTGCGGCGTAATGGCAAGTGCAGAGTCCGCAATACCGTTTAAAGATGCCAACCACGGCTCAGTAAATCTTAACGGCGATGTTTATGTTACAAAAAATCCGGAATCTGAAAATGCCAGCGAAGCAGGTGCTGTCACTTTTATAGCAAAAGCCGGCAATGCTACAAGCATCAAATGGTATATTGGAGATGAAAACGGCGAAACAGTTTATGCTCTTGACGATGCACCAAATCACTTCACCGGTCTTAAAGTCCAGTACAGCGATAATAACAGACAGGTAACCATCAGCAATATCCCCGAAGCTCTTGACGAGTGGCAGGTTGTGGCAGAGTTTGAAGGACAGAATGGTCCTGTCTACACAAAGGCAGCAAGCATCCACATTAAAAACTGGGTATTTACCGAGCAGGAGCTTATGGCAATGGCTGTATGGCAGTATAACCATACCTGCCCGTACTGCGGGGGGACTGTATGCCACGGTGTGCACACCACATATAATGGTCAGTGCCCGTATTACTACTATTACGGCTGATGCCTTGCGGCATAATATAGGAGTTTGATTATGAAAAAAATAGTCAGCATAATTCTTGCAGTCATGATGCTGTGCTCTTTATGCAGCGTTTTTGCAGCAGCAGACGGCGCTGACGCAGGTCCATTCAGCAATATGGGACCGGGAATTGCAAATTATAACGGCGATATCTATGTGACTAAATCCCCAAGCGCTGAATACTTAACCGCCGGCGGAACAGCAAAGTTCGTTTCAAGAGCAACAGACAATTCTTCAGTTTCATGGTATATAGCGGATAAAGATAAAACAACTATCTACTCTCTTGACGAAGCTTCGGCACATTTCAGCGGACTGAGCGTAAGATATGAAGATAACAGCACTGTTGCCGTACTGGAGAATGTCCCGGCAGATATGGACGGATGGCAGGTTCAGGCACGATTCGAAGGCCAAAACGGACCTGTGTATTCAACACCGGCAAGCATAAATATTATGGAATATCCTATTTCACCGGCTGCCGAGTGGTGGTGGTTCTACTGCTCAACCCATAATATATGCCCGAATACCGGCATAGAAATGAAATAAAGCAATCTTTCCGGCACATTTGAGTGCCGGAAAGTTTTTATCGGGAGAATACTAGATGAAAGAAGCCTTTTCAAGCGACGGATACATAATAGACCAGAATTATATGGGTGAATATGAATACCGCACAATATCCTCTAAGCACAATGGCTGCGGTTGGATGGCGGTATATAATCTTAGAAAATTCCTGGGACATGATGTGAATTTCGACGATGTGCGGCGCGAGATGGACAAAATGCACACTATAAGAATACCGGGCCCCACAACTATGAAGGTACTTCGGGAGTATATGAAAAGATATGTACCCGAAGCTAGAGAAAGCATTGGAAAAGATGCAGCTTTCACTGCGGCAAACGCTTCAAGAGCGGGAATTTTAAGATATAATGAAAGCTCGGTTCCGCACCTTATAGCGTTTATAAGGCTTGAGGGCGACAGGTTCAGGTTTTTTAATGTAGAAGACGGCTATGAGGACTGCTGCTACACAATGCCTGACTTTTTCAAAGAGAGAGTTCTTCCGGGATATACCGAAGCGTTTACAATTGAATGAAATTATCAGCATATCGGCTCACTCAAAAATGAGCCGATATCTTTTTATATAATTTTGTGGATAACTTGTGCAAAATATATTATAATACCGTTGAGAAGATATAAATATTTTGGAGAATATGCTTTTTATGGAATATAAACTTGATGAGATACTATCCGCTATATTCAGCGACGAGACAGCTCTTTTCAGAACCCCTTCAGAACCTGACCCGGGCGATGTTGTTGCTATCAGAATACGTACTCTTAAAGACACAGCCGAAAGCGTAAGGCTTATAATAAACGGCAGGGCGCTGGCTCTCGTGATGAGAAAGGTAAGCACAGAAGGTATATTTGATTATTTTGAGACTGAACTCAAGTGCATCAACGAAGAAGTATCATATTATTTCGAAATCGAATGCGCGGGAGAAAAGATAATATTTAATAAGCTTGGAGCTAAAATTGACGAAAAGGAAAATGCTCCTGAAGCGGCATATTCTTTCAGATTTACTCCGGGATTTCATGTACCCGCGTGGGCAAAGGGTGCTCTTCAGTACCAGATATTTACCGACCGTTTCTGCAACGGAAATCCGGCAAACGATACGGCGGATAATGAATACTACTATGTTGTGGGGCATTCAAAGCACATTAATGACTGGAATGCTCTGCCGGATAATACCGACATACGCTGTTTCTACGGCGGGGATCTGCAGGGAATAATGCAGAAGCTTGACTATCTGCAGAGTCTCGGTGTTGAGGCTATATATCTCAATCCCATATTTGTGTCGCCCTCAAGCCATAAATATGATACTCAGGATTACGACCATATAGACCCGCATTTTGCTGTTATTTCAGACGATGTTGACCATGCTATGCAGTCCTGGGAAAAGCACAACGGCTATGCCGCAAAATATATCCGGCGCGTAACTTCGCATGAAAATCTCAAACGCAGCGACGAGTATTTTGCTGAGTTCTGCAGTGAGCTCCACCGCAGGGGAATGAAGATAATTCTTGATGGAGTATTTAACCATTGCGGGTCATTTAATAAATGGATGGACCGCGAGGGAATATATCTTGCAAAGCCGGGATATGAAAAGGGCGCATATCAGGACACAAACAGTCCGTTTAGAAAATACTTCAATTTTGATGTAAAAGAAGATTCAAAGATAGAATACGAGGGCTGGTGGGGACTTGTTACCCTTCCTAAGCTCAATTACGAAGAGTCGCTGGAACTGCGTGACCGCATATATTCCATAGCACAGAAATGGGCTCTTCCGCCATACTGCATAGATGGCTGGAGGCTTGATGTTGCAGCAGATCTTGGTCACAGCAAGGTATTTAACCATGAATTCTGGAAAGAGTTCAGAACAAGACTAAAAACAGTCAACCCTGATATTCTTATTATTGCCGAGCATTACGGTGATCCCAGCTCCTGGCTTGAGGGAGATCAGTGGGATACTGTTATGAACTATGATGCTTTTATGGAGCCTGTGACATGGTTTTTAACAGGCATAGACAAACACAGCGACAATATGGCCGATGAGTATTATCAGGATGGAGAAGCATTTTTCCGCCTGATGAAGGAGCGTATGGCAGCCCTCCCTGAGCCTTCGCTTTATTCGGCAATGAATGAGCTTTCAAATCATGATCATTCAAGATTTTTAACAAGAACTAACAGAACAGTCGGCAGAATAACTTCCGTTGGGTCTGCTGCAGCCGGTGAGAATATTGATAAAGCAGTATTCCGCGAGGCTGTGTGCATACAGATGACATGGCCCGGTTCTCCAACCATTTACTACGCTGATGAGGCAGGGCAGGTGGGCTGGACAGACCCTGATAACCGCCGCACATACCCGTGGGGAAATGAAGATAGAGAGCTTATAGATTATCATAGGCAGCTTGCAGCTATACGCAGCAGCTACCCAGTATTAAAAACAGGTTCTATAAAGCCGCTTTATGCTTCAAAAGGCATTATTGCATACTCAAGGTTTACCGACAGTGCACGGGCTATTGTCGCCTGCAATAACACGGACAGCTCCGAGGAGATATGCCTTAAGGCGGCTGATGCAGGTGCTGCTGACGGCACAGTTTTTGCCAGACGTATATTAAGCGATGCTGAAGGCTTCAGTATAGATTCTGAAGAAACAAAAACAGTTGATAACGGATGCATTTCAATTACACTCCCGCCAAAATCCGCGGTTGTGTATACAATATAAACACTATAAAAACGAAAGGGGAGCGTATATATGGAACCGCTATTCACAGATTACGACAGTTATCTATTCCATTACGGCACTCATTATGGTGCCTATAAAAAACTCGGTGCCCATATACTTGAAGAAAACGGCGTAAGAGGTACTCACTTCGCTGTGTGGGCGCCAAATGCCGCAAGCGTATCTGTTATAACAGACCGTTACTGGGCAGATGAAGAGACCGGACGCATGGAGCGCACAGAAAACGGCATTTTCGAGTGCTTTATTCCGGACGTGGCTGAGAATACAAGATATCGCTTTGTCATCACTACACCAGGCGGCGAGAAGCTATACAAATCAGATCCTTATGCATTTAAAACCGAGCAGCGCCCTGCAAATGCCTCTATTGTATGCCGTATGGATACATACCCCTGGCACGATCAGGGCTATATGGCGGCTATGGATTCAAAGACAGTTGTGGGAAAGCCAATGGCAATCTATGAGCTGCACTTGGGCTCATGGAAAAAAGACTACTCACTTGGCAAAGACGGGTTCCTTAACTATGGAGATCTTGCAAAGCAGCTTGCTGAATACGTTGAATATATGGGATATACTCACATAGAGCTTATAGGAATATGCGAGCACCCGTTTGACGGCTCCTGGGGATACCAGGTAACAGGCTATTATTCTCCAACAACACGCTATGGCAGCCCCGATGACTTCAGATATTTTGTTGATATAATGCATCAGCACAATATCGGCGTAATACTCGACTGGGTGCCGGCCCATTTCCCAAAAGATGATTTCGGACTTGTCCGTTTTGACGGTACTCCGCTTTACGAGTCAGAAGATCCTCTGCGCGCAGAGTATCCTGAGTGGGGAACTATGGCATTTGACCATGGCCATCCTGAAGTACGCAGCTTTCTTATTTCAAACGCTTTTTACTGGATAAATGAATTTCATATTGATGCACTGAGAGTTGATGCGGTAGCTTCAATGCTGTATTCAAATTTCGGCAGGTCCGAATGGCGTCCGAACAAATTCGGCGGTGCTGAGAATCTGGAGAGCACGGAGTTCTTAAAGCAGCTTAATAAAGCTGTGAGAGAATATTCACAGGCATATCTTATTGCCGAGGATTCATCTATAGTCCCGGGAGTTACAAAGAGCGTTGAAGACGGCGGACTTGGCTTTATGTTCAAATGGAATATGGGCTGGATGAACGACACTTTAAAGTATATCGGAAAAGACCCGATATATAGAAAATGGCATCACGATGCTCTAACACACACTTCAGACTATGCATTCCTGGAGAATTTCGTTCTTGTACTCTCACATGATGAGGTTGTTCACCTTAAGCACCCCATGCTTGAAAAATTCCCCGGCAAAAGAGAAGATAAATTCAGCGACCTTAAGTCACTATATACCTTCCAGTTTACCCTTCCGGGGAAAAAACTGCTCTTTATGGGGCAGGATATAGCTGAAGACAGAGAATGGGATGAAAACCGCGAAATTAACTGGAGCCTTGCAAGTGATTTCAGCCACCGCGATGTAATGCAGTGCGTAAAGAATCTGCTGTCTGTTTATAGAAAATATCCATGCCTTTATGCAGATTCTGATAATCCAATAACATTCGAGTGGATCAACCGCAACGATTCAGACAGAAATATTCTCTCATACATCCGCCGCAACCCGTGGAATTATAATGATGCACTTATGGTTATAATCAATTTCTCGCCTGAACCGTATCCTGAATTCAGCTGCGGCGCACCTGTGGAAGGATATTACAGCAGAGTTTTCAGCACATATGACAGTCTGCCCGGAGCGGGCGGACCTGACGAACAGGAAGGCGGCATCCCTCCGCTTACTTCAATAGCCGATCTTTGTGACGGATATCCCAATAAGGTTAAGTATTCACTGAGACCGTTTGAATCAATAATTCTGGAATTCCCTAAAAAGAATGATGATAAATAAAAAGGAAAGTAAAGAATGACAGACCTTGATAAAACCGGCATACCGCTCAATAGCTCCGAGCTTAACAATGTAAGCGGCGGCAAAATACCATCTAAGAGAGCCACGTGCCCGCGCTGCAAGCAGCAGACTCTTGTAATTAAATACAAGCGTCTTGAGTGCCTTCACTGCGGATATGTTGAAAATATGTAGGAAAAGCAATGGAAATAGAGCGTAAGTGGCTTATTAAAGCTTCTAAAATACCATATGAGCTTGAAAAGCTTGAATGCCTTGAACTTGAGCAGGCTTATATTTCATATTCTCCAACCATTCGCATAAGAAAAATCAACAATGGCGAGGAATGCTATATCACGATAAAGACTCACCCTCAAAGCATAAGTGAGAGAGGACTTGCCAGAGAAGAGTATGAGATTCCCATATCCTTAGATGAATATAACGAGCTTATTAAAATATCAAGAGGCAGCATTATCCGCAAAAAGAGATATATTCATAAGCTTGAAACAGGTCTTACTGAGGAGATAGATATTTTCTCGGATGAGCTTGAAGGGCTTGCATATCTTGAAGTTGAATTTGAGGATATCATCAGTGCAAAAGCGCATCGTGATCCTGAGTGGGTCGAAAGAGATGTAACATATGAATATGCCTATAAAAATTCAGCACTTTCAGAGCGCGGATTGCCGGAAGAACTTAAATAAAGATTCTGTTGGGAGATACTGAATGTACAGCGAAGCGGAAATTAAAGAAATAGTGGATAAGCAGCGGGAGTATTTCCTATCAGGACAGACTCTTGATATAGGATGGCGTATTGCCAGACTTAAAGAGCTTCGGGATGCACTAAAGAACAATACAACGCTGCTGGAAAATGCCCTTGCAGAAGACCTGGGCCGCTGTGCTGAAGAAGCATACCTATGCGATATAGGACCTTCAATCGTTGAGATAAATGAGATGATACACGGTCTGAAAAAATGGTCTGCAGCAGAGGTTCACTTCAGCGGACTTATAGGCTTTCCAAGTGTTATCACTAAGGTTCATAAGATGCCATATGGAGTAACGCTTATAATAAGCCCGTTTAATTTTCCAATCCTTCTTTCAGTAGGGGCTTTATCAGCTGCAATTGCCGGAGGGAATACTGTAGTTCTTAAGGCAAGCTCAAAATCTCCGGCATGTACATCTGCGCTGAAAAAATTGCTGGGGGATATTTATCCTGCTGAATATGTGACCGTGATAGACGGCGGACACGATGCCGCTGATATGTGTCTTGACCAGCGCTTTGATAAAATATTTTATACAGGTTCTCCCAAGGTAGCAAAGCATATACTCGAAAAAGCCTCTAAAAATCTTACGCCAGTTGCACTTGAACTCGGCGGCGAAACAGGCAACTGGTGCATCGTGAGGGCAGATGCAGATATTAAAGATGCAGCCCGAAAAATAGCATTCTTCAAAGCCTGCAACAGCGGACAGATATGCATTAATATAAATCAGATTGCCGTTGCTGAAGAAATAGCGGAGCCTTTTATAGAAGAACTCAAAAAGGCATTTATAAATCAGCTCGGTGAAAGACCCGAAACATCTTCAGAATATCCGCACATGATAACTCTGGCGGCATTTGATAAATGCAGCGCGGAGGCTGAGAAGTATAGAGACAAAATAGTATTTGGCGGCGTGGGAGATGCTCAATCGCTTAAGTATTGCCCGACTATTATCTATCCGGTCAATATAGATGATGAGATAGTAAATCACGAACTATTTAATCCTCTCCTGCCTATAGTTCCTTTTAAAGACTGCGAAATTGACAATATTATGGATGCTATAGCCCGTCGCGAACATCCTCTTGCAATGTATCTGTTTACCGCAGACAAGCGCTGGGCTGAAAAAGTGATGAAGACTCAGCAATATGGCGGAGGGTGCATCAATGAGGTGTGCATTCATCTTATGATCAAGGGTGTGCCGTTTAACGGTACAGGGCATTCGGGCATGGGAGCATATCACGGCGAATGGGGCTTTAGAGAATTTACGCATCCTTCAACTGTGCTTTACGGCAGCACAAAATTCAATCTCCCTTTAAGAGAGCACCCGTATTCCGGCAGAAAAAATGCCTGGAAGTATGCACTTATGAAAAAACTTGAAAAGTAATCTCTTAATTGAACGTTCATAAATTGTTCAAAAAATATACTTTATAGGTTCATAATTAAAGAGTATTTTCTATAACCGGAATTGAGATTGCTGCACAGATGATAAAACATCAGCGAGACACGTACTCATAAGCTGCGGCTCCAAAGGCGGCTTTCAGTTCAGGCGGGAAAGTGAACCGGACCTCAAAAGTTCCGGCACTTGCTGCCAGAATATCGGATAACAAAAACAGGGAACATCACCATATGATGAGCCTTGTTTTTTGCTTTTATATAATGATGTGAAAATAGTAGATTTTATTGCCACATAAAGAGTAAATTTTTATTAATTTTTATTAATTGACTTTGGGCAACTGCTTTGTTATTCTATACAACACGGAAAAATCTGAAAAATGGAGGATGTTATGGTTAAAAGCGAAATTACTCTTGTTAACGCAGTTGGTCTTTATGCACGCCCTGCAACAATGTTTGTTCAGGAAGCAGGCAAGTACAAATCCAGCATTACCCTTGAAAAAGGCGAAATGCGTATAAACGCCAAGAGCCTTCTGGGTGTCCTTTCACTGTGCCTTACAAAAGGCAGCACTGCTACCCTTATTGCAGACGGTGTAGATGAAAAAGAAGCCCTTATGACACTTTCATACATGATATCCAACGGCTTCCAGGAATAATCCTTAAATCGGTGAGTTCGAGACCTTCCTCACCTAAAACAAAACTAAAGGAGTAATTTAATATGGAAAAAAGTTCTAAGTTTGTTGCAAAAGCAGGGATTATAGCTGCACTGTATGTTGTTTTAACATTACTGAGCAATGCTTTCGGCCTGGCATCAGGGGAAATCCAGGTGAGAATATCAGAAGCACTGTGTATCCTGCCTTGCTTTACAACAGCCGCAATTCCGGGACTTGCAATCGGGTGCCTGCTTTCAAATACTATTACAGGCTGTGCACCGCTTGATATTGTTTTCGGCACTATTGCAACATTGATAGGTGCCCTGGGAACAAGATGTGCCCGCAAGAATAGGTTCCTTGCATGCATTCCGCCGATAGTGAGCAATATGATAATTGTACCCTTTGTGCTTGCTAAAGCCTATGGAGTTGAAACAGCAATCCCGCTGATGATGTTAACAGTGGGTGCAGGTGAAGTGATATCCTGCGGTATACTCGGTGAGCTGCTGTATACTGTAATAATAAAGCAGAACAGCCTTAGAAGTTTAATAGAGAACTAAAAAGAGAGCAATATTTCATACTATTGCGAGAAAATTTAAAATTTTTCTTGCATCTGATGAAATGCTGTGATATAGTACCCCCATATTTTAAAACAGAATATGCAATTCGGAATAGAGGCGCAGCTTTTAAGAGTAGCCGCGGCGGGATAGTCTTCGCAGGATGTTACCGCGGTGAAAGGAAAATCTGCCGAAGAGAGACCGGGCGCGGTTTTATCTGGGCATGCATAGAATATGTGCATGACTGTCGTTGCGAAGCACTGAAAAGTGCCTAGTGCGGAGAGCTATAGAGTTCGCTATCGGAATACGGAGCCTTTTGGTGATGTATTCTGTTAAGAGATATTGCTTAAGCCGGCGCACTTTGCGTCGGCTTTAATTTTTAAGAGAGAAAAGGAGTTTTCATCATGAGCAATGGCGAAAGACTGGGAAAGAAAAAGTTTCAGCTTCCCCACATTTTTATCATCCTGTTCTGCATAGTTGTTCTGGCAACTATTCTTACATGGATAATTCCTGCCGGTGAGTTTGATATGGAAGTCAACGAGAACGGCCGCAGCGTCGCAATCGCAGGAACATATCATCACGTGGAATCAAACCCGGTTGGCATATTTAATATGTTTACCAAGATCTACAGCGGCATGCTGTCTGCAGCAGACATCACCATGCTGGTGTTCATCACATTCTCATCTGTTACCTTCATCACCAGAAGCGGTGCTTTTGACGGTCTTGTTTCATGGCTGCTGAAAGTCTTCAAGGGCAACAGCTCACTCGCACTTATCCCTATTTTCCTTATAATCTTCGGTGCAGGTTCTTCAACTGTTGGTATGTTTGAAGAATGGCTTCCGTTCATACCGGTATTCGCAGTAGTATTTATCGGTCTTGGCTATGATGCAATTGTTGGTCTGGCTGTTGTTGCACTTGGCGCAGGCATCGGTTTCTCCGGCGCTGCTATGAACCCGTTTACTGTAGCTGTGGCACAGAGCATTGCTGATGTTCCTTACATGTCCGGTGCGGGTTACCGCGTGATATGCCATGTTGTTATGATCATCATTGCCTCTATTATGCTGATATCCTATGCAAAGAAAGTAAAGGCTGACCCGACCAAGTCTCTCGTATACGGACAGGATTTCAGTGCTCTGATGTCCGGGCAGAATCCTGAAGAGGTTGAGTTTACCACACGTCACAAGCTCATAATCCTTGACCTTGTTGTTACTCTTCTTGTTATGGTCTATGGCGTTATTAAGTTCGGCTGGTGGTATGAGCAGATTACAGCACTGTTTGTTATCATGGCAATTATTGCCGCCATCATTATGCGCTACAGCCTCAACGAGATCGGCAACATTTATGCTGAAGGTTTCAAAGATGCAACTACTGCAGCACTTATGATCGGTCTTGCACGTGCAATCAAGCTTGTACTTGAAGAAGGCTGCATCATCCACTCCATCGTTTATGGTCTTTCTATCCCTCTGGAGCACCTGCCGGTATGGCTCTCCGCTGTTGCTATGCTGGTTGTTCAGACTCTTCTGAACTTCTTCGTTCCTTCAGGTTCAGGTCAGGCTGCCCTTTCAATGCCAATCATGGCACCTCTTGCAGACGTTATCGGCATGACCAGAGATACCGCTGTTCTTGCTTTCCAGTTTGGCGATGGTCTTTCAAATATCGTATGGCCAACAGCATATGCTGCAGTAATGTCAGGACTTGCAAATGTATCTATAGACAAGTGGTGGAAGCTTGTTCTGAAGATCTTCGGTGTTCTGGTTATTGCACAGGCAATACTGCTTATCATCGCAGTACTTATAGGATTTGGCGCATAACTTATAAAAAACGGGTCCCGAATATTTTCAGGGACCCTTTCTTAATGGTGAAATGAATATGGAATATCTTCAGATAAAAAAACAGATCGAAAATACAATCAGCGAAAATCTTGATGAGCTTATCGCTTACAGTGATGACCTTGCCGCCCATCCGGAAATCTCCGGCGAGGAATTTGAGACAAGCAAAAAAATCGTAACTCTGCTGAGAGAAAAGGGCTTCGAGGTTGAAACACCTTATGCGGGCTTTGACACAGCCTTCAAGGCAACATTCGGCAGCGGTCGGAAGCACAAAGCAGCTATTCTTACAGAGTATGATGCTCTGCCGGGACTTGGTCATGCTTGCGGACACTGCGTTTCGGGAGCAATATCATTACTTGCGGGCATTGCTCTGAAGAACCTGCAGGATGAGCTGGACTGCGATATCTGCATCATCGGCACACCGCAGGAAGAGACCAGCGGCGCAAAATGCTTTATGGTGGACCAGGGGATTTTTGATGATTACGACATCGCTATGATGATCCACATGTATAACCGCAATATGATAAGCTGCGGTATGCCGGGTATCTATGGCCGCTATATCACCTTCCACGGCAGAGCTGCCCACGCAGCCTCCGCTCCATGGGACGGTATCAATGCACTGAACGCAGCACAGCTATTTATGCATGCGATTGACTGCTATCGTCAGCAGACAACCCCGGATGTACGTCTCCATGGTGTATACCGTGACGGCGGCAGAAGGCCTAATATTATCCCGGATAATGCTGAGGTCGAACTCTATATCCGCGCTCTGAGCAAAAAGACTATGGATATGCTGGATGACCGTGTTTCAAAGATGATAGAAGGTGCCTGCCTGATGACCGGCGCCACTGCTGATGTTGAAGTAAGAGAACATGATTATGAATGCTTTACTCCCAATGAAACAGGCAACGCCGTTCTTGCAGGCGTATATGAAGAGCTGGGACTGGAAGTGCCCGCAGGAGAGCAATCATTCGGCTCTTCAGACATTGCAAATGTCTCACGTGTCTGCCCGGCATTCCATCCAACCTTAAAGATAGCTGCAGAGGGAACAGAGCTGCATACGAAGGAATTTGAAGCAGCTGTACATACCGATACTGCGCATAAAGCTATAGGTACAGGTGCAGAGATAATTGCGCTGCAGATGGTTAAAATCTTCTCTGATGAAGAAATACTTCGCAAAATGCATGAAGATTTTGAGCGCAGCAGAAGCTGAAGTATTGTAAATCATATAAATAATTAAAAGAGGGGCTTTCTGCAGTCCCTCTTTTTGCATTTATTAAATTTAACTTACCCAACACGGACAACGCCGTCTTCAAGGACGGTTATTGTGTCACCGGTTTTTACCGTCTCAAGAAATTCAGCACCGAGCCTGTCGATAACAGGCATATTTGATTCTGTCCACACAGCGCCAAGAATTGCACCTGAAGCTGCAAGAGAGTCGATGGACTCTGAAAACAGCATGCATGCAGGACCTTTATTCAGCTTGAGAACGGTATAAAGCACCATACCGCCGGTTGTTGAGCCTATTGTTATAGGAAGGCACATTGCTTTGCCCTGCATTGACATTCCATTGATCTCAGGATTGTTCTGGTCACCGCAGGGGACGCCTTTTTTGTTGAACATTATTGCCATCTGATAGGAAGCAAGTGTGTTGAAGCCGTTGTGAGAGACAAGAGCTTCAGCAGTGCATGTTCCGGGGACTACTACACGGCCTTTGAATTCTTTCATAGCTTAGCCTCCTTATTTGTGATGATGCGGAGAATCTCCTGCTCGGTATAGTATCTGGCGCTGGTGTAGGTTCTAAGCTTATTTGAGCAGGTAATGACAGCTTTTTTCTTGCACAGAGGATTGTTCATATACATTAGAGCGCAGATATAGGATAAGATAACGCCGGTATTTTCAAGACGCTTTGCATATTCGGTCTCTTTGAATGCTTTTATAACAGCAGGAGAGGCTGTGAATACAGTGGGCACAGAGACTTTTTTCAGTCCGTTGAATTTTAAAGCTTCTTCAATATCGTCTGTCCATCTTATGAGCTGTTCAAGAGTTAGATGCGGGCAGCCTACAAAGCAAAGCTGAGGTTTAGCATCAGGATCTTTCCAGATAACAGGGTAGTTATCTTTGACTCTCTGAAGCTCTGCATCGTCTATAACATAAACCTTGGCATCTTCAGCAATAAGAGCCTCGCCCAGTTCTTTTGCCTCAGGAGTAAGATTTGCTATGTGATAGAGACCGACAGCCCCGTTTGAAGCACTTGCTGCGCCAAAGTCTTTAAGGTAAGCACACACATCGGGTGTGAGCTCCTCACCAAGCCAGGTCTCCATTCCCTTTACATACGGCACATCTTCCATAACCTTCATGCCGATTGCAGAACCAAGGAGCTGCGCTTCAGGCTTTTTGGTGCATTTTACTTCAATAATCCATTTCGCTTTGCGCCCTTCATCTGTGAGAAGTCCAAATTCCGGAACGAGACCTGCCACAGACCCCATAAGCTCAAGAATGCCTGAGTTTCTGTTGCATCTGGCGCCTAGAACCGAGTTTGCATAAACAACAGCGGACGACTCTGCCCACGAGAGAATATCGCCCTTTTTAGGTACATTTCCCATCTGCGGCAGATAACATGCGCATGAATATGCATCATCGTCCATTATGCCGAGCTTGCGCATCTGCTCTTCGTAACGGGTCTGGTCGGTATACATTATCTTTTTGAATACGAGATCCTCAATGAGATTTGACGGGACATTCTTGTCCATCGGGCGCGGGTCTGCAGAAAATCTCTGCCCGTCGGTAAGCCCGGCATCTATTATTTCATCAAAGAGATCAAGCACAGGTCCCAGAACCTTAAGACCATAGCTTATAACTGTGTGGCCGTATTCGCTAGTTACAGGCACGAGCCGTTCTGCGCCGAATGTATCGCCAAACATAATGAGGGTTTTCATTATTTTGGCCATTACTTCACCCTTGCTTCCATTGAGCAGAGCTTCCTGCTCAGGAGTAAGTTTCATAGGTAACCACTTCCTCATACAAATTATTTTTAGTGTGTTATATACATAACAATCTATTATAAATTTTATCAGCAGTGCTGCATAAAGTCAATCAAATAAAAGCCGTTGATTATTTAAGTGGCATAATTTATAATAAATGTAAGAAATGGAGGGGAATCTTATGAAAAAGCCTTTAAGAATAATTTTATGGATAATCCTGATCCTGGTTCTGATAGTTCTGGTATTTCTCGGCACTTTAACAGCCACAGAGTATAAGCCTGACGATGTGGAAGAGGTTGAAGTTTACGGAGAAAGCCATAGAGATGCTGTTCCACTAAATGAGAGCATAAAGATAGTCTCATGGAATGTTGGCTATTATGCACTCGGCAAGGATGCAGACTTTATAATGGACGGCGGCGGAAATGCTCCTGCTGCTGACAAGGCAACCGTACAGGCAAATATTGCCGGTATTAAGCAGACTCTTGATAAAAGTATTGCGGATATCTATATGATGCAGGAAGTAGATACAGATTCCAGCCGTTCATATCATATCGACGCCAGAGATGATTTTAATATAGGCATGAATGCTCATGCACTTAACTATTCCTGCCCGTTCGTTCCATACCCATGGCCTCCTATGGGCAAAGTAAATTCCGGCTTGTTCACAACGACCGCCTATGAGATAGATGAGGCTGAAAGAATATCTCTTCCGTGCCCGTTCTCATGGCCGCTGCGCATTGCAAACCTTAAGCGCTGCCTGCTGGTATCTTATCTGCCGGTGAGCGGTTCAGATAAAGAACTTGTAATAGTAAATCTGCATCTTGAAGCCTATGATGACGGCGAAGGCAAACTTGCCCAGACAAAGCAACTCAAAGAATTCATCCAAAGCGAATATGAAAAAGGCAACTATGTAATAGCCGGTGGAGACTTTAACCAGATATTCCCGGGAGGAATGGATGAGTATCCTAATACTCATCAGGACCTCTGGACTCCGGGACTGCTTGATGAAACATGCATTCCCGACGGCTGGAGCTTCGCCTATGACCTGAGCACACCAAGCTGCCGCCTGCTGAATCAGCCGTATAATCCCGAAGATACCGAAAATACTCAGTATTACGTTATAGACGGCTTTATCCTTTCACCGAATGTTGAGCTTGAAACTGTTGAAACTCAGGATGCAGGCTTTGAATATTCAGACCATAACCCTGTTTTTCTCACAGTTAAGCTGACTAACGGTTAATAAATTTTTGGAGGCGGACAAATGTCATTTAAAGAAGCCATAACAACATGCTTTAATAAGTATGTCACTTTCTCGGGTCGTGCAAGACGCAGCGAGTACTGGTATTTCATGCTGTTTATTTTCCTCGTGCAGAGCGTGCTCGGCGTGCTTGCCGAATCATCTGATTTTGTTACAACTATTGCATCTCTTTTCTCACTTGCAGTGTTTCTCCCAAATATTGCAGTAACATTCAGAAGACTTCACGATGTCGGCAAAAGCGGCTGGTGGATACTGGCATCATTTGTGCCTTTCCTTAATATCTATCTTCTGGTGCTCCTTGCAAAAGACAGCGTTTTCGGCGCAAATCAATATGGACAAAATCCAAAAGGCATCGGCGAATCTGATGCCCCGTATGCACAAGATGTACAGCCTGAGCAGCCCTCAGGCGGGTGGTATAATGCTCAGAGCGCACAGCCTGATGAGCCTAAGCCTGCACCGGTTTCTTTAAATAAACCGGCAGCTGAGCCGCAGCCTCAGAATGTTCCGGCTGCACAGCCTAAACCTGCACAGGCAGCAGCACCGGCTGTTGCTGCAGTTCCTGCAGCAGCCGCAGCTCCTGCGGCACCGGCGGCAAAGCCTGAGCAGAATCAATATCAGTCTCCGTTTAAAAAGCCGGAAGCAGATAAAAAATCAGAAGCTGAAGAAGCTGCCGAAGAGGCTATGAATAAGATAAAAAACGAAGAGCCCGATATAATAATCCAGACCGTTCAGAATATGCATAACCGCAAAGATCAGCAGGATGTGGATATGCATGCAGCCCCGGCATCATATGATATAGGTGATGTTTTAAAAGACGGCAAATGCCGCAGCTGCGGAGCCGAGATTAATCCGGGTGATAAATTCTGCACCAACTGCGGAGCAAAACAGTAAAATATTATCAGAGATATCCCAACATAGCGGATATCTCTGATTTACTTTTTATATACTAATACTTTTTGAATTTTTTGTGGTATTACACTATATGTTGTGTTATACTTATTCAGTTAAAATATTGTGTTTGAGCGATGAATAGATATTGTTCAGGAGGATCATCAAATGAAGTGCCCCTACTGTGGATTTGAAGAGAGCAAAGTTATTGATTCACGCCCGGCTGAAGCAGGAACCGCTATCCGCCGCCGCCGTGAATGTCTTGACTGCAAAAAACGTTTTACCACATATGAATATATAGAGCGTCTCCCTCTGGTGGTCGTTAAGCGAGACGGAAGCCGCCAGGCCTTTGATAAAGTTAAGGTAATAAACGGCATAGTGCGCGCATGCGAAAAGCGCCCGGTTAAGCTTTCACAGATAGAAGACATAGCGGATTCTATTGAATATGAGTGCCAGAGCCGTATCGATAGAGAGATAAATTCTGTTGAAATAGGCGAAATGGTAATGGACCGCCTCAAAAATGTTGATGAAGTTGCATATGTACGTTTTGCATCTGTATATAGAAGCTTCAAGGATATAAGCACTTTTATGGAAGAGCTTTCAAAGCTCCTTTCGGTAGGACAGACTGAAGAAGATAAAGCATGAAAACAATAATATTGCCGGAATCCGAGCTATATACTCAAGCTGCAGAAGAAATAGCAGCGCTTATCTCGAAAAAACCGTCTGCTGTGCTTGCACTATCATATGATGAGATACTCGCAGAGATATATAAAGAACTTGCAAAGCTTTGCGCTGCAGGAAAACTAAGTCTCAAAAGCACAACCATATTCCAGGTGATGGAATTTGAAAACACAACTCTTATAAAAGACCGCCTTGCTGATGAGCTTATCCTCAAAACCGATGCAGACCCGAAGAACTTTTTCACCTTCGACCATATGATGATAGAGGAGTGCGATAAGCGCATAGCCGAGCTTGGCGGAATAGATATTGCTGTGCTTGACCTGGGCTATAAAGGTCAGTTCGGATTTAATGAGCCTGCAACACTATATAGCAGCCTGTGCCACCGTCAGAAACTGACGGACTCCACAATAGAAAAATACGCGTTTCTTGATGATGAACTTCCTGAATATGGTGTAACTATCGGAATAAACACGATAGCCTTTTCAAAAGATATTTTAATAGCTGCCTGCGGAGAGAAAAGCTCCGACGCGGTATTCGGAATGCTTTATGGCCGCGATGACGGCACTATCCCTGCAGCATTCCTTCAGCTGCCGCTTAATGTAACAGTTTATGCTGACACAGTTTCAGCTGAAAAATTATAAGAAAGCTCCGGAATATTCCGGTTTAAGGAGAAATTATTTATGGGAAAATACTTCGGTACCGATGGCTTCAGAGGCGAGGCAAACTGCGACCTTACCGTTGACCACGCTTTTAAAATAGGCCGTTATCTGGGCAATTACTACTCAAGCAAAGCCCACCGTGCAAAGGTCGTTATAGGAAAAGATACAAGACGTTCAAGTTATATGTTTGAGTATGCTCTGTGTGCAGGACTCACGGCCTCGGGTGCAGATGCATATCTTCTGCATGTAACATCCACTCCAAGCGTTTCTTTTATTGCCCGCGCCGACGACTTTGACTGCGGTATAATGATAACTGCAAGCCATAACCCTTTTTACGATAACGGCATCAAGCTTATAAATTCAAACGGTGAAAAAATGGATGAGGATATGCTCGACGGACTTGAAAAGTTTCTCGACAGCAATGAGCAGCTTCCTTATGCCCATCGCGAGGCAATAGGCTGCACGGTTGACTATTCCTCGGGCCGCAACCGCTATATCGGCTATCTTATCTCTCTTGCTACCCGCTCTTATAAGAACTACAGAATCGGTCTAGACTGCGCAAACGGCAGTACATGGCAGATGGCCAAGAGCGTTTTTGATGCCCTTGGAGCAGATACTTATGTAACAGCAAACCACCCTGACGGACTTAACGTTAATGTTAATTGCGGCTCTACCCATATAGAGAATCTTCGTCAGCTGGTTCTCAGCAATCATCTTGATGTAGGCTTTGCATTCGATGGCGATGCAGACCGCTGCCTTGCTGTTGATGATAAGGGTAATGTAATAAATGGCGACCATATCATGTATGTCTGCGCAAAGTTTATGCAGGAGCGCGGAACACTTGGCAATTCAAAGGTCGTAACCACTATAATGTCTAATATGGGCCTTTATAAGGCACTTGAAGGACTCGGAATAGGCTATGAGAAAACTGCAGTAGGCGATAAATATGTTGCAGAAAATATGCGCCAGAACGGATATCTCATAGGCGGAGAGCAGTCGGGTCATATAATCTTCGGCCGCTATGCAAATACAGGTGATGGTATGCTCACAGCCATAAAATTAATGGAAGTTATAACCGAGACCAAGACTCCTCTTGCAGAGCTTGCCTCCGGAATGACCATGTATCCGCAGACCCTTAAAAATGTTGTTGTAACCGATAAAGACGAAACTCTCAACTGCGAAGAAGTCAAGGCTGCAGTTGCTAAAGTTGAAGCAGAGCTTGGTGAATACGGCAGAGTTGTTCTTCGCAAGAGCGGCACAGAACCGCTTCTCAGAGTTATGGTTGAGGCAACAGAGCAGGAAGTCTGTGATGAAAAGGTTGATGAAATCATTGCATCCATGAAAGATGCCGGCAAACTCATTAGAGTAAAGTGACAGACCAAAAAGAAGGTAAAACAGATGACAGAAATTAAAGATCTCTATGATCTCAGTAAAACTATAGCAGCTCCACTTTTTGAGGGCAAAACATATCCGTGGGAGCTTCTGCCGGATATTAAGGAATATATAAGAGAGCTTGGAAAAAGTCTCCCAGCAGATGAATACGATGAAATCTCAGAAGGCGTATGGGTTGCTAAGGATGCAAAAATCTTTCCAAGTGCCTATCTCGGAGCTCCATGTATAATAGACCACGGTGCTGAAGTACGTCAGTGCGCATTTATCCGCGAGAGCGCAATAGTAGGCAAAAACGCAGTGGTTGGCAACTCAACGGAGCTTAAAAATGTTATTCTTTTTGATAACGTGCAGGTTCCGCACTACAATTATGTAGGCGATTCTATCCTTGGATATAAGGCCCATATGGGAGCGGGCTCAATTACCAGCAATGTAAAGAGCGACAAGACTCTTGTTGTTATAAAAGAGCCGGGCAACCCGATAGAAACCGGACGTAAAAAAGTAGGCGCTATGCTTGGAGACGGAGTTGAAGTCGGATGCAACAGTGTTCTTAATCCGGGCACAGTTATAGGCAGAAACTCCAATGTTTATCCAACATCATGTGTGCGCGGAGTTATCCCTGCAAACAGCATATATAAAGCGCAGGATAACATAGTTGAAAAGTACTGATTTTTAAAAATCGGGAGTGTTGCTTATGGATGGACTAATCCATGATGAGGCGGATCTTAAGGTTCTTATCCTCTTCGTGCTGAATCGGCTTCCCGCCCCAATTGACCCTGACTGGCTTTATGAAATATGCCTGTGTGATAACGGCTTTGATTATTTCGACTTTACGCAAAGCCTTTACGACCTTGTCTCAAAAGAGAGCATATCTGAAACAGAAGACGGTCTTAAAATAACATCTAAAGGTGCAAAAAATTCTGCAGCACTTGAAAAAACCCTTCCTGCGTCAGTAAGGAATGCTGCATTGCGCAATATAAAGCCTGCTGCAGACATGCTCAGCAGATATTCCAATATAAAAGCAGAAATACTGCTTGAAAATGGCGAGTGCAATATTCATCTGGGACTTTCAGACGGAAAGGGCAGTATCTTTGATGCGCGGTTTTTGTGCAGCGGAGAAGAGCAGGCAAAGCTTATAAAAAAGAATTTCAGACGCAATGCTGAGCAATATTATATGAATTTTATAGAACAGCTGTCTGAGGGCAGCGGGAGGAAATAAAAATGAAAACATACATCCCTGAAGGTTATGAAAGTATTTTATCTATCTATGACACTCAGAAGGCTATAGGACTTCTCCACAGACTTTTTGAAGACAGACTCGGCGCCCTTCTGAATCTTTTCAGAGTTTCCGCTCCTATCTTTGTTGCTGAAAATTCAGGTCTCAATGACAACCTTAACGGCTATGAGCGCCCTGTATCTTTTGATATACTTCATGCCGAGCAGCGCGCGGAAGTGGTTCATTCTCTTGCAAAATGGAAAAGAATGGCACTTAAGCGCTATAATTTCTATCCCGGCAGAGGTCTTTATACCGATATGAATGCAATCCGCCGCGACGAAGACGAGCTTGATAACCTTCACTCTGTATATGTAGACCAGTGGGACTGGGAGAAGGTCATCCTTCCTGAAAACAGAAATCTGGACTACCTCAAATCAACTGTTATGGACATCGTTACTGCCATCTGTGACACTCAGGATACTCTGCAGGCAATTTACCCTCAGCTTGAAAAGCTTGGAAAGCTTGACAGAAATGTATCCTTCATAACAGCTCAGGAGCTTGAAGATATGTATCCTGACTTTACTCCAAAGCAGCGCGAAAATGCATACCTTAAAGAGCACCACACAACCTTTATTATAGGTATCGGCGGCAAACTCAAATCAGGCAAACCGCATGACGGCCGCGCCCCGGACTATGACGATTGGGATCTTAACGGAGATCTGCTGTTCTGGAACGAGGTTCTTGAATGTGCATTTGAAATCTCCAGCATGGGCATTCGTGTAAATATCGAGTCCCTTAAAAAACAGCTTAAGCTTGCAGGCTGCGAAGAACGTGCTGAGCTTCCTTATCATCAGGCACTTCTCAATGGTGAGCTTCCCCTGACTATAGGCGGCGGTATCGGTCAGTCACGTCTGTCAATGCTTCTCCTTGGTAAGGCTCATATAGGCGAGGTCCAGGCATCCATCTGGAGCCACGAGACAGAACAGCTCTGCGCCGATGCGGGAGTTATGCTGCTCTGATTAATATACGTTTACACTTTTTTAACCTAATAAAGCCCTCGTGAGAATATAATCAGGTATAAAAATTTTTGAAACAGGAGAGAGCAATTATGAATAAAAGAGCACTTGTTGTTGAAGACGATTCTAATATTTCAGAGCTTTTAAGACTATACCTCGGAAAAGACGGTTTTGAAGTGATGCAGGTGACCGACGGGTCTAAGGCAGAGTCCTCATTTGACCTTTTCACTCCGGATGTTGTTCTTCTTGATATTATGCTTCCGGGAAAAGACGGCTGGCAGATATGCCAGGCTATCCGCAAAAAATCATCTGTTCCAATCATTATGCTCACTGCCAAAGGCGAGACAACGGACAAAATTTCCGGTCTTGAGATGGGCGCTGATGACTATGTAACAAAGCCTTTTGAGATAAAAGAACTGCTCGCAAGAGTTCATGCCGTAATGCGCCGTACAGACGCAGATACACCGGTTGAAAAGAAGCTTGTATTTGATAAGCTCACAATCAATCTGGATTCTTATGAGCTCATAGTAGACGGCAACAGAATCGATACACCTCCTAAAGAGATGGAGCTTCTTTATCACCTTGCCTCGTCTCCCAATAGAGTATTCACCAGGAACCAGCTTCTTGACGAAGTTTGGGGATTTGACTATTTCGGCGATTCAAGAACAGTTGATGTTCATGTAAAGCGCCTTCGCGAGAAACTTGAAGGTGTTTCTGATAAATGGAGCCTCAAGACAGTCTGGGGCGTAGGATATAAATTCGAGGTCGCTGAATAATTTCTGATGAAGAGCATTTATCTCAGAAATTTCATATTTATGGTCGTTATGATAACGGCCTGCCTTCTGATGATAGTTTTTTCTGTTGTTGGCATAGGACAGAACTATGTAATAACAGAGTACCGGCAGGATATGCGAAATAGTGCCAATGAAGTTGCCCACGCAGCATCTGCTATCTCTGAGACCGACACTCTAAATAGCTGGAATTTGAGCATGATACTCTCATCTATTTCCAAGGCAACGGGCAACCATGTGTTTGTAACCGATGCAACAGGCAAAATAGTGTGCTGCTGCGATGGAATGCCAATATGCAGCCATCTCGGAAAACAGGTATCTGTAGGTTCACTCTATGAGCTTTCGGAAGAGGGAGCTTATGAAGATGATACAGACTTTAACGGCATTTTTGATGAAAAATGCCTGGCTATAGCGGTGCCTGTTGAAAATGCCTCAGGCAGCGCCATTCTGGGATTCGTTGTCGTGTGCGTTGTCAAAAGCACAATATTCAGCTCCTGGCATGCATTCATGATCATTATGATGCTGGTTATTCTGGTTGCATTTGTGGCTGTTCTTACATTCTCGTTTATGTTCTCAAAGTCCATGGCAAAGCCGCTTGATGAAATAGCGGATGCATCCAGAATGTTTGCCCGCGGCGACTTCTCGGTCAGAGTAAAAGAGCCTGCAGATCCTTCAAGCGAGATGGGAGCTCTTATTACATCATTCAACTCAATGGCCGACTCTCTTGAAAATGCAGAAAAGCGGCGCAGTGAGTTCATTTCAAATGTTTCTCATGAACTGCGCACACCTATGACCACTATCGCAGGCTTTGCAGACGGCATTCTTGACGGTACAATTCCTAAAGACCAGGAAACAAAGTATCTTATATCCATAAGAGATGAGACACGCAGACTTGCAAGGCTTGTCCGTTCTATGCTTGATGCTTCAAAAACTCAGGCAAACTCTGCAGACCCGAGCAAGAGGACTGTTTTTGATATAACAGAGCTTGTTGTTCAGGTGCTTCTGAGCTTTGAAGATCGCGCAACAAAAAAAGGTCTCGATGTAGACCCGCAGTTTCCTGATAATTCCATTATGGTAAGAGCGGATAAAGACGGCATAACCCAGGTTGTATACAATCTTCTTGATAATGCCGTTAAATTTGCCTCAAACGATACCTGCATAACTCTTAGAATATATAAAGAAGGCGAAAAGGCTTATGTCTCCGTTAAGGACCATGGTCAGGTAATTCCGCCTGACGATCTCCCCTATATATTCGACAGATTCCATAAATCCGATAAATCCAGGTCTGTTGATAAAGACGGCGTAGGTCTTGGACTATATCTTGTGAAATCAATAATAAACGGTCATGATGAAGATATAGCTGTGAGAAGCGAAGGCGACGAGACGGAGTTTGTCTTCTCACTGCCGCTTGTTGAAAATAAATAATTCATAAAAATTGGAGAATTGATGAATAACTGGTATAACAACGAAAGCTGGTATGCACCCCTTGAAAATAATGACATTCCTGCTGCCCCGGAAGCAACTAAAACTGCTGCAGCCCCGGCTGTAAAAAATAAAAAAACAGGGCGTATAGCAGGCATAATAGTACTTGCAGTGCTTATAATCGGCGGAATCATCTATAGAGTATTAAACACCAGCTTTGTTTTCAGTTACACAAATAACGGCGAGACAACAGAGTTTTCAAGTGAAGACGGCGATTTTAACATCTTTGATATCCCGGGATTCTCTATAGTCCCGGCAGATCCGGATTCCGATGAGCTCCCTGATAACGCCAAAGACTTTTTTGAAAACTACTATACTTCCGTTAACAGCGACAGCGCAAATGTTAATATAGAAAAAATAGACTCTGAAATAACATTTGACCTTGTGCTTGAACAGGCAGATGGCGAAGAGCTTACTCTGCAGGAGCTCTATGCAAAATGCGCTCCTTCCATTGTGTCTATCGATACATATAAAGACGGTGCTGAGTATGGAATGGGCTCCGGCATCATTATGAGCGAAGACGGACTCATCCTTACTAACACACATGTTGTCGATGAGTGCGACAGAGCCGTTGTGGTTATGTCTGATAACACCGAATACGAGGCAAAGCTTGTTGGAGCGGATGCAATCAGCGATCTTGCTGTTCTTAAAATTGAAGCTTCAGGACTTACGCCTGCTGTTTTCGGCGACAGTGCAGATCTTGAGGTTGGCGACCGTGTTGCTGCAATTGGCAACCCGCTGAGCAGCTCTCTCAGACTTACTCTAACAGACGGCATAATCTCCGCCATTGAAAGAGGAATTTCATATAATGGTCACAGTATGACCCTTCTGCAGACCAATGCGGCGCTGAATTCGGGAAATTCGGGCGGAGCACTCTTTAATATGTATGGTCAGGTAGTCGGCATAACAAACATGAAGATGTCAGCATCTGCCATCTCGGGAGTTGCTACAATTGAAGGCATAGGCTTTGCAATACCCTCAAGGACTGCTGAAGTTGTTGCTGAAGCACTTATAGAGGATGGCCTAGTTAAGGGCAGACCTTCTATAGGAATAGTTGTGGGCAGCATACCGGCACAGGCGAAAGAAGCTTATGACCTGCCCGACGGTCTCTATATTTCAGAAGTAAAAGAAGGCTCTGATGCCGAAGAAAAGGGCATTGTTGCAGGTGATGTTATCACGGCTGTTAATGGAAATGCAGTAACTTCCGCAGATGAAGTCAATGACATCAAAAACGAACTCCAGGTTGGCGATACTATCGTTCTCACCATCTGGCGCAACGGCATTCTCAGAGATTACGAAATAATTCTTAAAGATACTAACGATATTTATTAATAAATACCGAAACTTTTGAAAAGCACTGCGCAGATATCCGCAGTGCTTTTCAGAGACAAATGGAGAACTTTTATGGAAAAGCAGCAGTATATAGAAGCCGGAAAAATAATCAACACTCATGGCGTGGCAGGCGAAGTTAAAATAGAAGTGTGGCTGGATAGCCCTGAGTTTTTTAAGAAATTCAAAAGAATATTTATAAACGGCAGGGAATACCCTGTTGAATCATATAAGACAAATAAAGACTTTATAATAGCAAAACTCAAAGGCATTGATAACATTAACGATGCCATGAAGTATAAAGAACACACTGTCTGCATTGACCGCGGCGATGTTAAACTCCCTAAAAACAGCTTCTATATCTGTGATCTGATAGGTGCTAAGGTAATCAATGATGACGGGACAGAGATAGGAACCCTTGAAGAAGTTATTGAAAACCCTACCCAGCTTATTTATGTTGTAAAGGGTGAGCAGGAGCACCTCATTCCGGCTGTGCCGGAGTTTGTCCTTTCGATCAATGGAGATGAAGGAGTTATCCGCGTTAAGCTTATAGACGGAATGTAAGGGTGAAAATATGCGTATAGATATTATGACTCTCTTCCCTGATACTCTCAATGCTATCATGCACGAGAGCATTATCGGCAGGGCCGCAAAAAAGGGAATAATTGAAATAAACTGTATCCAGATAAGAGATTTCACGGATAACCGCCAGAACCAGGTGGACGACTATCCTTATGGCGGCGGATGGGGCTGCGTTATGATGGCGCAGCCGCTCAAAGCCTGTCTTGACCACGTAATGGAAGAAGCCAAGACATCTAATCCTGACCTTCGCTCAAGAGTTATATATCTCTCCCCGCAGGGAAAGACTTATAACCAGGAAACTGCAAAGCGGCTTAAACAGGATTATGACCATCTTGTGCTTGTGTGCGGGCATTATGAAGGTGTTGATGAACGCTTTATAGAAAAGTGCGTGGATGAAGAGATATCTCTCGGTGATTTTGTCCTTACGGGCGGAGAACTGGCAGCGGCTGCAGTTGCAGATTCAGTATGCCGGCTAGTGCCGGGAGTGCTCTCTGATGAACAGTGCTATATAGGCGAGAGCCATTGGGACGGACTTCTGGAATATCCGCAGTATACGCGCCCCGAAGAGTGGGAGGGAATGGCTGTGCCCGAAATTCTCCTCAATGGTGACCATGCAAAAATCGAAGCATGGAGACGCAAGGAACAATTCAGAAGGACACGCGATAAACGCCCTGAAATGTTTGAAAAACTCAGCATAACGGAAAAAGAAGATATAAAGCTTCTTGAAGAAATTAAAAAAGAAGACAGCCGCATTAAGCTTGATAAGCCATTAGTCTGTATAAAGGCTGAAGAGACTGATATTCCCGCAATTATGAACATTATCAGCGATGCAAAAGCACTTCTTAAAAGCAAAAATATAGACCAGTGGCAGGGACCGTATCCAACTGAAGATGTATTCCGCAGCGATATAGCAAACGGCGAATGCTATGTTATAAAGCATGGCGATGATACCTGCGCTGTATTTACATTTTCAACTAAACCCGAAGAGTGCTATAATGACATACAGGATGGCAAGTGGGCGTCTGATGCTCCATACTGTGTTCTCCACAGGTCTGCCGTTTCGGCGTTATACCGCGGCACAGGCGTTTCAGCCTATCTTATGAAATGCCTTGATAAGCTGGCACTTGAAAAAGGTTACCACTGCATACGCTCAGACACACACCGCAAGAATAAATCCATGCAGCGCCTTCTGCGCGAAAACGGATACAGGTTCAGAGGCAATGTGCTTGTTGAAGAGTGCGGACATGACCCTGCCCGCCAGGCATTTGAAAAAATATTAAAAGTTAAAAATAATTAATATCCGGGGGAAATTTAAATGTTTAAACCTATTATATGGACAGTCATCGCGGCTATCACTATCTGGCTTACTGTTCTGTCGGGATACACCGGAATCTGGGCTTATGTTATTATTGCCACGGCTTCTGCGTGTGCGATTATTCAGTGGATAGTCTGGAAAAGAGGAAAATGAATCTTACAAATTATGATGAGATAAGAGCGCTTCTTGCCCGTCACGGCTTCAGATTTTCAAAATCAATGGGGCAGAATTTCCTTACTGCTTCCTGGGTGCCGGAACAGATAGCTGATTCAGCCATGCTTGATGATAAAACCGCCGTTCTTGAAATAGGACCCGGCATAGGCTGCCTTACGGAGCAGCTTTCCAAGCGTGCAGCGAAGGTTATATCTATTGAGCTGGACAAAACTCTTATGCCGGTGCTTGCAGAGTCTCTCACAGGCTGTGAAAATACCGAAGTTATCTTTGGCGACGCAATGAAGCTCGATATATCAAAAATAGTCGCAGAAGACTTTAAAGGCTACAAGCCTGTAGTATGTGCCAATCTCCCGTATAATGTTACCTCACCTATACTCACAAAGCTTATAGGCTGCGGCTGCTTTGATGCGATAACCGTAATGATTCAGCGCGAGGTGGCAAGGAGAATATGCGCAGGAGCAGGAGATAGCGACTACAGCGCGTTCGGTATTTTTGTGCAGTGGTATATGAACGCGGAGATACTCTTTGATGTGCCGCCGTCCTGCTTTGTACCGCAGCCTAAGGTTACATCGTCTGTAATAAGATTAACCCGCCGCAGTGAACCGTCTGCAGAGGTAAGTGACGAAAAGCTTATGTTTTCTCTTATACGTGCTGCATTTAATATGCGCCGCAAAACTCTTGTAAATGCAGTCTCCTCAAACCTGCCGGAGATAGACAAGGAAACGTTTGCCTCTGTACTTGAAAAATGCGGGTTTGATGCAAGAGTGCGCGGAGAAGCACTCTCGGTTAGCGACTTTGCATTAATAACAGACGAATTAGTTAAGAAATAAACTAGTACTTTATGGGTAAAATCAGTTGCAGTTTTTGTACATTTTTGGTATTCTAACAAATGGCTGATTTGCCTGCAAAAATAAGCTTGAGCGGGCAATAAAAGCTAATTAATCTGTTTATAATTTTTAATGATAGAAAGGGTTATTTCCATGAGCAAAAAGTATGTTTATTTGTTCTCAGAAGGCAATGCAAACATGCGTGAACTCCTTGGCGGTAAAGGTGCTAACCTTGCAGAAATGTCCAATATAGGACTTCCTGTTCCCCAGGGCTTTACCATCACAACAGAAGCCTGCACACAGTACTATGAAGACGGTCGCCAGATCAATGATGAGATCATGGCAGAAATTATGTCATACGTAGCAGAAATCGAAAAGATCAACGGCAAAAAGTTCGGCGATCTTGAGAACCCGATGCTCGTTTCCGTCCGTTCAGGTGCACGTGCATCCATGCCCGGTATGATGGATACCATTCTTAACCTCGGTCTTAATGATGAAGTTGTTGCCGCTATGATTAAGGGCAACCCGGATCCTAAGTTCGAACGTTTCGTATACGACTCCTACCGCCGCTTCATCCAGATGTTCTCCGATGTTGTTATGGAAGTAGGCAAAAAGTACTTTGAGAAGCTCATTGATGAAATGAAGGCTCGCAAGGGCGTTACCCTCGATATAGAGCTTGATGCTGCAGACCTTAAAGAACTTGCAAACCAGTTCAAGGCAGAATACAAAAAGCAGCTCGGCGAAGACTTCCCATCCGATCCTATCGTTCAGCTCAAAGAAGCTATCCGTGCCGTATTCCGCTCCTGGGATAACCCGCGTGCAAATGTTTACCGCCGTGATAACGATATCCCTTACTCCTGGGGTACTGCTGTTAACGTAATGCCTATGGTATTCGGTAACCTCAATGAAAACTCCGGCACAGGTGTTGCATTCACACGTGACCCTGCAACCGGCGAGAAGAAGCTCATGGGCGAGTTCCTCACCAATGCACAGGGCGAAGACGTTGTTGCAGGTGTTCGCACCCCGATGCCTATCTCCCAGATGGCAGAGAAGTTCCCTGAGGCATATGCAGACTTCGTTAAAGTTTGCGAAACTCTCGAGAACCACTACCACGACATGCAGGACATGGAGTTCACCGTAGAAAACGGCAAGCTCTACATGCTCCAGTGCCGCAATGGTAAGCGCACAGCTCAGGCAGCTCTCAAGATCGCATGCGACCTCGTTGACGAGGGCATGATCGATGAGAAGCAGGCTGTTCTTATGATAGATCCGCGTAACCTCGACACACTTCTCCACCCGCAGTTTGATGCAAAAGCACTTAAAGCTGCAACTCCTATGGGCAAGGGTCTTGGTGCTTCCCCGGGAGCAGCATGCGGCAAGGTTGTCTTCTCTGCTGAAGATGCAAAGGCATGGGCAGCAAAGAAGGAAAAGGTCGTTCTCGTTCGTCTCGAGACCAGCCCTGAAGACATCGAAGGCATGAAGGCAGCTCAGGGCATCCTGACTGTCCGCGGCGGTATGACATCCCATGCAGCTGTTGTTGCACGTGGTATGGGTTCCTGCTGCGTATCCGGCTGCGGTGCTATCAAGATGGATGAAGAGAATAAAAAGTTTGAACTCGGCGGAAAGACCTTCCATGAGGGCGACTATATCTCTATCGATGGCACAACCGGTAATATCTACGACGGCATCATCCCAACAGTTGATGCAACAATCGCAGGCGAGTTCGGCCGTATCATGGGCTGGGCAGACAAGTACCGCAATCTCGAAGTTCGCACCAATGCTGATACTCCTAAGGATGCAGCAAAGGCAGTTGAACTTGGCGCACACGGCATAGGTCTCACACGTACAGAGCATATGTTCTTCAATTCCGATCGTATCGCTGCTTTCCGTGAGATGATCTGCTCCGACACTCTTGAAGAGCGTGTTGCAGCTCTTGCAAAGCTTGAGCCGATGCAGCAGTCCGACTTCGAAGGCATCTACGAAGCAATGCAGGGCTACCCTGTAACCATCCGCTTCCTCGATCCTCCTCTCCACGAGTTCGTACCTACCACTGAAGAAGACATCGCAGCACTTGCAGAAGCACAGGGCAAGTCCGTTGAAGATATCAAGAACGTTATCTCCTCTCTCCATGAGTTCAACCCGATGATGGGTCACCGTGGATGCCGTCTTGCAGTAACATATCCTGAAATCGCTGAGATGCAGACAAGAGCAGTCATCAAGGCAGCTCTCGCAGTTTCCGCTCGTCATCCTGAATGGAACCTCGTTCCTGAGATTATGATTCCTCTCACAGGCGAAGTTAAGGAACTCAAGTATGTTAAAGACGTTGTTACCAAGACTGCTGATGAAGTTATTGCTGCTTCCGGTGCAAAGCTCACATACCTTGTTGGTACAATGATTGAGATCCCACGTGCAGCACTCACTGCAGACCAGATGGCAACAGAAGCTCAGTTCTTCTCCTTCGGTACTAACGACCTCACTCAGATGACATTCGGTTTCTCCCGTGATGACGCAGGCAAGTTCCTCTCTGCATATTACGACAAGAAGATCTATGAGAGCGATCCGTTTGCAAAGGTTGACCAGGTCGGTGTTGGCAAGCTCGTTGCTATGGCAGCAAAGCTTGGCCGCGAGACCCGTCCTGACATCCACCTTGGCGTTTGCGGCGAGCACGGCGGCGATCCTTCCTCCGTCGAGTTCTTCCACAAGGTCGGTCTTGACTATGTTTCCTGCAGCCCGTTCCGTGTTCCTGTAGCACGCCTCGCAGCAGCTCAGGCAGCTATCAAGTTCCCAAGAAAGTAATTAGATACTCTCTTAACTGAATAACTCAGCACCCCGACAGTTCATCTGCCGGGGTGCTTTTAAATTATTCAAATCCTATTTCATTTTCCACCAGTTTAATAAGCTCACTTGGTTTCATCTCAAGTGCTTCAGCAATTCTGAAAAATGTGTCCATTCTAATGACCTTATTTCCGTTCTCCAGTTCGGTCAGATGGCTGCGCGCAATCTGTGCACACGCTGAAAAACGCTCCTGTGTCATATTGCGCTTTGTTCTAAGCCTGCTCAGAACTATACCAAAAGCTTTGCTGTTATAGGGCATAATAAACTTCCTCCTTCTGCAATTTCCCTATAACAGGCATTGTAATTTTTGCGAAAGATGGCGCTGTCCTCTATAGCTGACAGGATTGCCCCGAGCTGTAGACCGGCAGTGTTTTTGGGATTATACTTAATTAACAATAATAAGTATTTATGGAGGAATGATTATTATGAAACGTTTTCTTGCTATTATCCTTGCTATTCTCCTGCTAGCTCCGGCTGCAGCCTTTGCTGATTTTGACCTTGACGATATAGGTGATATGAGCGACGAAGAACTTTTAGAGCTCTATTCACAGGTGCGTGATGAAATGAAAGAGCGCGGCCTTATGCCGACTCTTGAACTAAGCAGCGGAAAATACATTGTAGGTCAGGACATAGAGCCGGGAACATATAAAATAACCTGCACAGCCACAAGCGGCGAAGCTCTCAATGATGCATACTCAGGACTTGGCAATGCATATGATGCTCTGCTTGGCGAGGGCTGGGGACAGCTTATGGGAGCTGCCGGCGATATACTTGAGAGCACATCCGATATGGATGTTGAAATCCTTGGCGACTATGGCACAGTTATTAAATCCGTTTCTATGAAAACCGGCGATGTTGTAACTCTTACTCTTGAAGAAAATACAGCGCTTAATATCACAGACGGCAGCTGCACCATTGAAATGCAGTAAGTAATAAAAAGCAATGCCCTCAGAGATTTTGGTTTATCTCTGAGGGCATTTTTAATTATTTATTATTATTTGCCGGCTTATTACTCATCAATATAGAAGCTTATCTCACCGTCTTCATCAACGTTGAATATCGTGTAATCAAGAGCATATCCGTTACCATAGATATCGTATACGTTGATGGAATAGTAATAGTCAGCTGCCGGGAGGAGTTCATATTCAATCAGCAGGTTGCCGTCAGCAGGAACTGTGATATCATTGCTTATTACAGAATCCCAGGAGTCAAAGTCTTCTGTGTAGTCATAAATCAGGTTTATAACATCGCCTTCTTTAAGAGGCTCAGCAGCACGTGCAGCCATACCGGAATCAGAGTTGATGCCTTCCCAGGTGCCAAGAATCTGAAATTCTTCTGCATCCCAGTCATAGATAATCTGCAGGTTGGTTTCTTCACCGTTAAGAAGAATATGGCAGGCATAAAGGCTTGTGGTGTCATACTGGGTAACAAGCTCTATCGGGAGCATCTCGCCTTCAAGAGTGAGCCAGTAGCCATCAAAGTTATCCTGAATTACGTTATCATCATAGTATATGATAACATCATCGTCTTCGCCGAGATAAACGATAAAGTCTTCATCAAATTCAGCATAAAGGCTGCATGAAGCATATGCAAAATCATCCATGTTGTTCAGCTCAACAGTGTAGATTCCGTCTTCATCAAGATAAACATCAAGAACTTCAAGAGTTTCACTGTTTTCAATACTGCCCATACCTGTTCCTTCAGAACTGATGGAAAGGTCAGCACCGGCAGCTGCCATATCTACAAGAGCAAGGTAATAGGTGCTCGGGCAGATATCGCGGAAAATAGAAAGTTCTGTGGAGCCCTGCACGCTGAGCGGGTAATAGATAGAAAGCCCTGCTGCGTTCTGATGTCTGGAAGCGTTTTTGTTGAATATAACAGCATCATTAAGTGCGCTGAGTGCTTCCTGCGCGGAAGGAGCATAGTCTGAAATGTTGCGCAGCATGTCGCCAAGGTCTACCATGTTGGTGTAGCCTTCGGTCTTGTTGTTGCCGCCGAAGTTATCTGCATTCAGAATACCGCGTACAATAGGAGTGAGATTATCAGACTCATAAAGTTCCTGACTTGCCTTATCAAATGCGCTTACAAGATCGCTGATCTTTGAAAGGTCTATTATAGAGAATGTGACAGTGGGGTCATCCCCGTCTTCCATGCAGTAGTCATAATAGCTCTGGCACTGCACTTCACCAAGTGCTCTGCCGTCTGCATCGGGATTCTCTGCGAGGTAGTTGAGAATATCTGTATAATTCCATCCGCTGCCCGGTTCAACCTCTTCGGATGCATACATATAATCTGCATATGGAACGAGCATGTTGGCTGTTTCAAGAGTTGCCATAAGGCAGGCATCAAAGCCGATAAAGTCAAAGTGGGCACCTGTTGCAGCAACAGTCTCGCTCAGTGCAGTGTTGATATCACTTACAGAAAGGCTGTTGTATTCATTGCGCTCATCAAAGCATACACCGGAGATAGATCCGCCGCCATGGTTCCAGAATACAAGACCCATATGCTTTGAAGCATAGGTTTCTGTGCCCCATTTGAGAAAATCTGCAAGAGTTGAACTCTCACCCATATCTGCTGCGGGCTGGTCTTCAACAAAGCTTATTCCGTCTTCTGTTCTTACATAGCGCTCAAGTGTATCCGGGTCAACAATGTCGTTATACCAGCTGTTGGCACCGCCTGTTTCTATAACGAGCTGCACATCGTCGCTGTATGTGGCCTCGAGCATCTCTTCAAGATCGCCTGTTGCACATCCGCCGTCGGATTCAAGGTCTGTGCCGCAGAGATAAACAAAGATAGTCCATCCGCCGTCTTCCTCTGCTGATGCCTTTGGTGCTGCACCATATACAGCTGCTGTGCACAGCATCACAAACGAAAGGCATAGAGCCAGGACTTTTTTAATTGTGCTCATTAAAATTCTCCTTTAAATATTTATTTGCGTTTTTAATATATCAGAACATCACCATTATATCAAACAGGAAATGTTTATATATTAAAATTTTGAGAATAAACAAAATGGAGAGGCATCTGAATCAGATACCTCCCCGGTGGTGTTTTTAAATTAAAATGAGATGCCGGTTATTTGCTTTCGGGTATAATGATAAAGCCATATTTTGCCATTGCTTTAAAGTATTTTGTAAGCCGTTCGTCGAGCGGCTCTGCATCATCGCCGAATTTTTCTTTAATAGCGGCTTTAATGTCCTGGTAGCTGTTTTTGCCGTCAATCAGCGGCCAGATGAAATTGCCTATGCCTTCAAGATGTATGCTTGATACCTCGGGCTTTTTCAGCAGCTGCTGTGCGGCAAAATTGAATGGCTCGTTTTTGTTTATAAATACATTAGTGTTGCCGTAAACATCTGTTTCACAATAAAGATCAGATGCTCTTTTTGGTACATAATTGGTGTTTCCGCTTTTCTTTTTGCTTTTTCTACCCATATTATACTCCTTTGCCGCGGGAATCATACAGGTTCCATATATTTATATTTAGCATAAACATTCTCTTTACTTAATTATATTCATATAATATGCAAATTTCAAGATATTATATTAAATTATACCAAAAAAGTTCAAATCGTGAGTAAAAAGACCTGCGCGGGTATTTCCGGCGCAGGACATGTGTTTTATTATGTTATTTTTCCTGAACTTCTTTGCCGGTGAGATGTTCAATACTTATCTCATATAGCTGGGCGTATTTTATTCCCTGGGCGATCTCGACTTCCACTTCTTCAGCGGTAGGGTAATATTTTAGTGCCATCTGCCGGACCTTTTCTTCGGTAATCGCGGGGTCGTCGATAAGTCTGCACCTGCCAAACACAACTGCGCTCTGAGAATATGGTGCCCAGTCACCATCGGTAAAGTGCTCATTACCATAAACAGTAAAACAGACTTTGTCGCTTTTCTTTATGGAGTCTATCTTGTGCCCGGCTTTTGAACCGTGAAAATAGATTTTTTCAGCATCTCTGTCGTAATAAAAATTCACAGGAATTGCATAAGGGTAGCCGTCATCCCCGTTTACTGCAAAGATTCCACGCTTAGCAGAGAAGAGAAGCTCTTTTGCAGCTTCATCAGAGATAGCTTTTCTTACTTTTCGCATTGGTCTGAACATATTTATTTACCTGCCGTTTTTGTTCGCGATGAAATTAAAGAGTTCTCTCATCGCCATAGAAGAACAGCGCAACTGTATAAGGACCCGTGTGTGAGCCGATAGTTGTGCCTATCCAGTTGATCTCAACCTTGCCGTTGAGCTTGGGGAAACGTGCTTCAACAAGGTCTGCAACCGCGCGGGCGTCTTCATAGCAGGCACTCTGTGAGATGTAGCATTTTCCGCTGTAGTCAAGTCCGTCGGCGGCATGCTCTTCCATGCGGTCTACTATTGCTTTAATGACTTTTTTCTTGGTGCGGATCTTCTCTCTTGGAATAAGACGACCGAGAGTATCCATGTTGAGAAGCGGGCAGATATCAAGCATACCGCCGAATATAGCAGCTGTTTTGGATATTCTTCCGCCGCGTACATATGCGCTGAGGTCTGTTGAGAAAAACCAGTGGTGTATGTGCAGCTTGTTGGCATCTATCCAATTGGCTAGTTCTTCAGCAGATAGACCTTCATCGCGCTTTGTTGCTGCCATATCCATAAGAAGACCAAATCCTGAGGAAGCACCGAGAGAGTCTATAATGTATATCTTGCGCTCGGGGTATTTTTCGGCAAGAATTTCTGCAGCATTTCTGGCGGAATTGATAGTGCCGGATATCCCGGAGGAAAGGCATACATGTACTATATCTTTGCCTTCTTCAAGGAACGGACTCCAGAAGTCTTCGTATTCAGATACATTTACCTGAGAAGTTTTAGTCTCAACACCTGCACCTACCTGCTTATAAAATTCTTCAAACGGAATACTTGCTCCCAGATCATCAATATATTCTTTTCCCGCAAGTGCAAAGTGGAAGCAGACATATTTAATATCTCTCTCGGCAAAATGCTCGGCAGAAATGTCGGCAGTAGATTCACAGCTAAGAATGTAATCGCTCATAATAAAGCTCCTCCCAGGTTATATAAATTATTTATTGCAGTTATTTTATAATGAAATGGGCTGTGCGTCAAGAAAATGACGGCGACTAAACTTCCGGTATTGAATATATGCCCCGTTTTGTGGTAGTATATCATGAAAAATTTGAAAGAATAGTCAGGTAAAATATGATCTGCAGCAATCTTACAGTATCAGAAAACGGAGAGCTCCTTTTTGCAGGGCAGAATGTGTGCACTCTGGCAGAAAAATATGGCACACCTCTATATCTTATGGATGAAGAGCGCATCCGTTATAATTGCAGAATGTATGTAAATGCATTCAAAGAGAGCTTCCCCGAAGGCTCTTTGCCTATTTATGCCGGCAAAGCCTGCTCATTTTGCGGAATATATAAAATCATAGCAGAAGAGGGAATGGGGACAGATGTTGTCTCCACGGGCGAGATATATACCGCCGCTAAGGCCGGTTTTGATATGAGCAGGGCGCATTTTCACGGCAGTGTTAAAATGGATGAAGATATCCGCTTTGCAATGGATAACAAAGTCGGCTTTTTCATGGTGGATAATATAGAAGAGCTTATCGCCGTTGAAAAGGAAGCTGCTTTGCGCAATATAGAGCAGAAAATTTATCTGCGGGTCACTCCCGGCATAGACCCTCACACATATGAAAAAATATCCACCGGCAAGGTCGATTCAAAATTCGGTGCCGCTATAGAGACAGGTCAGGCAGAGGAATTTTTCAAGGCGGCAGCAGCGCAGCCCCATTTAAAGCTCGTCGGGCTTCACTGCCACGTTGGCTCAATGGTATTTTATGAAGATGTTTATGAGCGCACAGCAGATATAATGCTGCGTTTTATAGCACATCTTAAAAATACTTACGGCTGTGAGATAGAGTATCTGAACCTTGGCGGCGGGTATGGAGTGCGCTATGTGGATGAAGACCCGATAGTTGATATCCCTGCAAGAATAGCTTTTCTTGCAGCCCACATGAAAGAAACCTGCACTTCGCTCGGCATAGATATGCCAAAGATAAATATGGAACCGGGCAGGAGCATAGTTGCCGACGCAGGGCTCACGGTGTATAAAGTAGGCAGTGTAAAAAAGATTCCCGAATACAAAAACTATGTGGCAATAGATGGCGGTATGGGTGATAATCCGCGATATGCTCTCTATGAGGCAAAGTATACCTGCCTTGCGGCAAATAAAATGAATGAGAATGCAGATATGCCTTGCGCACTTGTTGGCAGATACTGTGAGAGCGGCGATATTATCTCTCCCTCAACATTCATGCCGCAGAGCATAAGCAGGGGAGACTATGTTGCCGTGTGCACAACGGGTGCATATAACTATTCCATGGCATTTAACTATAACCGCGTCTGCAGACCGCCAATCATAATGCTCAAAAACGGCGAAAGCTATATAGCTGTGAAAAGAGAAACATTTGCCGATATAACGGCAAACGATGTATTATAAACAAAAACTTCGGCATTCATTCCGGATGCCGAAGTTTTTTGAATATTTAAATATCAGTGTTAACTTTTGTGGGATAGTTTCCGTCAAAGCAGGCCTTGCATATGGGCAGCCAGCCAACCATAGGAGAGAGATCTTCTATGCGCATATATCCAAGTGAATCCGCTCCGATATTTTGGCGTATCTCTTCAACGCTGTATTTATCGGCAATAAGCTGCGAGGTATCTGCAACGTCTGTGCCGTAAAAACACGGGTGAGTGAATTCAGGTGAGCATATTCTTACGTGCACTTCTTTAGCTCCGGCCTCTCTCAGCATAAGTATAAGATTAGATATAGTCGTGCCGCGGACGATAGAATCATCTATCAGCACTATTCTTTTTCCGCGCACAGCGTCATTAAGAACGCTCAGCTTCATATGCACGGCAGATTCACGCTCTTTCTGAGTCGGCTTGATAAAGGTTCTGCCAATGTAGCTGTTTTTATAAAAAGCCTGCACATATGGAATCCCGGATTCCAGTGAATATCCCGCAGCTGCGCACACACCTGATTCGGGCACGCCTGCAACTATATCTGCTTCTACAGGATAGGCTTTAGCAAGTGCCCTGCCGCCGTTGATCCTCGCATTGTATACACTCACATTGTCTATTTTTGAATCAAGTCTTGCAAAGTATATATATTCAAATACACAGTGCGCATGCTCTGATGTGCACATGGAATCATCACATTCAAGTCCGCGCTTTGAAACGGTTATAATCTCTCCCGGCTTAACATCGCGCATAAATTCAGCACCAACTGCCGACAGCGCACAGCTTTCAGATGCAATAACATAGCCTGTTTCTGTTTTGCCGATGCACATCGGCTTAAGGCCGAGCGGGTCGCGGGCAGCAATTATTTTTCTGGGGCTCATTATTATAAGTGCATATCCGCCTATGAGCTTGGGCATAGTCTTTTTCACAGCTTCTTCAATTGATCCTGTTACGGCTCGCATTTTTGCCAGCAGCACATGAATAACTTCGGAATCGCTGGTGGCTTTAAATACTGTGCCCTCTTCCATCAGAGTACGCTTGAGCTCATCGCAGTTTACAATGTTTCCGTTGTGCACAAGAGCAAGAGTGCCTTTTAAATAATAGCTCACCATCGGTTGGGCATTTTCAATGCTGCCGCCGCCTGTGGTTGAATATCTCACATGACCTATGCCGATATTGCCTTTCATGGCATTGAGATTCTCTTCGTTAAAGATCTCTGACACAAGCCCCGGTCCTTTGCGCAGGCTAATGTTGCCTCTTTCACCATGGGTATCGCATACAGCGATTCCTGCGGCTTCCTGCCCTCTGTGCTGCAGAGCAGTAAGACCATAATATATATCATGAGCGACGTCTTCCTTTTCGGCATCCCATATTCCGAAAACTCCGCATTCTTCATGAAGCTTATCATTGATATAGTTCATGCTACGGCCTCCTGATAAACGGAAAAACGGCGCTCTGCCCTTGCCAAAGCGCCATTGCTTTATAAGAGAATTATAAACTGTTGCCGAAATTGCGTCAACAGAAATCTACCGGAAAGAGAATACCATATGGAGCTTGCTGCTATAAGCAATAAATCATCCCTCAGGAATGAGTGATCTGAGGGTGTCGATAAATAACTGCATAAAATATCAGATGTAAGGACTTGCTAATATAAACTATTTCAATTATACTTTTCAATAGGAAAAGGAGCATAGAATGGAAAATTGGCAGGAGATTATCGAAAATATGAGGGCAGCCGGATGCCCGGAAGCAGAAATAACTGATTTTGTGAATTGTTATGAAAATGGTGACCGAAAGAAAAGCATGAAGATTATCAGCAGCTGCCGAAAAAATATTCTAGAACATATCCACGAAGAGCAGAGAAAAATCGACCGGCTTGATTATCTGGAATATCAGATTAGAAAAAATGAAATCGATAGTTAAAGAAAAAGGAGAATAAAAATATGATGAAAATAGAAGAATTAAACCTGACTATGGAATGGGATAAGACCTTCCCAAAGAGCGACAAAGTGAATCACAACAAAGTCACTTTCGTAAATCGCTACGGGATCACGCTTGCAGCGGATATGTATGTCCCTAAAAATTCATCCGGAAAGCTTGCAGCTCTCGCAGTTAGCGGACCGTTTGGTGCCGTGAAGGAGCAGTGTTCAGGCCTTTATGCGCAGACTATGGCTGAGCGCGGATATCTTACTATCGCTTTTGATCCATCCTTTACAGGCGAGAGCGGTGGTAAGCCACGTTACATGGCATCCCCGGATATAAATACAGAGGACTTTATGGCGGCTGTTGATTTTCTGTCAGTTCAGGAAAATGTTGATTCTGAGAAGATTGGAATTATAGGCATCTGCGGCTGGGGCGGCATGGCGCTGAATACAGCAGCACTTGATACACGCATCAAGGCAACAGTTGTTTCTACCATGTATGATATGACAAGAGTTAATGCAAAAGGGTATTTCGATTCCGAAGACAGCGAGGAGCAGCGCTATGCAAAGAAAACTGCTATGAATGCACTTCGTACTAAAGAATACGCAGATGGCGAATACTCCAGAGCAGGCGGTTGCCTCCCTCTCCCGGTTCCTGAGGATGCGCCTTTCTTCGTAAAGGATTACAGCGAATACTATAAAGGCAGAGCATATCATGTAAGAAGCCTCAATTCAAATGACGGATGGAATAGTATTGGCTGCATGTCGTTTATAAATCAGCCTATTCTGCAGTATTCAAATGAAATAAGAAGCGCAGTGCTCATTATGCACGGCGACAAGGCCCACAGCTACTACTTTGGTAAAGATGCTTATGAGGCAATGATTAAAGACAGCAAATATACGGCAAATAAAAAAATGCTCACTATTCCGGGAGCTGTTCATACGGATCTTTATGATAATCTTGATGTGATTCCGTTTGATGAGATACAAAAATTCCTTTCTGAGAATGGAGTAGATTGATTATGGCAAAGAAAGTATTAATAATTTCATGCAGCCTTCATGGCGGCAGCAATTCAGAGACCCTGGCAAAGGAATGCGAAAGGGGCGCACTGAGCGCCGGACACGATGTTGAGTTGATATCTCTTAAAGGTAAAAATATCCGCTTCTGCATCGGCTGCCTTACATGCCAGAGCGGCAAGCCCTGTGTACTGCACGACGATGTGCCTGAAATCATGGAAAAGGTAAAAAATGCGGAAGTTGTTATCTTCGCTACCCCGATATATTATTACGAGATGAGCGGCCAGATGAAGACACTGCTTGACAGGCTCAATCCTCTTTTCCCGATGGAGTATGCATTCCGTGATATTTATATGATAGCAACTGCTGCTGAAGACGAAGAAAGCACATTTGCTAGAGCCTACAGTGGGCTGCAGGGCTGGGTAGACTGCTTTGAAAAAGCAGAGCTTAAAGGTCTTGTTGCCGGCGGCGGAAATGAGGAGCCGAATGATGCGATAAATCATGCTGATGCTATGAAGAATGCGTTTGAATTAGGCCGTAACTTATAAGCTCTTAAAACTATGAAGAAGATTGAAGTTATAATCCTCTGCCTGGCGGCTGTGCTCTCTCTTGGGGGATGCGCACAGGCAGAGAATAAAACGGAAATAGAGCCTATGCAAAGCGAAGCAGCTGAGACGGTAAGCGAAACTGTAGTTGCTGAAAATGCGGAAATGGTGGCTGAAAAGGCGGGAAACGAGTTGAAGTTATATATTAACGATGCTGAGATCCCGGTTATATGGGAAAATAATGAAACAGTTAACGAGCTGATGGAAGAAACAACCAAAGGCGATATCACGGTTTCCATGTCTATGTATGGCGGATGGGAGCAGGTGGGCTCACTTGGCAGGTCTTATACGCGAAATGATAGCCAGATGACTGCAGTGTGCGGCGACATTGTGCTCTATAGCGGCAATCAGATTGTTGTGTTCTACGGCTCAAATTCCTGGAGCTATACAAAGCTGGGAGAAATGAACCTTTCTGAGAGCGAGGTTACAAATCTGCTGGCAAATGGAGATATTACTTTAACTCTTAAGTATTAATCAGTCTGAACGGCTAATGCAAATTCCTGCCACGAACAAGGTTAACGGTTGGATTACGGCATCTTGCCGGTAAAAATAATTTTTGATTATTTCATTTGAAATCTTTTGAAAAATGTGATATATTCTCACTCAACGAGTAGCAGAAACTGCGTAAGTCCGGTTATTGCTGCTCGTTTTTTCTATTTTTATATAATTGCCAAAGTGTGTAGCCTATGAGCGTAAATCCGACTTCATATGGGCTGCGCATTTTTTTGCGCACAAAAAGAAAGCAGATGAAATTAAAATGAACGAAAAAACAAACTCCTATCTTGAAACAGCTCCTGTAGGGAGCCTTATGAAAAAATATTCAATTCCCTGTATTATCTCTCTTCTTGTTGCAGCACTCTACAACATAGTTGACCAGATATTTATTGCCAATGCAAGCTATCTAGGGTCATACGGCAATGCTGCAAATACAGTAGTATTCCCGCTCACGGTTATTGCGCTTGCAATCGCCGTGTGCATCGGCGACGGATGCTGTGCGTTTGTTAGCATTTCGCTTGGTGCAAATAAAAAAGACGATGCGCACAAAAGCGTCGGCAACGCAATAATACTTTGCATTGCCGCAAGTGTGCTTCTCACAGCAGTTTATCTTATCTTTTCAGAACCGATACTCACATTTTTCGGCGGCAGAGTAAATCCCGAGACCTTCGCATGCGCAAAGGAATATTTCTTCTGGATTACATTGGGCATTCCGTTTTATATGTTCGGGCAGGCAATGAATCCGATTATCCGCTCAGACGGCAGCCCAAGGTTTGCAATGGTAGCCACCGTATCCGGTGCAGTTGTTAATATAATCCTCGACCCGATCTTCATTTTCCCAATGAAAATGGGTATGATGGGTGCAGCTGTTGCAACTGTAGCCGGGCAGATATTAACAGCCGGGCTGTCGCTCTACTACATCTGCCATATGAAGATGGTAAAGCTTCACAGAAGCAGTTTCGGACTTTGGGGCGGTCTGATGAAAAGCTTTCTGCCGCTTGGTATTACAAGCTTTCTTGCCCAGATATCCCTGGTTATCTCAATGGCTGCCGTGCAGAATATGGTAACAAAATACGGCGCGCTTGACCCGGTTTTCGGGCTGACTGAATATGCCCAGATTCCGCTTGCTGTATTGGGCATAGTTATGAAGTTCTTCCAGATAGCCATATCTATATCTATTGGCCTTGCTGCGGGCTGCATTCCGGTTGTAGGCTTTAACCGCGGCGCAGGCAGAAACGACAGGGTGCTGGAGCTGTTTAAAAAGCTTTTAATCACGGAGTTTATTATTGGTCTTGCAGCTCTTGCTATTGTGGAATTTTTCCCTCAGGGACTTATCAATATCTTCGGCGCACAGAATGAAAGCGAATACTATACGCGCTTTGCAATCAGGTGCTTTAGAATTTATCTGTGCATGATGCCTATAGCAATGCTCAATAAAGGCACATTTATATACCTGCAGGCAGTAGGAAAGGCTGTACTATCTACAACTATTTCCATGGCAAGAGAGATAATCTTTGGCGTATTTCTGCCAATATTGCTGCCGATTGTTTTCGGACTTGACGGTATTCTCTATTCCTTCCCGCTGGCCGATATCTTAACATTCATTATTGCGGTCATTATTATTGTAAAAATGTTTAAGGAACTGTCGGCTGAAGATACTGCAGCAGGTGAGAAAAATATAGAGACCGCCGCGAAAATCTCCGGCACTGCTCTCACTGACTATATCATCACTATCGGCAGATCATATGGTGCAGGAGGTAGAACTGTAGGCCGCGAGACGGCTGAAAGGCTTAATATTCCATATTATGATTCAGAGCTTCTGCGCCTTGCTGCAGAAGAAAAGGGGCTTAACCTTAGATTTTTGCAGCATACTGATGAAAAGCCGATTGAAAGCAATCTTCTTTATCTCCCTGTCGCATACGCATCAAATGAATACGCTGCCATTGCCGAGCAGGCGGCATCTGCACAGAAGGAGATTATTGAGCGGGTTGCTGAAGAAGGCCCATGCGTTATAGTAGGGCGCAGTGCAGATATTATTTTGAGCGCTCATCCGAAGCTCCTTAGAGTATTTGTAACCGGAAATCAGGAAACTAGAATCAATAGAATTGTAAAAAGAGAAAGCTTAAGTGCAGATGAAGCCGCTCGCAAGGTGAATCGCGTAGATAAAGAAAGAGCCGCATATTATAACCAGCATATGCATGGCAAATGGGGTGCTTCGGATAACTATGATCTTATTCTCAACACAGACTGGTATTCTTTTGAAGAATGTGCTAATATAATTGCCGAATCAGTAAAAAACTAATAATTTAATATTATAATAGGCCGGCTTTTAAGCGTGAAATTTAAGGAAAACGCCATTCCTTGAATCTCACGCTTTTTATATTTTCCGGTATAGTTTAAAGATCAGGAGCGGACAGCATTATATGAATAAACAAAATAAAATGGAAAGCATGCCCATGGGCGCACTGGTATTTAATATGTCACTGCCTATGGTAATATCACTGCTGATACAGTCACTCTATAATATCGTAGACAGCATTTTTGTTGCGCAAATCAGCGAGGCAGCACTCACCGCCACATCACTTGCATATCCGGTGCAGATGCTGATGATATCTGTAGGCGTTGGAAGCGCTGTGGGTCTTAATGTGGTATTGTCAAAAGCTCTTGGGGCAGGCGAAAAAGAAAAGGCATCAGACCTGGCCCTTACCGGCATTATTATTGCCGTTTTCTGGGGTGTGCTGTTTGGAATTATAGGCTTTTTTGCCTCCGGGAAGATAGCAGCTCTTTTTACAGATAATGCAGAAATAAGAAAAGCTTGCAGAGAGTACCTTTTTATCTGCGTAACTTTTTCTATAGGCAATATGATTAGCCTGACATATCAGAGACTCATGCAGGCAACCGGAAAAACTTTTCTCAGCATGCTCATTCTGCTCTTTGGCGCTGTTACCAACATTATTCTGGACCCTGTTATGATCTTCGGCCTTTTAGGCTGTCCAGCTATGGGAGTCCGCGGCGCGGCAATTGCAACCGTGATAGGCCAATGGATCAGCATGGCAGCGGGAATTATATTGCAGGAGTGCTGCAATAAAGATGTTAAGCTGCGCCTGAAAGGGTTTCATCCTGCTAAAAAATATGTTAGAGATATCTACCGCGTAGGACTTCCCACTATCATTATGCAGGCTATGCAGAGCATGATGGTTACCTGCTTTAATGGTATTCTGCAGTCGTTTTCAACAACTGCCGTTGCCTTTTTTGGCGTTTACTATAAACTGCAGACATTTCTCTTTATGCCAATGAACGGCCTTGGTCAGGCTGCAATTCCTATAGTCGGCTTTAATTACGGAGCAGGCAATAAACAAAGAATATCCCAGTGCATGAAGGTTGTTTACATGGCAGCGTTTGTTATTTCTGCTGTCGGGGCAGCTGTATTTTTCCTGCTGCCGGGTCAGCTTCTAAAGCTTTTTGCAGCAAGTGACGAGCTTTTGACTATCGGCATCCCGGCTATTCGTATTATGTCGCCAACATTTGTTTTAGCTGCCATCACCATGATATCTGGCTACCTCGCCTCGGGTTTGCAGGATGGAGTAACAAATATGATAGCAGCATTTTTGCGTCAGTTTATTCCGCTCATTCCATGCGCCTGGGCAATAGGAAAGTACGCAGGCTTTGAAAATATATGGTTTGCCTTTTGGATATCCGAAATATCCGGCTTAATATATGCACTCTATAGAATCAGAAAAGATAATAAATTAATGGAATCATAAGCGGTAATCAAT
>R14__coassemble_126_pt1 | contig 64696 bp, 64 predicted proteins | sample R14__metabat2_low_PE_022 | metagenome-assembled genome bin R14 | reverse complement strand
CTACGGCCTGCTACCTGCTGCCGGCTACCCGCTTCCTAGGCGCTAGTGCCTAGTGCCTAGTGCCTATTTATTTCTATCTTCTTCTGCCTTTCGGCGATGAATTTGGGGAATTCGGTTTTGCGGTCGGCGTAGTACATGGAGTTTGTATGGTATTTCTTCTTGAGGTGGATAGCGTCGAACTTGCATCTGGTGGTGCACACACCGCAGCCCAGGCACTTGTTCGGGTCTACAACGGATGCGCCGCACTTGAGGCAGCGGGCCGTTTCGGCCTTGAGCTGATCCTCGGTGAAGGTGAGGCGGGAGTCGGTGAAGTCGATGGAGCCGGTGGAATCGGGGACCTGGCGGGAGGAATTATCGTAGCTCTTTTTAACTTCATCGAAGTCGATATTATTTTTATCAAGGGCGGTGTAGTGGAGAAGGTCGCGGCCGATGGTGAGAGACTGGCCTTCCTGAACGAATCTGTGCATGGAGATGGCTGCCTGCTTGCCGAAAGCAATGGCGTCGATAGCAAATTTAGGTCCGGAGTAGACATCGCCGCCGGTGAAGATATCGGGCTGGGCAGTCTGATAGGTGAAGGAGTCGGCTTCGATAAGGCCCTTTTCGCTTATCTTTGCATCGCCTATATCAAGAGTGCCGATGGATGTGCGCTGGCCGATGGCTGCAATGATGGTATCGCATTCAATCTCGCCTGCATCGCACACGAGAGAGGATACACTTTCGCTGCCGCGAATCTCGAGAGGCTTGTGCTCGAAAATGAACTTTACGCCTTCGGCTTTTGCTTCGGCAACCTCTGATTTGTCGGCAGGCATGTCTGATTCTTTTCTGCGGTAGACAACCGTTACATCAGCACCGAGACGCACTGCTGTGCGGGCAACATCCATTGCAACATTGCCGCCGCCGATGACGGCGACTTTTTTGCCGATAGAGGCATCTTTGCCGGAATTTACTGCATTGAGGAAGTCTACACCGCCGAACACACCGCTGAGATTTTCACCCGGAATGCCGAGAGAGGCGGACTTCTGAGCACCGATGGCGAGATAGAAGGCATTATAGCCCTCATCGCGAAGAGAGGCGATGGTGATGTCTTTGCCGACCTCTACGCCGCATCTGAACTCAACACCGAGAGACTTGAGAACTTCAATCTCGGCATCGAGAACATTGCGCTCGAGTCTGAAGGAAGGGATGCCATAGCGGAGCATGCCGCCGGGCTGAGCGTTTTTATCGAAAACGGTGACGGTGTAGTTTTTGGAATATGAGGCGAGATAATATGCGCAGGAAAGACCTGCAGGACCTGCACCGATGACGGCAAACTTTTTAGCCGGGACATCGTCGTGGAGCTTTTTGGGGATGAAGCGCTTATCGGCTTCGAGCTCAAGGTCGGCAATGAATTTTTTGATTTCGTCAATTGCAACAGGAGAATCGATGCTGCCGCGGGTGCACTCGCTCTCGCAGCGGCGGTTGCAGATACGCCCGCAGACTGCAGGGAGAGGATTTTCCTTTTTTATCAATTCAAGAGCGTCGGCATATCTGCCCTGGGCGGCAAGCTTTATATAGCCCTGAACGGCAATATGCGCAGGGCAGGCCGTTTTGCAGGGGGCAGTGCCGGATTCAAAGACATATTCACGATTGGAGCGGTGGTTGAGATTCCATTTATCGGGACCCCATTCGTTCTCTTCTGAGCGCTCCATCTGCGGGTAGACAACGGGCTCTTTTGTGCAGAGCTTCTGACCCATTCTGATGGCGTTGTTGGCGCAGCCGTCTGTGCACTGACCGCAGGCAACGCACTTTTCGGGGTCGATTTCGGCGATGTAGTTGCCCTGGGACATGAAGGGAGTATTGTACATCTGCGTTACACCAAGGGCAAGGCAGCTTTCGGGCTGGCAGTTGCAGATGGCGAAGGTATTGTCTGTCTGGAGGGTTGTGATCTGGTGGACGCAGCCGATCTCCTCAACATGTTTGATGAGGTCGTAAGCCTCCTGCTTGGTGAGCTTTTTGCCGCGGCCGAGTTCTATGAACATATCGGCGCAGTGACCCATGAAGAGGCAGAAGTTTTCGTCCATATCGCCGGAACCCTCGTTGGTGAGCTTTCTTACGCGGCGGCACTGGCAGGGCAGGGCACAGAGGTGACCGTCGTTTTTCTCGATATAGTAGCTGACACGCTCGGTGTCGATTACCTCGGAATCGTGCTCAACGGCTGACTCAACCGGAATAACGCGCATGATGCCGGCACCCATGGGGGTGTTCATGGCATGCTCCTCCTGGCTGACGGAGGCGTGCTTTTTGAAGGAGTAGGCTACCTCGGGATGAGCGCGGCAGAAAGGCTCGTTGAGAAGCATGAATTCATATACACCGGGTGTGTAGAGAGGCTGAAGATAAAACTCGATACCGAAGGGCAGCTTTTTCTTTAAAAGTACGCCGATTTCGGCAAGAGTGCGGAGAGTCTCTTTTGTTTTGCCGTGAGGCATGCCGGCTCTTTTGGCGATTTTGCCGACGGAATTTACCTTAAGTACACCGTCGATGGCAAGGAGCACATCGAGCTGCTCGTCGGTTATCCACTGCTCAAAGAGCTGATACTCGGCGCAGTCGGTTGTGATTTTATAATGTCCGTCGCTGACCTTTTCGCAGAAACGGATCAGCTTTTCTCTAGGTTCCATAAATATTCCCCCTAATTAATTATGCAGAGCGGAATTCAGCCTTCCGCAGTTACTGTTTAAAATTTATCATAAATTCAGCCCGCAGGCAACATGTATCTGACAAAATGACCAAACAAAAAATTAAAAAATGTTCTGCAATTTTTGAAATAAATAAATAAACAGATTGAAGAATCTGTTTAATAATGGTAAAATTATAACAATACAAGGCAGGGGCTGAACAACTGCCGATAAATCTTTAAATATAAATAAAAGGGGGGATAGGCTTGCGGGACCTTAAATATCTTAACTATTTTGAAAATCTCCTGCAGGTGGCAAACAACGACCTGATAGTTCAGGCAAAGAGTGAAGGGAAACACTGCGCGGCATATGTATGCGAAAATACTCCGGAGCCGCTGTTTAATCTGGACAACTTTTTTGGAGTGCGTCTTTCGGCACCGAACACAGGGTCTATGGACATAGCGACATACTACATGACGAACCTTCTGTGCGAGACGAGCCGTGCTCTGCTGGAAAGAGCAATAGAGGGCGGATTTTCGTTTGCAGACTGCCTGGTTGCACCGGACGGCTGCACGATGATGAACAGATGCGTTGAAAACATGGAGCTGCTGGGCGCGCTGGGAAAAGACAATGCGAATTTCTTCCAGGACAATATGGAGATTCCGCTGAAGGGGGACGATAACGGTGTTGAGCTGCTTATACTGCAGTGCAAAAACCATATCCTTCAGCCGCTGCACGAGCACTACGGAACGGATATTTCAGACGGGGCGATAAGAAAGGCAGCAGAGGAGCACAATAGACTCTGCTCGCTTATTAAAACACTCGGTGAGTTCCGCAAGGAGGAGAGACCGAGAATTACAGGATATGAATACCAGGTATTTGTGCTATCCAGCTATGTGTGCCCGCAGTATCTTATTATGGATAAGCTTGAGGAGACGATAGAGGAAGTTAAAAACCGCGAGCCTGACGACAAGCCATATCGCGCAAGAGTGATGGTGGTTGGGTCTGAGATGGACGATGTGGGATTTATAAAGCTTATTGAGGATACGGGAGCTTATGTGTGCGCAGACAGATTCTGCTTCGGCTCGTTCCCGGGAAGAGAAGCAATTGAGCTTAACGACAGCGAGGATGCGCTCACACAGATATGCCGCCACTATGTATACTCCTGCCAGTGCCCGCGCATGATGAACATGGAAAAGGTATACGGGCGCAAGGAATATGTGAATGAGATTGCAAAGGAATATAAGGCAGACGGCATTATATATAACCAGGTGAAGTTCTGCGACCCGTGGGCATACGAGAGACTTATGGGATCAACGATGCTGCATAACGACTACGGCTTCTCGGTGCTGTCGGTTGACCGCCCGTATAATATCCGCTCATCAGTAGGGCAGATGCGCACGAGAGTGCAGGCATTTGTTGAGAGCATAGAGATTAAGAAAATACAGGGGAGGGCTTGAGGATGGCAACTGTTTTTAACCCGAAAAAGAGGGCCGGCGAGCAGACCCTGGGAGTGCTGTATAACGAGGGCAAAGTGCGCAAACGCCGTGAATGGAGAGGCGTTAAGGATACGGCATATGATTTCTGGCGCTGGATAAAGATGTGGGGAATTATGGCCGATGCAACGTTCAGCCCCGGATTTATAAAGGGTATGTTCACATACCGCTGGATGGCAAACTATCTTGCAGTGCCGCATATGCTGGATAAATTCACAATAGGTCTGCGCGATGAGCCGCTGCGCATAACACGCACGGCAATGGACTATGTGGTGAAGGATGTGGCGCTTACGATTAAGCGGTGCATGCGAGGCGACAGAAGAATAGTTAATGATAAGGAATTTTCGGATAAGTGCGTTTTGTGCGATGAAAACGCAATGACGGCATTTATGATGGGATTCCCTGATCTCTATGCGATACTGCGCGAGGTGCCGACGATGTTTTCGGCAAACCTTTTAAACCAGAACTCCGTTGTGCACTATCTTGATGTGGCACAGACATACGGCATTCCGGGAGATGTGTGCCCGATGCCGGAGGCTGAAGCCGGAATATCTATAGATGATGACTTCTCAGTGCTGGGCAAGTGCGCTGTGCAGGTGAACACCACATGCGACGGCTCGCTTATGGGCAACGGGATTATAGCAAAGCGCCTTGAGCGGGAATACGGCATACCGACATTCCAGCTGGCAGCCCCGATGCGCCATCAGTCTGAGGATGTGCAGAAGTATGCTGCAGAGGATATTAAAAAGGCCATTGCGTTCGTTGAGGAAAAGACCGGCGCTAAGTGGAACTGGGATGCATATTTTGCAAGTGCTAAGCGCGTAAACAATACAACCCGCAACCGCTGGGAGTGGCTTGAGGTTAACAGCACGGATTACCCGCAGTTTGTGGGCGCGGTATTCTCGCTTTATAACGACACAAACTATATGGGCAACTGCGGAAGGTCTGCTGAGTTCCCGTCGATAGATGAGAAGATTATGAAGCTTGTGCATCAGGGCTATGAGAAAAAGACCATGATGGCAAAGGAATACCGCCACAGATGCATAGTGTGGGGAGTTCAGCCGCAGTATGTAATAGATATGCTGTACTGGATGATACAGTGCTGGGGCGTTGTGCCGCTGACAGACATGCTGTCGATGGTAATTAAAAAAGAGATTGCCGAGACAGACACGCCTGAAAACCGCGAGCAGGCATATTACGACATGGCATATCTCACAGAGAACATGATAATGCGCAACCACACCCACGGCGGGTACAAGGTGCTTGTTGATGAGCTGTGGGAGTATTGCGAGAAGATGAATGCAGACATGGTTATGATGTGGGAGCACATGTCGTGCAAGGCGCTGACAGGTATGCACGGGCAGTTTGAAGAGCAGGCAAGAGCAAAGAATATTAATCTTGTGTGGATATCTCATGATCTGTGCGACCCGCGCGTATTCTCAAGACAGGCGATAAGAGACCAGTTTAACCAGTATATGCGCACGGTTATGAGAGAAGAGCCTCTTGACCCGAGCATTGAGGTTATAACCGATACGGAAGCATGGTAAGAGGGGGAGATGGATATGAAAAAAATAGCTAAGATAATGCTCAAGCCGCTGCTTATAGTTATAGCTGCGATAGGCGCTGTATTTAGTGTATATATATTTAACCTTGATATGAAGCTGCTTGCTTATGTGATAGAGCCTTTTCTGCAGAAGATCTATGATAAGAAAGAGAGAAAGCAGTATGTGTAAAAAAACTCCGCCTGCGGGCGGAGTTTTTTTAGGCACTAGGACCTATTTAACGCAGTTATTCTCCCAGTCCCAGAAGCCGTTGATCTGCAGCCAGTTGATGGTGCTCCAGAGAGGATCGTTTACATTGCTGACGACTTTGAGCTCGGCAGCTCTTGAGCATACGGGACCATTCTGCCCGTCAAACTTTGCAAGGAGCTTCCAGCCGTCCATGGAGGAGGGGACATTGCGGAGATAGACTTCGGTCTTGGAGGAATTGTATGTTACTTCAAGACCGCTGAAGGTGTCGGATGCCTCGTCGAGCTTATAGGCGGTGGCACCGTCTGCGCTCTGAACGTACCAGGTGACGTCTGTTGCATTGGCGGCTTTGGCAATGAAGCAGGCTTTGCCGTTTTCTTCTACACGCTCGCCGAAAGGATCTTTATAGACATATACGTCGCCGTTGAAGTTTGCGGTGCCAAGACCGAGCCCGTCGAGATCTGAAGAGGCATTGCCTGCAGCAAATGCGGGAACGGAGCAGAGGCAGAATGAAAGGCATATTGCCAGAACGATTGAAATACGAAGAAGTTTTTTCATGATGTGTCTCCTGTTATAGTGGTGAGTTTTTACTGTGTACTGATTATAGCTTTAGGAGGGGGAAATGTCAATTAGACCGTACGGAGTCAGCAGGAAGCAGCCACACACCATATGCCTCAAACCTGAGAATATCAATTAACGGTCTACGGCCTATTATCACACATCACGCCTGCAACCTGAATAATAATGCTTGACAAAAATTCAGGTGTCTGATAATATAAAAAAGCTTTGGGGGCGTAGCTCAGCTGGGAGAGCGCTTGAATGGCATTCAAGAGGTCATCGGTTCGATCCCGACCGTCTCCACCATAAAAAAACCACTTCTTTGGAAGTGGTTTTTTTAATGAAATTCGTTCTTGCAGAACGAGTGAAATGCAGCTGCGCTGTATGAAATATGGTCTTCCTCAGGTGTGCGGTGTGAGATGAGGCCGAAGGCAGAAGGCCGTAGGCCGTACGTCGTCGGTAGGCGGTTGTTGGTAGTTTCGCGTTCCGACTCGCTAAGAGCCTCGCTTTGCTCGGTTGCTCGCTGGATGGCGCCTGCGGGCGCTCATGCGCGTTTCGCGATCCCTCAGTCACTTCGTGACAGCTCCCTTTGCGCAAGGGAGCCTTCGACAACCCCTCCGGCACTGCGTGCCATAATTTGCGCTAACGCGCATGATTTGATGCGGCAGCATCATGATTTGAATTGCCTTCCTTATTATGCACTGAAGGTGCTATTCATGTGCGTTAGCACAATTCATGCTGCCAAGCAATTCATGCCATAGGCAATTCATTGGCAGAGCGCAAGCGCTCTGCCAATAATTCACACTTTTTACACACATTATTTCTCTTCTGTGATAGTATATTGTCAAGGTAAAAAATATTCGCGGAGGGTATGATAATGAACATGATACTTGATATTTATAAAAAAGCTCTGGCGGTGCTGGCAAAGAAGCCGTTTAAGCTGTGGGGCATATCGCTGCTCGGCATTCTTCTGGCAGCTATAGGCAATGCACTTGGCGGTCCGGTTGTAGGAATAGGGCTTGCAGTGGCAGTACTGCTTGAGACGGCGCTTGCTATAATATTCCTTAAGGGATATCTTGGCGAGGAGATTTATGCAAAGAACCTTTTTGCCTGCTTTAAAGACTGGAACACCATTGGACGCGTGCTTGGCGGCATGGGATGGATGTATCTGTGGATATTTATATGGGCACTTATCCCGGTGGTAGGAATTATATTTGCAGCTATTCGCGTGTATGAATACCGCCTGACCCCGTATATCCTGATGAACGAGCCGGAAGTCGGCATTACGGATGCAATAAAAGTCTCTAAAGAGAGAACAATGGGCTATAAGGGCAAGATGTTCTGGGCGGACGTGCTGTGGGTGATTGCAGCAGTTATTGTGTTTGCAATACTTGCATGCATGTCGGCTGTGAGATACATCGGGGTTATATTCGGAATTATCAACATGCTGTTTGTGATTGCAGTGTGCGTGCTTGAGCCGCTGTTTGCAGGACTTATCCAGGCTGCATTTTATGTTGAGATTGAGAAGAAGAGAATAGGCAGCCCATTTTATGAGGAGATCCCCGAGAAAGCTGAGAACAAGTGCCCAAGCTGCGGTAAGGTTATAAACGACAATGACATGTTCTGCTCAGGCTGCGGAACAAAGCTTGGCGGCGATGAAAGCGCTGAGAGCACCGAAAACGCTGAAAGCGCAGAGAGCACTGAGAGCACCGAAAACAAAGAAGAGTAAATTAATATTTTATGCATTGTGCCGGGAAGGGATTTCTTTCCGGCGCATTTGCGTTGAGGAGAGGAAGGGAAGCCATGGAAGAGAACTTATGTAAACCAATATATAGTAAACAAAATAACAGTGAACAAGAATATTGTGAACAAGATTATGGTGAATCAAACTATGGTAAACAAAATTATTGTGAACCAATAGAAAGTGAACAAGATTATGGTAAACCAAAATATCGTAAACATATATATGGTAAACTAAATCAAAGGACACCCGTGATTATCAGGGAATCAAAATGCCATGAATCGGCAGTGTGCATTCCGCTGGTGATAGAAGACGGGGAAGTGAGAGTGCTTTTTGAGCAGCGCGCATCTGAGCTTGCAGACCAGCCGGGGGATATATGCTTTCCGGGCGGCATGGCCGAAGGGCGAGAGAGCTGCCGGGAGACGGCTGTGAGAGAGTGCTGCGAGGAGCTGCTTATTAAGGCGGAGCAGGTTGAGATACTGGGTGCATCGGATATATTCTTCAGCTATAATGTGATAGTGCACCCGTTTGCAGCGGTTATAAAGGACTATGAGGGCACATATAGCCGCGATGAGGTGGCGGAGGTATTCACTGTGCCGCTTAAGTTTTTTGTAGAAAATGAGCCGAAGGTTCATACTGTTGAGTGGAAGGCATTCCCGGAGGATAATTTCCCGTTTGAGCTTATAAACGGCGGGGAGAATTATAAATGGCGGCGGCAGATACAGGATGAGCCGTTTTATATCTATGAGAATAAGGTTATATGGGGAATTACGGCAAAGATAGTTAGGGCATTTGCGCAGAGATTGAGTGAATAACAGGATACAGCGGGAAAAGATGATATTTTGCTTTTAATATGGCGGAAAAGATGGTATTATCAGAAAAAAGATAAAAAAGTGAGAGCTTAAATATGATACTTGCAATTGATGTGGGCAATACAAATGTTGTGATAGGCTGCGTTGAAGACGGCAAAGTCTATAAAACAGTAAGAATAAGAACGGAGCACAATTCAACTGCTGCTGAATACGCCATTAAGCTTAAGTCGCTTTTGGAGGTATTTGAGATAGACCCGCATTCATTTGAGGGGGCTGTTATGTCGTCGGTTGTGCCGACGGTGAGCATTTCAATTTCGATAGCGGTGAAGCTTATTACGGATCTTGAGTGCCTTAACGTGGGACCCGGAGTGAAGACGGGAATGAATCTTAAGATAGATGACCCGAGCACCGTGGGATGCGACCTCGTTGTGGGCGGCGTGGCGGCAATAGGATGCTACAGCGTGCCGGCGATTATAATGGACCTTGGTACGGCTACAACGATTACGCTTGTGGACGAGAGCAGGTCATTTAGAGGCGGGGCGATAATACCGGGACTGAGACTGAGCTATGCAGCGCTTGCATCGGGCACATCTCTTCTGCCGGAGATATCGATATCGGCACCCGGCAAGGTGATAGCCACAAACACTGTTGACTGCATGCGCTCCGGCGCTGTATACGGAACGGCTGCGATGATAGACGGGATGATAGACCGCATGGAGGCAGAGATAGGGCAGAAGTGCACTCTTATAGCCACAGGAGGGCTTGCCTCGGCGATAATTAAAAACTGCAGCCATGAGATAATTTATGATGCAGACCTTATTCTTAAAGGTCTGTGGATAATATATCAGAAGAACAGAAAGCAGAAGAACTGAACTTATAGACTAAATTTATATAATAAAGAGACGCGGATGGTGCGTCTCTTTATATATTTTGCTGATTTACTTTATTTCGCTAATGTGTTATCATAGTAAAGAACTAAAGAATAACTCGAGGACCGGATATGAAATTTAACTACAATGTGCTTGACGAGACCGAGAAGATAATATTCTCTCTAAGGTCTATTTATAATGATGCGGGATATAAAAGATATAAAATGGGGAAGTTTGAGGAATATGACCTCTATAGCCGCAATAAGGAATTCCTCGTTTCAGACGGCGTTATCACATTTATGGATTCAAGCGGGAAGCTCATGGCGCTAAAGCCCGACGTGACGCTGTCTATTATTAAAAACAACAAGGACCCGGAGGAGTCTGTTACGAAGCTATATTATAACGAGAACGTATACCGCGTTTCAAAGAACACGGGCACATTCAAGGAGATAATGCAGACGGGGCTTGAGTGCTTCGGCAAGGTGGATGCAAGGTGCATATCTGAGGTACTGATGCTGGCGGGAGAGAGTCTTAAGTGTCTTAAGCGCAGATTTGTGCTGGAGATATCGGACCTTGATATACTGTCGTATTTTGTAAATGAGATAAGTGCTTCGCAGGAGATAAAAGAGGCTATACTCAAGTGCGCGGGCGAAAAGAACACGCACGGTATAATATCTATCTGCAGGGAGAATTCCATCCCTGAGGAAAAAGCCGGGGGGCTTATAAAGCTTCTTTCTATGTACGGAAGTGCTGAGAAGGTGCTGCCGGAGCTGAAAGAGCTGTGCGATGAAAACGGGCTTTGTGATGAGTACGGAAAGCTTGAAGAGGCCCTGGCGGGACTTGAGGCAAAATATTCGGGCGATGAGATAGAGATAGACTTTTCATCCGTTGGAGATATGAATTATTATAACGGAATGATATTCCGGGGATTCATTGAGGGAGTGCCGGAGAGCGTACTTTCGGGCGGACAGTATGATAAGCTGATGGAGAAGCTTGGAAGAAAGTCTTCAGCGATAGGATTTGCTGTATATCTTGATATGCTTGAGAGGATAGATATTTCGGAGGGATGAGGAGAAAATGAGCGATATACTTAATGTGGCGCTGCCGAAGGGCAGGCTTGGAGAGAAGGTATATGATCTTTTTGAAAAGGCCGGATTCCCCTGCCCGGAGATAAAGGAGAGCAGCAGAAAGCTTATATTTGAAAATCCTGAGGCGGGAGTGAGATACTTCTGGGTGAAGCCCTCTGACGTGGCGATATATGTTGAGCGCGGGGCGGCTGACATAGGAGTGGCGGGGAAGGATATTCTGCTTGAATACGACCCGCAGGTTTATGAGCTTTTGGACCTTAAGCTTGGCAGGTGCAGGATGGCTGTGGCGGCACCGAAGGGATATAAGGATGACTCTGAATATACTCTGAGAGTGGCGACCAAATTCCCGCATATAGCATCGCACTATTATTCATCGATGGGGCGGGATATAGACATAATAAAGCTCAACGGCTCAATTGAGATAGCGCCTATTCTGGGGCTTTCGGATGTGATAGTTGATATTGTTGAGACGGGCACAACGCTGAAGGAGAATAATCTTGAGGTGGTTGAGACGGTTGTGCCGATAAGCGCAAGGCTTATAGCAAACAAAGCGGGATTTAAATTTAAGAGGGAGCCGATAGAGAGGCTTGTGAAAGAGCTTTCCGGGACGATAACGGAGGATTGAGATGAGCAGATTTTTCAGTGAGAGATATAAAGACTTTAAGCCGTATACACCGGGTGAGCGCCCGAAGGCAAATGAATATATAAAGCTCAATACGAATGAATCCCCGTATCCGCCGTCGAAAAAGGCGGTGGCTGAGGCGGCAAAGGCGGCAGAGAGTCTTAATTTATACAGCGACCCTGACAGCAATCCGCTCAAGGATGCCCTGAGCGAGCTTTACGGCATAGATAGAGACAGGATAATATTCGGAAACGGATCGGACGAGATACTGAGTCTGTGCTTTCTGGCATTCTGCGATAAGAATACGCCGGCGGTATTCCCGAATATAAGCTATGGATTTTATCCGGTGCTGGCGGGGGTATACTCTCTGCCGTACAGGGAGATACCGCTTAAGGACGATTTTTCTATAGATATAAATGACTATATGGGCGTGAAGGGGACAATTATAATTGCAAACCCCAATGCGCCGACGAGTCTTGCGCTGACGACGGAGCAGATTGAAAAGATACTGCAGGGCAATCCCGATAACGTGGTGGTGATAGATGAGGCGTATGTGGACTTTGGCGCTGAAAGCTGCGTGGGGCTTACGGAGAAGTATGATAATCTTCTGGTTGTGCAGACATTTTCTAAATCAAGGTCGTTTGCAGGCGGTAGACTTGGCTTTGGAATAGGAAGCTGCGAGCTTATTTCGGATATAAATACGATAAGAAACTCGATTAACCCGTATAATATAAACAGCATGACCATGGCGATGGGCACGGCGATATTAAAGGACAATGAGTATACGCTAAATAACTGCAGAGCGATTATGGATACACGCGATAATTTTATTAAAGAGATAAGAAAGCTTGGATTTATTGCGGCGGATTCATATACAAACTTTGTTTTTGCAAGACACCCAGAGATTCCGGGCGAAGAGCTCTATACAAAATTCCGTGAAAATGGTATTCTTGTAAGGCACTTCTCAAAGCCGCTTATAGATGACTATGTGAGAATATCCATAGGAAGCTTTGAGCAGATGCAGAAGGTTATAGATATAGCCGGGAAGATAGTAAAAAATAATTAATGACAGAGGAACGGCCATGAGAGACGCGGTTATCAGCAGAAAAACAAATGAAACAGCCATTGAGCTTAAATTGAATCTTGACGGCAAGGGAATAAGCGAGATAGACACGGGTGTGGGCTTCCTTGACCACATGCTGACCCTTTTTGCGAAGCACGGAAGATTTGATATTAAGCTTTCATGTTCAGGCGACACATATGTGGATGATCACCACTCGGTTGAGGATATAGGAATTGCGCTGGGGCAGGCATTTAATGCAGCGCTGGGCGACAAAAAGGGCATATGCAGATACGGCAGCATGATTCTGCCGATGGACGAGGCGCTTATTCTCACATCTGTTGATATATCCGGCAGAGCGCATTTATCATACGGTCTGAGCATCCCGACGGAAAAGGTGGGGAGCTTTGATACGGAGCTTGTGGAGGAGTTTTTCAACGGCTTTGTGAGAAATGCAATGTGCACTCTTCACATTCAGCAGATGGCTGGAACAAATTCCCACCACATAATTGAGGGCACATTCAAATCGGCGGCAAGGGCATTGAAGGCGGCCGTGAAGATAGATGAAGATTTCTGCGATGAGGTACCCTCTACGAAGGGAGTTCTCTGATGATTGCGATAATAGACTACGGAATAGGCAATCTGTTTTCGCTGAAAAGCTCTTTTGCGTATATTAATGAGGAGGCGGTGGTATCATCTGACGAGGCGGTTATAAGGAGCGCCGACAAGATAATACTGCCGGGAGTCGGTGCATTTGAGGATGCAGCAAACAAGCTGAGGAAGTCGGGCCTTGACAGGGTTGTTATTGACGAGGCTGAGAACGGAAAGCCGCTTCTTGGAATATGCCTTGGAATGCAGATGCTTTTTGATAAAAGCTATGAATACGGCGAGCACGAGGGGCTGGGGCTTATAAAGGGGAGCATAGTGCCGATGGAGGGCGTTATTCCGAGCGAGCTTAAAATACCGCAGATAGGATGGAATGCGCTCAGGATAAAAAAGGCAAGCCCGATATTTAAGTATATAAATGACGGCGATTGTGTTTATTTTGTGCACTCATATTATGCATCGAACTGCGACGAGGCTGTGACGGCCGTGACAGAATACGGAAGAGAGCTTACAGCGTCTGTGCAGCGGGACAATATCTTCGGCTGCCAGTTTCACCCTGAAAAGAGCGGGACGGTTGGGCTTAATATTCTTAGAGCATTCTGCGAGGAGGCATGAGCTATGCTGCTTTTTCCCGCGATAGATCTTTATGACGGAAAAGCCGTGAGGCTATATAAGGGCGACTATGCCAGGATGACGGTATATAGCGATGACCCCGCTTCTATAGCCGGCGACTTTGCAATGTGCGGTGCGGGGCATGTGCATATTGTGGACCTGGAAGGGGCAAAGAATGGCGAGACGCCGAACTTTGAGAGCGTTATTGCAATAAAAAATAAAAGCGGACTTTTCTGCGAGGTAGGCGGAGGAATCCGCTCGATGGACGTTATAGAGCGCTATATTTCTGCCGGCCTGGACAGAGTTATTCTGGGCACCGCTGCTGTGAATGATCCGGAATTTTTAAAGGGCGCTATTAAGAAATACGGCGATAAGATTGCAGTGGGCATAGATATTAAAGACGGGCAGGTGGCAGTGAAGGGCTGGACTGAGAGCTCGGGGATAGATGCATTTGAATTCTGCTCAAGGATGCAGGATGAGGGTGTTGAGTATATAATATGCACGGACATATCCAAAGACGGGGCAATGCAGGGCACAAACAGGGGGCTATATAAAGAGCTTTCTGAGAGATATAATATAAATATAACGGCGTCGGGCGGAGTTTCATCGATGGACGATATTGCCTGCCTTGCGGATATGGGGCTTTATGCAGCGATTATAGGCAAGGCATACTACACGGGTGCGATTGATCTGAGAAAAGCATTAGAGGTAGCTGAATGATAACGAAAAGAATAATACCCTGCCTTGATGTGAAAAACGGCAGAGTAGTTAAGGGCGTTAATTTTGAGGGGCTGAGGGATGTCTCATCGCCGGTGGAGCTTGCAAAGTATTATAGTTCCTGCGGAGCGGATGAACTGGTATTTTATGATATAACAGCCTCGGCCGAGGGGCGCGGGATATTCACGGAGATACTGTGCGAGACTGCAAAGAATGTATTTATTCCGCTGACTGTAGGAGGCGGCATTTCGGATATATCAGACTTTGACAGGGTGCTCAAGTGCGGGGCCGACAAGGTGAGCGTGAACTCGGGGGCTATAAGAAACCCGGAGCTTATTGAAAAGGCCGCAAAGCTATACGGCAACCAGTGCGTGGTGCTTTCTGCAGATGTGAAGAGAGTGGATGGAGTATTCCACGTATTTGCAAAGGGCGGAAGAGTTGATACAGGGATGGAAGCCGTTGAGTGGATAAAGAAATGCGTTGATATGGGAGCTGGCGAGGTGTGCCTTAACTCGATAGACACTGACGGCGTGAAGGGCGGATTTGACATTGAGATGCTCGATGCGGTGAGCAATGCGGTGTCGGTGCCGGTGATAGCCTCGGGAGGAGCCGGGTGCATAGAAGATTTTATTACGCTATTTAAGACTCTGCCGAAGGTGGATGCGGGGCTTGCTGCATCTATATTCCACTTTGGCGAGGTGGATATAAAAGAGCTTAAAAAGAAAATGGCGGAGGAGGGCATTCCCGCCAGACTTTAAGGAAACAGGGTAGATATAATGGAAAATATTGATATTAAAGAACTTAAATTTGATGAAAAGGGACTTATCCCGGCAATAGTTGTTGACTCCGTTACAAAGCAGGTGCTGACGCTTGCATATATGAACGAGGAGAGCTTAAAGATATCTATGGAGAAGGAGCTTACATGCTTCTATTCAAGATCAAGGCAGGAGCTGTGGCTTAAGGGCGAGACGAGCGGGAACTACCAGCATATAGTGAATATAACAGCTGACTGCGACAAGGACGCGCTCGTTGTGATGGTAGAGCCGGACGGGCCTGCATGCCACATGGGGACAACATCGTGCTTTACTAATCCCGTTTTTGAGAGCGAGGAGAGACAGGAATTCTCATTAAATTCTCTTATGGAGCTTATAAAGGGCAGAAAGACTGAGAAAAAAGAGGGCTCATACACAACGTATCTGTTTGAAAAGGGTCTCGATAAGATCCTTAAGAAAGTGGGCGAGGAGTGCACTGAGGTTATCATCGCTGCAAAGGGGCAGGACAGGAAAGAGACTATCTATGAGATTGCAGACCTTACATACCATGTGATGGTGCTTATGATAGAGGCGGGAATAAGTCTTGAGGATATACACAAGGAGCTTGCTTCAAGGCATGTTATAGACCACAAGATAAAGCAGGAGAAGATGACCTGAGATATTAAAAGCTATGATTGACTATGATTTTCATATGCACACGACCTTCTGCGACGGCAAAAACACCCCTGAAGAGATGGTGCTTGCGGCAATAGAGAAGGGAATTAAGAAAATAGGCTTCTCGGGGCACAGCTATGTGGCATTTGATGAGGAATCGGGCTGCATGCTGCCAGCGCGCGAGGCGGAATACAGAAAAGAAATAGCGCGGCTTAAAAATGCCTATGCTGATGCGATAGAGATATACTGCGGGCTTGAGCGGGATTATTATTCCGATAATACATATACTGACTATGATTATATTATAGGTTCGGTGCACTATGTGAAGTGCGGGGATGAGTATGTGTCGGTTGATGATAATGTTGAGAGGCTTAAGGAAGGCGTGGAGAAGTGCTTCGGCGGAGACTATTATGCGTATGCTGAGGAGTACTTTAAGACAGTATCCGACGTTGTTAACAAGACAAAGTGCGATATTATAGGGCATTTTGATCTGATATCTAAATTCAATGAGCGGGAAAAGCTTTTTGATGAGAGCGATGAGCGCTATGTGAAAGCCTGGAAAAAGGCTGCCGATGCGCTTATTGAGACAGGAAAGTATTTTGAGATAAATACGGGCGCAATATCGCGCGGGTATAAAAAAGTGCCGTATCCCTCGTTTGAGATGATAGAGTATTTAAAGGCGAGGGGAGCTGAGATGATACTATCAAGCGACAGCCACTCGCGCGAGACGATACAGTATGATTTTGATAAATATGAAGCGCTTTTATAGGGAATATAACGACCGGTAAACGGCTTTTTAGAGCTGTTTATCGGTTGATTTGCTATATGCATGATGGTATAATATTTATATAAACGCTTCTCTAAAACTGAATACGCGTTTCGGTTATTAAATTAACTGCTGAGGCATGCACAAAGATGCATGCGGAGGTGATGAGGGAATCCGGTGGGAATCCGGAGCAACAGCCATTACTGTGAGCAGGGCATAAATTACGGCTCTGCAAGTCAGGATGCTCATCGTTGCGCATGAAAGCTCTTGGGCAAATGAAGGGGAAAAATATCCGCACTCTCCGTTTAGCTTATGGAGAAGTGCGTTTTTTATTATTTTTAGCAAGGAGAAAAGCATGAGAAAAAACATTATCGCAGTTTTGACGGTTATTGCAATGTGCTGCACTATTCTTGGTGTAAGCGCTTTTGCACAGGCGGAGACGGAGATGAGCGATCAGGCACTTGCAGATGAATGCGCAGAGCTTATTGATGCTATTTATGTGCAGGAACGCACGGATGAGACTGATATGCTGTGTGCTGCAGCAAAGGCTGCCTGGGATGCTCTGAGCGATGAGCAGAAGGCACTTGTTGAAGGCGAGGAGGCAGACCCTGATTACTTCGGGAGAGATACAGGCGATGCCTCAAAGGATGACCCGCTGAATGAGGAAAGAATCGGGGAGAAAGAGATTCTGGTTGTAAGCTTCGGGACATCATTTAATGATAGCCGTGCAGAGGACATCGGCGGCATTGAAAAGGCCATTGCGGCAGCGTTTTCTGAATGGTCAGTGAGAAGAGCATTCACAGCGCAGATAATAATAAACCACATCCAGGCACGTGACGGCGAGTTTATAGACAACATGGACCAGGCTCTTGAAAGAGCGGTGGATAATGGCGTTAAGCAGCTCGTTGTCCAGCCGACTCACCTTATGCAGGGGGCTGAATATGATGAGCTGTGCGAAGCGGTGGAAAGGTATGCGGATAAATTTGAGTATGTGGCAGTGGCAGAGCCGCTGCTTGGTGAAGTGGGCGAGAGTGCCGAGAGCGTTAATGCAGACAAAGAGACCGTTGCAAAAGCTCTTGCAGCTGAGGCTGTGAGCCTTGCAGGATATGAAGATCTTGCAGCTGCAGCTGAGGACAAAACGGCATTTGTATTTATGGGCCACGGCACATCACACACAGCCGCAGTTACCTACAGCCAGATGCAGAGCCAGTTTAAAGATCTGGGAATGGACAATGTGTTCGTTGGTACAGTTGAGGGCAAGCCTGCCGAGACTGAATGCTCAGCCGTTATAGAGGCTGTAAAGGAGGCAGGGTATACAAAGGTTATACTAAGACCTCTTATGGTGGTTGCAGGTGACCATGCAAACAACGACATGGCGGGCGAAGACGACCCTGAGTCATGGCTTAATATGTTTATAGATTCAGGTGCATTTGAGAGCGTTGAGACGCAGATAGAGGGTCTTGGACGCATAGAAAAAGTACAGCAGATATATGTTGAGCATACAAATGAAGTTATAGGAGCTATAGGGTGAAAAGATTTTCGGGAATAATTGCAGCGGTTCTTATTATATGCACTCTCTGCTCATGCTCCGGCACGAGCGCGGCTTCATCAGCTGAGAACAGCGAAAATGCCTGCCCGCTTGCCGACGGGGAGTATATAGTTGATTTTAATACAGACAGCAGCATGTTTCATATAAGCGAGGCGCTTAACGGCAAGGCTGTGCTCACGGTTGAAAAGGGCGAAATGAGCGTTCATGCAGCGCTGCAGTCAATGAATATCCTGAATTTATATCCGGGAAAAGCGGAAGATGCTGCAGATGCACCTGAAAATGAACTCCTTTCTCCAAGCGTTGATACTGTTACATACTTTGACGGGATGAGCGAGGAAGTAAACGCATTTGATATCCCCGTTGAGGAGATCGGCACGGAGTTTGACCTGGCGATTATCGGCACAAAGGGCAAATGGTATGACCATAAGGTGTCTGTTACCTGCCCGGCGCCGAGAATATGCGAGCTTGAAGACGGCGAGTATATGGTGAATGCTGAGCTTAGCGGCGGGACGGGAAAGGCATCTATTGCAAGCCCTGCCGAGCTGAGAGCAGACATGGGCGGGGCTGTGCTGCGCGTTGAGTGGAAAAGTCCCAATTATGACTACATGATAGTTGACGGGATAAGATATGAGCCGGTTGAGGTTGGAGAGCACTCAGTATTCGAGATTCCCGTGCTTGCAATGGGAGAGGAATTTGCCGTTATTGCGGATACAACGGCAATGAGTACTCCCCATGAGATAGAATACACAATAAAATGCACTCTTCAGTAAAAAAAGTAATTTCGATGGTATTAATAAGTCTTTGCCTGTGCTCATGCGCGGGCAAAGACAATACTGTTTATGACGAGAGCGGCACTAAGCAGAAAAATAGCTATGCCGAAGCTTTTGAGATAGTTAAATATGATAACGGCGACGCGCTTATTACTATAGGCGAGCAGAAGATTGCCGTTATTGCGCCGGGAGGCAAGGTGCCTGCATGGGCAAAAAACATGACGGTTGTTCGGCAGCCTGTTAATAATATATACGTTGCGGCGTCTTCTGTTCCTGACCTTTTCGACTGCCTGGGCGAGCTTGATAAAGTGAAATTTACAAGCACAAAGTATGACGACTGGAGTCTTGAGAATGTAAAAAATGCCATCAGTGCAGGAGAGATGGCCTATGCCGGGAAATACAGCGCACCTGACTATGAAATGCTTTTATCAGGGGGCTGCGAGCTTGTTATTGAATCAACCATGATAGAGCATTCGCCCGAGGTGCGCGAGAAGCTTGAAGGGCTGGGGCTGCCGGTTATTACTGAGATGTCGAGCAGGGAAGCGCACCCGCTGGGGCGGCTTGAGTGGATAAAGGTATATGGAGTATTGCTGGGCTGCGAGGAGAAGGCTGAGGAGCTTTTTGATGAGCAGACGGCAATGGTTGAGGCGCTTGATGCGAACAGCGGAGATAAAAAGGCTGCATTTTTCTATATTTCGAATAACGGCTATGCTGTTGTGCGCAAGAGCGGGGATTATGTTTCAAAGATGATAGAGATGGCGGGCGGAATTTATGTCCCGCAGGATACGGGGAGCAATGAAAACGCCCTTTCAACAACGAATATGCAGATAGAGGCATTCTATGAGGGCGCACGGGATGCCGATATTATTATATATAACAGCACTATTGACGGCGCTATTGCTTCACGCGATGAGCTTATTGAAAAGTGCGCCCTGCTGAAGGATTTTAAGGCGGTAAAGGAAGACAATGTGTGGTGCACGGATAAAAATCTCTTCCAGCAGACGGGCAGTGCCGCCGGGATGATAAAAGATATAAGCATAGTTTTAAACGGAGAGGAAGAGAGATTTGATGATCTTAGCTTCCTGCATAAGGCAGCATGATAGATGAGCTGAGGGAAAAGAGAATAATTACTGCGCGGAAAATGCTTATAATGGCGGCGGCGGTTTTGCTTCTGGGCGTTATTAATATCTGCTCGGGGAGCGTGAAGCTTTCGCCTATGGAGATAATAAGAGCGCTTTCTGCCGAGCAGGGCGATATGAACTATGAGATTATCATGAACATAAGACTGCCGCGGATGCTGGGGGCACTTATTTTAGGCGGTGCACTTGCCCTGGCGGGATACTTTCTGCAGACGTTCTTCTCTAACCCGATTGCAGGGCCTTTTGTGCTGGGAATATCATCGGGGGCAAAGCTTGCAGTAGCGCTGGTGATGATATTCTTCGCGGAAAAGGGTCTGGCAATGTCGTCATTTACGATGGTATCAGCGGCATTTCTGGGCGCAGGGGCGGCAATGGCTTTTGTGCTTGTGCTCTCAAAGGGCATTAAGAAAATGTCGGTACTTATAATATGCGGAGTGATGATAGGGTATATCTGCTCGGCGGTGACAGACCTTGTGGTGACATTTGCGGATGACTCGAATATCGTTAATCTGCATAACTGGTCACTGGGGAGCTTCTCGGGCTTTAGCTGGAGCGGAGTGAGGATATCTTTTATAATAACACTGCTTTCGGTTGCAGCAGGGTTTTATATTTCAAAGCCGATGAGCGCATATCAGCTGGGCGAGGGCTATGCGATGAACTTTGGAGTGAATGTGAGAGCGCTGAGAATATCGCTTATTATCCTTTCGAGTCTGCTTGCTGCCTGCGTGACGGCATATGCAGGGCCTATATCATTTGTAGGAATTGCGGTGCCGCATCTTATGAGGAGTCTATTTAAAACGAACAGACCGCTTATACTTATTCCAGCATCATTCCTGGGCGGTGCGGTATTCTGCCTTATAAGCGATCTGATTGCAAGAAACCTGTTTGCTCCGACTGAGCTGAGCATCAGCTCGGTGACGGCGGTATTCGGCGCGCCGATAGTTATTTCGATAATGCTTAAGGCGGAACGGGGGCACACATGAGAGATAAAAAAGAAGTGCTCAGAACCGAAGAGCTGGCGGCAGGATATAACGGGAAGGCGGTTATTTCGGGAGTTGATATATCGGTTTCAAGCGGGGAGATACTGTCTATAATAGGAAAAAATGCCGAGGGTAAATCAACCATACTGAAAACGCTCTCGGGGCTGCTGAAGCCTGTTGCGGGGAAAATATATATAAACGAAAAAGACCGCGAAAAAATGGCGGCAAACGAGCTATCCCGGGCTGTTTCGATACTTTTAACGGACAAGCCGCGCGCTGAGCTTATGAGCTGCGCTGATGTGGTAGCTTCGGCAAGGTACCCGTATACGGGGAAATTCGGCACTCTGACAAAGGCGGATATAGACTGCGTTGAGGAGGCTATGCGCATTGCAGATGTTGAAAAAATTAAGAACACACCCTTTGCCTGCCTGAGCGACGGGCAGAAGCAGAGAGTTATGCTCTCCAGAGCAATATGCCAGGACCCGCAGGTAATTATAATGGATGAGCCGACATCCTTTCTGGATATAGCATATAAGCTTGAATTTATGGCGCTGACGCGCACTCTTGCCAAAGAGAAGAATATTGCGGTGATTATGACAATCCATGACCTTGAGATAGCCGAAAAGCTTTCGGATAAGGTGGTATGCCTTAAAAACGGGAAAGTGGACAGAACTGATACCCCGCAGAATATATTTACGGACGAATATATTATTGAGCTTTTTGATATCAACGGGGAAAACTATAAGAGCATTTATGGATAAATACGTATTAAAAAACGGAAAAAAACTGAGATGCGGCTATACTACGGGTGCCTGCGCATGCGCTTCTGCCAAAGCTGCTGTATATATGCTCCTTACTGGCAAAAGTACAGATAATATAGAAATTGAGCTTCCGGGCGGCGAAGTTGTGCGCATGGACATAAAAAATGCCTCCGTTTCGGAGAATATGGCTGAGTGCTCGGTAACTAAGGACGGCGGAGACGACACTGATATAACGAGCGGACTTAATATATTCGCAAAGGCCGAGAGAGCAGCTGAGGGCATCACGATAGAGTGCGGTGAGGGAATAGGCAAAGTCACAAAGCCGGGGCTGAGTGTTCCGGTGGGTGAGTATGCAATAAACCCTGTGCCGCGGAGAATGATATATGAAAATGTAGGCGAGCTTTTAAGAGGAATGGACTGCTGCAAGGGAGTTAAGCTTACTTTTTCAATTCCGGGCGGTGAAGAGACCGCAAAGAAGACATTTAATCCGCGCCTTGGAATAGAGGGCGGACTTTCAATAATAGGAACTACGGGAATTGTGGAGCCCATGAGCTCTAAAGCACTGATAGAAACTATCAGGCTTGAAATAAACCAGAAACGGCAGACGGATGCAGATAAGATATACCTGACACCGGGGAATATCGGAAATGACTTTATAAGGCGATTTCTCGGCAATGAAGAGTGCATAAGTGTGTGCTGCTCGAATTTCATCGGAGAGAGCATAGATGAGTGCATTGAAGCGGGATTTGAAAAGATAATGCTGGTGGGGCACATAGGAAAGCTTGTGAAGCTTGGATATGGTGCGCGCAATACACACTCCGCAAATAACGACGGGCGGATGGAGTGCATTATAAGATGCGCTCTGGAAGCGGGAGCGGGGCTTGATACCTTAAAAGAACTTGATGAGTGCGTTACTACTGATGCGGCCGTTGGCATATTAAAGGAAGCAGGGGTTCTTGAGAAGACAATGGAAATTCTCGGAGAGCGCATTGAAAAGACTCTTATTAAATGGACAGATAACGCGGTGAAGATAGGCTTTATCTGCTTTACGGGGCTTAATGAGAATACGGAAATACTTATTCGGAGAGAGATATGATCTATTTTGTTGGAGCGGGGAGCGGTGCTGAGGATCTTATAACCGTGCGCGGGGATAGACTCCTGCGCGAGGCGGACGTTATTATCTATGCGGGGTCGCTTGTGAATGCGGAGCTTCTTAAAAACGCAAAGAGCGGCTGCGAGATATACAATAGCGCCCTTATGACCCTTGATGAGGTAATGGCGGTATTTGAAGAAGCTGAGAGAGCGGGCAAAATGACTGTGCGTCTGCACACCGGTGACCCTTGCCTTTATGGCGCTGTAAAGGAGCAGATGGTGCGGCTTGATAAGATGAATATAAGCTATGAGATATGCCCGGGCGTTTCAAGCTTCTGCGCTGCGGCAGCGGCTCTTAAGGAAGAATACACCCTGCCGGGCGTGAGCCAGAGCGTTATTATAACGCGCATGGAGGGCAGAACAGCTGTGCCCGAAAAGGAGAGCATAGAGAGCTTTGCTGCCCATAATGCAGCGATGGTGATATTTCTCAGCACCGGTATGACGGAGAAACTGCAGAAAAGGCTTTTAGACGGCGGATACAGCGCAGATACGCCTGCGGCGATAGTATATAAAGCAAGCTTCCCTGATGAGAAGGTAATAAGGTGCTCTGTCGGCACGCTGAATGAAGCCGCGCAGGAGAATAATATTAAAAATCACGCACTTATAACAGTGGGAAATTTCCTGGGGAAGGAATTTGAGGTATCTAAGCTCTATGACCCGTCTTTTTCAACAGCCTACCGCAAGGGGACGGACAAAAAATGAAGGCTGCAATTATTTCATTCACAAAAAATGGTGAGAATACTGCAAAGAGAGTAATGACCTTATTCGCTCCCGGCGAGGCGGAGAGCTGCAGGTGCGAAAGCGGCGGGCTTTATGAGTGGACAAAAGAGCATTTTAATAATGAGCAGGCACTTATCTTTATAGGCGCATGCGGGATAGCCGTGAGGGCGATAGCACCGTTTATCAGAAGCAAGGCTGAAGACCCTGCTGTGATAGTTATAGATGAAAAGGGCACGAACATCATCCCGATACTCTCAGGCCACATCGGCAATGCTAATCTGCTGAGTATTTATCTATCAGAGAAAATGAATGCCAATGCCGTAATAACTACTGCCACAGACATAAACGGCATCACGGCTATAGACTCCTGGGCGGTTGAAAACGGAATGGTTATAAAAAATAAGGCAGCTATAAAAGCTGTTTCCGCCAAAGCTCTTGAAGGTGAGACAATAAGGATAAAAAGCGATATTGCAATAAGAGATGTTCTGCCTGAGGGCACAGTGCTGTGTGATGAGAGTGAGGATGTTTATATAAGTTATAAGAATATAGAGTGTTCAGGGCTTATTATTATTCCCAAAGTGCTCACAGTCGGCATAGGCTGCAGACGGGGAAAAAGCGCTGAGGAGCTTGAAAGCTTCGTTGAAGAGATATTCTCACAAAACGGACTCGAGACGGCTGCAATAAAAAATATAGCGAGCATTGACATTAAAAAGAATGAGAGCGGGATAATCTCGCTTGCGGAAAAATACGGCGCGGAGATGAAATTTTATTCATCTGATGAGCTAAATGCAGCGGCGGGGGAATTCTCATCGTCTGCATTTGTGAAAGAGGTCACCGGCACGGATAATGTTTGTGAGCGCAGTGCATACCTCGGCAGCGGCGGAGGAGAAATGCTTGCCCCTAAAAGGGCGGGCAACGGAATCACGTTAGCAATAGCAATAGAGCGGGAGGCGATGGGGTGAAAAAATTATATGTTGTAGGCATAGGCCCCGGGGCTCCTGAGATGATGACGCTTGAGGCGAAAAGTGCACTTGATGAGTGCGAGGTCATAGCGGGATATTCAAAATATATTGAGCTGATAGAGCCTGTTTATCCTGATAAAGAAAAATACTCAACCGGCATGACAGGTGAGATAGAAAGATGCGAAAAAGCCCTTGAATTTGCCGACGCGGGGAAAACTACCGCTGTTATCTGCAGCGGAGACGCAGGGGTTTACGGAATGGCAAGCCCCATACTGGAACTTGCGGAAAAATATCCGGAGGTGGAAGTTGAGATAATAGCGGGAGTTACAGCGGCCCTTTCAGGGGCAGCGGTCCTGGGTGCACCGCTGGGGCATGATTTTTGCGTGATAAGCCTTTCAGACAGACTCACGGCCTGGGATGTAATTGAAAAGCGGCTCAGGTGCGCTGCCGAGGCAGACATGTGCCTTGCCGTATATAATCCCACCAGCAAAACAAGACATGACTTTCTTGAAAGAGCGAGAGATATACTGCTTGAATTTAAATCCCCCGAGACATGCTGCGGACTTGTGAAAAATATTGGGAGAGCTGAGGAAAGCTATAAGCTTTTTGCGCTTAAAGACATGAAGGACAGCGATGCAGACATGTTTACTACTGTTTTTGTGGGCAATTCAACTACAAGAGTGATAGGCGGAAAACTTGTTACATTGAGAGGATATAATATTGAGTGATGTAATACTGTTTGGCGGAACAAGCGAGAGCAGAGTTATAGCGCAGGCACTTAATAAAAGAAATATCAGAACGATAATGTGCGTTGCTACTGAATACGGCGAGAGTCTGGCCGAACAGGGTCGAAATTTTGAGATAAGAAGCGGGCGCATGGACTCATCTGCGATAGAAGATATCATAAAAAAGGAGCAGCCTGCAGCTGTGATAGATGCAACGCATCCCTATTCCGTTATCATAAGTGACACGGTTGAGAAAATATGCGCATTAAATAACTGCAGATATATCCGCATCATAAGAGAGAGCATACCGGCGCAGGGCGCTGATTATTTTGATTCTTTTGATGAGCTTATAACTTATCTGAACGGCACTGACGGCATTATTTTCTCGGCGTTCGGCTCTAAAGAGGCTGAGATTCTCACGGGAGTTAAAGACTTTCAAAAGAGAGTTGTGCTGCGCACTCTGCCGAGTGAAGAGAGTGTAGGCATATGCCTGAGAGCGGGTTTTCCTGCAAAAAATATTATCTGCATGCAGGGCCCATTCTCTGAGGAGCTTAATTATGCCATGTTTAAGGAAGTGCATGCAGACATACTTATAACAAAGGAATCAGGCAGGGCGGGCGGATTTGAGGAAAAAATCAATGCTGCAAAAAGGCTTGGAATGAAGATTGGCATAATTAAAAGACCTGCTGAGAAAAGCGGGATAAGTCTTGATGAAGCAATTAAAATGATTGAAACGGGAACATTATGAAATATATAAGCGTTGTTGGAACAGGGACTGCTGAAAATACTATAACTCAAGAGGCACGAGAGGCTATCAAATCGGCAGAGCTGCTGCTAGGCTCGCAGAGGCTTATTGAAGAGTTTGCCTTTGAGAATAAAAAAAGCTGCGCCTGCTATAAAGAGGCGGAATTCAGAGCCGCAATTGAAAATGCAGTTGAGAAAAATATTGCCGTGCTCGTTTCAGGCGACACGGGCTTTTATAGTGCCGCAGCATATTTTGCCGAAGGGTGGAACGAGAATGAATATTCCATCTCTTTTATTCCCGGAATATCATCAGTAAATTCATTTTTCGCAAAGATAAAGCTCAGCTGGCAGGATGTGAAGCTTATAAGCTGCCACGGGAGAGAATGCAACATAGTCGATGCCGTCAGACGCAGCAGATATGTTTTTGCACTCACGGGCGGCAATGTCGGGCAGATACTTGAAAAGCTTGAAAATGCCGGCTATGGGGAGCTTAAGGCTGTTTGCGGGGTAAATCTTGATATGCCGGATGAAAAGATTATATATGCAAGCGCTGCGCAATTAAAGAACATGGAGTTTCCGCCTCTCGCGGTGCTGCTTGTTGAAAACCCTGATGCGGATGCATCCATTCCCACGGGTATACCGGATGAAAAGTTTGTCCGCGCGGATGTGCCGATGACCAAGTCTGAGGTAAGAAGCGTTGTTATGAGCAAGCTTGGAGTAGGACCTCGCTCTATATGCTATGACATAGGAGCAGGTACGGGCTCTATTACGGTTGAGATGGGGCTTGCAGCTTATGAAGGCAGGGTATATTCAATTGAGAAGAACGCTGATGCAATTGCGCTTATAAATAAAAATATAAGGCAGTTTCACCTTGGAAATGTTGAAGTGATAGGGGGAACAGCCCCTGAAATATTCGAAGAGCTGCCATACCCGGAGATAGTATTTATAGGCGGCAGCAGCGGAAGAATTGAGGAGATAGTTGATAAGATCCTGCTTAAAAACAGCTCTGCCAAAATAGTCTGCGATGTGATTGCCCTGGAAAGCCTTGGCAGAGTGCTTGAGGCTTTTAAAAGAAACAAAATGCAGTATGAAATAGTTCAGATCAGCATTTCACGCAATAGAGAGATAGGCGCTCTTAATATGATGAGCGCACTGAACCCCGTATATATTATTTCAGGAGAGAAATGATGTACCCAAGAATCGTCATTGCCGGGACAAACTCATCCTGCGGCAAAACAACCATTACTCTTGCTGTGCTGCAGGCACTGAAAAACCGCGGAATAAATACCGCGGCATTCAAGTGCGGTCCGGACTTTATAGACCCTATGTTCCATAAAAAAATACTGGGGCTGCCGTCTTACAATCTTGATATGTATATGTGCGAAAAGGAAATAATGCAGGGTCTATTCTGCGATGAGAGCCGGGGCAGAGACATATCGATAATAGAAGGCGTTATGGGCTATTATGACGGCACGGGAAAAGCAGCTCTTGGCAGCACCTATGATATAGCAGGGGCTTTGAGCGCACCTGTTGTGCTGGTGATAAATGCAAGAGGCATGCTCAGCTCTGCGGGCGCAGTCATATCGGGATTTAAAAACTATAAACCAAACAGCAATATAAAAGGTGTTATTTTCAATAGAGCAACACAACGGAGCTACGCCGCATTAAAAAATATTGCGGAGGACTGTGAGGTTGCGCCGCTTGGATTTTTGCCGGAAAGAGCTGAGTATAACTTTGAGAGCCGGCATCTCGGACTTATTACAGCCGATGAGATCACCGGCATAGAAAAGAAAATGGAGCTTCTGGGCGCTGAGGCGGAAGAGCATATTGATATAAATTCGCTTTTAGACATAGCGGCAGAGGCTGAGAGTATAGAATATAATAGCTTTTTTCCGGAAAAGCTGCCCGGGAAGAAAAGCCCGGTTCTTGCGGTTGCTAAGGATGAGGCGTTCTGCTTTATTTATGAAGAGAATCTTGAAATATTAAAAAAACTTGGCTGCAGGATAGTATTTTTCAGCCCACTGCATGATAAAGCGATTCCGACCGATGCTGACGGACTTTATCTGCCGGGAGGCTACCCGGAGCTTTATAAAGAAGCTCTAAGTTCAAATAAAACGATGCTGCGCAGTATAAAGACCGCCATAGAAGGCAAGCTGCCGTGCATAGCGGAGTGCGGTGGATTTATGTATCTCCACTTATCAATTGACAAAGTGTCGATGTGCGGCGTTATAAATGCTGATGCTTTTAGAACTTCATCGCTTCAGCGCTTTGGATATGCTGAGATGGCAGCACTTAAGGACAACATGCTGTGCAGTAAAGGCGAAAAAATAAAAGTGCATGAGTTTCATTATTATGAGAGCTCAAATAGCGGAGAGGACTTTTTATCCGTTAAAGCTTCAGATAATAAAGAGACTTTGTGCATACACGCCACGGAGAATATGTATGCGGGATTTCCGCACTTATATTTTCCGGCGAACATAAACTTTGCAGAGAATTTTGTTAAAAGAATGCAGAAAAAGCAATGATATTAGGTTTTATTCTTGATTTGATAATAGGCGATCCGCAGGGCTGGCCGCATATAGTGAGATTTTACGGGAAAGTAATAGAGTTTTTTGAAAGGCTCTTCTACCCAATGAAAAATAAACACCTCGGCGGGCTGCTGCTTGTTTTGTGTACGCTTTGCTCGGCTGGGGCAGTATTCGGTACAGCAGTAATGCTTGCAAAAAAATCGCTGATAGCGATGATAATCGTTGATGCCGTTATTTCCTGGCAGTGTCTTGCGGTTAAAAGCCTTGCTGCTGAAACCGACAAGGTCTATGAAGCTCTTGAGAGCAATGACATAAATAAAGCCAGAAAAGCGGTTTCAATGGTGGTAGGGCGCGATACGGAGAACTTAAATGAAAAGGATATCGCCCGAGCTGCCATAGAAACTGTTGCAGAGAATACGAGCGACGGAATATGTGCGCCGATGTTTTATCTGGCAATAGGCGGTCCTGTTGCGGGGTGCTTATATAAAGCTGTAAATACTATGGACTCAATGGTAGGCTATCGCAATGAAAAATACAGCCGTTTTGGAACGGCTGCTGCAAGGCTTGATGATATTTTAAATTACATTCCTTCAAGATTAACGGCACTATCTATGATAGCTGCGTCGAAAGTATGCGGCAACAGCAGCAAAAATGCATTAAGGATCTGGCTGCGCGACAGACGAAAGCACGATAGCCCGAACTCTGCTCAGACAGAGTCTGTTATGGCAGGAGCCCTGGGAATACGCCTTGCGGGCGATGCATATTATGGGGGAGTGCTTCATAAAAAAGAATATATAGGCGATGCGGATAGAGAAGTTGAAAATAAAGACATACGCTCTGCTCATAAAATTATGTATGCAGCGTCCGGCATTTTTCTTATATTATGCGAAATAATAAGGGGAATCTTATATGGATCGATTCGGCCATGGTGGTGAGGTGCCGCAGGGATATAAAATTAAATACGATTTTTCGGTAAATATAAATCCGCTGGGAATGCCGCCTATAGTTAAAGAAGCTATAGGAAACTTTATTATTACGGATGATATTCTTAAATATCCGGATGCAAAATGCTCAGAACTTAGAAGATGTATTTCAGACGAAGAAAATGTACCGGCAGATAATATTTTGTGCGGAAACGGAGCGTCGGAACTCATTATGGCCATCTGTGCCTGCAGAAAGCCAAAGTCAGTTCTACTCTATGCTCCCACTTTTTCTGAGTATGAGCGCTGCGCTTTATTATATGGTGCTGAAATAAAATACTGCAGCGAGGTAAGCTCATTTCCAAAGCTTGCCGGCAGCTATGACATCACCTTTATCTGCAATCCAAATAACCCGACAGGGGAGCTTTTGTGGGATGAAAGTCTTTTAGAGCGCGTAGCTGAGTCGGCTGAAAAAAACGGCAAAGTGCTTGTTGTGGATGAGTGCTTTATTGATTTCACGCACGGGAAAAGCTGCGTGCAGCTGCTGAATAGATTTGATAATCTTATAGTACTTAAAGCGTTTACAAAGTTTTTTGCATTTGCGGGCATCAGATTAGGATATATGCTCGCAAGTAAAAATATCATCTCTGAGGTATCGCAATACTGCAGCAGCTGGAATGTTTCATCTATAGCGCAGAGAGCAGGCTGCACTGCTATAAGAGAAAAAGCATCGTGGAAAAAGAAGACGCTCTCTTTAATAGATAAGCAGAGAGAGTTTCTATACGGACAGCTTAACGGAATAGAGGGAGTAAAAGCTTTTCCTTCGGATGCCAATTTTATCCTTATAAAGGCGGAAAAGGACTGCTTTTATAAACTTATGGAAAAAAATATACTTGTTAGAGACTGCTCCAACTTTGAGGGTCTTGATGACTCGTATTTCAGAATCTGCATATCAGGGCAGAAGGATAATGAACTGTTCATTAAAGCATTAAAAGAGGTAACAGATGGCTAAGGCGATTATGGTACAAGGGACTATGTCTAATGCGGGTAAAAGCCTTATATGCGCAGGGCTGTGCAGAATATTTCTTCAGGACGGATACAAGGTTGCACCGTTTAAAAGCCAGAACATGGCATTAAATTCCTTCATAACGGATGACGGGCTGGAGATGGGCAGGGCGCAGGTTGTGCAGGCACAGGCGGCGGGGAAAAAGCCGAGCGTGCTTATGAACCCGATATTGCTTAAACCTACCGGCAATATGAGTTCCCAGCTTATCGTTATGGGAAAAGAGTGCGGCACAATGAGCGCTTTTGAGTATTATAAGATGAAGCAGTCTCTTGTAGGAGAGATAGTAAATGCATATGAGACTTTAAGCCGCGAAAACGACATTATTGTTATTGAAGGGGCCGGGAGTCCTGCAGAGATTAATCTTAAAAAGAGCGACTTCGTTAACATGGGAATGGCGAAAATCGCACGCGCGCCTGTGCTGCTGGTAGGCGATATAGACCGCGGTGGAGTTTTTGCACAGCTTTACGGAACAATAGCTCTCCTTGAAAAGAATGAGCGGGAGATTGTAAAGGCAATGATAATAAATAAGTTCCGCGGTGATGAATCCCTTTTAAAGCCGGGACTTAGCGAGATAGAAGCTTTGACTTCAAAGCCCGTTGCGGGCGTAGTGCCGATGATGAATGTTGATATTGAGGATGAAGACAGCCTTTCTTCAAGATTATCACCCGATGCGGCGCCGGCGGCAATCGATATAGCAATAATACGTCTTCCTATGATATCAAACTTTACGGACTTTATGGCGCTTGAAGCGCTGGATAATGTTTCCGTGAGGTATGTTGATTCAGCTAAAGATATTAAAGACCCCGATCTTATTATTATCCCCGGGTCGAAAAATACTATTCAGGACCTCAAAAAAATAAGAGAGACAGGAATTGAATCTATTATTAAGAAAAAAGCTGCAGAAGGAGTGCCGATAATAGGCATATGCGGCGGTTATCAGATGCTGGGGAGCAAAATATCCGATCCGCATAATGCGGAAGGCGGCGGCAGTATTGAAGGTATAGGTCTTCTGCCGGTTGAGACATACTTTGAAAAGAATAAGCATACAATGCAAAGCCGCGGCAGGATAATTAATTCAGGCTTCTTTGAAGAACTTAATGACAAAGCTGTATCGGGCTATGAGATACATATGGGCACTACAGAGCGTAATAAAGGAGCTCTGCCGTTCATCAGATTTGAAGACGGACGTGAAGACGGATGCATAAAAGAAAATATATGCGGCACATACCTGCATGGTGTTCTGGACTCTTCCGAGGTGCTCAGCATTATTTTAAATACGATTGCCGAAAAAAAGGGTGTTGACCTTATGAACATAAGCTTCAATCTTAATGAATATCGTGAGCAGCAGTATAATATGCTCGCTGATACTCTTAGAGAACATCTTAATATGAATATGATCTATGAAATAATTGAAAAAGGTATCTGATATATGGAAATTAAGCTTGAAAAAGTCCTTCCGGCAGATATAGAAAAAAGAAGCTTTGAAATAATAGAAAGCGAGCTTGCCCGTGAGCTTGCCCCGAAGGAAAAACCGATAATAAAAAGAGTTATCCACGCTACAGCGGACTTTGAATATGCAGACCTGCTCTGCTTTTCCCAAAACGCTGTTGATAAGGCTATATCTGCACTTGAGTCTGGAGCAACGATAATAACAGACACGAACATGATAAAATCCGGTATCAATAAAGCTGCGCTTTCAAAGCTTGGCTGCAGGGTGGAATGCTATATGGCAGACGAGGACGTTGCCGAGAGCGCCGCGAAAAGCGGAACCACCAGGGCAGCTGCTGCAATGGACAAAGCTTTTTCGCGTATAAGAGACCCTAAAATATTTGCAGTAGGCAATGCGCCGACTGCCCTTGTAAGAATATGTGAGCTGGCAGAAAAATATAGCGATACACCGGAGATAGTAATAGGTGTGCCGGTAGGCTTTGTTAATGTGGTGCAGTCTAAAGAAGTGCTGATGTCAACAGACATACCTTATATAGTATCAAAAGGCCGTAAGGGCGGCAGCACTGTTGCGGTTTCAATTGTTAATGCATTAATGTATATGATTACACGAAAATGAATTATAAAGATTATCTTGAAAATATAATAAACAATATAAAGCTGCCGGACGAACACATAAAGAAAGCGGCGGAGAAGCGTCAGGCTGAGCTTGCCAAACCGCCCGGAAGCCTCGGCAGACTTGAGGAATATGCCTGCGAAATAGCGGCAATTCAGCACTGCGAGCATCCGACAGCAGAAAAACCATGCGTGCTCGTTTTTGCTGCGGACAATGGAGTTATAGCTGAAGGAGTGAGCTCAGCACCGCAGTCGGTTACCCTTTCACAGAGCATTAATATGACACGGAAAATAACCGGTATGTCTTCAATGGCAGGGTATTTTAATGACGGAATAATCGTTACTGACGTCGGTATAAACTCCAAAACAGTCGGCGGGGATGTTAGAGATAGAAAAATAAGACGCGGCACAAACAACATAAAAACCGCCCCCGCTATGACGATAGATGAATTTTATAGAGCTGCGGCAGTCGGCATAGAGACTGTGAAAGAAGCGCACGATGCCGGATATGATATAGTAGGCATAGGCGAAATGGGTATCTGCAATACAACTACATCAACTGCAGTTTTGTGCGCGCTTACAGGGCTTGACTGCAGAGAGATAACAGGCCGAGGCGGCGGGCTAATCGACGAGGCATATGAAAATAAGAAAAATGTTATAGCTTCGGCCCTTGCGCTTCACAAAAATGATATATGTGATGTTCCGCACACTGTAAGCGCCCTTGGAGGGTTTGATATAGCGGCAATGTGCGGGGCTTTTATAGGCTGTGCCTATTATAATATTCCGGCCGTTGTTGACGGGTTTATATCAATTGTTGCGGCACTTTGCGCTGCGAAAATGGTGCCGGCGGTAAGAGCTTATCTTTTTCTCTCTCATATTTCCGAAGAGCCCGGATATTTAAAGGCTGCGGAAATCATAGGAAAAAAGCCGTGTCTTGATCTTAATATGAGACTTGGAGAGGGCAGCGGCTGCGTTATAATGTTCAGAGTACTTCAGGCAGCATGTGCTTCCCATAACCTTATGGGGACTTTTGAGGAAGCTGAAATTAATGATGATTATCTTGAGGAAATAAGAGCAGATGAGAAGTCTTATAGTAGGGGGCAGTAAGAGCGGGAAGAGCTCCTATGCACAGACTCTTGCCGCTTCTTTTAAAAATACTAAATATTACTGGGCCTGCATGGAACCCCGGGACGATGAAGATAAAAGAAGAATAGAAGCCCACATTAAGGCCCGCGACGGGCTTAATTTTATTACCATTGAATGTCCGCGGAACATTGCGGATAATATTCCGGAGGAAATATCCGGCGGAACCGTTTTATTTGACAGCGTAACGGCACTATTGTCAAACGAGATGTTTTGCGGCAATACTGTTCTTAATGTTGATGAAAAGCTTGCTGACGACCTTCTGACGCTGAGTTTATCATGCGAAAATTTCATTTGCGTAGCGGATGATATTTTTTCTGATGGTGTGGAATATGATGAAATCACGGAAGAATTCAGAAGAGAACTGGCTTTTATTTTAAAAAGACTTGCAAAGGAATTTGACAGAGTCTGTGAAGTTACAGCCGGTATTCCGCATATTATAAAGGGAAATGTGATATGAACTATATTAAAGGTTTTTTTATGGCGTGGGGAATGTTTCTTGCCGTACCGTGTCCTGTTAAGGTCTGGGATGAAAAGCTGCGGGATAATATGCTCTCTATGCTGCCGTTCATCGGAGTGCTTATAGGCATAATGTATATAGTGCTTATAATGCTCGTTAGAAACATCAGCCAGGCACTGCGTGCAGCAGTTCTGGCGGTATATCCGTGGGCTATAACAGGCTTTATCCATATTGACGGGTATATGGATGTGTGCGATGCAGTTTTCAGCAGACGGGATACTGATGAAAAGATACGCATTTTAAAAGACCCTGCGTGCGGAGCTTTTGCTGTGATAGCGGCGGTTATATTATGCATGTTTCAGTTCAGCGCATGCTTTGATGCAGATATAGCCGGCATCAGTTATATCTCTCTTGTGTGCGTATTCTGTGCGAGCAGAGCCTCAGCCTCTATAGCTGTTATGACATTAAAGCCTATTTCAAAAAGCCAGTATAACGGAATGGTTCATAATAAAAGTTCATTAGTTATCCCGGGGATTATGCTGATACTCTCAGTCATTCTTCCAATCCTTTTATCAGGCAGTATGGCAGCAGTGATGACGGCGATAGTATATGCACTATGTGCACTTATCGGTTATAGACAGTTTAAAGGCTTTAATGGCGATATTTCGGGCTTTTCATTGTGCGTTTCGGAATTTGCGGGAATATTAATGGTGATGAGATGATTTTAATTATTGGCGGAGCATATATGGGGAAACTTGAATATGCTGAAGATAAATATAACTTAAAAGACGAGGATATATGCGATCTCAAAAAAGGCTTTGTCGAGGGAAAGAAATGTTATTTTAACCTGCATTCAGCCTGCAGAAGTGGTATAATAAACTATAACTTCCCGGAAGACGCCATAATAATTTCTGACGAGATCGGCAGCGGTGTAGTTCCGATAAATGCCGATGACAGAATATATAGAGAAAAGTACGGGCAGCTCATTCAGGAACTTGCCTCTAGATCCGAGCACGTTATACGCATTTTCTGCGGGATACCGGAGATATTGAAATGAATAATTCTTTTGCTTTTTTTGCTAATAAGGACTGCGAATATTATCCCTGCCATAAGAATATTGACGAGGTAAACTGTCTTTTCTGTTACTGTCCTTTATATAATATTACGGATTGTCCCGGAAATTATACTTTTATTGAGAAAAACGGCAGAACTATTAAAAGCTGCCTCGACTGCACTTTCCCTCACAAAAGAGAAAATTACCCTGCAATAATTAAAATTCTGCGCGAAAATATCTGAACATGATGTAAATTATTCTATTATAAATTTGACTATGAAAAAGAAAGATAGTATATTTATACGATAGGATAATTGGAATATTAACAGGTGATATTATGTTTGTTGATAATATAGAATCATTAGTTGGCAAGACTCCTATTATGGAGCTTAGTAATATAGAGAAGGAATACAATCTGCAGGCAAGAGTTGCAGCAAAGCTTGAGTTCTTAAATCCTACAGGCTCTGCTAAGGACCGTGCTGCTCTTTATATTTTAAACGACGCTGAGAAAAGCGGCAGACTCAAAAGCGGCGGCACCATCATCGAAGCCACCAGCGGCAATACGGGTATAGGGCTTGCGGCAATAGGTTCTTCACGCGGATATAGAGTTATTATCATTATGCCGGATACCATGTCAGAAGAGCGCTGCAAGCTAATGAAGGCCTATGGTGCCGAGCTGGTGCTCACTCCGGGCAAACTTGGTATGAAGGGCGCAATCGATAAAAGCGAAGAGCTGCATGCATCTATTCCGGGCAGCATCATCGCGGGGCAGTTTGTAAATCCCGCAAATCCCCAATCACACTATGAAACTACCGGTCCTGAAATTTATGCCGACTTAAACGGCAATGTGGATATTTTTGTAGCAGGTATCGGTACAGGCGGTACGATTACCGGCATTGGGGAATATTTAAAAGAGCAGAATAAAAATATAAAAATAATCGGTGTTGAGCCCGATACATCTCCGCTCCTTTCCAAAGGATATGCCGGCGCTCATGGCATACAGGGGATAGGCGCAAACTTTGTCCCTGATATTCTCAACCGAGATATATTAGACGAAGTAATACCCGTTGGAGTTGAAGATTCCTACAGGACTGCACGAGAAATAGGTGCAAAAGAGGGAATACTGGTTGGCATTTCCTCAGGTGCCGCAGCTTATGCAGCAATTGAACTTGCAAAGCTTGACGAAAATAAAGGAAAAACTATAGCGGTTCTTCTGCCGGATTCGGGAGACAGATATTTATCCACAGACATGTTTAAGGAGTAAAAATGAGTTCAGCAGTAACAGTGGCGGCCCATCTTGAAGAAGTCGCTATGCAGTTTAAAGATATCGGAACAGCACCATCAAACGGCAGATATATAGGGCTTGAAAAAATCGTTGAGGATGCAATCAACCATCTTCTCGTTGCAATGTTCCCTTATCATTACGGCAAAGCCAGAGAGCGCTTTGATGAGAGCGAAAAACGCACCTGGGAGCTTATGATGGCTTATGATGCTCTTTTAAGGGCATTCAACTGTGTATATTCCACCGAGAAAGATTCTCAGAAGGTTGCGATGGAACTTATAGATGCACTTCCTGAGATTCTTGAGGTTATAAAGACCGATATTCAGGCGGGCTACGAGGGAGACCCTGCGGCAACCAGCACAGACGAGGTAATACTCACTTATCCCGCCTTTAAAGCTATTTCCATATATAGAGTGGCGCACAAGCTATACCAGCTCAAGGTTCCCCTTATTCCGCGCATTATGACTGAATATGCCCACACAGCAACCGGAATAGACATTCACCCCGGTGCAACTATAGGCAGATATTTCTTCATAGACCACGGCACAGGCGTTGTAATCGGCGAGACAACAACTATCGGTGAGCATGTTAAGCTTTATCAGCATGTTACTCTGGGTGCAAAGAGCTTTGAAGTCGGCGAAGACGGCGTGCTCGTTAAGGGAATCAAACGCCATCCTGATATTGGAAACCGCGTTGTTATTTATGCAGGTGCCACTATTCTCGGCGGCGACACAAAGATTGGTGATGACTGCGTTATCGGCGGCAACGTGTGGCTTACACATTCCGTTGAAGCGGGCAAAATGGTTACTCAGAAGAGCTGAGTTATTAATTGTATTTTGTACGCGATTCAATACTGCATTCTAATCTGACTAAAATGTAAAGGGTAAAAACTATGAAAAAAAGGTCAGTTATAGCAATAATACTTGCTATGTCTGTTATTTTAACATTACTGGCGGGATGCTCAGATAGTTCATCAGCTAAAGATGAGCGCCTGACTATAAGCTGCACTGATGATACCGGTGCTCCGGTTTCCGATGTGGAGCTGCATGTGGTTTCAGGTGAGGCAGATTCATATATTTCAACTGACAGCAGCGGAATTGCTGAAATTCAGAAAGAAAATGATGAGTATATAATAAGTGTTGCTTCAGCACCTGATGAATATCTCATACCGAATGAGATTGCGGTTTTAAATGACAACAATCTCAACTACAGCTTTACTCTCCTTCTTGATACAAGCAGTAAAAGCTATGAAGAATACGTCAAAACAGAAAAGAACTATCCTATCTATTCTTTCGATAAGCTTGAGCTTGATGGCGAAGACTTTTACGGCAATAAAGTTGACAGCTCTGTCTTTAAAAATGCGGACGTTACCTGGATAAAAATTTATTATTACGACAAAGAGAATAAATTTAATTACAGTGCCTCCGACCTTGAACTGACTAAAAAGCTTTACGATAAATATAAAGATCAGGGACTGCAGGTAATTGTTGTGCTGCAGAGCCTTGAGAGAAACGTTACATCTGATGAAGCTGAAAAACTTGCAGAAATGACAGACACGGATTTTCTGACGATGCCGATGTGCGATGGCTTAAAGCCGGTTTCTTATCCGCTTGATTACGTCCAGAATGTTTTTGTAAATAAGAGCGGCAATGTAATTATGCCGGTTGAAAAGGACTCTGAAGATCTTCTTATAAACAGCGAGAGAATAGCAGAGTATAAAAAATATGCTATTGGTCATTTCCCGACTTATGCTGAGAGACTGGATGAGACCTTCCCGGGACTTTATACCGAGGAAATAATGACCAAGTTTATTGCAGTCCTGGTCGGCGATTTTGATACCGCAAGAAAGATCGACTATAAACTTGAAAAACGCAGAGCTGATGAAAGAGACATTTCACGTGTCAGATTCGACTCTGAAGACAGATACGGCAGAGAGTGTGATGAGTCAATATTCTCTGACTACAAGCTCACAATGATATATTTCTGGGAAGGCGGCACAACCTGCGAAAATGAAATGTATTATTTAAATGAGCTCTACAGCAAGTATAAAGACGAAGGTTTCCAGGTGCTTGGAGTATATTCGGGCGATGAGAATACCGCACTTCAGGCACTGAACAGACTCGGTATCCTGTATCCGAATATTGTTAAAAGCGACGATTTTAAGAAGTTTTCAACAGGATATGTTCCTACAATTATGTTTGTCAACAATGAGGGCAGCGTTATTTCTCACAGTGTAAGTGCGGATGACCTTAAAGATAACCCTGATGTTTCTGAGGAACTTCTTGAAAAGGTCTATATAGGTTCTCAGCTTTATGAGACATGGGAAAAGATGATAACCGATTACATGGGCATAAGCATAATAATTGACAGTACCGACGATGAGGACGACTTTTAATATTTAAGAAGGATTGCATATGGCAGGAGTTATACACGAAGTCGATGATATTTCACTGATAGAAAATATAAAAAAAGATGCGCATAATGCAGCGCGTCAGCTTGTTGAGGCAGCAAAGCTTCATAAGGGGCAGATAGTAGTTGTTGGCTGCAGCACCAGCGAAACTGTTGGGAAAAAGGTCGGCAGCTGGTCAATTCCGGAAGTAGGTCAGGCAATATACGATGGGCTATCTGAAGTATTTAACCCTCTTGGAATATACATTGCTGCGCAGTGCTGTGAACATCTAAACAGGGCAATCATAATAGAGCGCGAAGCTGTTAACGGCGATGATATAGTGAATGTTGTCCCGCAGCCAAAGGCCGGCGGATCTTTTGCAACAGCCTGCTATAAATCTTTAAAAAACCCTGCTGCAGTTGAAGAGATTAAAGCTGATGCAGGAATTGATATAGGCGATACTCTTATCGGCATGCATTTAAAAAAAGTTGCAGTTCCTGTTCGTCTTGAGCAGGACCACATCGGTGAGGCAAGGGCTGTGTATGCAAGAGTAAGACCTAAATTCGTCGGCGGGGAAAGAGCCGCCTATGATGAAGCGCTTAAAGACGGCTACCCATATTAATTAATAATAGTTCAGATATAAAGACAGGTACCGCTTCGAGTACCTGTTTTGCGCTGTAGAATTTATAAGCAAAGATAGAGAGAAAGAAGATAATTTTGAAAAAACCGGTAAAAATTGCATTAATAATTTTAGCTGCAGCGTTGTTAATAATTGCTGCAGCAGTGTCTGCATACTTTATCTGGGAGAAAAAACCTGCAGTATCCGAAACACTCCCGGAGGAAACCGCGGCGCCGGAACTAATGAGCGAGACTGTAGAGGTCGCTGAGAACGACAGTCTTGAAGACCTTGAGTATGAAGCTATAGAAAATGAGCGTAAAGACGGCGTCTACACTATTCTGCTTGTGGGAATAGACGATATGAGCGACCAGACAGACACTATCCTTGTATGCAAACTCGACACGAATGAGCACACAATGAACCTCGTGAGCATTCCGCGCGACACTCTTATCAATGTGCCTTGGGAAGTAAAAAAGATAAATTCTGTCTATTATGGAGCGGAGAATTCTGATAAGGACCCGCAAAAAGGCATAGATGCGCTCAAAGAGCAGGTCAAAAAGATTATAGGATACGATGTGGACTGCTATGCATTTATAAGTGTTAAATCCCTTGTAGATGTTATAGATGCAGTCGGCGGAGTGGATTTCGACGTTCCCACATATATACAGTATATCGACCAGGCACATGATTACTGGGTATTTTTAGGTCCCGGATATCAGCATCTTGACGGCGTTAGTGCAATGGCTGTTGTAAGATATAGAGAAACATATTCCACCGGAGATCTTGGGCGAATTGAAGTCCAGCATGATTTTCTTAAGGCGGCGGCTGAGCAGTTTCTTAGTCTTGGGACTATCCCGCACGCAAAAGAGATAATTAAAATAATAAAATCAGAAACGCATACTGACCTCAGCGATGCCAACATCGCATATCTTTTCAGGCAGGCTCTGCAGTGCTCTGCTGATGATATTAAATTCATGACATTGCCTGTAACAAACCAGAATCTTGACCTGAGCTATGCAGTAATAAGTCTTGATGAATGGGTAGAGATGCTCAATGAGTATTTAAATCCCTTCAGTGAGCCGCTCACTTATGGAAATCTTGATGTAGTATTTAAAAATTATTTCGGTTACGGCTGCACGGGATTCCCCCAGGACCCGATATTCTTTGCAAATGTAAACGGAATGGATTCTAATAATTCCCATAAAGACACAGATGAAAAAGCCGACAGCGATACATCAGAGCAGACACCGGAGCTTCCGCAAACATCTTCGGCTCCTGAGATAACTGTACCGGAAACTCCCTCAGACCCGCAGCCTGAATTGCAGGTGCCCGATATACCTGATATACCGCAGCCCCCGTCTGAACCCGCTGCAGAGCAGCAGACGGATAATACAGCAGAATAAAATATTTAATAAAAAATGGCGGCCCGTTTTTGGACCGTCATTTTTTTATTTCTTTTTTCTTAAAGACAAACAGCTTGCTGAATACATAGTTTAGAATAATAACAAGTATCGAAGCTATAACGTATTTTGAAATATACTGGTTTATGCCTATTACGTCTACGCACAAGAGCAGTACAACCTCTTCAATTATAAGCGTTGTGACTCTTGAGGCAACAAACTCAATAAATTCTCTGAATTTTTTATCGCTTTTGCTTTTGAATACCCAGTTCCTGTTCATCGGGTAGGCAACCAGAACACCGGCTGTCCAGTTAAGAATAGTGTTGAGAGTAAGCTGGAAACCGTCATTTGAATCAAGGACAAAACTTAAAAGATAGAATACCGTCCATGCAACAACTGTTGTTATAACGCCGACAATAAGATAAACTGCAATCTCCTGGTATTTATCAAAAAGCTTTACAATGAAATTTTCTTTATCTGTTAATATCCAATAGTTAAAGGGAACCCATATGAGTATTCCGAGAATCGTGAGAATACTTATTTTTACCGTAAATACTATTACTGCAATGAGTATAATGTAGGCTATGGTGAATATAAGAGTGAATTTTTTTGCCTTTGAGCTCTCCATAGGCTTTTCCAGTATGGAGTAGCGGTAGATAATAGCAGGGGAGGCATAAAAGCCCATAACCGCTGCAACCTCCACAAGCATAACGAGAATATTGAGTATGAGGCTATCAAAAAAAGCTCTGCCTAAAATGAGTTCCTGCATTATTTATTACCTCCGCATTTTTCGGAAATAATATAGCGCGGTCTGCCTTTAAGCTCTTCGTACATTTTTCCTATATAGTAAGCTATAATTCCAAGTGATATCATCACAACGCTGCTTGAGAACAGCAAAAGTATAATAACGGTTGTAAATCCGCCGAGAGCCTGCCCGGAGAACTTCTGTATAAGGGCTATTATTGTGAAGACAACAGATATTGCCAGCATCACAACACCGAGCACTGTTATTATATGAAGCGGCACGCTTGAGAAGGATGAAATATTTGTGATAGCGTATTTTATCAGGGATTTTGTAGACCACTTGCTTTCGCCCTCTGTGCGCTCCTGAACAACATAGCTAACGGAAGTCTTTTTATATCCTACCCAATAAGAGAGCGCGCGGAAGAAAACATTTCGCTCAGGCATGGAATTGAGAGTGTCAACAACCTTTCTGTCAAGCAGCTTGAAGTCGGATGCATTGCTCATATCCATCCCCGTTGCCTTGCTTATTATGCTGTAAAAGGAATTGGCTGCAAAACGGTGAGCACCGCTCTCCTCACCGCGGTCTTCTTTTATCCCTTCAATAACTTCATAACCCTGCTCCCAGAGCCTATACATTTCAACGATTTTCTTCGGAGGATGCTGAAGATCACAGTCAATAACAACTGCGCAATCTCCACTTACATTTTCAAGTCCTGCAAACATAGCAGCTTCCTTGCCGAAGTTTCTGCTGAAATGAATTCCGCGCACGTGCCGGTTATTTAAGGAAGCGGAATTTATTGCCTCCCAGGTCTTATCGGATGAGCCGTCGTCTACAAAAATAAGCTCATGGTCAATGCCTGCAGCATCAAGGATTTCGGTGATAGTTGAGGCTGTTTTCGGAATCATTTTTTCTTCATTATATGATGGAATAATAACTGAAAGCATAATATCCTCCATTAGTTATCGGGCTTTGCAAAAGTATATGTGATAGAAAGACCGTGTTCATAGACCGGCTCGCTTTCTGAATAACCGGTATCTTCTTCAAACCGCCAGCGGACAAGCTCGTAATAAACTCCGCCCGACCAGTACCAGCTGTTGTCGATAAATGTTATATATTCATCGCTGCTGCTGAGATAGTCTTTAAGCTTTTCCGAATTGCTGTCATTAACAACAAGAAATTCGTCAAACTTCAGAAGCTGAGTGATATCAGCTGTAATAGGAGCAAAATAATTATCATCAAAGTAAACGCAGGGGAGAGAGGTGTATTTATCGGTTATTTCGGAATAATCATTTTCTTCCTTAAAAAGATAGTCCGGAGTATTTACTTTAAGCTCAAAAGCAGAAACGAGAATCAGTGCCGTTAAGACAGCAGGGACTATTATATTATACTTCGGGAATTTTTTTAAGCACCTGAAAACAATAATAAATAACGGGCATATGCTGAGAATAATTATCGGCAGGATATTATATACATACCTCTGCTCTATTACAGGCGAGACTATGAACACCAGTATAGCTGCCAGAAAAGCCGGGATAATTATTATAAACTGTATTGGTTTAAGTGCAATATTTTCTTTTAACTTTTCTTTTCTGATAATAAGTATAGTTACTGCGCAGAATAAAAGCAGAATGAAAAGCCGCACAAATATCCGGAGTTTGAGATAGATATCCATGTATCCGCTGAATTTAGATAACCAGCTGCTGATATTGCTCAGATTTTCAAGTGCATTGGAGCCCGAAACGACCTGCCCGTTGCCGGTAAATATATGGTCAATGCAGGCCGGAAAGCTTATTACCATTGCAGCAACGCCGCATACGGCCGACAAAGAAAAGAGCAGAAGACTTTTGTATTTTTTGCTTATAAGAAGATATATATCATATGCCAGACACACAAAGAAAGCATAAAAAACAAAATAATACTGTGTCATCATCCCGGCAAAAACTGTCAGGAAAATAAGCGGATAATATCTATTCTTTTCGCTTTTTAAATGGCGGAGTATCAGCAGAGCGAGAAGCACGGTCCAGAATGCAAGAAGTGCATACATTCTTATTAAAAGGAAAGTTGATATGCCGACTGCACTTAGAGCATATATAATCACGGCTGCGAGTGCTGCAGTTTCATCGTCAAATAATTCGGATGCAAGCTTATACAGCAAAAATAGTGTCCCTATGTAAATTACAAGGTTCATTATAAGCGCCGGCCATTTGCTGAATCCGACATTCCTGCATACAGATGAAACAAAATTCAATAGCCAGTAAAATAGCGGCGGATGAACATCCTGCGTCTGGTTATAGTAAACGGAACCGAAAGCAAACGCATCATCGTCACCGACTGTGAGGTAATCAATGAGCTCCTGCCGGGTGAATACCTTGTCAACAATATCGCCGTCTTTGATATCAGTGATATACGGGGCATAGTAGCTGTTTGCCAGACCGAAGGAATATATTTCGTCTATATGGTATCCGCTCTTCTTATTTGCAAAGAAAAGGCAGACTGCAGCAGCTATTATAAGTACTGCAAGAATTTTACCGTATCTTTTCACTTCTCAGGGTTTTCAGAAGTCTTATCGGCCTTTATTTGGGCGAAATCTATTACTTCGCTGCAGACTTCATCAGACTCATTATTAATCGGTGAGCTGTTGCCCAGTGCAGCAGATTTATACTCAGCGAGCTTTGCCCTTTTAGATTCGATTTCGCCTGTTATCTCTTCAACTCTTTCAAAAAGAGGCTTATAAAAATCAGAGGGATCATCGCGGTGCTCTTCGTAATAGAGTTTGCCGATTTCAATAAAAACCCTATCTAATTCCGTACCGTCGGAGTTTACTTCCCATAATAATTTGGCGGTTTTGCCGAGATTATTTGCCCTGTTAAGCCCGTCTTCGTATATCTCATTAAATGACTTACCTTCGGTATAAGTCTTCATTCTGTCCATAAGGCGGTCAAAAATTTCTTTAGATTCAGCCATTTTCTTCCTCCGGTTGTTTTTCCTTGTTTCTTATATTTACAAACAGTTTCTCGGGATCATGCTTTTTGCGTGCATTTATTATCAGCAGAACTAGCCCTGTCACAGCAAGTATCAGCGACAAAAGCTGCGAAACACGTATATCTGTGCTGCCGATGTAAAGACTGTCGGTTCTCAGCCCTTCTATCCATAATCTGCCGGTGCCGTACCATAATAGATAAATAAGGAAGCACTGACCGTCATACTGCCGCTTTTTTGATGTTAAAAACCAGTCCAGGAATATAAACCCGGCAAAGTTCCACAAACTTTCATATAAAAAGGTGGGGTGAACGTATATTGTCTCTCCTGAGGGGGATGTTAATCCCATGCGGCAGAAGATATCTGTCTCAGCTCCGAATGCCTCTCTGTTCATAAAGTTTCCCCAGCGTCCTATCGCCTGACCAAGAATGCATGCAATAATAAATAGGTCAAGCAGCGCTAAAAAAGAAATTTTCTTGTGCCTGCATACAAAGTAAAGAACCAGAAATCCTGCTATGATTCCGCCGTATATTGCCAGTCCGCCTTCCCAGACGGCAAATATTTCACCGGGATTCTGAATATAATAATCTAATTTAAAAAGCACATAATATAATCGCGCTCCAACAATGCACAGCGGGATAAGCCATATCATAATATCATATACATCGTCTTCTGTAGCGCCTACTATTTTGGATTTTTTTGCGCAGAAAAGAGCGCCGAGAATAAATGCAAATGCTATTATCACGCCATAGAAATATATGTTCCTGCCAAATACCGTGAAATAAGATGGCGGATTAATAGACCAGTCACCAAGCATCGGAAAACTGATTGAGCTGTCGCGCTGTATAGTCTCTGTTAATAAAATAAAGAAGTTATTCATCATGCGTCCTTAATTGGAGAAATTATAGATATTGCAAGCTTTTCTGAAGTTATATTTTCACGTACCCAGTTAATGCACTCGTCCTGCGTGATGCCCTTTAAAATATCAAGCGCATCAAAGCTGCAGAATCCGTCAATCATATCCATCGCAAGGCTTACGCAGACATTATCAAAATCTTCATAGCCTCTAAGATGCTGCCCCATAGCAGCCCTCTTTGACCTTTCAAAATATCCCGGGTCAAAGCCTTCGTGCAGTATACGGTCAATCTCTTTATTGATCTCTTCAAGGACCCTATCAGGGTATAGGCTTTCTCCGCCTATCAGGAGCGTTGATGTACCGGCAGAAAAATCAACATCAGCATCAAAATCGTGATTTAAAATGCCGTCGGAATATAGTTTTGCATAGAATTTTGAAGAGCTCCCGAAAAGAAGCTTGAGCGTAAAAGTAGCTGTGATGCGGAACTTAAGCTGGTCCCTGCCCTGAATATTATCGGGGTTATTGAGCTTTGCACCAATCAGAAATTGCGGGGCAGATACCGGCATTTCAACCTCTTTGCGATATTCTATCGGCAGAAGATTCTCAGCAGCACCATAATCCGCATGGGGTATAGGCATTTTTTGAGAGTCCAGCTCCTGTTCGGCAATCTCAAATATACGCTCAGGGTCTACATCGCCCTCTACGCATAATACCATATTGCTTGGAGAATAAAAGACCTTATGGCAGTCATATAAAGTTTTATCTGTTATTTCCGCAATGCTCTCAATCGACCCGGCAACCTTGTCCTTTATAGGGTGGTGAGAATATAGCTGAGAGAGCAGATTATAATATATAGCACTGCCGGGGCTGTCTTCACCCATCTGTATTTCCTGCCCGATGATGCCCTGCTCCTTCTCAACGGTCTCAGGTGTGAAATACGGTGTGGATACAAAATGCAGCAGAAGCTTCAGATTATCCTCAAAGCCGCTGGTGCATTTGAAGTAATACATAGTAACGCCGGAAGAGGTGAATGCGTTAGGGTCGGCGCCGTTTGATGAGAGCATTTCAAGAGCATTGTCACCGTTTGGCAGGTCAAACATTTTGTGCTCAAGAAAGTGGGCAACGCCTGCAGGCGTATGAATCTTTTCACCTTCAAGCTCAAAGTCTCTCATTGCTCCGCCGTAATTTGTTCCGAATATGGCATAATAAGAGCCAAAGCCCGGCTTTGGAACAACGCATATTCTCAAACCGTTTGCTAACTCCCCGTAATAGAGAGTCTCGCCGATATTTTTATATTCAGTCTTCTTTATCATCAGTATCTTCGCCCTTCAAAAAGTATATAAGATCGCATTCCACGCTGTTTGCTATTTTTATTACATCCTCTTTGGTGACATTGCGGATGCATTCGGCATACTCTTCAGGAGAACAGTCATCACCGTCAAGAGTGCGGCCGAAAGTGTAGCTTTCAAGCTCTCCGGGAGCATCAAGCATTGCCGTGCACTCGGAAATAAGTCCCGCTTTGGCAAATTTAAGCTCATCATCCGTGATATTGCCGTTTTTTACTTCATCAAGCTGGTGCAGTATCTCTGCTTTGGCGGCTTCAAAATTTTCAAATTCAATACCTGATGAGATAATCATAATGCCTTTTCTGGAATCTGTCATTGAACTTGCATAATAGCACAGAGAAAGCTTTTCACGCACATTCACAAAGAGCTTGGATGTAACGCCCGAGCCGAAAACAGCATTAAAGACAATAATAGCTGCTTTATCAGGATTTTCCATACATTCCCCAAGTCTATATCCCAAAACGAGCTTCCCCTGTGTAACATCAAGCTTTTCCTCATAATATCTTGGCTCAGCCTCAACAGCGTTCATTCTGACATCAGTGCCTATGTCGTAATCTATTTCCCCGCGCGGCATGGTGATAAGCGCCTCAGTAAGCTGAGAAGAAACGGTATCAATATCGTCCTTGCCGCAGTAGAATATCTCTACAGGCGAGTTGCGAATAAGGTTGTGATAGTGTTTCGTGAGCTTTTTGTAATTTATATTCTCGCAATCTTCGGCACTGCCGAAGCGGCCTACGGCAAAATCTTCATAGCAGCACATTTCTTCCATGCATCTCACAACGGCGTAACCGCGCTTATCATTGATGCGGCTGCGGATAATGTCAACAAGCTTGTCACGCTCGCTGTCAACATACTGCGGCAGGAAAAGACCTCCGTGAGTAACAGGGGAGAGAAGCATTTCACCAAGAAGTGAGCAAACCCCGCCCAGCACATTCTCGCCCTCGGGGAGATATTTTCCCTCCGGGAATGAAGCGACAAAGCCCACAGCCTGTATTTCACCTACACGGCGAACTATAGGCTCAATCTCTGCTCCGTATAATTCATCAAGCCTGCAGCTTATTTTTTCCATGTCGCTGTACTTAACAGTCCCTCTGCGAAGAACGAATGGAACAAGGGCATTTAAAGAGGCATTTTCTCTGCACAGCTGTGAAAGCATGGAAATGCTTATAAGCGCAGTTTTAAATTTATCTGACTGAAGATGCGTCAGGCACACGCCCGGCATTATTTCTATTCGCGATTTAACTATATCTGACATAATTCATAATCTCCCAATATTACACTGATTTTATATTATAGCATAGATTCTTCAGTTATGTTACATATATTTATTTAGATTTATAAATTTAATCTGCCGCTGTAAAATAAAAATACTTGACAAGACCTGCGGATAATAATATAATCCCTCTGTCAAAAGAAAATACTTGACGGAGGCTTTCCTGCCATGGACAGGCTTTATTATTCAATGCTTCTGGATTTCTATGGCGAAATGCTCACTGAAAAACAGCGTGAATGCTGCGATCTTTACTACAACGAAGATCTCTCCCTTGCAGAAATCGCCGAGCAGCGGGGAATTTCCCGGCAGGGTGTTTGGGATAACATCCGCCATGCCGAATCCAGCCTATTAGAATTCGAGAGTAAAACCGGCATCGTCAAACGTTTTACAGAAACAAAATCCGCACTTGAAAATATCTGCAATTTAGCATCTGAACTCGATGAATCTCAAATAAAAAATAATCTCATCGAGAAACTCAGATCTCTAATGGATACTATTTAAAGGTAATTTATGGCTTTTGAAAATCTTTCCGATAAACTAAATAGTGTTTTTAAAAAGCTCAGAGGCAAAGGCAGACTTACCCCTTCAGACGTAAAAGAAGGTATGCGCGAAGTCCGCATGGCTCTTCTTGAGGCTGATGTAAACTACAAAGTAGCAAAAGACTTCATAGCCCGTGTCACAGAGCGTGCTACGGGCGCAGATGTGCTCGAAGCCCTATCTCCGGCTCAGCAGGTCATCAAAATAGTCAACGAAGAGCTCTGCGCTCTTATGGGCAGCCAGAACCAAAAGCTTATCATAGGCTCAAAATCCCCAAGCGTTGTTATGCTGTGTGGCTTACAGGGTGTGGGCAAGACGACGAACGGTGCCAAGCTTTCAGCCTATATGCGCAAGCAGGGCAAGCGCCCATTGCTCGTTGCGTGCGACGTATATAGACCTGCTGCAATCAAGCAGTTAGAAACCGTCGGCGCCCAGCTTGATATTCCTGTTTTCCAGATGGGTCAGGGTGACCCGGTAGAGATAGCCAAAGCCGGCATTGAGTATGCTCGCCAGCACGGCAATGATCTCGTCTTCCTCGATACTGCAGGTCGTCTTCACATAGATGATGAGCTTATGGACGAGCTTAAAAACATAAAGGCCGCCACTGAGCCTGCAGAAATAATGCTTGTTCTCGACGCAATGACAGGTCAGGACGCTGTAAATGCCGCAAAAGCCTTCGACGATGCTCTTGGCATCACCGGCATAATGCTCACTAAGCTCGACGGCGACGCTCGAGGCGGTGCTGCTCTTTCTATCACTGCCGTAACCGGCAAACCTATCAAGTTCATCGGTACCGGCGAAAAACTCGACATGATCGAGCCGTTCCATCCCGACCGCATGGCTTCCCGCATTCTTGGCATGGGCGACATGCTCACTCTCATTGAAAAGGCCGAGCAGAGCTTCGACGAAAAGAAAGCCCTTGAAGCCGCCGAAAAGCTCAAAGCAAACAGATTCACCTTAAACGACTATCTCGACCAGATGGAACAGCTTGCCAACATGGGCGACCTGGGCGATATGCTCAGCATGATTCCGGGCATGGACACAAAAGCTCTTAAAGGTGCCCAGATCGATGAAAAGGCTCTTGCAAGGCAGCGCGCAGTCATTCAGTCCATGACTATGAAAGAGCGCGAGAATCCCTCAATAATCAATGCCTCCCGCAAAAAACGCATCGCTGCAGGCTGCGGGCAGTCTGTTGTTGACGTAAACCGCATTCTCAAGCAGCATGAATCAATGCAGCAGATGATGAAGCAGTTCAGCGGCAAAAAGATGAAAAAACTCCAGAAAAAGCTTGGCATGATGGGCGGCATGTCCGGCATGCCGGGTATGGGCGGATTCAACTTCTAATTCAGTATACTTACACTTATTTATTAATGTGTTTGTAATATATTATTTTTATATACCGAAAGGAAATTACTAAAAATGGTTAAAATCAGACTTCGCAGAATGGGCGCAAAGAAAAATCCTTACTACCGTGTTGTTGTTGCAGATTCACGCAGCCCGCGTGACGGCCGCTGCATCGAAGAAATCGGCACTTATGATCCTTCCGCAGAGACCAACAAGATCAGCGTCGATATGGAGCGCGTAAAATACTGGATGGCAAACGGCGCACAGCCCACAGACACTGTCCGCGGCCTTATCAAAAAGATAGAAGCATAATCGGGAGTTTCCACCGGCAATGAAAGATTTATTGACCTATATCGTACAGAGTCTCGTCGACCATCCTGACGAAGTCTCTGTGACCGAGCGCGTTGCTAATGGCGAAACGGTCTTTGAAGTCCGCGTAGCTGCTAATGACATGGGCAAGGTCATAGGCCGGCAGGGACGCATCGTTAAGCAGATCCGTGTTCTTATGCGGGCCGTTGCCCAGAGACAGGGCAAGAAAATATCCGTAGATATACTTGATTAAATAAAAATGAAACCATTTACGGTTTCATTTTTTTTAATTGTAGTTTATAATAGCTTATAACTTGAATTTGCGAGGTAGCTTTATGAAAAAATATGATTTTCTTATAGTTGGTGCAGGGCTTTATGGAGCGGTCTTTGCCCGGCAGGCATTAGATGCGGGAAAATCTGTACTCATTATTGATAAAAGAAGCACCATTGGCGGAAATTTATATACCGAGAATATAGAAGGCATTAATGTCCATAAATACGGCGCTCATATTTTTCATACAAACAGTAAAACGGCATGGGATTTTGTTACCCGATTTGCCGAGTTCAACAGATTCACCAACTCTCCCGTTGCAAATTATAAGGGCGAACTTTATTCTCTCCCGTTTAATATGTATACCTTTAATAAAATGTGGGGTGTAGTAACTCCAGAGCAGGCGGCGGCTAAAATAGAGCAGCAGCGCAAAGCCGCCGGCATCACCGAGCCGAAAAATCTTGAAGAGCAGGCAATATCTCTTGTGGGCACCGATATCTACGAAAAACTCGTTAAGGGCTATACCATGAAGCAGTGGGGCAGACCCTGCACAGACCTGCCGTCCTTTATAATCAAAAGACTGCCTGTAAGATTCACATTTGATAATAACTATTTCAATGCTCTTTATCAGGGTATCCCAATCGGCGGATATACAAAAATGCTGGAAAAGATGATAAGCGGCGCTGAAATAATGCTCAATACCGATTATCTTTTAGATCGGGAAAAGTATAATTCCCTTGCGGAAAAGGTCGTATACACAGGTCCTATTGATGCCTTTTTCAATTTCAGCCTCGGCATGCTGCAGTATCGCTCCGTCCGTTTTGAAAATGAACTTCTTGATATTCCAAACTTCCAGGGCAATGCGGCTGTAAATTACACGGATTCCGATACACCATACACAAGAATAATAGAGCATAAATGGTTCGAATTCGGCAAAGATGAACATGGCAATGACCTGCCCAAAACTGTTATCTCCAAAGAGTATTCATCAGAATGGAAGCCGGGAGATGAACCGTATTATCCTGTTAATGATGAAGCTAACGGCGCTCTTTATGAAAAATATAAAGCTCTTGCAGAAAAAGAGAGCAATATTATATTCGGCGGACGCCTTGGCGAATATAAATATTACGACATGGATCAGGTCATCCTCAGAGCTCTGCAGGTATTTGAAGAAAAAGCTTAAAAAAGCCTGACTGTTCCGACAGACTTTACATTTTGTTATCAAATAATATTCGTCCTGTGGTATTATATAGTCATTCACCAGGCTATTAATTTCAGCGGAGGAAGGTAACAGCAGCTATGCTAGAAAAACTAAAAGACATGCCCGCAGCGGGTATTATTGTTATTTTCGTTATCGCAGTACTTTTTATCCTTTCGCTTATTCTTCTTTTCCACACCTATGCCAGATACAAAAGAATCGCAAGACAGGTGAGTGAAAGAGAAGTACCGGATACAAGATTTCTCAGATACACGGTAAACGAGTTTGCAGATGCCTATAAAAAATACGGCACCGACACCAACACTCCCGCCATAGTGTCCGAAGCAGTAAGCTCCAAACTCAGCGGACTTCTTCTGTGCGAGCGCTTTTTAAATAACGCAGTCTCACTTTTCGTAACCCTAGGTCTTTTCGGAACATTCCTTGGACTCAGCCTTTCGGTCGGGTCATTAACAGAGCTCATCAGCTACAGCAATACCGAAGAATGGCTCTCTGTTCTCGATAGTGTCGGCGGCGGACTTATGTCAGCGCTTTCCGGTATGGGTGTAGCATTCTATACATCCCTTGTCGGTGTTGCATGCGCTATTCTCCTAACTATCCTCAGATCTATCTTCAGCACTGCAGCGGCAAGAGAGCTTATGGAAACACGCATAGAGCTCTGGCTTGATCAGTCTGTTGCAGCAACATTGCCTACTCTCACAGCCAAAGACGATGTTGAGCTTGTCCACCAGATGATAGATGCACTCAATGCAGCATCCGCTTCCATGGACAAAACTCTTAAAGATGCTACCACCGGCATGCAGTATTCACTTGCTGCATTTAATAAAACAGTTGATTCCTTCAATAATAGCCTCCATGACTTCTCTGAAGTTGACTATAACCTCAGAGGCACCGTTGAAAGACTTGACCTTTCTATCCGCGATATTACATCTGCATTAAGGGGGCAGAGCCGTTACAGCTCATCGGCATCTGAAAGGAGCAGCAATTAATGAGAAGACGTTCAACAAAAAGTGCTGAGGCGTCTGTAAAAACAGGTGATGGAGAGCAGGGATTCTGGCCGTCATATGCCGATATGATGTCTTCCTTTGCACTTATTCTGTTCTTCCTTATGCTGCTTTCATACATTCAGAATCTTGTAACGGGCAATAATCTTCAGAATACCAAAGAGCTTCTTGCCGATACGGAGTCTCAGCTTCTCGCTACCGAGCAGAAGGTCGACGATGCCGAAGATATGCTTGCTCGTATTCAGATCGAGCTTGATGATGCAGAAGATGAACTCAAAGGCAAGCAGGATGAAATAAGTCAGCAGCAGCAGCTCATCGACGAGCAGGCGGATTATCTTGCAGCAGCAAATGAAGAGATTCTCGACATGCGCAATCAGATGCAGACCATCGCCGTTCTCAGACTTTCAATCCTTGAGCAGATAAAAGACAGCATCGTTGAAGTAATGGGGGACTCCTCAAAGGTATCTATCGGCGATAACGGCAATATCATCCTCAATGAAGGCGTATTTTTCGATACAAACTCCTATGATATTCTCCCCGGCAGTGCTCCGATATTAGACCAGCTTATTCAGGTCTTCTCAAGCTTCCTTTCCGACTCCAATAACGCAGATTATATAGACACTATAGTTATCTCTGGTCATACAGACTCAGATGGTTCCGACGAGGATAACCGTATTCTCTCTTCAAATAGAGCAAATTCGGTTCTCAATTATCTCCTCACGGGTGATGACGGCAAGCTCAGCAAATATGCTCAGTACTTCTGCGCAGCAGGCTACGGTGAAAACCGCCCAGTTGCCTCAAACTATACCGACGAAGGCAAAGCCCAGAACAGACGCATAGAAATATCCATCACCCTTAAAGACGACACGGTTCTTGATATAGTTAATAAATATCTTGAGATCGAAGTGCCTGAAACCTGATATTTTCTATTTAGATATTATAAAAGACAGAGAACATTTTTTCACGATGTTCTCTGTCTTTTGCTATGCTTTATTCAGCTATATGAATCTCTTTTATTGTGAAATCGCGGCCGGAGAGCACTGTTTTATCAAAGCTTCCGCAGTTAGGGCAGTAGCCTTTATTCTCAATTACGTTGAATATCTCGTCACAGTCGTCACACTCGGCAAGCCCGGGAATTGTGTTGATAATAAGTGATGTATCTTTATATTTTGTACCGGCTGTTACGGTGGGGTATATTTCCTCAACGTATTTTGGAATAACTAACGACAACTCTCCTATGTCTATTACTATCTCGGCAACGGAGTCCACTTTGTTTTTCTCGCAGAATTCATCAACCGTGTGGAGCATTGCCCTTACAACGCCAATTTCATGCATATCTCCTGTCCGGTCCTGTTACTTTAATAATTTCTTGCGGATAAATCTATCGGCAACAGATGGCACATTTCCAACGCATGTAAGCAGCGTTTTATAATATGGCTGACCGACGTTATCAAGAGTCTTCTCAAGGTGTATAGCGTCGAATTTGCATTTGGTTGTGCATATACCGCAGCCTACGCACAGATCTTCATCCACTACAACACATCCGCAGCCAAGGCAGCGGTCGGCTTCTTTCCTGATCTGCTCCTCCGTGAGAGTGCCGCGCAGGTCTTTAAATGATTTCTTTGCCTTTTTCGGGCTTGAAGCGGGAGCAGTCTGCCGCGGGGTATTATCATAACCTGAAACGGATATTGCAAGAGTTGAAACATCAAATGCCTTATAATCTCTTGGGTCACGGCCATAGAGAAGATTCTGTCCCTCGTGCACATAGCGGTGGATGGAAACAGCCGCTTCCTTGCCGTCTGCTATAGCATTAATGCAGAATTTAGGACCGCTTACAACATCTCCGCCTGCAAAGATATCAGGAACGGAGGTCTGGAATGTTTTAGCGTCTGCAAGCACTGTGCCGGCCTTTAAGGTCGTGAGCTCTTCTTCGCCTGCTATGCCGCCAAGATCAATCTTCTGCCCGACTGCAATAATGATATTGTCAAAGTCAAGCTCGTCTTTTTCGCAAATGAGTTTGCTTACTTTGCCGTCTTTGCCGGCTATCTCCACGGGCACATGCTCAAATATGAACTTAACGCCCTCGGCTTTTGCTTCTCCAACCTCGTCGGAGGCGGCTTTCATATTCTCTTCTTTTCTGCGGTATATAACCGTAACATCCGAACCAAGGCGTATTGCTGTGCGGGCAACATCTATTGCAACATTGCCTCCGCCGATTACAGCGGTCTTTTTGCCAAGCTCCGGTTTTTTGCCGGTGTTGACAGCTTTTAAAAACTCTATGCCGCCATAAACTCCATCAAGATCCTCGCCGGGGATGGCAAGTTTTGAGCCTTTCTGTGCGCCGATGGCGAGATAAAATGCCTTGTAGCCCTCATTGCGCAGCTGAGCAATTGTGATGTCTTTGCCAATCTCAACTCCGAATCTGAACTCAATGCCCATTTCTTTAAGAACATCTATCTCGGAGTTTATAACATCCCTTTCAAGACGAAATTCCGGTATCCCCATCGTTAGCATGCCGCCGGGTATATCCTCTTTTTCAAATACCGTAACAGGGTAACCCTTTACTTTCAGATAGTATGCACAGCTGAGTCCTGCAGGTCCTGAGCCGATAACTGCTATTTTCTCGGTATATGGTTTGCCTATCTGGTTTAAAAGCTTTGGAACGAAGCGGGTCTTCGGGTCAAGCTCTTTCTCCGCTATAAATTTTTTAACATCATCTATAGCAACAGCTGAGTCTATCGCATTTCGTGAGCATGCTTCCTCACACTTTTTGTTGCATATTCTGCCGCATACGGCAGGGAAGGGGTTTTCTTTCTTGATAAGCTCGAGTGCCTCATCATAGCGCCCCTCACCGGCAAGACGCAGATATCCCTGAACTGCAATATGAGCAGGGCAGGCGGACTTGCATGGAGAAGTACCGGAGCTCATCACATCAGAGCGGTTAAGGCGGTATTCAACATTATAGGTGCTGCTGTCATATGGAATAGCCCGGTCTGTATCATATGCATCCGATACGTGCGGGTCCAGGATGGAATTTTTCTGCCCGAGCTTTAAAGCGTTCGTCTGGCAGTTTTCAACACACTGTCCGCATGCTACGCAGTTTTCCTTATTTACTTTTGCCGTATAGTTAGACCTTATGGCATTTTTAGAGCGGAACATCTCTGCAACGCGCAGCGCATAGCAGGAGCAGCCGCAGCAGTTGCAGATGGCTGTGGCATCCTCAAAGCCCGGAGTCTGGTTTATTTCGTGAACAAGACCATTATCCTCGGCGCGTTTCAGTATCTCATAGGCCTCTTCCTTGGTAATAAGTCGGTGGAAGCCCAGGCGTGAATAGTTTATTGCATTATCATTGAGATAAATGCACATATCATCTTCAATATGCCCGCAGCCTTCGCCCATAAGTCTTCTTGAACGGCGGCATGAGCACGGACCTACCGAAATAGCGGTTGCTTTTTCAACAAGAGTTTTAACCTCATCATATTCAGCACATCTTGAATTATTCTCAACTGCGCTCTGAACAGGCATTACGCGCATGAAAAACATGCCCGTTTTTCCGGAGTTTGCAAGCGGCGCAAGCATAGCAACTCTTCTTCGGGTATACTCTTCAAAGCACTTACCGATATCCGGGTATTTATCACACTGCTCTTTGTTGGCAAGTATCCCTTCCATAATTCCGGGAACCCAGATAGGATAATACCAGCCGGTCTCGCCGGATGCCGTTTTGGATGATGAGCGCACTATTCCTGCAGCATTAAGCTTTTGTATCTGCTCAGCGGTCCACTCTTCAGATTTTCCGCAGCGCTTGGCTATTTCAGCAATCGTGCGGGGTGTTTCAAGGCGCATGTGCATCATCGCAGCGCACATATCGTCATCTACTATCGGGTCAAGAATGCGATATTCAGGGTCTTTAAAAGTTAGTCCTGTAAACGTAAGACTTTCAAGAGCGATTTTAGACGCAAGTGCCAGAATATTTGCTCTGTTAGACATTAATAATTACCCCCAATTAAATATAAATCTCAGTCTGCCGTCGGGAATATTTCAATAGATATATCGCTCAGCGGGAAGCTTGCACAAGGATGAATCCAGCCAAATTTTTTGTCTGCCATTCTGCGCCCGTCAGCCTCTGCAGGCACATAAACATTTCCGCTTATAAGCCTTGAATGACACCAGCCGCACTCACCGCTTCTGCAGTGAGTAGGGGCTTTTATTCCGGCTTTTTCCAATGCCCAGATTATGCTTTCATCCGCTTTGCATGGAATGGTGCGAGTTTCGCCGTGGATGAGAACATTCAGCGAATACTCTCTGCCTATCTGATCCTTCGGATAGTCTGCATTGTTTACAACATTTATGTAGTCGCCCGACATCTCAGCGCGGTATCTTCTCTTTGGAAGACCAAGCTTAATGCACTCTTTCTCGCAGAAAGTATACATCGATTTGGGACCGCACATAAAGACGGAATAATCATCGTCGGGTGCATATTTTTTAATCAGTTCAGCGGTGATATAGCCGTGCTCATATCCTTCAGCTTCTTCATCAGATAGAACGTGAACAACCTTGACTTTTCCGCCGCTTCTTGAGGCAAGCTCTTCTATTTCTGATTTTAACAAAATATTATCTGCTTTTCTGGAACCGTATAGAATAGTTAACTCAAAATCTTCTATCCCATCAACAATAGCAGCAGCCATTGAATAAAACGGCGTTATGCCTGAGCCGCCGGCCAGGGCAATGACCTTTTTTGCATCTTTAATGCCTTCATAATAGAAATCGCCGAGAGGTCCTGAAATATCAACTTTGTCTCCTTCTTTCCAGTTGGCGAGTATCCATATTGAGGCATAGCCGGGGTCAACTTTCTTGATGGTGAGAGTATAGCTCGTATCTTCAGTTCCCAGAGCATCTTTAGGGTTGGAGCGGATAGTATACGGCTTGCATACACTCTTACCGTCTATATTAAGTGATACGGAAACATACTGGCTTGCGCGAAAATATGCCATTTCAGTCGTGCCTTTTGACTCATCCGGTATAAGAGTAAAGGACTTGGCATCACCATGGTCAATAATTTTGCTTATAATGCAGTGCTGCACTGCAGGGTGGAGTCTTTTTGCAATAATATTAGGATTAAAAACGGACTGCGGAATAGTGGCTTCTGCAGCTTCTATATTTTTCACTCGTGTTTTAACTTCGCCCAGGAAAGGGAAGGGAGTAAGACCGTTAAGCGCCTTTTTATCATAATTATATTTTGACATATTATTTTCCCTCCTTCTTCATATCAAGAAGCATATATCTGGCCTGCTCAGCACCTGAGAGGTAAGCTTGGGAATATCCGTCCATCTGTGTGCCGTGCCCGCCTACGAAACGAAGACCGTGTATAGTATAATCTTCCTTGTGTCCGCATTGTACACGCGGGAACATGCCGTCCCAGAGCCTTGGATAATATCCGTAAACATCACCCTTTGGAGTTCCAAGGTACCTTGCCCATGTCATCGGAGAGGCGATAACCATTTCTTCTATATGGTTTCTTATATCGCAGCCCGTGACTTCCTCATAACGCTCAATACACTCAAGCGCAATCTTATCCTTAATCTTGAAATACTCTTCTTCGCTTATGTTCTCAAATGCATCTCCGTCATAAAATTTCGAGAACTGCAGGAATGCCCTGCCTGGACCTGCTGCGTCAGGATTTGCAGCACAAAGATTTGTTACGGTTATATCTTTGTGTGTATCAATGCTGTTTGAAGAGATAAACTGCTTGTGGTTATCGGGAGTATATCTCATAAAGGTATCATAATTTTTAAGCCCCAGTTCTTCAGCAGAAGCATCAAGACCGAGATAAACTGTGAAAGCCGCCTGAGCAAGCTTCTGGGCATTCATTTTCTTTTTGTCATATTCGGGAACCTGTGCAGGGTCTGTCATTCTGTCAAATACAACATGCGGCATAAGATTTGAAATTACCCACTCGCAGGCAATATATTCACCGCTTTTAAGCTCAACACCGCAGACCTTGCCGTCTTTAATGTCTATTTTTGTTACTTCGGTGTTATACCATATATCTCCGCCAAGCTCGCGGATCCTTGTGTCATATGCCATTGAAATTTCATGGCTGCGGTTTTTTGCAAACCACGGCAGCTGAGTGAGGTAAACATATGTCATAAAGGTATATGGCGCAAAAGACATCTCGGTTGAGTCGGCTGCCACATAAGTCCAGTATGATTCAAATATTCTCTTGGCCTTCTCGGGTACGCCTATTCTGTCGAGCATCTCATCGCACGTTACAGGAACCGTGCGCATCAGATCATACCATTTGCACAGCATAACCACTTTCTCCGGGGGAGAAGGCTCATTGTGCCGCTCAGAAAGCCACTCAACTCCGTCTACAAGCATTCTGCCAAGCTCCATAACGGTCGTCATCGATTCTCTAGACCCGGGGACTGCCTTTTCCATTTCGTCAATGAAGTTCTGAACGCCTGCCGGCATGGCAACATTAAATCCGTCATCATCTGTTGCAACCGATGCAAACGATTCATTAGCGCTCATCCATTCAACATTAAGGTGATATCTGTCTTCAAGAAGCTGTCTTACTGCGCCGCGCTTTCCTTCGCCTTCACCTGTACCAAATTGGCACAGCTCGTGGAGAGTTGCCTCAAACTCATATTTGCCGCGAACAAATGATGTTGCGCAGCCGCCGGGGAGATTATGCTTTTCAAGAACAAGAACTTTCTTGCCTTCGGTGGCAAGATAGCAGGCAGCAGAGAGTCCGCCGTTGCCTGCGCCTACAACAATTACATCGTATTTCTGCATAATATTGTCCTTTCTTTTTTTTATTTGTGTGGTGAAAATTATTAGTAGTTAATAATTTATCATGTACTGAGTTTATAATATCACCTCTGGTATAACCACGCAACAGTTATTTTTTTGTAAATTCAAAATTTGTAAATATATTTACATGTTAAGTTAAAGCGTGATATTATATTAAAAAACGAAATATAAATATTTTAGAGGTGACTTATGGTAACAAAATCAGAGTTTGGCGATTATGAGCTCTATACTATCAGCCGCGGCGATATGCGCGCATCGGTTGCAACCCTTGGCGGAACTATAGTCAGCATTAAATTCCATGATAAAGAAATGGTCCTGGGCTATGCTGACCCGGCAGACTATGTTCCGGGCAGATTTTCCTTAAATCTCACCATCGGCAGATATGCAAACCGTATCGGCAATGCTTCTTTTATCCTCAACGATAAAAAATACCTTCTCCCTGCCAATGAGGGGAAGAATATTCTACACGGCGGCAAAAATAATTACGGCAACAGAAAATGGACGGCCGAGATAGTAGACGACAATACAGTTGCTATGAGCATTTTCTCACCTGATGGAGATAACGGTTTCCCGGGCAATCTCACAATGAAGGCTATATATTCAATAGAAGAGCCTGATACTTTCCAGGTGAAATTTGAGGGCGAAACCGATGCCGACACTGTTTTTGCTCCAACTGTCCACCCGTATTTCAGCTTCGGCGACACGGGCTCCGTCCTTGATCTTAAAATGAAAATGAATGCTTCAGGCCATCTTGAAGTTGATGACGGCCTTATACCAACAGGGAATATACTCCCATGCGAGGATGAGTTTGATTTCTCATCCGAAAAGGCAGTAAACGTCAACTTTGATGATGCTTTCGTACTCAATAGCGAGCATGCCTTATCCATCAGCAATGATAATGTCGCCATGGATATGTATACTGATATGCCGGCAGTTCAGATATATACCGGCAAGGGGTTGAAAGCACCGTTCAAACCCAATGAAGGCATTGCTATCGAACCTGAATATTTCCCTGATAGCCCCAACCACAGCAATTTCCCAAGCACTGTGCTCAAAGCAGGAGAGAAGCTGAGCAAATACGTTCAGTATAAATTTTCTGAAAAATAAAGCTTAAAATAAAAAATGCTCACGAAGCCAAAACTCCGTGAGCATTTTTATTTTTATTTTAATAATCTCTGTCGTCGCCGTAGATTTCGGCGTCTTCGTGCTGCATGTCTTCAAGGTTCTTAAGGAACATGGCAGCTTCTCCGTCTGAGGGGAGATGCAGACCTGTTCTTGGAGAAACCGTGAAGTTTTCAACAGCAGGACCGTCCATCAGGCAGCTGCGCTTAAACTGCTGCGAGAACAGTCTCTTGCACCAGCTTGTGAGCCAGCGGATAAGTTCTTCGTCCGTAAACTCGTCTGCATAGGCAATCTTTGCCAGACGCATGGTCTTTGCAGGAGTAAAGCCGTTTATAAGTATCATGTGTGTGAAGAAATCCTGCAGAGAGTATGAACCTACAGCGTCTTCGCTCTTCTGCTCAATAAGATCATCGTGAATAGGCAGAAGCTCCGGAGTTACAGGGCAGTCGAGAACGTCATAAAGAGCAGCCTTTAAGACCTTGTCATCGGTATTTTCAGCGATGTAGCTTACGTTTGCGCGGACCTGAGTTTTTGTAAGACCAAGGTTAACATCATAGTTGGAAGTATGGTCGCCGTTGAATGTGCACCAGCCGTCTATAAATTCACTGAGATCTTCCGTGCCTACATCAAGACCGTTGAATTTATTGGCAATATCAAGAAGTATCATTGTGCGCATACGTGCCTGAGCGTTTTCAAACGCAATGCTGTAGTCATCATGAGCATGTCCTATATCATCAAAATGGCTGTATACGCTCTTTCCAATATCTATAATTCTTACCTCGCAGCCCCACTGCTCAGCCACAACAACCGCATTGCTCTTGGTTCTTGAGGAGGTGCCGAAGCAGGGGAGAGTGCATGCTATAACATTAGTGGAAGGAAGTCCCATTCTCTTAACTGCCATTGCAGATACCATAACGGCAAGAGTGGAATCAACACCGCCTGAAATGCCTACCACACAGTGATCAAGATGGGCATACTCCATGCGCTTAACAAGACCTGAAACCTGGATATCAAGCATTCTCTCGCAGTATTCAGGCATGTCTTCTTTATTATCCGGCAGATGAGGATGCTTGGAATAATATCTTGTAATTTCTGTCTCTGTAAGCTCGGTGCCCCATGGCTTAACATAGTGAGGATAGTCTGTAGTATCAAAGCTCTTGCATGCTCTGCGCATGTTCATAAGATATTCTATATCTATTTCGGAAACAACAAATGTTTCAACCACATCAGGACCCTGCTCAACCTTTGCAAGGACCTTGCCGTTTTCGGCAACAGCGCACAGACCGCTGAAAACATTGTCTGTAGATGATTCGCCCTTGCCTGGGGCAGCAAGGAGTATACCGCATTTCATGCGCTTTGAGTCTGCGCTGATGCAGTTTAGAGCGGCTTTTGTTGAATAAACAGTTGCAGGGAATGATGCCATGCGCACAATAATGCTTGCACCTGAAACACTGTGATAAAGTGAAGGAGGAGTAATAGCATCAATATCAGCGCCAAGTTCAACTGCAGCCTTAAGAGAGGGCATGCGGGAATTTTCAAAGAGAATATCCGTGCTCATCCATGCAGTGTAGTCACCAAGCTGAATCTCCTTAGCCTCGGTATCGGGAACAGCGAAGGGAGTTTCGTCAACATAGGTTCTTGGAACAATCCCCAGCAGATCGCCCGAGCAGATAACAGCAGCGCAGCTATATACCTTAGACCCGCACTCAACCGGCAGACCTACGAATATAAGCATATTAGGCATGCCTATTGTTGCGCGGATGATTTTGCCAAGAGCCTTCTTTGCTCCGTCAAGCACTACCTTGTGAGATAAAATATCTCTGCATGTGCATCCCGTGATAATAAGCTCAGGGAAAGCGAGCACATTAACGCCCTTTTCTTCAGCCTTATAGATGCAGTCAATTATCTGATCTGCATTATATTCGGCATCAGCAACCTTTATCTTTGGAGAAGCAGAAGCAACCTTAATAAATCCGTCTTTCATTGTTATACTTCCTTATCTATCAGAATTTAATTCTCTCAGAAATGTATGCCTTAACCTCGGATACAGGAATTCTTACCTGTTCCATGGAATCGCGCTCGCGGATGGTTACGCAGTTATCGGCAGGGTCGGTTTCAGTGCCGACGGTGTTGAAGTCAAAGGTTATGCAGAACGGTGTTCCCACTTCGTCCTGGCGGCGGTAACGCTTGCCTATAGAGCCGGTCTCGTCGTAATCGCACATAAACTCCTTGCTCAGCTCCTGATAAAGCTCATAAGCAGGACCTGCAAGCACTTCCTTTTTGCTCAGCGGCAGAACAGCGCACTTGAACGGAGCAAGTGCCGGGTGCAGGTGGAGAACCGTACGCACGTCAGCTTTGCCGCTCTTATCTTCTCCGACTACCTCTTCATCATAAGCCTCGCAAAGGAAAGCAAGAGCAACACGGTCGCAGCCAAGGCTCGGCTCAATAACATACGGCACATAGTGCTCGTTTGTATCCTGGTCAAAGTAGGTAAGGTCTTTGCCGGATGCTTCCTGATGGCGGCTGAGGTCGTAATTGGTGCGGTCTGCAATGCCCCACAGCTCGCCCCAGTCGGTAAATGGGAAGGCATATTCTATATCGGTTGTTGCACGGGAGTAGAATGCAAGCTCTGCCGGCTCATGGTCACGAAGGCGGAGATGCTCTTCCTTAAGACCGAGAGAGAGCAGCCAGTTCTTGCAGTAATCCTTCCAATATGCAAACCATTCAAGGTCTGTGCCCGGCTTGCAGAAGAATTCGCATTCCATCTGTTCAAATTCACGTGTACGGAAGGTGAAGTTGCCCGGAGTGATCTCGTTGCGGAATGCCTTGCCTACCTGGCATACACCAAACGGGAGCTTTTTGCGGGTTGTGCGCTGAATATTAGCAAAGTTAACGAAAATACCCTGAGCTGTTTCGGGGCGGAGATAGCAGGTGGAGCTGCTGTCTTCAGTTACACCGATAGCAGTTTTAAACATAAGGTTGAACTTGCGTATAGGAGTGAAGTTGTGCTTGCCGCATACAGGGCATACAACGTCCTCATGCTCTGCAATGAATGCGTCCATCTCATCAAAAGACATAGCATCAACATTAACCTCGCTGTGGACTTCGCCTATAAGCTTATCTGCTCTGTGGCGTGCCTTGCAGGACTTGCAGTCGAGAAGAGGATCGGAGAAGCTTGATACATGACCTGTTGTTACCCAGGTCTGCGGGTTCATAATAATAGCTGCATCAAGACCTACGTTGTATGGGCTTTCCTGAACGAACTTCTTGAGCCAGGCTTTTTTCACGTTGTTTTTAAATTCAACGCCAAGCGGACCGTAGTCCCAGCTGTTTGCAAGACCGCCATAGATCTCGCTGCCGGCATAGATAAAGCCGCGGTTTTTGCATAGTGCAACGATTTTGTCCAGAGTTTTTTCGGAATTATTCATTTTAACGTCCTTTCCCGATGCTGGATGCACCGGAGATAATATAATATATTTGCTTTCGCAAAAATTAATTATAGCAGAACAGTTGAACGCCTGCAATAAAAACAATTAATTGACAAGACCTGCAGGCGCTTTTGAATTATTGACAAATATCCACAGTTAATTATAATAATTTAGCTATGAATATTTATATTGCTTTTGCGGTTTTTATTATATGCATTGCCGCCGCTATTATATTTGATATAAGCCTTATATTGCC
>R14__coassemble_113_pt1 | contig 67350 bp, 35 predicted proteins | sample R14__metabat2_low_PE_022 | metagenome-assembled genome bin R14 | reverse complement strand
ATATAACTGCCTTTGTGTAGGTAGATCCTACGTCGCAGCCGCCAAAATATTTCATGGTTATTTCTCCTTAAATTATTATTTTAATAAGAATTACATGCAGATTTCGTCTTCGAATTCAACAAGAGAAGGATCAACAGGCTCTGCACGGTATACTGTACGCATGAATTCAGAAACTTTGTCGCGCATTGTGCGGCGGGAAACTGTACGCGGATCCATAAGATCGTGCTCAACCCAGATAAGGTCGATGCCGCGCTCACGTGCCTGGTCATCAAAGATACCCTGAACTGTAGCCATGTTCTTGCAGGCAACGTTCTGATACATGATAACAAGCTTTGCGTTCCAGTCTTCGCACTGCTTCCAGAGCTCTGTTACAACGTTCTGGTAGCCGCCGTTGGTATGACGACGCATAACCATACGCTCATAGAGACGAGCAAGGTCGCGGAGAGCTTCTTCTTTGTCTTCGGTCTCAAGATGCTTTGTGAAGTTGAGAGACTCCATCTCTACGAGGACATCAATGCCCCAGCAGTTTGCAGCCCAGTTGGAGAAGTTTGCATAGTAGTGAGCAGGGCAGGACCATACAAGTGCACGATATTTCATCTTGTTGCGGTATGCTTCTTCCTTGTTCTCATATGCCTTCATGAGAATGTCATTGACCTTCTCGCATGTCTTGATAACACGCGGGTCAGCGCCGCCGTCCATCTCGTAATTCCACTTGCGGAACAGCTCATAGCAAGGACCGAGGAGCTGAGGATATGCGCTCTTGTTAACTACCCACTTCTGAAGTTCGTAGTCAGTTTCCTGATTGAAGCGCTTGATGCAGTTGAAGTAGTTATCCCATGACCACTTTGCGCCTGTTGTGTCTTCAATGAACTTGATGCAGGCTTTGATATCGTCAGCACCGCACTGAACAGTCTCTTCATCCAGGTAACGTACCGGGAAGCAGAGGTGGAATACCGGCATATCAGGGAAGCGGCGTTTGAAGTAAGAGGATGCCATTGTGGAACCATCGCAAGGCATGGAGCTGGAAATGAAGCATGAACCCATATGCGGGAGAGCATCAGTTACCAGAGCACCGCACTCGGAAGACGGAACCGGGCAGGTATCTGCAGGCAGACCGAATGATTCAACAGCGTCGATATAAGGTACGCATGTGAGCTGGTCAATTTCAGATACAAGGAATACAGGAAGGAGCTGATGAGGGAAGCCGATGAGGTCAGGGAAGCCGAGCATGATCTGACCCATTGTCATCTCATCGAAGGTAACAACCTTCTTGTTGAGCTCTGCGCTGTTGCCGTTCTTAGCATCGCACTTAGCCATGATAACAAGGTTTTCAGCAACATAACGGAATATATCGTAAATAAGCAGGTGGCTCATTCTCAGGTTGCTTCCGCGGAGGCCGAGCATGTTCTTGTCTGCGAAGTTAACACAGCAGACATAGGAAATCATCCAGCGGTACCAGAGAGTTGTATTGAGTGCAGGAATGAGATCCTTGGAGAATGTCATAAGGAGCATGCCCCACATACGACCCCACTCGTAGAAATCGTATGCAGTGTCCTTAATGCCGCGCCACTCACGACGGACGGTTGCCATGGCGCCTTTGCGGTAAAGACGGCCAAGGTGCTTTTCACCATTGAGGATGGAGTCGATCTTTTCTTCTGTGGACTCAGCCATGAATGCCTGGAATTCTTCAGTTATACGCTCGCCGTCGTTTTTAATCTCAGCAAGACGGTCTTTTCCGAACTTTTCCCAGTCGCACTCTTTGATCATGCCGCCAACAATCCCGCCTATTTCCTTGAGGTTTGCAAGCTGGGCCTTGACGTCCATGTTATTTTTTGTCTTCCATATCCATTTCGGTGGATACACGACTTTATCTTTATTTGCCATTACTTTATGCCCTCCTCTTTGTGAATTTTCTTGATTTCGAGGGATTCAACAAATGCCTGGCAGCGGGTTCTGAGCTGTCCGGAGTTGCCGTTGTTGTAGAGACGGTCGATAGACAGTACAGGCCAGCCATATTCTTCTTTCATGATGTGAGCAACGAGAGCACGCTCAAAGCCCCAGTAATCGCAGTACTTCATCTGTTCATAGATGATACCGTCAGCCTTGAATTCTTTTGCAAGTCGGTCTGCTGTATCACGACGCTGCTGAACTTTTTCATCAGCAATGTAACGTGCACATTCAGAAACCTCCATGTAATGGCGGCAGATCTGAGTGAGGACATCTTCGTCGTCGTTGAGCTCAATAATTTCACGACCCGGAGTGCTGCCGAAGCAGAAACGGTCTGAAACAACGAGAGCACCGCAGCCTTCAATAAGCTTGGTAAGGCTTGGATCGTCTATTTCGGAGCCTACTATTGCTACACGTGCACGGAAAGCGGGCTTCTCATCGGGAAAACGCTTTTTGAGTTCTTTGAGAGTCTCTTTGAGTTTTGGAAGAATAAGAGACTTCGGGCAGCAGTAGGTTACAAGGTTGAGAACATGGAATTCATAGCCTGTAATAACCGGGTTATCTGCTTTTCTCATCTCGGAGATTTCCTGGATGATCTTGCATACTTCGTTGTGCTCCTTAACAGCCTTGCGCAATGCTGCATCGGAGGTATCTACGCCATATTCAGCAGTGAGTCTGTCAAGAACATGAATACGCATCTGCTTAACATAAGAGTTGATTGTATAATCAGTGATCTTATATGGCATATCTGTGTGGGTTACGAAGAAATGAGGCTTCTCATTAACTTTGAGAATCTCAAAATGCTCCATTGCACGGTTCATCATAGAGCATGCGTCGACGCCTATCATAGCATCGAGGAACTGGTATCCGCCTTCAATAGCGCGTTCAAGAAGAGCTCTGGAGAATTCGCAGGTATAGTTGCTCATGTAGTATGTAGCAATATCTATAGAACCTGTGTTTGGTGCGCGGAGACGAACTGAAAAGCACTTATCGCAGTTCAGAATGACTTCCGGGATGTGGAAGCAGGTATAGCCGATGGCAAGATTGCCCTCGTCCTGAGCCTGTTTCACGAGCTCATTGTCAGCGTTCTCAAGCAGACTTTCGAAATAAATCAAATGCTTAAGATCTTTCAAATGTTACACCTCTTCTTTTTAAAGAATTTCTATTTTTTGGAGTGCTTCCTTCACTCCCTTGAGCATAGGAGAATCTTCCGGCAGGCACATTACGCTCTTGCCCTTGATATCGTTGGCAGCGAATGTGGAGTCTGACGGGATGTAAGATAGTGCCTCTACACCGGGCACAGAGATAAGCTCTGCAAGTTCCGGGTTGGTCATGCGGTTTACAATGAAGCCTATCCTATCGTAGGCTATCAGGTCATCAGCAACGCCTTTTATTGTGGTGATTACCTGGCCACCTTTTTTGCTTTGGTCTGTTATGAGGAGGAGATGTGTTACTTTCTCCATTACTCTGCGCTGAATCTGTTCAATACCTGCTTCGCCGTCAATTACAACGTAGTCGAAACTGTTTGCAAGCAGACTGATAACTTCTTTAAGATATGAATTTACCTTGCAGTAGCATCCTGAACTCTCAGGTCTGCCAATAGCAAGGAATGCATATCCCGGCATTTCCACAAGAGCATCAAATATTTTGAAACGTGCTTCGCTTAAAAGCTCAAGAGCTTCATTTGTTCTGCCGTTTTCAACAGTATCAACAATGCTCATGCGAATATCATCCAGAGTGAGTTTTACATCTACTCCAAGAGCAACTGAAAGACCAACAGCCGGGTCGGCATCAATGGCAAGAATCTTTTTATCGGGGTAAGCTTCAACAAGTTCTCTAACAATGCATGCGCATATGGATGTCTTGCCTACACCCCCCTTTCCGGCGACCGTTATGATCTTTGCTGTTTCGCCCATTTTTATCCCTCCCTTAGAGTAAGCATAATACTGCATATTGCTTCGTTGACATTTTAACATAAAATCAATAGATAACGCAAGTAAGTGCTGCCATTTTTCTGCATATATTTGATTAAAAAAAATTACTGAAAAAACAATAAAAAAGCACAAAACGCCGCATGTTTATACACTTGGCGTTTTGTGTAAAAAATTATTTCAGCACTGTTTGATCACACGGATGTAAAACTCCATGCAGCGCTCAACCGCTTCAACTCTGATCTTTTCATTATTACCGTGAATGCTGTGGCGCTCTTCAGCAGTCATATCAATTCCGCAGAAACGATAGACTCTGTCGGATATAGGAGAATATTTAGCGCTGTCTGAGCACTGAACCATAAGATATGGTGAAACAATGGCTCCCCGCCACGTGGCCTCAACAGCATTAACTATTCTGTTCCAACCGGCACAATCTGTTCTTGAAATCGCGCTTGGCTCTGCCGGGACTAATGCAGATATTTTAATATCGTCATCGCTGATAGTCTTTTTAATATAATCCAACGCCGACTCAACAGTATCTCCCGGAGCAAGTCTTATATTAGATACCATTTTTGCGCTTGGCGGGATAACGTTTGGTGCATCACTGCCCTCCATCTGCGTAAATGCAACCGTTGTACGAATAAGGGCATTCAGCTCTCCTCCACTCTTTTTGCATACGGCATCAAGCACACCCTTGAAAAGCCAGAGGTTTGCAAAAATCATTTTGTATACAAATGTTGAATGCCTTCCTAAAGTATCCAGCATCTGCATTGCAGGTCCATTGAATCTTGCAGTGAAAGGATGTGCTTCAAGCTTTGTGCAGGCAAGTGATAGCTTGCCAACCGGGGTATGCGGCTTTGGAGCTGAGGCGTGCCCGCCGTCTGATTCAATTGAATATTCAACATTCATCTTGCCTTTTTCGGCAATGCCTATAAGAGCGCAGGGCTCATCAACGCCAGGGAATACGTCGTCAACAACTGCTCCGCCTTCATCAAGCACCATTGAAAGCTTAACGTTATTTTTTTGCAGATAATCCACAATAAGTCCGGCTCCCGGACCGTCAATCTCTTCTCCTCCGGAAAATGCCATATAGATATCCTGTTCAGGGACAAATCCCTGAGCAATAAGATGGTCTGCTGCAGACAGAACGGAATTAAAAGTAACTTTTGTATCGATAGAGCCTCTGCCCCAGAGTACACCGTCTTCAATTATTCCTTCAAACGCCGGCTTTTCCCAGTTTTTCTCATCAACCGGAACAACGTCAAAATGAGCCATCAGCACAGATGCCTCTGAACTATCTCTACCGCTCCATTTAAATAGAAGCGCTCTATCGGAAATCTCTATTTTTTCACATGCTGAGTATACATTCGGATACAGCTTTGGAAGAAGAGCATAGAGCTTTTCAAATTCGGCATCATCCTCAAGCGAATGGTCATCGTGGGAAACTGTTTTGCATCTTATAAGTTGAGACAGTGAATCAACGACCTTTTTTCTATCAAACTCAATGTTCTCAGCCGATACTGCCTTTCTTTCTGCCGGCTTAAAACGAAGTGTTCTGATAATAACTACTGCTGCCAGTGCTAGAACAAGTGCAAGAATTATCCATCCGATCATATATATTCTCCTAACATAAAATTATTTCATGATAATTAATATATACCAGATCATTAAAAGATACAAATAAAAAATACCCGGATATGACTCCGGGTATCCCTGAACTATATTCAGTAAAGCTTATGCAGCATGTTCATACACAGTATCGTTAAGTTTAATTCCGGTAATATCACCGTAATTATTATAGAGAATAACAAAACGGAAATATTCATGCGTGTCATTATCATAAACAGAGAGAATATCTGTTGTGTCAAATGACCATTTCCCCTTGAATATCTTTTCACCGAAATATTCAGACGACTTGCCGTTATCCTTAAATACGTAGTAGTCTTTTGAATTAGATGAATTTACGAATCTGCCGTCAGTAACAGCAGCGAGCATAGTATCATAGTCACCGCGCTGATAATATATGCCGGACGAGCAGTCATATGCAGTGAGCTCGTCAAGAAATATTATATCATGCTTTGTGCCGTTATTATTGCATGTGAGGTGGTTATCGCTGGTAACGGTATATGCACAGCCTGTGCCTTGAATAACATTGCGGCTGTTGTAAAAGCTTATGGATTCACGCCCGTTATCTGAAGAGATTGTGAAGTAATCAGCACCGCGGGCGCCATCTGCATACCAGTTGTCTCCGGAATCACCGGGATTGCTGCCCCAACTCATATTCTCAGGGCAGATGCTGGCAACAGGCTGATCAAGCTGTACATTATCAGCATTATTCTTACCGGCAATATATGCGCAGGAAGTGTATATTAGATACATAACAAGAGCAGGTACAATGAGATAGTCCCTGTATTTCACAATAATCACTTTCCTTTCGACGCATATCAGATTATATAAGATGATTTACATAATCCGTGATTAATATATAACATTTATGTAAACCGTTTTCAATGTCTTTCTTTTGTAACTTTTTCATTGAATATAACTTTTTCACTAAATTTTCCCGCATTTTTATTCAAAATATCGTATAACATTTATTCAATATGCATACGTCATTGCTTTAGAATACCACAAGATATTGTGTTTAAATTAATCAGTTAGTTTACATAATATTATTTATACTAAACAAAAAAGCGGCTCTTGTCAGCCGCTTTCACTTTATTTATTTTTTTTAAATACCCAATATTTTTGTATGAAATAACTTATAACAAATAAAATTGCTTCTATAACTATCTTAATGCCTGTAGCGTAGAGAGCATTTGAAATTTCAAGTCTGGAAACAAATGTTGTCAGCAGGACGGACGAAACAAATGTCTGCGGAATGCAGAGGCAATAATATTTAATAAGGGAACGCAGATAATCTCCGTTTTTTCCGAAGACCCAGAAATAGTTCAAATTGCACTGGCATAGTGAAGAAATAATTCTGGCTATAATCTGGGCCGTGAGTGACCTCTTTGCTCCAAGAGCCGCAAATAAAATATTATATAGCCCGTTGTCTACAACAAAAGCTGCAACTGACGAGATAATATATTTTACTCCTGAACCATGAACAAGCTTTTTTAAATTGTCTTTCATTTTAATCTCTGCTGAATATGAACTTTGCCATTACCTTTCCCACTCTTATAGAATCCTTCACAGCATTATAGTGTGAGCTATAGTCATCAGGGTCATAAACAGTAGTGATAGGCTGTTCAATAAATTTAATTCCCCAGCGCTTCATCATAAGAAGCATATTGGTCTCATATTCAAATCTTTCGCCGGGAATAGCAGCAAATGATTCAAGATACTGTCTTGGAATAGCCCTCAGCCCTGTCTGGGTGTCATTAATTTTTATGCCGAATATAATCCTGAACATTTTGGCCATTGATTTATTGCCTGCAACACTGCGCGGCGGAACACCATCCTGGTCAAAATCTCTGCTGCCCAGAATAACCGTATCCTGCAATGTGAGCATATATCTGCCGCAGTTGACTATATCCTCAAGAAGATGCTGCCCGTCTCCGTCAATCGTCACCACACCGGAAACTTCAGGAAGACTTTCAAGCACATATGTGAATGCGTCTTTAAGAGCTCTGCCCTTGCCTTTATTCACCTCGTGGTGAAGCACATGGCACTGCGGATATGCTGCAGCTTTTTCAAAATGAACCTGATGGTCAGCATCGCTGCCGTCATCCACAATAACTATATTCTCAAAACCGTAGTTTACAAGTCCCTCAATAACTGCGTCGAACTTATAGTCGGGATCAAGTGAGGGCAGAATTACAGCCAGATCTTTTTTGCAATTAATTTCTTTCATATAAGTAATCAGACAACATCTACTGCCAGTATCTGATCTCCTTCTTTTAATACGATAAACTTTATAGTCGTAGTTTCTTCAACCGTTTTATATGTTGTGGCACCGGTTGTAGTTGATGTTACAGTTTCACTGACAACATAGAATCCGCCGCCAAGTGAGAAAGCTCCATCAAAGGTTTTATTGTTAAAAATAATAGTATCGTAGTGGATATATCCTGTTCCGCTGGTGACCTGTGCCTGCATAAGATCAAAGAGTGCACTCCCCTGCTTTACATACTGCAGAAGATTCGGATAGGTATAATCTATGTTCTTAGTGCCAAAGAAGTACTGATATGCCTCAACGAACTGATTTGCAAAATCCTGAAATTCCGCAAGCTCCTCCTGAGAGCATGGAGTCATATATTGTGAATCATCTTGTGTCCAGTCGATAGTATAAGGCTCACCGTTATCATCATATACCTGCACATCTACATCACCCACAAGATTATCTACCTTGTATGTAACTTTAGTAGGAAGGTCCGGGTAGTCTTCATAGTATATATCCAGCACATCATAATGAATGTCGGATTCGGTGATATAGTTTTCGCCTACATCTATTCCGTTGATTTTAACAGTATATGTTGCCGGAACAGTCTCTTCAACCGATTTATATAGATAATCAAAATTATATGAATCTCCGCTGAGCTCCCAAGGGTGAAGATCAAAGCCATAGCCTTCAAGGCCTGTAAATTCAACGTCTGCGGAAGTATCTCTGGTTATAGAGAAAGAACCGATACTGCGATTATTATTTACCACGGTATAATTTGTTACATTCTCATCCTGGCTCACGCCTTTTACTTTGGTAAACTCCTGTCCGAGAGTCTCTTTAACTGCCTGAACGCACTCCTCAGCAGACTGAAAGTCATTCGCCATAGCAGAAGCTGCGGCATTCATAGAAGAATTCCAGCCGTTTTGGTTAAGGTCATCCATATATTCATCAACAGCATAATCCGGCACAGCCGCCTCATATGCATTAGCAAAGCGGGTTACGATTCCAAGCGCCATAAAAACAAGAACAAGCAGTCCGGCAGCTAGAATTATAAGAAATGTGACATATGCAACTTTGCCGCGTTTTCTTCTTTTTTCGCCTTTTGTCATACTATCAGCTCTCCTTATTTAAATAACCAAGCATCAGGAAGATAACGTGTACCGCCGGCAGGGTTAGAAGGATGGTTAATAAGATCGCCGTCCATATACATACTGCTGGAGTTGCCGCCGTCCATGTTTAAAGCATTTATGCAGCCATAGTTATACATAATCTCTGCAGCGTCAGCCTGAGATATACCGATGCTGTATGCCTGGCGTCCGTCTACAACAAGCATAACTATTGCCTTATCAGCTCTTTGTCCTATGCAGGTTCTGGAGCTTATACCGCCTTCAAGCATTGAGGAATCAACTATCTCACCATTTAATATAAGAAGAGGGTCAAAGCTTACAGCGTCTCTGATACCTGTGTTGATACAGTCCTCATATGAGAGATAACCTACATATAAAATACCGTCTTCAGAAATACCTGCCAGACAGCCTGACTCACTATCATTATATGTTTCACCCTGGCTGATAGTAATTCCTATCGGCGGCCATCCGTTGCCGGAGCCGTTTGTATCTTCAAAAATACCGGCATTAATACCGCCGCGTGCATCATATTTAGCAACCAGATCGTCAAGAACCATGCCTCCGCCGCTATCCGGGTTAGTTACACCTACAAATACTCTTGAAGGATCAAGGACAACTATCATATAGCAGGTTGAACCATGATACGTGAATTCATTATAGATAATGCCATCTCCGTCATCGTCAACGAGCCCGTAAGCATCAGCACCGCTTTCATCTACTGTATTTTCTGTATCATCAGTGAAAAGTGAAGTATCAACCTGAACTTCGGAAAGAGCAGCAACAGCTTCGGTTGAATCTTCATAAGCAGCAGTCTCATCCGTAGTTAAAAATAAATTTGCCATAAAGTCAAAACGGCGGGTTTCAAGCATTGAATGAATAAATTTATCATTAAGGGCCTCTGATGGACCTTTCTCAAGCAAATAAACAAGTGAGAGTCCACCGATTCCAATTACAAACGCAATCACGAGCAGAATGCCGAAGATTCGGTCCATCACGCGGTTAGCCTTTTTTAGAGCAATCTTCTTGCGGCGCTTTTCTTCTTCGGCAGCAGCCTTCTCCTTCTCCGGATCAACTACAGTTTCCGGCATATCATCAAATATTGTATTTTTAGTTTCTTTATTCTTTTTCACAATACAGGCTCCTGTTTACATACAAATACAGATTAAATATACCACATAGAACGAGTTAATACAAGAATAATGTGTAAACAAAAAGGACTGCCAAAAAGGCAGTCCTTAAATTGTGAAGTTATAAAATATTACTCGTTGATAGCGATAACAACGCCGGAACCAACAGTACGTCCGCCTTCACGGATAGCGAAACGAAGACCAACTTCAATTGCGATAGGTGTGATGAGTTCAACGTCCATATCAACGTTATCACCAGGCATGCACATCTCTACGCCTTCTGGAAGGCTGATAACGCCGGTAACGTCAGTTGTACGGAAGTAGAACTGAGGACGGTAGTTGTTGAAGAACGGAGTATGACGGCCGCCTTCTTCTTTGGACAGAACGTAAACCTGACCTTTGAACTTGGTGTGCGGGTGAATGGACTTAGGAGCAGCAAGAACCTGACCACGCTCAACAGCCTTCTTATCAATACCACGGAGCAGGCATCCAACGTTATCGCCGGCTTCTGCATACTCAAGGGTCTTGTGGAACATTTCTGTACCGGTAACAACTGTTTCAGTGCTCTCTTCTTTGAGACCAACGATTTCAACCTTGTCGCCAACTTTAACAGTACCACGCTCTACACGACCGGTAACAACAGTGCCGCGTCCGGAGATGGTGAATACGTCTTCAATAGGCATAAGGAAAGGAAGATCAGCTTTACGCTCAGGAGTCGGGATCCATGTATCAACAGCATCCATGAGTTCCTTGATGCAAGCATACTCAGGAGCGTCCATATCATTGGACTCGCAAACGAGAGCATTAAGAGCAGAACCGCGGATGATAGGAGTATCGTCTCCGGGGAAGCCGTAGAAGTCGAGAAGTTCGCGAACTTCCATCTCTACGAGTTCGAGAAGCTCTTCATCGTCAACCTGGTCGCACTTGTTAAGGAAAACAAGAACGGAAGGAACGTTAACCTGACGAGCAAGAAGAAGGTGCTCACGAGTCTGAGCCATAGGGCCATCAGAAGCAGCGATAACGAGGATAGCGCCGTCCATCTGAGCAGCACCGGTGATCATGTTCTTGATGTAGTCAGCATGACCCGGGCAGTCAACGTGTGCATAGTGACGCTTGTCTGTTTCATACTCAACGTGAGCGGTGTTGATGGTGATACCACGTTCTCTCTCTTCAGGAGCCTTATCGATGGAAGAGTAGTCAGTGTACTCTGCCTGGCCTTTCATAGCGAGGTACTTGGTGATAGCAGCGGTAAGAGTTGTCTTGCCGTGGTCGATATGTCCTATGGTGCCGATGTTTACATGGGGCTTGGTTCTGTTGTACATCTGTTTTGCCATGGTAAAAATCCTCCAATAATAATTAATTTAAATTTTAATAAATTTATGTAACTTATGCGTTACGTTTTAAAAGGGTATCCTGCAAATTCTTTGGCAGCTCAACAAAGTGGCTTGGCTCCATAACATATGTAGCTCTGCCCTGAGTTTTGCTGCGAAGATCTGTTGCATAGCCAAACATTGAGCTCAGCGGGACGTTGGCTTCTATAACTGCTGCACCATTGCGGATCTCAGACCCTGCAATTGTGCCGCGGCGGGCGCTTATATCGCCCATAACGTCTCCCATGTAATCATCGGGAGCAGTTACAACGACCTTCATTATAGGCTCAAGCAAAGTTGCGTCTGCCTTCTGGCAGGCCTCTTTGAATGCCATGCTTCCGCAGATCTTAAATGCCATTTCTGAAGAGTCAACTTCGTGGAAGGAGCCATCAAGGAGAGTTGCTTTAATATCAACTACCTCGTAGCCGCCGAGAATACCGGACTGCATTGCGCCCTTAATTCCCTCATCGACGCACGGGATAAACTCTTTAGGAATTGCACCGCCCGTTATCTTATTTATGAACTCATAGCCCTTGCCGGGTTCATTTGGTTCAATCATAAGCTTAACATGAGCGAACTGACCTTTACCGCCTGTCTGGCGGGAGTATCTGGTATCGACTGTTACAGCCTTCTTAACTGTCTCTTTATAGGAAACCTGAGGCTTGCCGACATTTGCTTCAACCTTGAATTCTCTGAGAAGTCTATCGACTATGATCTCCAGATGGAGTTCACCCATACCTGCTACAATAGTCTGACCAGTTTCTTCATCCGTGTAGGTTTTGAAGGTTGGGTCTTCTTCAGCAAGCTTTGCAAGGGCGATAGCCATTTTCTCCTGACCTGCTTTTGTTTTCGGTTCGATAGCAACTCTAATAACGGGATCAGGGAATTCCATGGATTCAAGGATTATAGGATGATTTTCATCGCAGAGAGTATCGCCGGTAGTAGTATTTTTAAGTCCTACTGCAGCTGCGATATCGCCGGTCCAGACCTGCTCGATATCTTCTCTGTGATTTGCATGCATTTGAAGGATTCTGCCGATTCTCTCGCGCTGACCCTTTGTTGCATTCATACATGCCTTGCCGCTCTCGAAGGTTCCGGAGTAAACACGGAAGAATGAAAGCTTGCCGACGTAAGGGTCGGTCATAATCTTGAATGCAATTGCAGAGAACGGAGCATCGTCGCTTGCCTCTCTTGTTTCGGTCTCGCCGGTCTTTGGATTTTCACCCTCAATAGCGGGAACATCAAGAGGTGACGGCATATAGTCGACGATAGCATCGAGCAGCTTCTGCACGCCTTTATTTTTGTAGGATGTTCCGCAAACAACAGGAACCATCTTAACAGCAACTGTTGCCTTGCGGATAGCTGCCTTTATTTTATCTACAGGGACATCCTCGCCCTCAAGATACATTTCCATGATATCATCATCGAAATCTGAGACAGCCTCTAATAGATTTTCACGATACTGCTGAGCAAGTTCCATCATGTCTTCAGGAATTTCTTCCGTACGCATGTCTTTGCCCAGATCATCGTAATAAATACGCGAATTCATTTCCACGAGATCTATGATACCGCGGAATGTTTCTTCAGAACCGATAGGCAGCTGGATTGGAACAGCATTGCATTTTAATCTATCGTGAATCATATCAAGAACATGATAGAAATCTGCTCCCATGATATCCATCTTGTTGACGTATATCATTCTCGGAACATGATAATGGTCTGCCTGTCTCCATACTGTTTCAGACTGCGGCTCAACGCCTCCCTTTGCGCAAAGGACTGTAACACAGCCGTCAAGAACTCTGAGGGAGCGCTCAACTTCTGCTGTGAAGTCCACGTGACCCGGGGTGTCTATAATGTTGATGCGGTTTTCACGCCAGAAGCATGTTGTTGCAGCAGAGGTAATTGTTATACCTCGCTCCTGTTCCTGGACCATCCAGTCCATTGTGGCAGTGCCTTCGTGGGTTTCGCCGATCTTATAGTTTACGCCGGTGTAGAAAAGAATACGCTCGGTTGTCGTAGTCTTTCCTGCATCGATATGAGCCATAATACCGATATTTCTTGTTTTCTCAAGCGAATACTTTCTTGGCATTCAAAACTCCTGAGTAAATTACCATCTGAAGTGTGCAAAAGCCTTGTTTGCTTCTGCATTCTTGTGCATATCTTCGCGTTTCTTAACTGCAGCACCTGTATTGTTGCATGCATCCATGATCTCGCCTGCAAGGCGCTCTTTCATGGTCTTTTCATTGCGCTTGCGAGCATAATCTACAAGCCAGCGCAGAGCCAGTGTCTGGCGACGGGCAGGACGAACTTCGATAGGAACCTGATAGGTTGCACCACCGACACGACGAGCCTTAACTTCCAGAGCAGGCATGATGTTGTTCATAGCTTCGTTGAAAGCTTCAAGGCCTTCTTTACCGGTCTTTTCTTTGATTATATCAAAAGCACCGTAAACTACCTTCTGAGCAACACCCTTCTTACCGTCGAGCATAACGCCGTTTATGAGCTTTGTTACGAGCACGGAGTTATACATTGGATCCGGCAAGATTTCTCTTTTAGGAACGTTTCCTCTTCTGGGCACGTTTCTTCCCTCCTTCATTAAATAATGGAATCATAGGTACTCGGTTTGCCATGCAAACCGTTCTGCGCCCCGAAGTTTACTGATTATATGTAAACAACAGGGCAAATTTGCCGCTGTGGTTGAAATTACTTCTTCTTAGCTGCTTTTGGTCTCTTTGCGCCGTATTTGGAACGGCCCTGTTTACGACCATCAACACCCTGAGCATCGAGAGTACCGCGGATAATGTGATAACGGACACCAGGAAGGTCCTTTACACGACCGCCACGGATCATAACAACGGAGTGCTCCTGAAGATTATGACCGATACCGGGAATATAAGCAGTGACTTCATAACCATTGGTCAGACGGACACGGGCGATTTTACGCAGAGCTGAGTTAGGCTTCTTAGGAGTGGATGTACGAACTGCTGTGCATACACCGCGCTTCTGTGGAGAACTCTGATTGGTCTCTTTATTCTTAATGGTGTTAAGACCCTTCTGCATTGCAGGAGATGTGGACTTATAAGTGACCTTTTCTCTGCCTTTTCTTACCAGCTGGTTAAAGGTTGGCATTGTTTTCCTCCTTTCCTAAACAGATCTTTGGTGGAATATCTGCATTAGGGCGCAATTACCCCACACGAGTTGAGATTTTAGCATATTCACCAAAAATAGTCAACAAAATTTGTATAAAAAGTCGAAAATATTTTTCTGATTAAAATAATAATAATTCTTATTTTTATCTTGACATTTATCTTTTTTAATGTTATAAAAAATTAAAACATAATAACAGTTTTATTGAAAGGAGCATACTGCAAAATGAAATTCTCATCACCTGCCGGCAAAGTAGATTCTGAAGAAGTCAAGCAGGATTTCGAATCTGCAGCCCGCTACGAAAAGCTTCGCGTTGGAAAGCTTGGAGTATACTTCCCCGAAGGTTTCGGTACAAAATATATTCCCTACAGCTATATGGAGCAGGCATTCATAAGGATCCAGGAGGTCAACGGCAATCTCTGCTGCGGCAATGCAACCTTCGCCTACTATAGATTAGTATTTGTGCACAGCGGCAAAGAGTTTGCAGACTACATGAGCGAAAATGAAAAGAAAATGGACGAAGCTCTTGCCGCAATCGCTGACGAGTGCAGCACAGTTAAAATTGGCATAGATCCTTAATAGCCTGAATAATTTCAACAAAAAGCTGCCTCTTAAGTGAGACAGCTTTATTTTTTATTTATCTGTTGCCATACATGCGTTCGTAGTAGTTCTGATAGTCTCCGGAGATTATATCAGACCACCACTGTTCGTTGTTGAGATACCACTTGATAGTCTTTTTGATGCCGTCTGCAAATTTTGTTTCAGGCAGCCACCCCAGCTCGTTGTGGATCTTGGTAGGGTCAATTGCATAGCGCATATCATGGCCTTTGCGGTCTGTTACGTATGTGATAAGTGATTCCGGTTTATCAAGCTCGCGGCAGATGAGCTTTACTATATCTATATTGCGCATCTCGTTGTGACCGCCGATATTATATACCTCGCCAACTGTACCATTATGGATTATAAGGTCTATAGCCTTGCAGTGGTCTTCAACATAAAGCCAGTCGCGCACATTCTCCCCTTTTCCGTATACCGGCAGCGGCTTATCGTGCAGTGCATTTATTATCATAAGCGGGATAAGCTTCTCCGGGAAATGATACGGACCATAGTTATTTGAGCAGCGTGAGATGGTTACAGGCAGCTCATATGTGCGTTTATATGCCATAGCAAGAAGGTCTGCTGCAGCTTTAGAGCTTGAATAAGGGCTTGATGTGTGGATAGGAGTCTCTTCTGTGAAGAAAAGGTCAGGTCTATCAAGAGGAAGGTCTCCGTAAACTTCGTCGGTTGATACCTGGTGATATCTTGTTATGCCGTATTTGCGGCAGGCATCCATAAGAACGGATGTGCCTATGATATTTGTCTGCAGGAATATCTCCGGGTTTTCTATTGAACGGTCTACATGCGATTCAGCTGCAAAGTTTACGACTATATCAGGATGTTCCTGCTCAAAAAGATCATAAACGGCCTCGCGGTCGCAGATGTCTTCTTTAACAAAACGGAAATTGGAATTGTCCATTATCGGAGCGAGAGTGGATAAATTACCTGCGTAGGTAAGCTTATCAAGGCAGATTATTTTATATTCAGGGTGCTGCTTGAGCATATAGTAAATAAAGTTGCTGCCTATAAATCCGGCGCCGCCGGTTACGATGATTGTCATTATGGTCTCTCCTATTATAATATAAAATATCAGTAGATAAGTTTTCCGTCTGCTACGGCTTTTAGATGCGCACCGTATGGTGACTTGCCGTAACGCTCGGCGGATTCAAGGAGTTTTTCTTTGGATATCCACTTATTTACATACGCTATCTCTTCAGGAGCCGAGATAGTTACGCTCTGGCGCTTTTCAAGTGTTCTTACAAAGTCGGCTGCCTCCACAAGGCTGTCCATTGTGCCGGTATCGAGCCATGCAAAGCCTCTGCCGAGAAGCTGAACATCAAGTGAGTCTGAGTTGAGATACATCTCATTTAAAGTTGTTATCTCAAGCTCACCGCGCGCTGACGGCTTGACCTGCTCTGCAAGCTCGGCAACCCCTGCAGGATAGAAATAAAGTCCTGTTATGCAGTAGTTGCTCTTTGGGTGGGCAGGTTTTTCTTCAACTGAGATAACTTTTCTGTTTTCATCAAATTCAACTATTCCGAAGCGTTCAGGGTCAGTTACATAGTAGCCGAAAATCGTAGCTCTTGAATTTACAGAGGCATTCTTTGCGGCATTTCTAAGGATAGTACCAAACCCGTTGCCATAGAAGATATTGTCGCCAAGGACCATTGCGCAAGGCTCATCGCCGATGAAGTCCTTGCCGATAATAAATGCCTGGGCAAGTCCGTCAGGTGAGGGCTGAACGCGATAGCTGAGGTTTATGCCGAACTGGCTGCCGTCTCCAAGGAGTTCTTCAAAGCGCGGTGTGTCTGTGGGAGTTGAGATTATGAGAATATCCTTTATCCCTGCAAGCATTAAAGTTGAAAGAGGATAATAGATCATCGGCTTATCATATACAGGGAGAAGCTGCTTTGATGTTACCATTGTTAAAGGGTAAAGTCTTGTGCCGGCTCCGCCTGCCAGAATGATTCCTTTCATATTCCCCTCCTGAAATTAACATTAATTTTAGTTATTTTACTATGTAACCGTAAAAAAAGCAACAATAACAATATCCACCGGGGTCAGATGACCGTCGGTGGATATTATTTATAATCTTAGATTAAAGAGCGTTGGTTTTTGTTACCAGTGCGCTGAGATCAACGAACTCATCGGCTTCAGCAGCCTTTGTATCGTCTGTCTCATCCTCAAAGTCACGGTACATTGCAAGACCGGAACCTGCAGGAATAAGCTTACCAATGATAACGTTCTCTTTAAGGCCTACAAGGTGGTCAACCTTGCCCTTTATTGCAGCATCAGTGAGGACCTTGGTTGTCTCCTGGAAGGATGCAGCTGACATCCAGCTGTCGGTTGCAAGAGATGCCTTTGTAATACCCATAAGAAGCTGGGTAAAGGTTGCATAGCGGAGACCTTCTTCTCCGTCTGCAATACGGGAACGGATCTTGGCATTTGCCTCTTTGACCTGGGAGATATCAACAGTTGCGCCTGAGAGGAGATCTGTGTCGCCCGCATCGTCAACCTTGACCTTGCGCATCATCTGTCTGACGATAACCTCAATGTGCTTATCGTTGATATCAACGCCCTGCTGACGGTAAACCTTCTGTACTTCAGAGGTAATGTAGGAACGAACACCCTGATGACCGAATTCGTCGTCGTCAACACCGCGGATGCGGAGAACATCATGTGGGTTGAGTGCACCGGATGTGAGCTGCTGACCCTTATCAACATGGTCGCCATTGTGAACAAGAATACCTGCTGAGTGAGGAACAGAGTGCTCAATTGTCTGACCGTCTTCAGGAGAGTTAATGGTGAGAGAGTACATAACTCCCTTCTTTGCCTCTTCGATAGTGACCGTGCCGGAGATTTCTGCAAGAAGAGCCATTTTCTTTGGCTTGCGGGCTTCGAAAAGTTCTTCAACTCTAGGAAGACCCTGAGTGATATCGTCACCTGCAACACCGCCGGTGTGGAAGGTACGCATCGTAAGCTGAGTACCGGGTTCACCGATGGACTGTGCTGCAATAACACCAACAGCTTCACCTGCATTTACAGGCTGACCGATAGCAAGGTTGATGCCGTAGCACTTTGCACATACACCAATCTTTGCCTCACAGGCAAGGACTGAGCGGATGAAGACTTTATTTATGCCGTGATCTTCAAGGAGCTTTGCGTCGCCTTCCATAAGCATATGGTCGGTATCAAAGAGAAGCTCGCCGGTCTTTGGATCGGTAATCGGTGCTGCCGGGAAACGACCGTGGATAGCTGTGCCGAAGCTTTCAACCACCTGGCCTCTATCATACTGTGCTGCTGCCCAGACACCGTCGGTAGTGCCGCAGTCAGGAATTCTGATGATGACATCCTGGCATACATCAACCATACGACGGGTGAGGTAACCGGAGTCTGCAGTACGGAGAGCGGTATCTGCCATACCTTTACGAGCACCTCTTGTGGAGATGAAGTATTCAAGAACGCTAAGACCTTCACGGAAGTTTGACTTGATAGGAATTTCGATAGTCTTACCGGCTGTGTTGGCCATAAGTCCGCGCATACCTGCAAGCTGACGGATCTGGTTCATAGAACCACGAGCACCGGAGTTTGCCATCATGTATATCGGGTTGAATTCATCAAGGCAGTTAGAAAGAGCATCGGTAACGGTCTTGGTGGTCTTCTCCCACTCGGAAACTACAAGGCGGTAACGCTCATCATCTGTGATGAAGCCGCGCTTATACTGCTTTTCAATGTTGACAACCTCCTGCTCTGTCTGGTGAATGTATTCAGCCTTGGAGGAAGGAACTGTCATATCAGCAACGGAGATGGTGATAGCACCCTTGGTTGAGTACTTATAGCCCATAGCCTTGATGCTGTCGAGAACTTCAGCAGAGATTGTGAAGCCGTGCTTGCTGATGCAGCGGTCGATGATAGCACCGAGCTGCTTCTTGCCGACCTGGAAGCTGATTTCAAAATCGAACATATGCTCAGGATCTGTTCTATCAACATAGCCGAGATCCTGCGGAATAGGCTCGTTATAGATAATGCGGCCGACTGTTGTATCGATAATTCTCTGCTCTTCAACACCGTTTATTGTCTTTGTAACACGAAGTCTTATTGGTGCATGAAGACCTACATAGCCTTCATTGTATGCCATAATGGCTTCCTGAGCATCACGGTAGCAGTGAAGTGATGTATATTCGCAAGGAGCTGTGCCTTCGTTCTTTGCCTTAAGATTTGCAGCATAGATTTCGTCGCCGTCTACCACGCTGTTTGCCTCAAAGCCCGTGTCGCCCGGATTTGTAACCATGAGATTCTCAGCGCCTCTTTCAGCCTTGCCGATGCGGACCATTGTGAGGTAGTAGGAGCCGAGAATCATGTCCTGAGTAGGAACAGTTACAGGGTGACCGTCCTGAGGACGGAGAAGGTTATTTGCAGAGAGCATAAGCACACGTGCTTCAGCCTGAGCTTCTGCGGAAAGCGGAAGGTGGATAGCCATCTGGTCACCGTCGAAGTCGGCGTTGTATGCTGTACATACCAGCGGGTGCAGGCGCAGTGCGCGTCCTTCAACAAGGATAGGCTCAAATGCCTGAATGCCGAGACGGTGAAGTGTAGGAGCACGGTTGAGAAGAACAGGATGCTCTTTGATAACACTTTCAAGTGCGTCCCAGACCTCTGTGCGCTGCTTGTCTACCATCTTCTTGGCGGACTTGATATTGCTTGCTATACCGTCTTCAACGAGCTTCTTCATAACGAACGGGCGGAAGAGCTCAATTGCCATCTCTTTTGGAACACCGCACTGGTAGATCTTAAGATCAGGACCAACAACGATAACAGAACGACCTGAGTAGTCAACACGCTTGCCGAGCAGGTTCTGACGGAAACGTCCCTGCTTGCCCTTGAGCATATCGGAAAGTGACTTGAGAGCTCTGGAGTTTGCGCCGGTAACTGGTCTGCCGCGGCGGCCGTTATCGATAAGAGCATCTACTGCTTCCTGGAGCATGCGCTTTTCGTTGCGCACGATTATATCAGGAGCATTGAGCTGCTGGAGTCTCTTAAGACGGTTATTTCTGTTTATAACACGGCGGTAGAGATCGTTAAGGTCAGATGTGGCAAAGCGGCCGCCGTCGAGCTGTACCATAGGACGAATCTCAGGAGGAATAACAGGAAGAATAGTTATTATCATCCACTCAGGGCGGTTGCCGCTCTGGTTGAATGCTTCAACGCATTCAAGACGCTTTACTATCTTTGCCTTTTTCTGGCCGGTAGCGTTTGCAAGCTGCTCATGGAGCTCAGCTGCAAGCTTTGGAACGTCTATATCGGCAAGCAGGGTGCGGATAGCCTCAGCGCCCATACCTGCTTTAAAGTCATCTTCATACTTTTCACGCATGTCTCTATACTCGCGCTCTGTAAGAAGCTGGCACTTTTCAAGCGGGGTGTCGCCCGGGTCTACTACGATGTAGTTTGCAAAATAGAGTACCTTTTCGAGCTGGCGCGGGGTAAGATCAAGCATAAGACCGATGCGGCTCGGGATGCCCTTGAAGTACCATATATGTGATACAGGGGTTGCAAGCTCGATATGACCCATACGCTCACGGCGGACTTTGGATTTTGTTACTTCAACTCCGCAGCGATCACAGACCTTGCCTTTGTAACGGATCTTTTTATATTTGCCGCAGTGGCATTCCCAGTCTTTGGTAGGTCCAAAAATCTTTTCGCAGAAAAGACCATCGCGCTCAGGCTTAAGGGTTCTATAGTTAATTGTTTCAGGCTTTTTTACTTCGCCATATGACCATTCGAGGATCTGCTCCGGAGATGCAATACCGATCTGTATAGCGTCAAAAGGTGCATAACTCATTTACATATCCTCCCCATCATCTGAATAATCATTAAAATCTGCGCCTAAATCAGCGCCAAGCTCATCTCCCGGAACATCTTCTATTGAGAAGCCTTCGGATGCGAGCTCTTCATCACCGGAGAATTCAAACTCCTCTTCCTGATATACAGGGAAGCCGTCGTCATCTTCGTCGTCTTTAAGCTCAACAGAGTTGCCGTTCTTATCAAGAAGAGTTACATTCAGGCACAGTGCCTGCAGTTCTTTAACAAGAACCTTGAATGCCTCAGGAATTCCCGGATGAGGTACGTTGTTGCCCTTAACGATTGCTTCATAGGTCTTTACACGGCCTGTTACATCGTCGGACTTAACAGTGAGTATCTCCTGAAGAGTATAGGCAGCGCCATATGCTTCAAGAGCCCAGACTTCCATTTCACCGAATCTCTGACCGCCGAACTGGGCTTTGCCGCCGAGCGGCTGCTGAGTTACAAGGCTGTAAGGGCCGGTTGAACGGGCGTGAATCTTATCATCAACAAGGTGGTGGAGCTTGAGGAAGTATACCCAGCCAACGGTTACATCGTTATCGAACTTTTCACCGGTACGACCGTCGTACATCTCACTCTTGCCATCCTCGCGAAGACCTGCCTGACGGAGAGTCTCACGAATAGTGGATTCGTTTGCGCCGTTGAATACAGGGGTCGCGACCTTCCAGCCAAGAGCCTTTGCTGCATAGCCAAGGTGAACTTCAAGAACCTGACCTATATTCATACGTGAAGGAACGCCCAGCGGGTTAAGGACTATGTCAAGCGGAGTACCGTCTGGGAGGTAAGGCATATCTTCGCGAGGAAGAATGCGGGATACAACACCCTTGTTGCCGTGACGACCCGCCATCTTATCGCCGACGGAAATCTTGCGCTTCTGTGCAATATATACTCTTACTACCTGGTTGACGCCCGGGTTCATCTCATCGCCGTTTTCACGGGTGAATACCTTAACGTCAACAATAATGCCGGACTCGCCGTGAGGAACCTTGAGTGATGTGTCGCGCACTTCGCGTGCCTTTTCACCGAATATAGCGCGCAGCAGGCGCTCTTCTGCGGTGAGGTCTGTTTCGCCCTTAGGAGTTACCTTACCAACAAGGATATCACCTGAGGTGACTTCAGCGCCGACCATAATGATTCCGCGGTCGTCAAGATACTTGAGAGCATCCTCGCCTACACCCGGAATATCTCTTGTGATTTCTTCAGGTCCAAGCTTGGTATCGCGGGAGTCGCACTCAAACTCTTCGATATGGATGGATGTGAATACATCTTCCATAACCATGCGTTCGTTGAGAAGGATAGCGTCTTCGTAGTTATAGCCTTCCCAGTTCATATATCCAACAAGGATATTCTTGCCAAGGGACAGCTCGCCTTCGGCTGTTGAAGGACCGTCGCACAATACGTCGCCTTCAGCAACGCGGTCGCCTGCGCTCACTATCGGGCGCTGGTTGATGCAGGTGCCCTGGTTTGAACGGGAGAATTTTATAAGCTTATAGTTTTTAACATCGCCTGAATCGTATTTTACAACGATGTTTGTTGCGTCGACCTTTGTTACAACACCATCGCCCTCAGCGAGGATGCAGTTGCCGGAGTCAACAGCACATTTATGCTCAATACCTGTAGCAACGATAGGTGCCTGGGTAGTGAGAAGAGGAACTGCCTGACGCTGCATGTTTGCACCCATCAGAGCACGGTTAGCGTCGTCGTTTTCAAGGAACGGAATCATAGCGGTTGCTATGGAGACCATCATCTTTGGTGAAACGTCAACGTAATCAACATCTTCGCGGTTAACTTCGATGGTATCGTTTCTATGACGGCAGGTTATACGCTTCTTGACAAAGCAGCCGTTTTCATCTACAGGCTCGGATGCCTGAGCGACTTTGAATTCATCTTCCATATCGGCTGTCATGTAGACAACTTCGTCTGTAACGCGGCCGGTGGCTTTATCTATCTTGCGGTATGGAGCGATGAGGAAGCCATATTCATTTGCGCGGGCATAGGATGCAAGGTAGGAGATAAGACCGATGTTAGGACCTTCAGGAGTCTCAATCGGGCACAGACGGCCGTAGTGGCTGTAGTGAACGTCTCGAACATCGAAGGATGCACGCTCTCTTGAAAGACCGCCCGGTCCAAGAGCGGACATACGGCGCTTATGAGTAAGCTCTGCAAGAGGGTTGGTCTGGTCCATGAACTGTGAAAGCGGAGATGAACCGAAGAACTCTTTGATTGCAGCTGTTACAGGGCGGATATTGATAAGGCTCTGAGGAGTGACTATGTCAAGATCCTGGAGAGTCATTCTCTCGCGGATAACACGCTCCATGCGGCTGAAGCCTATACGGAACTGGTTCTGGAGAAGCTCGCCAACGCGTCTTACACGGCGGTTGCCGAGATGGTCTATATCATCTGCACCGGCAAGGTTATATGCCATGGTGTTGAGATAGTTAACGGAGGCGAAAATATCATCTGCCGTGATGTGTTTTGGAACAAGGATATCGTAATTCTCGCGGATAGCCTGCTTGAGAGTCTCAGGGCTGTCGCCGAACTGCTCAACAAGCTTTGCCATATATACGCCGTGAACCTTTTCCTTGATGCCAAGCTCTGCCTTGAGATCTTCACCGATGTAGCGGGCAATGTCTACCATGCCGTTGGAGAAGACTTTAACTTTCTTGCCTTCGATGCTTAGCCATACAGAGATAACACCGCTGTCTGAAAGGGTCATTGCCTCGTCACGGTTAAGTGTGTGACCTTCTTCAAAGAGGACTTCGCCGGTGAACGGGTCAACTACTGTCTCGGCAAGAGTCTGTCCGCTGATGCGCGGATAGAGAGCAAGCTTTTTGTTGAATTTATATCTGCCGACGTCTGCTATTTCATAGCGGCGGCGGTCGTAGAAGAGACCTTCAAGAAGGTTTTCTGCCGATTCAACCGTCGGAGGATCGCCCGGACGGAGCTTGCGGTAGATCTCGAGCAGGCACTCTTCGCGGGACTCGCAGGTGTCTTTATCGAGAGTGGAGATGATACGCTCATCTTCGCCGAATATCTCCCGGATACGTGCATTGGTGATTGCGCCAACGCTTGTTTCGCTGACGCAGCTGAGCCATGATGCGGGGAGATCTTCCTTGTACTGGCCCATTGCCTTGAGGAACCAGGTTATAGGAAGCTTGCGGTTTTTATCGATACGAACGTTGAAGGTATCGGTTGCGTCTGTTTCGTATTCAAGCCAGGCGCCGTGATAAGGGATAACCTGGGAGGTGTAGATAGCGTTCATGGATTTATCATACTCTTTGCCGAAGTATGCACCCGGTGAACGGACTATCTGAGAAACGATAACACGCTCTGCACCATTGATAACGAATGTGCCGCTCGGAGTCATGAGCGGGAAGTCGCCCATGAAGATCTCCTGCTCTTTGATCTCGCCTGTCTCTTTATTGTTGAGCTGAACACGGACCTTTATAGGAGCAGCATATGTTGCATCGCGTGCCTTGCACTCTTCTTCGTTATACTTGGCTTCTGCAGGATCCATAGTGTAGTCTATGAAGCGCAGCTCAAGATTGCCGGAGTAGTCTTTGATTGCCTCGACATCTCTGAAGACCTCGCGAAGTCCCTCTTCCAGGAACCACTTGTAGGATGTCTTCTGGATATCGAGAAGATTAGGCATAGGCATAATCTCTTCTGTTCTGGCAAAACTCTTTCTTAAAGTTCTGCCATAGTAAACATCTTTAGGCATTGATTTTCTCTCCTTGTTTTAGATGTTGTAAGCGCTGATGATTTGCACGCCCATGTGCGTTGTTAAATATTTAAAATAGTTCTTGATTAATAAGGATAAGTGTGATATACTCCATACATAAACAAAGTGGAGTGATAGTGCCCCTACCCTACACATAAAGCAAGTTATTCTACCATTCCGTTTTATAAAAGTCAAGCTTTATCAGCAATTTTTTTCAGGAGCAGGATCTACATCCTGCATATTTTTTTATATGGACTCATCTGTACTTATTATTATTTTCATTGAAGAGCTTTTTGCTGTGTTTCTTTTAAGAAAGCACGGCATAATAAAAAGCATAAAAAGTCTTATTATCTGTGCTTTTCTCATATGCGCTGCATTCACAATAAGGGCTGCATACTTTGATTATGAGACAACCGACTACCAGTGGTTTCTTAAAGAGTGGGTGGATTTCTACAGGACTCACGGCGGCTTCAAAGGACTCCGCTATTCAAACGGCAACTACAATATCCCCTACCTATATTTCATAGCGCTGTTTTCTTATTCAAGCATAAACGACCTCTACCTCATAAAGCTTCTCAGCTGCTTTTTCGACGTGGTGCTGGCGGATGCCGCAATGCTGTGCGTATTAAAATCAAACGGCAGCAAGCTGCGCGGTGCAATATGCTTCTTTATTGTTCTTTTTCTGCCGACTGTTGTGATGAACGGCGCCGTGTGGGGACAGTGCGACAGCATATATACTTCTCTTGCGCTTCTCGGCATAGCGCTCGCCCTGCCGGATGGAGAAAACGGCGGGTGCTCTCACCCGATATTATCTATGGTATGCATTGCAGCCTCGTTCGGGTTTAAGCTGCAGGCCGTATTTATAATGCCGATATATATAATTCTTTTCATATATAAAAGATTCAAGTGGTATCACTTTGCAGCCTTTCCCGTTACCTACCTTATCATGATTCTCCCGGCCGTGCTTCTAGGGCGGCCGTTTATAGACTGCATTATGCTCTATGCAGACCAGGCTGAAACAGTCGGCACAGCGCTAAACTATAATGCACCGTCAGTATTTGCTCTTATAAATAATATAACCGACACCGACAGCGCAGCGCACATCGGAATAATATGTGCATTTGCCGCAATGCTGCTGATATTTGCTGTTGCCTATATAAAAAGAAAGAAGCTAAATTCAGCCTCTGTGCTCTGTCTTTCGCTTCTTATGGTGATAATAATCCCGTTCCTGCTCCCTCACATGCACGATAGATACTTCTTCGCAGCTGATGTGCTGAGCGTTATATTATCTGTACTAATCCCGCTCTCTATCCCCTGTGCAATCTTCACGCAGTTTGCATCACTTATATGCTACATAGCTTATTTCAAAACATATTATGTGCCTATTGGAAAAACATATCTCACAAACGATAAGGGCTCCATTGCTCTGATATTTGCAATGCTTATATGCGCAGTATGTTTTATTTATGCGTCTATCACCCCGCCAAAAAGATCCGTTAAACGATAAAAGCAAAGCGCTCTTCCTGTGCAGCAGGAAGGGCGCTTTAATTTATATCCGGTTTTCGGGGCGAGAGATGAGACTTGACTTGCCCTGCGGGGCAAGCCTGCCTCGGGTTGCAAAGACACACCGTGTCTTTGCCAAGTGCCCTCGGGTTCAAGTCTCAAATAAAAAAATCCCGATACCAAAGGCATCGGGATTTTCTGGTGCGAGAGATGAGACTTGAACTCACACGTCGGTTGACACACGCCCCTCAAACGTGCCTGTCTACCTATTCCAGCACTCTCGCAAGCGCATGATGTATTATAGCAGAAAAAAGATGAATGTCAAGCGCCTTTATAAAAAATATTTAAAATTTTTTGCTGCGGTCTGCAAGCAGCATGAGAAAAAAAAACAGGGATAGAACTTTAATTCTAAACAAGTTCCCTGATTTCCTCGAATGAAATTCAGCAGGGGGTAGACCTCAACGACCTCAAATACTAAAAGTTTTTATAAAAATAACAAAAGAATTTTTTATAGAAAAAGTTTTGGAAATGACCTCGTCGAGGTCTACCCCCTTGGCTGTAAGAAGCCGGCAGTGATTATAGGGAATAGGGACAAGGATTAAGGGATTAAAAGCGCCTGCGCTTTTAATCCCTTTCCACTGTCTTAAGGCACCTAGTGCCTATGCGCTAGTGCCTAGTGCCTGTTCTGCTTACTGCTTACTGCTTCCTACTTCCTGCTCTCTTTATTCTGCTTTCTTCTAACCGTCACGCCAATGCCGGCTGCGGCGGCAGCTGAAATGAGTGAGTTTGCAGCCATAAGGATAAGCTGAGCATCATCGCCTGTTGCAACGCCTGAGCGTGTGCCATAGCCCCACGGCCATCCGCCGGAGGAATTCTGTTTCCAGGTTATAAGCACAGGTGAGTAATCTGTAAGAGTGAAAGTAATTCCGCTCTCCCCTGCTGTGCAGTCAACAAGCTCAATATCGCCCGTGGCATTATTTTCGTGCATGTGGAGAACCTTGAAGGTGTAACTCTTATAGTTCTTTGCCGTTACCTCTGTGCCAATCTCGGAGTATGGAATGGTAACAGTATAGGTCTCCTGCACTTCGCGTGTCCAGTAAGTGCCCTCATATTCCATGTGCATAGCAAATACGTCAAAGAGCTTTGACTTATCGCCAAAACCATACTTCTTTGCTGCAGTATCCATTGCATCTTTAATAAGCTCATCTGTTGTATACGAAGTATTGTTATAAAGCTTATTTACTGCAAGATCATCATACTGCGTGTGGCTGTAATAGCCTTCAAGATAGCCCTTATAGCACTTGGTGTGATAAACATTAAAGTACTCGCCCGACGGGATGTCTTTATATGTGTCGTCTGAATTATTCACGCGCGCAGTCACGGTTATTCTATAGTGCCCTGCCTTGCTTACTGCAGGTGCTGTCGGGTCAATATAGCCTGAGTCAATAACTTTTTCAGAGGCATCAAGAAGCTCATAACTATAGATGTATGCAATAGGTCTGCCGTCAGTTGTTTCTGCCGGTGACGGGCTGCCGATAAGAATCTGATGCGTCGGAACTGTCTCTGCCGTTGGAACTTCAGATATATAGACCTGCGGGTCTATAGTCGGGATATCAAAGTCTATGGCAGTTATGGTGAGAACTGCAGTAGTCGTTGCCTCATCCTTATAGTTCGGGTTGGTTGCCTTTACATAAATGGTATAAGCACCAACGTCTGTCTTTGTGAGAGATGTGAGGTCTTCAACATATGTTCCCGTCTCCTCAAAGCTATAAGTGAAGGTTGTCTCGCCGGTAAGCGCCTTGCTTTCAGGCTCGTTTGCATTATAGTGCTCATCGCCGTCCTGAATGTAGCTGTCGTCTGCAAGGGAGATAGTAAACTTCTCACTTGTCTTAGCTATCGTGAGCTCGCCGGCTTTTGTTTCAACACTATAGTTTGAAGTAACATCATTGCCCGCAGCATCTTTAATGACTACAGAATCTGCAGCCGTGATGGTGCCGGTATAAGTATCAACCTCGATTCCCTTTGCTGAATATTCAGCATTGTGGGTATGTCCTGATAATAGACCATCACCGGTAGTTTCTATTCCGGTAATCTCTATTTCTTCACCGGTATAGGTTTTTTCAGCGCTCTCGCCTGTGAAGGTTACCGGGCGCTTATTGATTTTGAATGTCGCTTCGCCCGTAAGCTCGGTGTAATTTACAGTACCATCAACATAATACTTAGCAGTATATTCACCGGCCTCGGTCGGCTTATCGGTTGTTGGACCATAAGCAGTCCCGGCAGCTGTTGTGCCGCTGTATGTGATTACCGGAGTGCCGAACTTTGAATAACCTTTAGGATCAATTGTCTCTCCATAGGTTATATCAGCTATAGCAGGGTCAATTTCCCACGTATTAGTTGTCTGACCGATAGCAAATACTACTGTAGTCGTACTAGCGGTGCGCTCTTGCTCATCATCCTCCCAGTAGTAGTTAGAAGAATCTTTTAGAGTGAGTGTTACATCATACTCACCTTTGTCAGTCCTGGTAACATTAGAAGGAGTATAGATTGAGGTTTCTGCAAATGTGGAAGTCTGAGGTTCACCTGTATAGTCTACACTCTCGCCTGCCGGCTTGCTGACTTTCTCTTTTTCAACAGTTACTGTAAATGATCCTGTCTTTGTCTCGTGGTTTTCTGCCTCTGCCTTATAGTATACGGTGTAGGTTCCGGCATTCTTGAATTCAGGCAGAGTGCCATATATACCGCCTTCAGCTATGCTGTAGGTAACGGTTATATCTGAGTTGTCAACTGTCTTAAGAGTATCCTTAATTGCAGGTGCCTGCCCAGTACCTTCCGGTTTTTCCTCGGTACCATTGAATGTGAGAGTGCCGTCCTGGCTTATATCGCCGGTGATTGCAGCTTTGGCTATTGTCCAGGCCTGAGTTGTATTAGTCGGGAGAACATAGTTTGCCTTTGCTGCATCCTCGCCGGTAAATGTAAGCTCTGCAGTGTAGTTGCCGGCATCGGTCTTATTATTATCAGTAACAGAGTAAGTTACTCCCTTGCCGTCTACAAGCCCAACAACCGCAGCATTAACTTTCTTTGCTGTGCCGTCATAGATATATCTGAAGCTATCTTTCTCAGTGCCTGTATTATCATCGCTCCAGGTGAGAGTTACCTGTTTTGGATCTACAGTTACTGTGAATGAACCGGTCTTTGTCTCATGGTTTGCTGCTTCTGCCTTGTAGTATACAGTATATGTGCCTGCATTCTCAAACTGCGGCAGAGCACCATAAGTGCCGCTCTCATCTGTGCTGTAGGTAACAGTTATATCTGAGTTATCAACTGTCTTGAGAGTGTCTGTCAAGGCGGGAGCCTGCTCAGTGCCGTTGAATGTGAGAGTACCATCCTGGCTTATATCGCCGGTGATTGCAGCTTTGGCTATTGTCCAGGCTTGAGTTGTATTAGTTGGGAGAACATAGTTTGCCTTTGCTGCATCCTCGCCGGTAAATGTAAGCTCTGCAGTGTAGTTGCCGGCATCGGTCTTATTATTATCAGTAACAGAGTAAGTTACTCCCTTGCCGTCTACAAGCCCAACAACCGCAGCATTAACTTTCTTTGCTGTGCCGTCATAGATATATCTGAAGCTATCTTTCTCAGTGCCTGTATTATCATCGCTCCAGGTGAGAGTTACCTGTTTTGGATCTACAGTTACTGTGAATGAACCGGTCTTTGTCTCATGGTTTGCTGCTTCTGCCTTGTAGTATACAGTATATGTGCCTGCATTCTCAAACTGCGGCAGAGCACCATAAGTGCCGCTCTCATCTGTGCTGTAGGTAACAGTTATATCTGAGTTATCAACTGTCTTGAGAGTGTCTGTCAAGGCGGGAGCCTGCTCAGTGCCGTTGAATGTGAGAGTACCATCCTGGCTTATATCGCCGGTGATTGCAGCTTTGGCTATGCTGAGTGTGCCGATATTGGCTGTTACGCTTGTATAGTTATCGGCATTGTCTATCGCATAACTATAAGTGTTGTTCTTATCGTAGTCTGCGCTGTAGTCCTTAACTCCATCAGCCGTTGATGTGATGGTGAGCTTATCACCATTATAGAGGGTGAATACCTTGCCGTCTGAGTCTGCATCGGCTGTGATGGTCTGCCCTGCAAGAGTTACAGTGTTGACATCGTCCTTATGATTTTCTCCGTCATAGGTCCAGGACTTCGTTGAAGATGTGATTACTACTGCTGCATCAGTAGTTGTAATTTCAAAAGTACCCGGAATAATGGTAAATTCATAGTTAGTGTATTTACCGTCAAGAGTTGATTTGCTGTCTTTGATGGTAAGTACATTTTCATACTCGCCCACTGCCTCATCTGTATTTGTGCGCACTACACTAAGGTCAACATCACCAAGCTCACCTTCCACGTTGCCTTCCATTGCGGCATTTTTAAAGCTCGGGTCTGCTGCACCATACTTCTTTTCAGCATCATCAGCCATAATATTCACGGACTTTTTGTTGATGCTGAGTGTGCCGTAGTTTGTGGTTACATTGGTGTAGTTAGAAGAGTTTGTTATTGTGTAGGTATAGGTATTATTTTCGCTGTAGTCAGCATTGTAATCCTTAACACCTGCAGCTGTGGATGTGATGGTGAGTTTATCACCATTATAGAGGGTGAACACTTTGCCGTCAGTATCTGCATCAGCTGCAACAGTCTGGCCATCGAGAGTTACAGTGTAGGCAGCGTAAGTATGCTCTGCGCCGTCATATGTCCATAACTTATCTGATGATGCAATTACTACTGCTGCATCGGTAGATGTAATCGTAAAGTCTGCCGGATTTACAGTGAAGCTGTAGTTTGTGTATTCAGCATCAAGCTCTGTCTTGGTCTTGCCGATGGTGAGAACATCTGAGTATGTGCCTACTGCTTCATCAGTATTTGTGCGGTGTACAGTAAGAGCTACATCAGAAAGTTCTCCGTCCACATTGCCTGTCAATACAGCATCTTCAAATGAGGGGTCTGCTGCGCCATATTTCTTGGAAGTATCTGCAGCGGTAATTGTTACAGTTCTCTTGCCAATGGTAAGTGTGCCGCTCTTGGTGCTTACAGCAAATTCAGAAGATACATCATTGCCGGCGGAATCTTTTACAACTGCTGTACCGGTAACATTGCTTGTATAGTCACCAGCATTAGTTCCCTTTGCTTCAGCAGACATGCCGGAGACAGTATATGTGCTGCCGTCAACCGTGAATGTATCAGTGACAATGCCGCTAACAGTCTTTTCGGTGCCGTCGTAGATATCACCACTCTTGCTGTTTGCAGTAACGGTGATTTCATACTTGGCATCACGGCTTGTGATGGTGAGAGTGCCGGGCTGAGTTGTAATATTGTAGTTTTCAGCCTTGGTATTATTGTTGAGAGAATAGGTGAATGTGTTCTTACTTGCTCCAACGATTGTTTGAGTGCCTGTTACATCATAGCTTGCGCCTTCGCCGTCAACAAATTTCTCGCCGGATACGGTTACGGTGCTGTCTGTAAGAGGCTTGCCGTCATAAGTCTTGTTTGCTGTTGCAGATGTGAGAGTTACATTTCGCTTGATAATTGCTAGAGTACCAAAGTTTGCAGTTACGTTAGTGTAGTTAGAAGCGTTAGTTATTTCATAAGTATAAGTGTTGTTCTTATCGTAATCTGCGCTATAGTCTTTAACTCCATCTGCAGTTGATGTGATGGTGAGTTTATCGCCGTTATAGAGGGTGAATATCTTGCCGTCTGAGTCTGCATCGGCTGTGATGGTCTGCCCTGCAAGAGTTACGGTGTAGACATCGTCTTTATGATTTTCTCCGTCATAGGTCCAGGACTTTGTTGATGAGGTGATTTCTACTGCTGCGTCAGTAGTTGTAATTTCAAAAGTACCCGGAATAATAGTAAATTCATAGTTGGTATATTTACTGTCAAGAGTTGATTTGCTGTCTTTGATGGTAAGTACATTTTCATACTCACCCACTGCCTCATCGCTGTTGGTACGCACTACACTAAGGTCAACATCATCAAGCTCGCCTTCCACGTTGCCTTCCATTGCGGCATTAGTAAAGCTCGGATCTGTTTCGCCATACTTCTTTTCGGCATCGTCAGCCATAATATTTACTGCTTTCTTATTGATGCTGAGTGTGCCGTAGTTTGCGGTTACATTGGTGTAGTTAGAGGAGTTTGTTATTGTGTAGGTATAGGTATTATTTTTGCTGTAGTCTGCGTTATAGTCTTTAACTCCTGCAGTTGATGTAACTTTGAGTTTATCGCCGTTGTAGAGAGTGAATACCTTGCCATCACTGTCTGCATCGGCCGTAATCTCATTGCCGTCAAGGGTTACGGAGTAAACATCATCGGTATGAGTTGCGCCGTCATAGGTCCAGGACTTCGTTGAAGATGTGATTACTACTGCTGCATCGGTAGATGTAATCGTAAAGTCTGCCGGATTTACAGTGAAGCTGTAGTTTGTATACTCGGCATCAAGCTCTGTCTTGGTCTTGCTTATGGTGAGAACATTTGTGTATTTGCCAACTGCTTCATCAGTATTTGTGCGGTGTACAGCAAGAGCTACATCAGAAAGCTCTCCGTCTACATTGCCTGTCATTACAGCATCTGCAAATGTTGGATCTGCTGCACCGTATTTCTTGGAAGCATCTGCTGCAGTAATGCTTACAGCTTTCTTGTTTATTTCAATAGTACCTGAAGATGCTGTTAGGGTGTAGTTAGTTGATACATCTTCAGTGCCGCTGCGCATAAGAGTGTAGGTATAGGTATTATTATTTGCAGCGTTATCAGTGTAATCTTTAACTCCTGCAGCCGTTGGAGTTATTGTGAGGACATCACCGCTTGTTAAAGTTACAGAGCCTGTTGTGCTGTCTTCAGCTACAGTGAGAGACTGTGCCTCTTCTGCAGCATACTTTATTGAATACTGCTGATATTTATGGTTATTGCTGTCGTAAGTCCAGCTGTGGCTCTGTGATGAGATACTAAGCTGAACAGGTGTTATTTTGATAGTACCCTTCGTATCGGAAACAGTATAGTTAGCTGAAGAGTCAGTCTGTCCGTCCGACTTGGTGATGGTATAAGTGAAGTCGTTTGACTTTTCACCTTGCGATACATCAGTTATACCTGAAGCGCCATAATCTTTAGGCGTTATTGTAAGCAAGTCGCCGCTAGTGAGAGTTATGGATACTGCGCTCTCGCCCTCTGCAACAGATACTGTCTGTGCGCTCTCATCAGCATATTTCACTGAGTACTGCTGATATGTATGCACTGCGCCGTCATAGGTCCAGGAGGTAGTGAGAGATGTTATAGCAAGGGAAGCAACGGTTATCTCATACTGTGCTGTAATACTATCCTTAAAGTTTCCTCCATCAACCGCCGTGATGGTGACTGTTGCGGTGCCGATGTTGATATTATTGGAATATTCAACAGTATAGTCTGTGCCAAGCACAAGGGTCTCTTCTCCCTCACCGTTTGCTCTTGCATACTTAACGGTGACTGTCGGTTTTTTCTCTGTGCCGTCATATACGAAGGATGATTTATCAAGAGATACTGTTATGCCATCGGCATAAGAAGAAGCTGTACCGAGAGTCTTTTGAGTGATGGCAAACTTATTGTCATTGCTGTATGTGATGGCATAGTTCGGGTTATTCGTCTCGGTGATGGTATTCTGAGTGATAGCATATTCGCCAACATTCTCGCCCGTTTCTCTTGAGAGCGCACCTGTAAGACTATCGCCATCAATTATAGCAGTTTTGGTACTGTCGCCTGTGTATGCAACGGTGTATTTGTATTCACTCGGGTCTGCTGTGCCGTATACCTTACTCTGGTCGGAATTGACAGTAATGGTTATCGGGCGTCTATCTACTGTGAGCGTACCGGCTGCCGGTGTGATGCTGTAGTCGGCAGTCACATCAGTTCCGTTGCGGGTAATTACAACCGTATTGACAGTATTATTCTGTGTGCCGGCATTGGTTATGATGCTGCCATCCGTCATGGTGACGGTTATATTGTGGATAGATGAGGATGCAGTGCCTTTATCTTTATTATATGTCACTGTGCCGTCATCAAGACCGCTGCCGCTAATGGTAAAGCCATTATATGTAAGTGCTGTGCCGTCGTAGATCTTTTCGGCATTGTCGGCCGTGATGGTGATAGGCCGCTGATAGATAGTAACAGGGAGCATAGGTGAATATACAATGCCGCCTATTGTTACATCGCAGGTATAGCCGCCGGCTGTTGCAGAGTCTGCCACATCATAAATAGTAAGTGTCTGAGAAGTGGCACCGCTTATTTCAACGCCGTTTTTATACCACTTATATGCATCTGCAGCAGCTCCGCCTGCATTTGCCGTGAGTACAACAGGCAGGCCATCATATACCTGAGTATAGTAAGACGGGGTTGTCGTCTGCTCTTTATGCGTTGCGGTGATGGCAGCGCCGATGATGATATTCTCAATCACTGCAGCATCACTATCAAGGCAGTTGACTGTATCGCCGCTAACAGCTATTACTTCTACCTTGTAAGTACCTGTTGTCTGGAGATCGTTGGTGATGTCATAGGTGCATTCTTCGATATATTTATATTCCTTATAAAGTGTATCGCCGCTATAAAGCCTGAGAGTGTAAGTAACCGGCACCTGCGTTTTAGTACTGTCGCCGTCGGCATACGGACCCTCTACCTTAACCCAGGTAATCTTGCCGTAAGAGGCAGTAGAGCTTGCAGACATTGCAATATTTGCAGGTGTCTTGAGCTTTGCCTGAGAGATAGTAAATTCGTACGGGTTAGTTGTGAACTCATCATAGTTATTACTGCCTGGGATATATGCATGAACTTCATACTCACCTGCATCAACAGGGCGTGTGGAGGTCCAGTCGCTATCTGTGCCGCCCTTTACGCGATAAGCATAGCTTACGCTGTTAAGTCCCGGATGCTCAACAGCAGTGATATCTGCAGGGTTAAGATTTGTTATGCCTGGAGAATTTGGAGTCTCGCCGTATGTCCAGCCGGTAATGGAGGCATCAGCTGAGAAGTTAGCCTTATTAATGGTAATCGGCGCAACATAGGCAAGAGTTGTATCCCACGATGCTGCGGCAGGATATGTAATGCTCTGACCGTTATCATTTCTTGTGGCAGTTACTGTGCAGCGGATCTTATAGTAGTCAATGCCCGCTCTCTTGCCGGTTGCCATAGTCCAGAGTGAGGAACTATCGCCCACAGTTGTAACAGTTCTGCCTTCCTGGAGCTGCCATGTGTAGGTATAGGTATAGTCAGAAGAAGTTATATTGTCGCCATCTGCCGGCGCTGCCGTTGCTGTGAACGACGGGGCAGCATCTGCGCCATAGCCGTAGGTTGCAGTGTCTCTGCCATCTGCCACAGGTGCAATAGAGAGAACGGCTGTTGCCGGGCGGGCAGAAAGCGTGAGCGTAATGGTTACATCATCTTTGCTTGCATGCTCGGATGAAAGGCTGAATGTTGATGCATAAGCATCACCGGATCTGGCGGAGTCTGTCGGGTCTGCAACAGTAAGAGTAGATACAGACGTTACCGACTTTATCGTATATCCTGTTGCATTCTTAAGTGAGGCTGTTAAAGATATACCCGACTCGCCTGCAATAACAACATAAGACTCAGCATTGTTAGTAGCTATCACGTCTTTGCCGGAGGAGTCGTCAACCTTCTTGCCGGACTGTGTTACCGTGTCGGTATCAAACGCAAATGTCACTTTTGCTGCATAGAGCTTATCGCTTGTGCCGACTTCACTATCCTGAACGTTGACCTTGTCGGGGTTATTATCTTCTGAAGCAACAGCCGTTACAGTGACGGTATACTCCCCTGCACCTTCAAGGCCCAGGTTATGAATAGTTGAGGCAAAGTCATAAGAATAGCTTTCGGCCGTGGTGGCTGAAATTGATATAGCATCACTTATTGCAGTGCCGTCCTTCAGAAGCTGAATTGTGTAAGACGCAACAGCAACATCGCCTATGCCGTCCACCTTGTTCCAGGTGATGGTGCCGGGCTTTGATGTATCCCAGGAAATAGTTGGGGTATCAAGCTGGTGCTTTACAACATATAATATGCCTTTTTCATATTCGGGAGCATAGTTCTTAAGAACTGCATATGTGCTGATGTCTGATATTTCATTTACTCTAACAGCATCTGCATATTCTCCCACAGCTGTGCGTGAGCCTTCTGCTGTTGAATACTCAGGGTCTGCTGTGTAGGTGGTTACAGTCTCGGGAGTTTCGCCGGAGACAATGCCGCTATTTGTGTCGCCTTCAACTGCATTAAAAGAAACGGAATACTGCTCGTCTTTAATAGGCAGACTGTAGTAAACGCTGATATCATCCGCCTTAATAACAACCGGGCGCTTTGTTATATCCGCAGTTTTTGAAGACTGGTCGTTTTTTGATGAATAGCGGGATGCAAGATAATCGCCATAGTTTATCTTAAAGGTTACAGCTTTGGAAGTACCTGCATCTTTATCTTCATATTCGGCATCGCTTATTGTGAATGAATCAGTGAGGACTGCACCGTCTTTAGTAAGCTCAGCTTTGTCTATATCCAGAAGTCCGTGGAAGTTTATTTCGCTGTAGTTAAACTGCGATGAGTATACAGTTGTTGTGCCGTCGTATACGCGGCTATCAACCTTGATACCGTCGATAGTGAGATTAAGCTTTGTTACCTGAACATTGCAGGAGACCGTTTTGAAGGTATAGTTATCTGATGAAAGAGCGCTTACCACCGGTGCAACAGAGTATGTGCCCGGCACGCTGTTTACAACAGTTTTTGTGCCTTCGTCAGTTGTAACCTCGGTTGTATGCAGGTCGTGCTGATAGCTTACATCGCCTGTAATTACAGATTCATCGTCGTCATACACAAAGCCCGTGATGGCGCTTGAGAATGTCGGCAGAGGATCTGTGCCGTAGGCAACAGATGTAGGAGAAGCCTCAGCCGTTACAGTAAGCTCAGCTTTATTGACTGTGAGTGTGCCGTCAACATAGCTTATATCGTAATTATCCGATGTGAGACCTGACGGGGTTATAGAATATCCGCCGTCTTTTACCCCGCGGTTAGAAGGCTCTGCAGTATTATATTCACAGTCAAATGCCAATTCGCCGTCAAGGTCCGCTATCCCCTCGCCGGATACAAAGCCGCTGCAGCTTGCAGTATAGGTTGGTGCTGCATCGCCATAGGTCACTTCTTTATTATCAGCTGTGATAGTGAGCGATTTTTTGGTGATCTCGCCCGGGAGAACCAGGGCGGACGTTACAAGATTATAGTTGGCATTATCGAGCTTAAGCGACGTGAGGAGCACATCCGGTGTGCCGACATTCTTGCTCTCATATGCGGAGCTGAATGTAAGTGCTTTGGAGAGGTCGTCGCCGTTTGCAATGCCGGTATCGGTACGGCTGCCTACAGTAGTATAACTATAGTTTGTGATGTATGCGGGCGTTGTGAGAACTGCAGTTGTGCCGTCGTATGTTTTGGAGATAACATTTGTTGTAACAGCCACTGCTATATCGCGTTTATTTACCGTCAGCGTGCCAGCGGCAGATTCAAAGCTGTAGTTTTCGGATGAAAGGTCTGATACATCAGGATAGATATTATATGTGCCGGCGGGGAGAGTTGTGGAATAAGGCACAGCGGTCTCAGGTGACGTACCGACCTTATAGCTTACTGTGCCGGTAATTGCCGGGCATTCAGACTCTAAGTATCCTGAATATATAACGCTGAAATCAGGGGATGCCTCGCCATAGGTAACTTCTTTATTCTCAGCAGTAGCCGTGATGACAAGCTTTGTGATATCGGCAGTGGTGCTCTTCTGGCTATTGGCTGTATCAAGGGTATAGTTATCTGCAGATGAGCCTGCGAGCGCATCTGAAAGATAAGTTATAGTTACATTTTTATTCTCGCCGGCAGCTGCTGTATCAAATACTGCTGTGAGCTTTGATGAATCAAGCTTAAGCTCATCGTCCGCTATGATATTATCAAAGCTTATATTGTCAAGGGCAAGTGCTGCGGCTGTGGTGGTGTCGTACGGCTTATTATTTGCAGTAATGCCGCTAACAGTAACAGTTCTCTTGTATATCGTGAGAGTGCCGGGTGCATAGGTTATATCATAGTCAGCTGTCATATCAGCGCCGGCAGCATCTGCAACAGATGCTGAGACCGGAGAGATAGAGTATGTTCCGGCATTAGTATAGCTGTCTGCTGCCGAGGCCGAGAGAGTGTGCTCCTCTGCAAGATCACCTGATGTTATCTCAAAAGAAGTAAGAGTGTGGGCTGCACCGTCGTATGTTACGGTGTCATCGACCATAGCTATAGTAATAGCTCTGCGGGAGATGGTGAAGAGCTGAGTGCCGTTTGTGAGAGAAAAGTCGCCCACCTGAGTGTCTGCATTGGAAGAAGTGAGAGTTGCCGCGGCATTATATGATCCCGTATGCTCCTGCGCTCCCTTTGTTGAAACGCTCAGTGCGTCTGCATCAGCTGCCGGGATGGTATCAGGCAGAGTGGCTGACGGGCAATGCGTCTGACCGTCGTATGCAAAGTCTGAAGGATCCGGAGTCCATGTGAGTGTGAGCGGAAGGGCTGTTATATAGCCTGTGAGGTCAACCGTGTAGGAGGAAGCAAAGGAATAGTTATAGTTGATTTTTCCGCTGTCTTTATCCGCAAGCTTAATACTGCTCAGCGTAACAGCTGCTGCATCAGATACATGGCGGCTGTTGAAGGCGGCATTGCAGGAGATAATGAATTTACTGTCTGCCGCGTCGTCACCGACAAGGCCGTTTATCTTATAAACATCCGTGCTGTGCACAAGGTTATATAGGTCAGTGCCCTCTTCCATAATGCCGCCCTGAACTGCAGCCGTGCCGTCATACACCTTATGGTATGAAGCAGAGCCGGCAGAAACTGTGAGGGACTTTGGAGTTATCGTTACGGTGGAAGAGCCTGCGCAGTCTATATAGTTAGTGTCGTTTGCTTTTATGTAATAGTAGACAGTGTAGGGGATAACATTTCCGTCTGCGTCTACATTTACATTCTTAAATTTGAGCGCAGAAGTTGAACCCACGGAGTAATTGTCCGCAGTGAGTTCTGTCTCGCTATAATAAATAGTATAGGCATCGGAGGGAACAGCTGAATCTATTGTAAGAGAAATGGAGTGGTTATCCGTGCCGTCATAAACTGCTGTGTGCGCTTTCGCTGCAGCATGGATATCAAGTGCTTCTTTATTAACGGTAACGGTATAGTCAGATGATGTTACAGTTGTCTCAATGCCGCTGTCTTTTCGGGCAACTGTTACCACGCATTTAACAGTATAATCCCCTGCCGTTTTGCCCGCCGGGAAGCGGAGGCTTGCAGAGTCTGCACCGCTTACTTCTTCGCCGTTAATATACCATTTATATGATTTAATATATGTAGACGGGTCTTTGTCTTCAGCAAATTTTGGCGTTACGGTGATGGAGTTTGCAGCTGATTCCTCATAGCCGTAGTCGAGTTCAGTAATGCCGGAGAGAGTAAGAGTCGGCACATCAACGGCTTTTGCCTTTATAACTGCTTTATAAGCAGCGTCTTCAGTTACGGTTATAGAGTAATTTGCGTCAGTCGACACTGCATCAGCGCTATCGCTGCCAACTTTATACCAGCCGACGAAATCATATCCGTCAGGCACTGTTATTCCAAGCGTTACATTAAGTCCATAAGGATATGTACCGTCACCCACGAGAGTCGGCACGCCGATGCCGCCGCCCTGCACCTCATAGGTTGTTGTAATTTTAAATTCCTTAAGCTGATAGTAGTATTCAACCACCATGTCAACATCGTTTTTGAACGTGTCGTTGGCAGTTAAGGTCTCAATATCATCCTTCAGGCGGTAAAGAGTGTTTGCATATATGTAATAAGAAGGAATGTCGGTCTTTATAAGGCTTGAAACGGTCGTTGTTGCATCCTGAACAAGAGAGACTTCTTCAGTAACCGCCTTGCTCTCTGGGTATTTAAAGTCAGTATCCTGGAAATAATGAGTTATGGTCTGCTTGTTTTCAACAGGCTTCCAGACAGCTGTGCCCTTCACATTGTATGCGGGCATAGTGATGGTAATGCCGCTCTCAGTCTCCGTTGAGCTGACGGTTACTTCTTCGTCATTATCATTCGTCCATGTCCAGCTGGTAAACTCATAGCCTGCACGTGTTGGGTCAGTGATGGAAACACTCTCCCCCGTGCGGCGGGTAGAAACATCGGCATTGCTGTTGGGGATGGCTGAATCAAGGGTGAGAGTATACTTATCGCGGACAAAGTATGCAGAGAAGTTCAGCGCGTCGCTCTGGACATAGCCCGAGAGAATATTAGAAGAATTTGCGCTGTCGTATGTGAGGTTTGCAACTGTTGGGAGGTCAGATATAGCTGCCGTGGCAGTTGAAAAGGTCATACTCGGGATTTCCTGAGTGATTATGGCAACGGTGTCTGTGCCTGCAAGCTTATATACCGCAGTTGTAACAGTTACTTCAACATCTTCATCAAACTCATTTTTGATTGTAACGGTTTTTGTGCTGATCTCAGGAGTGTCAAGAAGAGCAGATGAAGTATCAGTTATATATTTATCCGCATCAGATGTATAGTCCGGGAGCTCATAATAGCCGTAAAGGACATTCTTAACGACCTGCTTTTCATAGCGGCCATAGAATGTGCGGCTGTCATTAAGCTTAAACGGGCAGATAGACTTTGCAGTGGTGGTGAATGTGCCGTCTGTATACCAGACTATATCATAGCCGGTGCGGGGCTTGATGATATCATCTGTGCAGGTTATATCATCTGCCGTTATCTCTGTGCCGGCAGCATATCTGTGGGCATTACCACTGCAGACAGCACCGTTTAGGTTATAGGATATCTGATATACGCTGCCGTTTAAAAAGCTTATAGTTAGAGTGGTATCTGATGTATCATATTTTACTGTTGTGCCATAGGAGCGATTATATACATAGGCTCCCTGGGCATACGGGTCATCTGCGTATGTTTCTTTATAGTCTGCAAGGAAGTCAAGTACATCCTGAGAACCCGGCTGATTACTGCCGCCGTTTACGGTGAAGGTATAGGATGTCATATGGCCCTTGTAGAAACGGTTTGCGGAGTCCGGGATATAAAGAGATGTGCCGTCTGTATAATATGTCTTGCCGTCTATAGTAAGGGCTGTGAAGCCGTCTTCAAGCTCATCTTTATATGCAAAGTAGCCCTGCGAATCACCGCCGGTGTAGTAATATAGTCCGGGGTATGTTTCATAATCGCCTGTAGGAACAAATTTAGTGGTCTTGCCGTCTAAAGGCTTGTGGAAGTAGGCTTCATTTGCAAGATAGACTGAAGAATAGGTTGTGCCGTTATAGGTATATGTCAGAGGCACATAACGTTCGGTATCGTGAGAGAGGTTGCCGGGGTTATACTGCACCTTCACGCGATACATCGTGTCAGGGTCTGTGCTTGTATAATATACGTTAACATAGTTATTGGTATAACCCATGGTGTAGCTGTATGTTTTGCTGAGGTCTGCAACAGTATTAAAGTCTTTAGTTATCCAATGGTTATCTCCATTCAGGGCATAGCGGCTGATGAAGGAGACAATATAGTTATTATTGCGGAAGTCATATACATCAGGATTGCTGCCGCCCACGGTGCCGGTCATATTCAGGCCGGTTGTTATTTCGTCTTGTGCGGCCCAGTTTCCGCCGGAGGCAGTATCAAAGAGTGCGAGCGGCTCATAATTATAGCTATACCCCCACTTAGCAGACTTCACTACAGTCGCCATCTTAACGCCGTCTGCATAATAGGTTATGGTTGAGGAAACAACCTTGCGGTCAAGATAGACCTTAAGAACAAGAGGCTCTTCTCCGTCGTTAGTGTTGGTTACTGTGCCGGAGGCAACAGTGCCCTCGTGGGTTGAGGCATAGTCATAATAATCAAAATACTCAATGCCGCTCTTAAAGTCGCTTATTTTAATGGTATCTTCATCGCTTGTGCCGATGGTGATGGTTTTGCCGATATTATCATAAAAGCTGAAGGTCTTTGCGCTGTAGCTGCCGTCGGCATTCTCGGTATATATCTCAACCTTATATAGTCCCATCTCCTTAGGAACATACTGCCTTGCAACAGTCACATCACCGGCAGGCATGGCGGCGGGTGCCGTGCCGCTGCTCCAGATAACATTATCTGTGAGGATATATTCATCCTGATCCGTGCCGGGCCAGTTATTCTGCCAGTTGTCTTTATCATAAACTTCAGGAGAAGACGGCAGCGCTGCGCCATAAGCTATATCCCAGGAATATGTATAGATTATATTATCTTTATTTACCGCGCCTTTATATACATTAAGAGTGAGGTCATAAATGGTTCGATCATAGTATATGCAGAGATATTTATCTGCCAGGGCGGTTGCAGTCAGCGAGGCAACAGCCTCAGAAGGGCATGGTGAACCGTCTGCAGCCTTATTATCAGAATAAACTGCAGCTTTATATGTATAGCCCTCTATTTCTTTTGCTGTGGTGGAAGAAACCTCAACAGCATCGCCCGTATTGCAGTTAACAGTCTCTGCAAGAGAAGCATCGGAAGTGTATGTTTCAGCAGTTGCCGTGCCGTCAGTGTTCAGATCCTGCAGGAAATATACAACGCTATATGTGATATCTTTAGCTTCAAAATGCCCTGTACCCGCCACTTCATGTGCAGGCATGGTATCAGGCTGGGAACCTGAGTCACCAAACAGCCAGCCGACAAAGGTATAGCCGTCAAGAGAAGGCTTTGCATTGGTAAAGATATCCGAAAGTGCTGTGCCGTAGTATATATACTGAGTGTCAAGAGCGGTTGTCGTACCGTCGGGATTAGTGTAGCTTAAGTCGAGAGAATACTGATTGCGTGAGTAGTAGATATTAAGGATATTATTTTCGTCATCTGCGCCGACTGTTACAGTCTCTTTTTTATCACTATCAAAGCTGAAGCCGACGTTGCTCAGCTGCAGTGCACCGTTATCCGATGCTATCACAGCGCCATAGGCAACAGGCAGCGTGACGGTCTGTGTTGGAATGGAGGGATATGAACCGTCAGTGCCCATCATGTAATAATTAACGGTGAGAGTCTGCTGGTTAACAGTCCAGGAGGCAGTGATAGTCTCTTCATAGCCTGAAGAAGGATCTTCGCTGAAGGTGGCCTGATCAGCATAAATACCGGATGCCGAGTGCCAGTTCTGGAAAAGATAGCCTTCGTAGGTGAACAGATTTTCAGGCAGAGTGAGAGATGTATGCTTTATCTTGAGCACAGAGTCCATTGTGCCGAGAGCTGATTCATTGCCCCTGGCAAAGTTCAGCTGATAGACGGTGATAGGAGTTTCATTACGCACAACGTTGCCGGCGGTATCCTTTACAAAGAGATAGTAATCGCCGGAGGCAGTTATAGTATAATTAACAGTCAGGTCTGTGCTTGAGGGATCAACCACTGTCCATTCAGATTCTGCCGGTGCGTCGCTGCTCTTAGTGAATGCATAGGCTGCAACACCTATTCCGTCGCCTATATTTGCCGTTGCTGTGGCGGTCTTAAGGTCAGAAGACTGTGTGAGAGTGATAGACGTTATATATGGCGGGAGGTCTTTTGCAGAGAAGTATACTGTCTCATCTATGGCAGAAGCTGAATCACTTGCTGCTTTGATAGTACCGGTGAAGGCTGTATCTTCTGAAACACCTGAAACTGCAACGCCGGAAGTGACATTATACGGCTTATCATCATCACCGGCAGCGAATGAATAGCCTGAAGCAGTGGAAGCTGTGATGGATGCAGTCTCGCCGCTGAGAAGGATATAGCTTGTCTCGCCGTTAATCAAAGCTGAGGAGATGGTATAGTCTCCCGAGACCGAAACGGCGGTTGTATAAATAGTGCCTATCTGGGATGAGACATCGCTTTCCTGATAGTTATCTTTTGCATCTCCGTCATACGGGATAGTCTGAATGGTGAAGGTATAGGAGTGAGCACCGTTTTCAGCAGCATAACTGCGGATGAAGGATGCAAAGTCATAGCTGCTGTCAAGAGTCTCTATAGTCTCTATAGGACCGTTGACATTATCTGCATAGAGATTGAGCTTATAGCCTGCAGTAAGACCCTGCTTTGATACAGGAGTCCATGAAACAGTGCCGGGGGCAGATGCTGACCATGCAGCGCCATAAGGAACAGAGAGCTTAAGGCTTGTTACTTCCAGCGTGCCGTCAACACAGGTTATATCGTAGTTTGACGCAAGCGTATTTGACTGCAGCGTATATTGTTTTATTTTATTTTCGGCAGTACCGACCTGTGTTATCTCGCCTTCTACGTTGATAGAAGCAAAGCCCTGGCCCGGTGTGAAGCCCAGGCCGCCGGAGGCATAGGATGTATATGTATAGCCCGGGTCTGAATGGGCACTGCCGTCAAACGCGAATGTATTGGAGTTTGCCGTTAAGGTTACGCTGCGCTTATAGATTTCAAAATATGTAAGGCTAACCGTGGAGGCGTTGTAGTTTGCCGTTTCGGGCACGTAGGCATATACTCTATACTCCCCTGCATCTGAGGGTTTTGTGGTGGTATAGTCAGTTGTACCGGCGGGAGCATAGTAATATGTGATTGAACCTGCATCGCAATTGGGGTTTGCAACCGACGGAGTGCCTGCCAGCTCGCCGTAATACCAGCTGGTGATTGCAGCTTCCGGTGTATAGTCTGCCTTGGCAATATTAAAGGTAATAGTCTGCTCGCCGCTGTAGTTGCCCTTTAGAGTCACTGTGATGGAAGCATCGCCCGCAGAATCATTATCTGAATAAGAAACTTCATAGTCCTCGCCAATAGTTAATTCTGTTTCTCCGAACTTAACAACTACTGCAGGAGTATATGCAACATGCGTATGGTCTTCATTTTCAGCGAATACATATTTTGCTTCCGGATCTGCAAGAGTGACTGTGAGTTCACCTGTTTTAGGCGATACTGTCAGTGTGCCGTTTGTGAGGGTCACATTATAGTTATCGGATGTGTATTCCGGAGTAATGGTATATGTTCCGGCTTTATCGCCGGCGTTATAGTTCACAGATGCTGCAGCAGTCTTTACATCATCTCCGTCTGTACCAACAAGACCTATATAAGTAAAGTCATTTACAGAATCAAATGTTGGAACAGCGTCTCCATAATAGATAGTCTTATCATTTGCTGTTACTGTGAGCTCTGCCTTGCTGATTTCTACCGTGGCTGAAGAAAATGTTTTTGTGTTAACAACTGTGCCTGCAGCATCAGAAAGATTTACTGTTACAGAGTACTCACCTGAGTCAGCAACATCTCTCACGGAGAGAGTTGACTCTGTGCCGACTTCTGCGCCGTTCTTAGTCCAGGAATAGCCGAGAGCTCCGTCTACATTATCAAGTCCTGTTATGCTCAGTGTATGAGTTGTGCCGTCGTATGCGGCTTTATAGTCATCAACAGAAAAAACAGGGAGAGTGTCTGCTGTCCACTTTGCGTATACTTCGATGGTGGAATCTGAATACTCAGTTATAGATGTTACTGCATCACCTGAAAAATCTGAAGTAATATACCATCCGCCAAAGGTCCATGCTGTGCGGGATGTACCGGCAAGAAGGAGCTCTGTGCCGGCATAGTAGTCGACTTTAGCTGTGGGAGTATTATTTTCGTAATAGTTATTGTAATTTATTTTAGTAACCTGAACAGGACCTTCTGTGGCAATATTTTCTCCGCCGTCTTTAACATGGAAGTAATATGTGCCGCAGCTTTTGAGAGCATATGTAAACTCGCTCTGCCCGTCTGAGGCAGCTATCCAGTCAGTTGAGTCTGCAGCTATAGAAGCTGAGGTTGTGAAGGCATAGTATTTAATACCGTCTTCAGCGTCTGTGGCCGCGGCTGAAAGTGTGCCGTTGCCGGCATAAGCAAAGGATGAAATACTAGGAGCTTTATTATCTTTTGCATTTGCGGTTACAGCAAATGATATAGGCCCTGAATAATCTGCAGAGATGGTAACGGTAGTTTCCTGCGCTGAAGCATCAGCTATAGTCACGCCCGTGAGACCTTCAGGCAAAGTCCAGCCGGTGAAGATATAGTTATCCTTAAGAGTAGCCGATATATGCAGCGGGGTATTTCCGCCCGGGACTATAGTGGCTGCCGATGAAGGAGATACAGATGCAATGCCGTTGCCTGCTGCGGGGGCAACAGAGGGTGCTGCATAGCCTGAGCTCATTGAAGAAGCTTCTGAACTATTAAAATATTCGCTCCAGGCATCAGCAGCAAGTGCTGTTACAGTGAAGGCATATTCACCTGCGCCGTGCTCTGTGATGTGGTTTGCAAAGTTAGCATCTGTGGTGGTTGAGCCGCTTATATTGTGTGTCTCAAAGTAGCTGCCGTCTTTATATACGGCCACAGCATATCCTGCAAGAGCGCCTGAAGGGAGAGTGCCGCCGTCGGTTGTGGTCGTTACAGCTGACCAGGACGGGTCTTTGCCGGTATTTTCGCTGCCGACTGTCCAGGCAACTGTTGAAGGCGCTGAAAGAGTTGCCTTTGTTACAGTGAAGGTGAAGATATTTTCAGCACTGTAGTGTGCATTGTAGCTGGTGTCTGTGTAGATATATGAAAGCTGATATGTGGTACCGGGAGTGAGAGTGCAGGCACCGTCTGTTATTGCAGTCCAGTCTGCTGAATCAGCGGTTTTATAGTAATAATCGATAGTGCCGTCTGTTATGCCGTCTACTGAGAATGTCAGCGGCTGGAGATACGAAACCGAGCAGCCGCCCTGAGTGCTCGCGCCGTTAATACGTAGAGTATTCGTCATCTCTGATGAATCGTTAGAAGCCATAAGTGCCGGGGAGTCGGACGCAGTCATCAGCATCTCTTCTGCCGGAATTACAGCAACGCCGAGGCTCCCGTCGAGTCTGGAGATGGTAATGCCGTTATATTCAGCCGTGAAACCGAGATAGTAATCTGTGCCGTACTCGCCGGCTTCGAGTGTGCAAGAGCCAAAGCCTGTATAGAAGGATGTGCAGGCAGCAGAGCCGAGCGCAGATGCATCAGCTGATGCATATACTGTGCCGGGGATGGTTTTAATTACTGTGCCGTCGGTTGATGGAACGCAGATTGAAACATACCATGCGCTCCCCTCTTCAATCCACGCTGCAATTCCGCCATTTACAAGGTCAAGTGAAAGCGGCACACCGTTTACCATGATCTGCAGATAAGCTGCGCTGAGGTTAAGCTCTATGTCTTCATCGTCTACGTCTTCGTTTTCGTCATCGTCATATTCGTCTTCAAGGGCGGCATTCTGCTTTTCAAGCTCGGCAAGCTCTTCTTCGCTCAGACCGGCGAGGTAATCGGCAAGAGCATCAGGGTCAGTCGGCAGAGAGGTATCGGTTGAGTCTGAAGCATCAGAAGTTGTGCCTTCTGCAGTGTCTGAAGAATAGTCTGAGTCTGTAGAGTTCGTATCATCAGAATAGGAATAATCATCCTGATTCTGATAGACATCTTCAGTTCCTCCCATATCAGAGTAATTATCTTCTGAGGTCTGCTCTACCACGTCGCCTTCGTCCGCATATGCAGAGAAAGAGCTCACAGGCAGCATGGTGAATATCATCACCAGTGCAAGAAGCATACTCAGAAATCTTGTTCCAATGCCGGTTGTCTTCATTCTTTTACCTCGATTAAATCTGGCTGATGCCGATTAAATATATTTTAAGCAGGATTTAGACATAATAATCCATTTAGTCATACCTATACATTAAAGCATTATACACTACCCCCCCAATTTTTGCAACAAAAAAATCAGCCTTTTGGCTGTTTTTTTGTTAATTTACGATTATTATAAAGCGCTTGAAATGGTCAACTCAGTTCTTATGATAGCTGCTGAAACGGCTGCGCTTTCCCGGCATTTGATTTTTGTCACTTTTGTCCCTTTTTGTCACCTTTTTAATGCAAAAATACGAGCAGCAGAGAAAGGGCTGTATGGTGCGATATTTTAGCTGCAGGGGCTATTTTTGTCACTTTTGTCACTTCTGTCACTAGTGTAACTTCTGTCATAAGAAGAGCCCGAAAAGCATTTATTTATTGCCGGAATTCAGCAAGTGAGAGCCCTCCGAAATTTATCATCCGGGGTAATTATATGGTGACAAAAGTGACAAAAGTGACAGAATTCGCTGAGACAGCTGATGCGGCATTCAAATAGCATTCATGCGGCTAAGTATTCAGAACATCTTACTGAGAAAATTATATAAAAGAAGCGACCTTGTGGACTTATTTTTCATTTATAAGTTGACAAAAAAGTTGCTGTTATGTTATTCTCAGTAGGAAAGTAGGAAATTCTAACTTATTAGGAGGATTATATATGTTAGCAGAATTAAGAACAAAATCACAGCTCACGCTGCCAAAGCAGGTAGTAATTGATGCGGGTTTATCTGAAGGTGATCAGCTTGATATATCCGTTCATGATGGTGTCATTTATCTTGTTCCCGTGGCTGTTTATCCAAAAACATATGTTGACGAGCTTAATAATGAAATAAAAAATCTCAAAGAACGATTAAATTCCGGTGCGCAAAAAAGCTATTCAAACATTGATGATATGCTTGCAGATCTTGAGGGCTAAGCATGGCTTTAACAATTACATATACTCAACGTTTTAAAAAGCATTATTCCAGGCTTTCAGAGAATGAAAAGGAACAGTTTAAAAAGAAACTTAATCTTTTTATTGAAAACCCATTGCATCCGTCCCTGCGGGTTAAAAGGATAAAAGGTACTGAAGAACTGTTTGAATTTAGTGTAAATATGGATATTCGCGTCATCTGGTTTTATGAGGGCAACGAGCTGGTTGCTTTTGTAGATATTGGTCATCACGACATTCTCAGGGAATATTAAAAAAAGCCCGGAAAGGGACTTTGAATAGCAAAAAACCGGCCGAAAGGCCGGTTTTTTAAATTCACCTATTAATCAGGTGTCTTTTTTATTATTGTCTTTAAAGTCGTCGGGATTATAGTAATCGCCGGAGTTATCAAACATATCATCGCTCTGGTTGCCGCCGAGCAGCTGCTCAAGCTTGCCGAGAGAAATCTTGCCCTTCATATAAAGAGCCATCACCAGAACAGAACCGATGATAACAGCACCTGCTATAACTGCAAGGATATATGCGCCGATGTGGCTGCTGCTGCGGGAAGTACCTGCTGAGCCGCTGCCTGCGCCTGCTGCAGTGGTGGTGACATCCTGGTTATAGCCCGAGGCTGAAGGAATATCATAGCTGCCGTCTGAGCCGATCTTGGTGGTATCGGAATTGCCGCTGGTTGAGCCCATTGTGCCGCCAAAGCCTGTGCCTGTGCTGCTGCCATTCTGAACGGCTGTGCCGTTAACATAGGTGGTAGTGCTGGGAGTAGGAGTTGGTGTTGGGGCAGGAGATGCTGAAGGAGTCGGGGTCGGTGTTGGAGCAGGAGATGCACTTGGAGAAGGTGACGGAGATTCTACAATGCTTACCTCAACTGTGAGGAAGGCAGGGTTGGAGGATGTGGTACCGTCTGAGTTAGTGAACTCTGCTTCTACCATCCAGCCATTAAGATCTTTGGAGATATTAGAAAGAACAAGGCGCTCGGAGTTTGTGCCGGAGGCCGTTGTGCCTACAAAGTAGCTGCCAACTGCAGAGGCATAGTACTTCTGACTCATATCAGGGCTTATGAGATACCATGTGATGCTGCTTGCATTATCTGCACGGGCAACAAACACTGCGCTCTCACCCATTGAGACTGTTTCGTTGGTAGGGCTCTTGGTGAGAACAGGCGGTGTTGATACATAAGCATTAGGGATATAGACATTGCTGCTTGATGATGAGCCGGAATTTGAGATTATAACATCGGAATTAGAGGAGGAACCTGTGTAGCCTGTGCCGACATAGATGTTTACAGGAACAGCATAAGTGTTGTAGCTGTTGCCGTTTTGCACGGTTACCTCGAGTGTAACCTTATATGTGCCGGCGGTTGTCGGTGTGCCCACAAGAGAAACTGAAGCATAGTTATCGTTTGCAACAGTTACGCCCGAAGGAAGACTGCCGGTGTAGTTAATGGCTACTATGCTGCCGGCTGAGGTTGAATAGACAGTGTTGTAGCCTGAGGAGGCAAGGCTCTCGCCAACGTTGACAACGATGTTGTTTTCTGCTGATGCCACGGATACGCCAAGGCATACAAGAAGAAGGCAAACAAGGCAAAGAGAAATAATTTTTTTAATTTTCATTTGCAGCTCTCCATTTTTTCATTTTGCGCATCAATATATATTATGTTAACAATCGTAGCATATTTTTTTATTATAAACAAGGTATAATATGTAAATTTTTTATCTTTCAGCAAGAAAGTTGGCAAGATCTTCTACCGTTTTGAAGTAATTATCGCAGTTGCGGCGCATAAAGTCCTCAATAAAGCCGATATCATTCGCCCACCCCGCAGCAGCAAACGGCACATCAACAGCGCGTGCCATATCATAGCCGGGCTTGAGATCGTCAATAACCAGCATCTCCGCCGGTTGAAGATCATATGTGCGCATTATCTCTTTAAGAGGATAAGGATCAGGCTTTCTCAGTTCCGCCGGGCAGTCCCAGCCAAAGACTATATCGGGGCGCGGAAGGTTATTTTTCTCATAGTCGCGGTAGATATAGTGTGAGAATGAGTGCGATACAACCGCTATAAGCCCTCCTTCAGCCTTCTGGGCATCCATAATTTCCTTTATGCCCGGGTAAGCTGCAGGGATGTGGTCTTTAACATAGTCGTTCCAGAAGTCCGTTTCAACAGCAAAATCCTCATCGGTGAAAGAATACTCGTCCGTGCACATGGCGAGAAAACCCGGTGTGAAGTTTTTTACAAAGTAATCTTCAAGAGAGCATGTCATGCCCGGGCGGTAGATATTCAGAAACTCCTGAAAGCACGGATGATGGATGGTGGCAGTGCTGTTTACAACGGTATCATCGTGGTCGAATACAAGGCATTTATATTTAGGGCTCATATAATAACATCAATAGAATGTGGCAACTTCGGGGTTTGGAGCTTCGCAGGGCTCGGATTCAATATAAGTGAAGACGGGGCCCTTGCGGTGGTAGGCAGCATTGAACTTAAAGTTGCATCTGGCTGTAAGGATAAGCCATGTGTCATCCGGAATGGATGCTGCATTTTCCCAGAGGCATACCATTGCAGCAAACTGGATATCTTCTACACAGCAGGTCATAACATGGCGGCCGATAACGAATGTATTCTTCGGCAGGCGCTTGCGCACCAGGGCATGGCACTTAAAGCGGAAGACCTTATTTTCGTATTTGGCAGGCTCTTCAGACATGTCGCGGTACCACACAGCATAGTCCTCATCGCCGATATCAACGATTGGTGCATCAAGATCAAACGGAAGCGGATCCTGAATATCATCATACTGAACATCACCGTTTGGAGCTTCATAGGCAATATCTGCACGGCGGGATGCCCCGCGGACGATTTTGTGATACTCCATTTTGTCCATATTAGAGGTGAAGCGGTTGAAGACAACAAGCTCGCAGCTTTTCAGCTTATCATATACGAGCTGGCGCATATTGGAATTGTATGTGAGGAAGGTTGCTGCATCAGCAAACATGAACTCCTGATATACCATCCAATTTTCAGGCATGGCGGAATAGAGCTCATCAAGAAGCCACATGCCGTTATATTCAATAACTGCACGCTCTGCATTGGTCTCTATTACCATGGAGGCAAGGTTTGCCGGATTGAGATCTTCCTTACTTTCTATAACCTTTATGAATACAGCCTTATCGGCAAACTGGTCAGGCTCATACTCCTCCTCGCCTTCTTCGCAGACAATGAGAAGAGTTCTTTCACCGTTGCAGAAGCGCTTATCTTCAAGAGTCTCCTGGATGAATTTCGTTTTCCCTGATTCAAGAAAGCCCGTAAAGAGATACACGGGGAAATCATTTGATTTAGGCAATGTTAAACAGCTCCTTTAAAGCGTCTTCTTTAAGTTTAGATCCGATTACGCAGAAGCGGCCTGTTACGGCTGCTGCGCCGCGGCGGATGTCTGACTCGCCCGGGGTATAATCAAAGTAGATCCACTCACCGTCTGAGCTGTCTACAAAGCCCTTTGCGCGAAGGACTATACCGTATTTCTCCTCGTCCTGAAGAGCTGAGAGAATAGCGCTCAGCTCGCTCTCAGAGAACTTGCGCGGAGTCTCCATGCCCCAGGAGGTGAATATCTCATCGGCATGATGGTGGTGATGGTGATGATGCTCATGCTCATCGTGGTCGTCATCGTCGTCATGGTCGTGGTGGCAGCCGCAGTCGCACTCTTCGTCATCATCGTCATCGTCGTGATGGTGATGATGGTGGTGTTCATGCTCATCATGGTCATCGTCATCGTCGTCATGGTCGTGGTGGCAGCCGCAGGCGCACTCTTCGTCATCGTCGTCATCGTGGTGATGGTGATGCTCATGCTGCTCGTGCTCAAGCTCCTCCATGCTGCGGCGAAGCCCGTTTTCATTCATAGCTTCAAGGATGCTGCTGCCGTTTACCTTATCCCATGGGGTAGTAATGAGACCGCAGTTTGGGTTGAGCTGCTTGATGAGCTCAACTGCAGCGGCTGTTTTCTTTTCATCGGCTGAGTCTGTGCGGCTGAGAACAACAAGGTCTGCATTCTCTACCTGGTCATTGAAAAACTCGCCGAAGTTGCGCATATACATTTTGCACTTGCCTGCATCAACAACGGTTACTTTAGAGCCGATTTCTATGCCGTCTACAGCTGAAACAGCCTTGGCAACATCAGATAGCTTGCCTACGCCTGAAGGTTCAATAATTATTCTGTCGGGAGCATAGTCTGCAATAACCTGCTTGAGAGCTTTTGTAAAGTCACCGACAAGTGTGCAGCAGATGCAGCCGGAGTTCATTTCGTTTATCTGAACGCCTGAATCTTTAAGGAAACCGCCGTCTATGGCAATCTCGCCGAATTCGTTTTCTATAAGGACAAGTTTTTCGCCTGAATAAGCTTCAGAGATGAGCTTGCGGATGAGCGTCGTCTTGCCCGCGCCCAAAAATCCCGAAAAAATATCTGTTTTTGTCATTTATAGCACCTTTTTTCTAGTTTTTAATCAAATTTGTTATGTAAATCAGCAGAGCTGTGAACCCACCGGAACATCGTCTCCGACAATCATAAGGTTGAGTTCTTCTTTGCCGTCTTTCTCAAGCACTGCAGAAAGGAGCATGCCGTTTGATTCAAGACCCATCATCTTTCTTGCAGGGAGGTTGAGAATAGCAACAACCTTTTTGCCGACAAGCTGTTCAGGCTCATAGAATTTATGAATGCCGGAGAGAATCTGGCGCGGAGTGCCGCTGCCGTCATCAAGAGAGAACTTGAGAAGCTTTTCGGATTTTGGAACAGCTTCACATGAGAGAATCTTAACAACGCGCATATCGCACTTTGCAAATTCATCTATTGTCACATCAGGGAGAACCGGCTTAGCTTCGGGAGCAGGAGCAGCCTTCTTTGTGGCAGCTTCAAGCTCGGCAAGAGCCTTTTCCATATCAAGGCGCGGGAAGAGTGTCTCCCCTTTGTGAACTGTGATATCACGCGGAAGAACGCCGTATTCCCCTGCTTTGTCCCATGTCCTGTATTCTTCTGCTGCGCCGATCTGGGCAAAGGCCTTTTCACAGCTTTCAGGCATGAACGGGGTGAGGAGAGTTAAAGCAACACGCAGAGCCTCGAGCAGGTTATACATAACAGCTGCAAGGCGTGAGGTCTTGGTCTCGTCTTTGGCAAGGACCCAAGGGGATGTCTCGTCGATATACTTATTTGCACGCTGGATGAGCTTGAACACTTCTTCGAGTGCGAAGTGTGGATGGAAGGCATCCATGTGGGCGGCGTATTTATCGCGGGTTGTCTTTATCATTTCAACAAGCTCTGTATCCTGGGCGTTGCTGTCGCGTCCGGTTGGGAGTGTGCCGCCAAAATACTTTTCGACCATAGCGGTAGTGCGGGATACAAGGTTGCCGAGATCGTTTGCAAGGTCAATGTTGATGGTGTTGATAAGAAGCTCATTGGAGAAGTTGCCGTCTGAACCGAACGGGAATGTGCGCATCAGGAAGAAGCGCAGAGAGTCTACGCCAAACATCTCAGCGAGGATGTAAGGGTCTACAACGTTGCCCTTGGATTTAGACATCTTGCCGCCGTCGATTACGAGCCAGCCGTGGCCGTAGACCTTTTTAGGCAGAGGCATCTCCATGCTCATAAGCATGGCAGGCCAGATGATGGAGTGGAACCGGACTATCTCCTTGCCTACAATGTGAACTGCAGGCCAGTATTTTTCATAGTCATCATATTTATCATTGAGAAAACCGAGAGCTGTTACGTAATTGAAAAGAGCATCGACCCATACATAAACAACATGACCCGGGTCAAAATCAACAGGAATGCCCCAGGAGAAGCTTGTTCTGGAGACGCAGAGGTCTTCAAGACCCGGCTTGATGAAGTTATTTATCATCTCGTTAACGCGGGATGCCGGCTCAAGGAAGGTGCCGCTTTCAAGAAGCTCCTGAACAGGCTTTGCATACTTTGAAAGGCGGAAGAAGTAGGCTTCTTCTTCAGCATAATGAACTTCACGGCCGCAGTCAGGGCATTTGCCGTCTACAAGCTGGCTTTCGGTCCAGAAGCTTTCGCATGGGGTGCAGTACATTCCCTTGTAGGCACCTTTATAGATGTCGCCCTTTTCATACATCTTGCGGAAGATTTTCTGAATAGATTCCACATGATAATCATCGGTGGTACGGATGAAACGGTCGTTGGAGATATTCATGAGCTTCCACAGGTCAAGAATGCCCTTTTCGCCGGTAACGATGTTATCAACGAACTGCTTTGGCGTGAGACCTGCAGCTTTTGCTTTCTCTTCTATCTTCTGACCATGCTCATCAGTTCCTGTAAGGAACATTACATCATAGCCGCAAAGACGCTTATAGCGGGCAATAACATCGGTTGCAACAGTGCAGTAGGCATGACCGATGTGGAGCTTGTCCGAGGGATAATAGATAGGCGTAGTAATAAAGAAGGTTTTCTTATCCATTTATGTATCTCCAATCAAATTAAGAATTATGGTTATAGTAGGTATCCATCCCCGGGTTGCCGGAAGCGAGCAGAGGATTTAAGATCTCGTCGGATACAAGATTGCCCTCGGAATCATAAACCTCGCGGTGGCTTAATGTGCGGATGCCGGGGCCTATTTCATCAGCAAAGCTGTAGGTTTCGTGGGTGAGTTTTATCTTATAGCCTTCGCGGTCTGCATCGGCAGGATCGATAACGCGGTCATAGTCAAGAGTCCAGCTGTAGGAGTTGTCAAACTCGATAGGCATAAGGTCATCGTCTTCAAGAGTGCCCCAGATTTCGAAGGTGATAGTTTTCTCTTCATCGGTTTCGGTGGTGTAGCCGACTATCTTGATAGGATAGTTTTTATTATTTTTGAAGATAAAGTCCATCTCGTTGCCTTCTTCAGGGATGGTAACAGTTGCGTCCATGCCGACCTGGATATAGTTTACAGGGTAAACATGGTTGTGGCGCTCTACGATTTCAAGGAAGGAGAAGAGAGTTGCTGAATAGAGCGTTGAGGAGACCTGGCAGCAGCCGCCGCCGATTTCATCTTTAACACCGTCTTCGCCGACTGAGGCATAGGCCGGAGCCGGGAGGAAGCCTGCTTCTTCAGTACGCTTGCCGATGAAATCGTTAAATGAGAATTCATCGCCCGGATAAAGGATGGTACCGTTTATCTTGGAGCATGCAAGGCGCAGGTTGCTGCAGCGGTTTTCACCGGAGTTTGTGTAGCGGGTAGTCATAGCACCAAGAAGGTCGCCGTATAATCTTGAGCGTAGCTCATCGCCGGTGACTTCAGGGTATGTAATGTCAAGTGGAATCTGAACTTCATCGCCCGGGGCGGCAGCATTCCATAGCTGCTGTGCTGCGGATACATCAAACTCGCAGCCGACCACCTCGTCGGTTACTTCAAACTTGCCATCGTCGCTATAGTAGGCGTCCTGAGGTTCTGCCTGAAGAGCTGTATGAATGGAATTAAAATCAGGCGAAGCAAGAGAAACTGCAAGCTCTGTATAAGTGAGCTCTTTTTCGCCGTTTTCAAGGGCTGTGAGCACTGCATTATACATACCGTTTGTATTGAGTTCAAGCTCGCCCTGACCTTTTTTCATGAGGAGGACGCTATTTTCAGCATCAACGGTATATTCATCCTCGCCGAGATAGTTATCTATAGCAAGCTGGGTATTATTAATTACTTCTGTTATATAAGAGGAGTTTACAATGCGCTTGAGAGAGTTCATGTCCGTTGGGCGGATATAGCACTCTATATATGAGAAAAGGTTGCTGATTATGTTGCTGCTGCGGCCGTAGTTATAGGCCTCATCAACAAGCTTTTCTACCGTGAGGTCTGTGCCGGCAGAGCCTGGATCAAATTCAGCTGTGATGCCGCCGATGGTTGTTACAATAAGAGGATCAGAAGCCCGGCTCTCCCAACCTGCTGCTGTGAGGGCAGATGTGGCCTGTTCTTTCGTCATGCCGCCTATGTCTACATCAGATGCAGTGATCTTTGGATATATCTTTGGAGAGTTGGTTACGGTGATTCCGCCGTAGACAGCGCCGCCTATAATAGCTGCAAAAACAACTACCATTACAATCCAGCGGATAATACGCTCTGTCTTATGTGCTGCCCGCTGCTGAGCTTTTTCCATCTTGCGGCGCTCTTTTTCCATTTCAGCATCGTCTTTTGCGCGCTGTTTTTCAGCTGCTATACGCTCTTTTTCAAGGCGCTTTTCCTCGGCTGCGCGTTCTTTTTCGCGCTGCTTTTCAAGCTTTCTGAGCTGACGTGGAGAAAGATCAGATTCTTCGTCTTCGGAATCTTCATAATATTCCTGTTGGCGGGACCTGCTCTTTTTTTCCTTTATGATCGGATGATCGAATACTCCGTCGTAGTCGCCGGTATTATGAGCGCGAGGCTCTGGGCTCTCTTCAGGTTCTTCATCGTATTCAAAATCCTCAGCCTCGTCCTGCTCCTCAAACTCTTCATCGGAATCGTCATCAAAGCTGTATGATGATCTCTTGGGCAGCGGTGAGGAAGTGTCTTCATCGGCAAAAGAGTCTAAATCATCAATGGACGGCTCATCTGAATTGATATAATCATCCTTAAGACTTGAGAGGAAGGAATCAAAGTCAAGATCGTCTAAATTGAAATCGTCGTTCATGTTTTATCTCCGGTAGCGCTATTATACATTTCAGCGAAGAGTTCCTCGTCGCTGAGAGGGATCTCGGTTTTATCTTCTGCATCAAAGAGCTCACTGAGCCACGGGGTATTTTCTATACGGCCGCTTGCCTGAACTTCAAGAAGAATATTTATAAGCTGATTTGAAAGAAGGAAGCCGGGAATGGTAAAGTGCCAGCGGTTGCCGTTTGGTGCCGCCCAGCCTTTGCTTTCAAAGAGCCTGAGAGTTTTTTCTATAGGGCGCCAGTCTGACTGGCAGATGGTGCGGTAATCATGTTCGGATATGCCGCGCGAGGTGCGCATGCTGAGCATGATATATTCAGTAGCCTTTTCCATAGCGTCTATATATTCATACTCATCAAGAAGACTTGTGCCGCGGCTTACACCTGCTATATAGTCTTTGATGCTGGTGACGTAGCTGTAGCGCAGGCTGCCGATGCAGGAGTGTGCCCCCGGACCAAAGCCCATATAATCATCAAGATTCCAGTATTTAAGGTTGTGGCGGGAAAGAAAGCCCGGAGCACAGAAGTTTGAGATTTCGTATTGGTTATATCCGTAGCGGTCGAGCATCTGGGCCGCGTAGGAATACATATCGGCCTGCTCATCATCAGACGGGAGAACAGGAGAATTGATATAGTCGCGATACATGGGTGTTCCCTTTTCGAGCTTGAGTCCGTAGCAGGATATATGCTCGGGATGAAGGGAAACAATGCGGGAGAGAGTATCTGCCCAGTCGGACTTGGTCTGGGTTGGCAGACCATACATGAGATCAAGATTTATATTATCAAAACCTGCGCGGCGGCAGTCATTAAAAGCTTTTTCAGCCTGAGCGTAGGTATGGCGCCTGCCTATCATTCTGAGAAGAGAATTATCTGTTGCCTGAACGCCGAGAGAAAGTCTGTTTACGCCCTCCTGGCGAAGAAGCTTTGCTGCATTATAGCTGATGCTGTCGGGATTGCACTCAACCGTTACTTCTACATCAGAACGGACATTACCGTTGAGCTTGAGAAGATCGAATATCTCAGCAATGCGGTCTGCCCCATAGAAGCTGGGCGTACCGCCGCCAAAATATATTGTGTCAACATCGTAGTTTTTTATAGAGGAGGCGGACTCTTCTATATGCTGCAGCAGCGCCTCGTGGTATTCAGGCATGAGATAGTCACAGCCGGCAAGAGAATAAAAATCGCAATAGCCGCATTTGCTGGCGCAGAACGGTATGTGAATATAGATGCCAAGGGTTTTTCTCATGTGTACTCCGATCGGAAAGTTTTATAAAATCAGTTAAAGAGACCTGTTACCTGCTTTGTGAACTCTGCAGGGTCTTCAATATCCACGCCGGACATCATTTTAGCAAGAGTGCAGAGAATCTTTGAAAGGTCGGCAGCTTTTTCTTTATTATCTGCCTCATAGCAGGCTTTAAGAGCCTGTACTGCAGGATTTTCCGGGTTGAGTTCAAGGACTTTAGTTGCACGGACCTTGCGCATCTCCTCGCTTGGACCATGGCGGAAGTAGCGCTCCATTTCAAGAGTGATGCCGCCTTCAGTGGTGAGAGCACAGGGCTGGGAACCAAGCTTATTTGAAAGCTTTGCCTTGGAGATATCCTCACCTACGGATTCCTTAACGAAATCAAGGAAGTCTTTATTGGTGGTATTCTGCTCTTCAACAGCCTTCTTTTCATCATCGGTCTCGAAGCCGAGGTCATCGGTTACTACGTTGCAGAAGGTCTTGCCGTCCTGCTCGCGGATGTTTTCAATAACCATCTCGTCAAGAGCACTTGTGAGATAGAGAAGCTCGAAGCCGCGGCTGCGGACCTCTTCGCACTGAGGAAGGCTCATTGCATGCTTGAGATTATCGGAAGATGCATAGTAGATTACCTTCTGGCTCTCTGGCATATTCTCTACGTATTCTTTAAGGGTGACCTGGTGCTCTTCGGATGTATAGAAGAGGAGAAGGTCTTTAAGGAAGTCTTTATATCTGCCGTATTCATCGCATACACCGCACTTGAGATGGACGCCGTTTGTCTCAAAGAATTTTTCGTATTCTGGGCGGTCGTCCTTCATCAGCTTTTCAAGCTCTGACTTGATGCGCTTTTCAAGGCTTGTGCCGATAGTGTGGAGCTGGCGGTCATGCTGGAGTATCTCGCGGGAGATATTGAGAGAGAGGTCCGGAGAGTCTACAATACCTTTTACGAACTCGAAATAATCGTGGATAACATCATCGCACTTCTCCATGATCATAACGCCGTTTGAATAAAGGGTTATGCCCTGCTTGTCTTCCTGGATGAGATAGTTCTCATTGCTTTCAGACGGGATAAAGAGCATTGCCTTATATGAAAGCGTGCCCTCTGCATTCACGCGGACAACTGCGCACGGGTCATCCTGGGCGCGGTATTTATCTTTATAGAACTGAATACAGTCATCATCGGTAACCTCAGACTTGCTGCGCTGCCAGATGGGAACCATGCTGTTGACGGTTTCGTTTTCAGTGACCATCTGATAGTCGTATTTGGGGTTGCCTTCGTCGTCCTTCTCGCCTGTCTCTATGCGCTCCTGGTGCTGTACGTCCATTTTGATAGGCCAACGGACATAGTCGGAGTATTTTTTGATAAGAGCCTTGAGCTGCCATGTCTCAAGATATTTGCTGTAGATTTCTTCGTCTGTGTCAGGCTTAAGGTGCATGATAACATCTGTGCCGACACTGTCGCGCTCACAGGATGTAACAGTGTAGCCGTCAGCACCCTTGCTGTTCCACTTAACACCTTTGTCTTCGCCGTATTTTCTGGTGAGAACAGTTACTTCATCAGATACCATAAATGCTGAATAGAAGCCTACGCCGAACTGACCGATGATGGAAATATCTTCGGTGTCCTTCTGCTCGCCGAGTTCATTTTTGAATGCATAAGATCCGCTTTTTGCTATAACACCGAGGTTATTTTCAGCTTCTTCCTGCGTCATACCAATTCCGTTATCACGAACGGTGATAGTTTTGGCGTCTTTATCGATGATAACATCTATTTTGAAATCATCGCGGTTGAGACCGACCTGCTCATCGGTAAGAGAAAGGTAGCAAAGCTTATCTATAGCATCGGATGCATTAGAGATGATCTCGCGAAGGAAAATCTCTTTATTTGTGTAGATTGAGTTGATCATAAGATCAAGAAGTCGCTTTGATTCTGCTTTAAACTGCTTTTTGGACATTAAAATGTCGCCTCCAAATTTACATTTTTTCATAAATATAGATTATACTCGCAAATTATGTATAATTCAATGCAAATTTTGCGGGCAGCCGAAGTTAGCTGCCCGCAAAATGATTCTCATATTAAATTTATTCCTCTCTGAGCTTTTCAACAAGAGCATGAAGGGCATTGGCGCGGTGGCTGATTCTGTTTTTCTCTTCAGGGCTTATCTCGGCTGAAGTCATGCCGTATTCAGGTAGATAGAATAGCGGGTCGTAGCCAAAGCCGTTGGCACCCTTTTCCTCATAGCCGATGGTACCGTAGAAATAGCCTTCGGCAGTTACTAATCGACCGTCAGGATAAGCCAGGGCAATGGCGCTTGTGAAGTGAGCACTGCGGTCTTCAACGCCTTTGAGCTTTTCAAGGAGAAGGCGGTTATTGGCTTTATCATCGCCGTGGACACCTGCAAATCGTGCGGAATATATTCCCGGAGCACCGCCGAGAGCATCTACGCAAAGCCCGCTGTCGTCGGCAATAGCGCAGCAGCTGGAGATTTCTGCAATCTCGCGGGCCTTTTTAATGGAGTTTTCCATGAAGGTGGTGCCGTCTTCAACGGTTTCGTGGTCTATGCCTGCTTCGCGCAGGGAGATTATATCATCAAAAAACTCACCGAGGATGGCTTTCATTTCGATAAGCTTGTGGGCGTTATTTGAGGCAATGATAAGTTTCATTTTTATTAGCTCCTTAATCTGATCATTTCGGCTGAAATATTATAAACGTTTCCAGGTAAAATGGCAATAAGTTTAAATTTTGCTGATATGCTTTTACATGCTTCTAAAAATTAATTGAAAAGTTTTAATTGCTTTGGTATATTAATTTCTGCTGTGACGACAAACTATAGCTTCATCAGGCATTGCACAGCATATACTACAACAGATTGGAGAACAGCACTTGGACATTATTAAGCAGATAGCTGAGGAAATGCAGCTTAACGAAACTTACGTTGGCAATGTAGTTCAGCTTATTGACGAAGGCAACACCATTCCTTTTATCGCCCGTTACCGCAAGGAAATGCACGGCACTATGGACGATACCACACTGCGCAATCTCAATGAGCGGCTTGAATACCTGCGCTCACTTGAAGATAGACGCGAAACTATCAAAAAATCAATAACAGATCAGGGCAAGATGACAGAAGAGCTTGAAGCTGCCATTGACAGCGCCAAAACTCTTGCCGCCCTTGAAGACCTGTATCTGCCATATAAGCAGAAACGCCGCACAAGAGCTACCGTGGCTAAAGAAAAGGGTCTTGAGCCGCTTGCTCTTATGCTTTTTGAACAGGCAGCCGACTGCCCTGCTCCCGAGGATGCGGCGAGTGAATATATAGATGAAGAAAAGGGCGTTAACACAATAGAAGAAGCTCTGCAGGGCGCATCTGATATTATAGCCGAGATGATCTCTGACAATGCGGATATTCGCGCCATGCTGAGAGATTATATAAATGCAACTGCAGTACTTCGCTCTTCAGCTGCTTCAGAGGAGGACTCTGTATACAGCCAGTATTATGATTTTGTGCAGAAGGTAAACCAGATACCCGGGCACAGAATACTGGCAATAAACCGCGGCGAAAAAGAAGGATTTCTTAAAGTTGCCGTAGAGGCAGACCGCGACTTTGCACTGCAGAAGGTGCGCAGAATGGTTATTAAGCCGGGCAGCGCAGCAATGGCATTTGTGCGCAATGCAGCGGATGATGCCTACGATAGGCTTATCTTCCCCTCTATGGAGAGAGAATGCCGCTCAGCTCTCACAGACATGGCCTGCGACGGCGCAATAAAAATGTTCGGGCAGAACCTCAAGCCGCTTCTTATGCAGCCGCCTGTTAAAGGCAAAGTGACTATGGGACTTGACCCCGGATACCGCAACGGCTGCAAGGTGGCAGTTGTTGACGGGACCGGAAAAGTTCTCGATACAACTGTTGTATACCCAACCTTCAGCGAGGCAAAAAAGGAAGAGGCTATAACAAAGCTCACAGCCCTTATTAAGAAGGACAATGTTGAGCACATAGCAATAGGCAATGGAACTGCTTCAAGAGAAACAGAGCAGATGGCAGCCGAGATGCTCAGACGTATCGGCGGAAAGCAGGCCTATGCAATAGTTAATGAGGCGGGAGCTTCGGTATATTCAGCCTCCCCTCTTGCAGCAGCGGAATTCCCCGATTATGACGTTAACCTGCGTTCAGCGGTGTCTATTGCAAGAAGACTGCAGGACCCGCTGGCAGAGCTTGTGAAGATAGAGCCGAAGGCAATAGGCGTTGGGCAGTATCAGCACGATATGCCGCAGAAGCAGCTTGAAGAGACTCTGGATGGAGTTGTTGAAGACTGCGTAAACTCCGTTGGTGTCGACATCAACACGGCATCAGCAAGCCTTCTGCAGAGAGTATCAGGTCTTACAAAGACCACCGCTGCAAACATTGTGGCATTAAGAGAAGAAAACGGCATATTCACAAGCCGCGCACAGATAAAGAAGGTTCCGAAGCTTGGTCCAAAGGCATTTGAACAGTGCGCAGGATTTTTGCGTGTGCCCGAATCTAAGCAGATACTCGACAACACCGGCGTTCACCCTGAAAGCTATGATGCAGCAAAGGCTCTGCTTGAAATATGCGGCTACAGCCTTGAAGATGTGAAAAAAGGCAATATTAAAGACCTTAAGACACGCTTTGAAGCTGCAGGTCCTGAAAAAATATCCGAGCAGACAGGCACCGGCATCCCCACTCTTGTGGACATTGTAAATGAGCTTCTCAAGCCGGGCCGCGACCCGCGTGATGAGCTGCCGCCGGTACTTTTAAGGCAGGATGTTATGGACATCAAAGACCTCAAGCCGGGCATGGAGCTTACCGGAACTGTGAGAAATGTTATAGACTTTGGAGCATTTGTTGACATTGGCGTGCACCAGGACGGGCTTGTGCATATCTCGCAGATTTCTGATAAGTTCATTAAGCATCCAGGCGAAGTGCTGAGCGTTGGAGACACCGTTAAAGTAAAAGTGCTTGATGTTGATGAAAAGAAGGGCAGAATTTCCCTGACAATGAAGTTGTAAGATAAAAGCAAAAAATCTCGCTGTCGTTTAAACGTCTATTCCGTGCTGAATTATCTTGACAGTTAATGTTTTAGGTGTTATTTTATCAAGGTAAAATTAGCCGGTGTGGTGAAATGGTAGACACAAGGGACTTAAAATCCCTCGGCAGCAATGCCGTACCGGTTCGAGTCCGGTCACCGGCACCAAAAAATCCGTCACGAAAGTGGCGGATTTTTGTCTGTAAGAACGGACGAGAACCGGAGGTTCGATAAGTGACGCCCCAAGAGCGCAAGCAAAGTGCAGCGCGATTGGCAGGCGGAACTTATGCAGAGCAGTCCGGTCACCGGCACCAAAAAATCCGTCACGAAAGTGGCGGATTTTTTATTTGAAATGCGATAATTAAGATGTCAGTATCATATAAACGGATTGAAGAATCTGTCTCCATCATAATATGTGACAATCATTGATATTGCAAAAACCGCAATGCCGATGGCAAGGGCTATGTAGTCTTTGCGGCTTATATCGCGCTTCATATACCAGGTGCGCTTTTTCTTTTTTCCAAAGCAGCGCAGGTCCATTGCATTTGAAACCATGTCTATTCGGCTGACCGATGAGAGAATAAGCGGGAAAAGAATGTTGACAACATTTTTCATACGCTTGAAGAAACTCACGCCTTTTCCAAGCTCCACTCCCCTTGCCTGCTGAGCCTGTGAGATATCATGATATTCCTGCTGTATATCAGGAATATAGCGAAGAGCGAGAGAGACAGTATAGGATGCCTTATACGGAACACCTATGGAATTAAGCGACGCTGCAAGCTCGCTTGGGTTTGATGTGGAGATAAAAAGAATGGCTATAGGCAGAGCAATGAAGTATTTCATTGCAACATTCATCTGATAAAAAAGCTGCTCAAGCGTGAAATCATATCTGCCTGCAATGTGGAAGAGCACATGGCGCGTGCCATAAAGATCCGGACCGTAGTTCGGGTTAAAAAGATAGAGTACTATTGCGTTCATCACAAGGAATATGGCAAGAAAGCCTATCATTGTGCTCACTTCAGAAAGCTTTATCTTTGACATCTTAAAGCATATAACGCAGAAGATGAAAAGCCCTATAAGAACCCGCGTATCATAGGTTGCAACAGAAGCAAATGAAAGCAGAAGGAATATAATAAGCTTTGTTGTGCCGGTGAGATCGTGTATAACAGAATCTTTTGGTATGTAATTGAGAACTTTATTCATTCTCTCACTCTCTTATCATGTGAAATAAAGCAGTTGGTGAATTTTACGCTGTCTGAAATGCCGCATAGTCCCGCAAGAGTGAATAGACTTGTTTCTTTAAGACTCGCCTTTTCAACAAGCTCAGGGTCGCAGAGAACAGAAGCTGAAGGGGCATCTGCTATCTTTTTGCCGTGAACCATAACGATAGCGCGGGAAGTATATTCAAGCATAAGGTGCATATCGTGGGTAATCATGATGATAGTAACGCCGCGTGAATTGAGACTTTGGAGAAAGTCCATAATCTCGGTATAGTTGCGAAAGTCCTGCCCGGCTGTGGGTTCATCAAGAATTATTATATCAGAGCCCATTACGAGCACAGAGGCAATCGTAACACGCTTTTTCTGACCAAAGCTCAATGCGCCCACAGGCCAGTTGCGAAATTCATAAAGCCCGCAGACTTTTAAAGTATCATATACCCGCTCGCGAATTTCATCTTCGGATAGACCGTTGTTTCTTATGCCAAGTGCAACTTCATCAAAAATCATTGTCTGGGAGATCATCTGGTTCGGGTTCTGCATCACATAGCCTATATGGCGTGCACGCTCACGGATAGTATCAGCAGTTATGTCCTCGCCGCGATAGTATATGCTGCCTTCAGATACTTTTTCAAAGCCGCATATAAGCTTTGCAAGCGACGACTTGCCTGCAGCATTTGGGCCCAGCAGTGACAGCATTTCGCCTTCGTTTACAGATACCGAAAAGCCGCGGATTATCTCCTGCTTGCTGCCATGATAGCTGAAGCGGATATTATCCGTGCGGAGTGCTTCAACATCCGAAACAGGCACAGAATCGGCAGTGATTGAATTAAACCATGAACGCACAACGGCTTTATCTTCATCTGAAAGAATAACATCATTAATATGGCAGGGGTGCATATCCGGGGTGAGCTTTACTCCGGCATATTTCAGGGCAGTTATGTAAAGGGGTTCTCTGATGCCGTGCTCGCTCAGGATATCTGTGCAAAGGAGCTCATCAGGAGTCATATCGCAGACTATTCCGCCATTATCAACAAGGATTATGCGGTCCATATGGCGCCACAGAACATCTTCAAGACGATGCTCGATAATAATAACAGTGGTGTCCGTTTCATCGCGGATGCGGTCTATGAGCTCGATGGCTGTTTTGCCTGTTTTAGGGTCGAGATTGGCAAGGGGCTCATCAAATAAAAGGACCTTAACATTAGCTACCATTACCCCTGCAAGCGACACACGCTGCTTCTGTCCACCCGAAATCTCCTGTGGAGCATTTGCCAGGTGCGACTTAACTCCTACCAGCTCAGCCACTGCCGCTACCCGCTCCTTCATTTCCTGCTGAGGCACAGCGTCGTTCTCCAGAGCAAATGCAATATCTTCAGCAACAGTGAGCCCAACAAACTGCCCGTCAGGGTCCTGAAGAACAGTGCCGACGTGGTTTGAAAGTTCAAAGATTGAAGAGTGCGAGGTATCTACGCCGTCTACAGTGAGCGAGCCCTCCATTGTGCCGGGATATGAGTATGGAATAAGTCCATTAATGCAGTTACCCAAGGTTGACTTGCCGCTCCCCGAGGGGCCACAGATGAGAATTTTTTCACCCGGATATATGTTGAGATTTATATTGCTCAACGTCGGCTGCTTCTGGGCTTTATATTTAAATGAAAAGTTTTTAAAGCTGATTACAGGTTCCATAATTTACCAAGAAAGGCTGGCCATAAGCCAGCCTTATGTGAGTTTATATTAAAATCAATTTTCTTTGTCTAAGGAATCGGGCTTTGCGATGGTCTTGGAATATGCATAAGCAAGAAGTCCGCCGATTACAATGCCGACTATTGCATCAAGTGCAAAGGAAACTACGCCCTGTGTGAGAACATAGGAGAGATCTTCGGAATAGATAAGGACATCTCCTGCAGGAGCAACGATGACCCATGCGATATCATAAGCAATGATATTTGCAACTATAAAGCGGATTATAGACTTCTTGCCGAAATCGCCGCCGGCAAGGTCTATCTTGGATGTGAGAAGGCCGAGCAGCAGACCTGAAATAGCAGAAGCAATAACCCAGGACCACCATACTCCCCAGCCTGCTGTAAGGTCAATGAGCCAATGGCCTATGAAGCCTACGAGAAGACCGCATATTGGACCATAGAGTGTTGCGAAGAAGGAAAGAACACCATACTGCAGAGCAAGGTTGGTATTAGGAACGCCGGATGGAATGGCAACGAACTTGCCTAGGACAAAGAACAGAGCCGCGCCAATGCCGGTTGCTACGATAGCTTTTGTTGAAAAACCTTTTTTCATTTTTATCTCCCTATTAAGTTAAATTCAGAAAATACTTGATTATTATATAT
>R14__coassemble_111_pt1 | contig 68390 bp, 58 predicted proteins | sample R14__metabat2_low_PE_022 | metagenome-assembled genome bin R14 | reverse complement strand
CTGGCGACGGACCGGGAAGATAGGTCAATGCCAACACTAAAAGAGAGGAACTTTTTGTCGTTCCTCTCTTTTTTATATATTTAATCTATTCGGAGTTTTTATGTTATCTAATGAAATATTTAGATCTTATGGTAAAGACTATAAGAGTATAACTTATCATTTACTTGAGGCCGCAGATCTGAAATCCGAAATTTTAAATAAATCTGTTTTACTCGACAAGGATATAATACGTATCGGAATAAAACCAAATGTTCTTGGATGTAATCCGGCCGAATTCGGAGCAACTACTCATACTGAGGTTATTGCCGGAATAATCGAATATTTACACGACTATCGTTTTAATGATATTACTATCATGGAAGGGTCATGGGTTGGAGATAAGACGGAATTTGCATTTAAGATCCTTGGCTATAATGATATTGCTGATAAGTATTCTGTTACTTTAGTTGATTGCCAGAAAGAGGGCTTTTATGAAGCTGATTGCTGCGGTGATATATTAAAGGTTTGTAACTGTTATAAGAATGTTGATTTTCTTATAACGGTCCCTGTTTTAAAAGGTCATTGTCAAACTAAAGTTACTTGCGCTTTAAAAAATATGAAGGGCCTTATTCCTAATGTGGAAAAAAGACGATTTCATTCTTTAGGACTCCATAATCCTATTGCGCGTCTTAATACGCATATTCATCAGGATTTTATTGTAATTGATCATATTTGCGGAGATCCTGATTTTGAAGAGGGCGGCAATCCTTTAGTTAGGGATTGCGTTATGGTTTCCAAGGATCCTGTTCTCACGGATGCTTATGCTGCTTCTCTTCTTGGTTATGATCCACATGAGATTAAATATATTAAACTGGCGGAGGAACTTCATGTAGGATGTGCTGATCTAAATACTCTCAGACTTGTTACAGTGGAAGGCGAGAGTAATGAAGATGTTCCGTCCATGCATAGAATCTTAGAAGTTAACTATTCAATTGAAGATTCTGATTCCTGCAGTGCCTGTTATGGGATGCTTATTGGTGCTTTAAATAGACTTAAAGAAGAGGGAATCCCTTATAACCTTTCTGATAAGATATGTATAGGGCAGGGATTTAGAGGAAAGAATGGCATTTGCGGTGTTGGACAGTGCACGCGGCTTTTTGAATTTAATATTCCGGGATGTCCGCCTTCTGAAGACACTATTTATCAAGAACTTAAAAATAGAATTTTAAATTGTAATAAATAAAATATTATTTCGAGCAGGGTGATAAAATGAATGACGAACTTACGAGAGAAGATATAAAAAAGATGCAGCAGGAGCTTGACTCACTGCGTGCTGCTATGCCGGCGATACTTGAAGAAGTGAAACGTACACGTGCATTTGGAGATCTTAGCGAAAATTTTGAGTATAAAGCTGCAAAGCAGGCTCAAAATAAAAACCGCTCCAGAACCAGATACCTTGAAGGCATGATTAAAACAGCTAAAATAATAGATGATAAATCAGGCGATGACGAGGTTGGCCTTTTTGATAAAGTTGTTATCTATATTCCTGAAGATGATGATACAGAAGAAATTCAGGTAGTAACTACGGTTAGATGTGATCCGCGGAAAGGGCTTATCAGCAAAGAGTCTCCGTTTGGCAAGGAAGTCCTTGGAAAAAAGATTGGAGATAAGATTCACGTCGTTGTGAATGAGAGCTATGCTTATGATGCGATAATTAACAGCATTGAAAAATGTGAGGACGACGGTTCTGCTCCGCTTATGGAGTATTGATATTTCCTGATAAAAGCGATAAAATAATTCATCACATTTAAGGGAGTTTTTATGGATAACAGGCCTATCGGCATTTTTTGATTCCGGGCTTGGCGGACTTACTGCAGTTACTGCGCTGCACAGCATTTTGCCGAATGAAAATATAATATACTTCGGCGATACCGGCCGAATGCCATATGGCACTAAAGAAAAAAATCAGCTTAAAGTTATTGCAAGACAGAATATTGATTTTCTTCTTTCTTTCGGTGTTAAGGCTGTTATTGCTGCCTGCGGTACTGTTTCTGCGAATGCTGCCGACGTTTTGAAAAACAGTATAGTTCCCGTTTTTGATGTATTAACTCCATCTGTTGAGAAAATGAGTATGGTAAAAGGTAACGCCCCGCTTGCAGTTATTGCAACTGAAGCTAGTATCAGAGCTGGGAGTTTTAAACGCTGTTTAAGCGAAAAAAATCCTGAACGCACAATATTGAGCATCCCTTGCCAGAAATTTGTAACATTATGTGAAACAGGTCATATTGACAGGAATGATGATATGTTGAAAAATACAGTAGAATATTATCTTAAACCTGTAAAAGAGGCCGGAACGGCAGCTCTTCTTCTTGGATGTACCCATTTTGGAATTATTTCTGAAGCGATATCTGATTATCTTGGAGATGATACTCAAATAATATCTGCGTCATGGTGCGCAGCGGCAAGCCTGGCAGCTTATCTTGAAAAAAATGACGCGATGTGCGGTGAAAACGGGAAAATCAGATTTTATACATCGGGGTCTGCTGAAGAATTTGATGATCTTGCAGGTAAAATACTTGGCACTTCATATACTTCCCATGCCGAATATATTCCACCAATGCCGATAGAGGTTTAAAAATGTTGAAGGATGTTATTATTTCACTTCGTACACTTCATGATATAGATTCTAAAGCGCCGGAGAGTCTCGATTTCATGACAGACGGCTACTATACTTATGATGACGGAGTAGGGTGTTTTACATATCAGGAAAGTGAAGTTACGGGTATGGAAGGCACACGCACCAGTGTTTTCGCGATGCCGGATAGAATAGTTGTTGATCACGACGGTACGGTTACTTCAAGAATGGAATTCAAAGAAGGGGAAAAAACGAGTTTTTTGTATAGTCTTCCTTTTGGAGAGGCACATATGGGGATAGATACAAGATATGTGCATCATGACTTCAATGAAAATGGCGGACACGCTGAAATCGAATATGTGGTAAATGTAGACCATAAATTTTTTACCAAAAACAGACTGCTGATGAATGTTAAACAGGAGGAACATACGAGTGCGTGATTTAATTAATGAAGCAAAAATAAAAATCAATGAGATTCTTGATAATGCCTGTGCGGAGGCTATAAGTGCCGGCGAACTGCCGGAAGGTGCCTGCCTTTCAGGTAGCGTTGAAATTCCTAAAGATATATCAAATGGAGATTTTGCAGCAAACCACGCGATGACCGGTGCCAGATCTATGCATATGGCCCCGAGAAAAATTGCCGAAGCTCTGGTTACTCATGCTGATCTTAAAGGCAGCTGGTTTACAGGAATAGAGACTGCAGGTCCGGGATTTATTAATTTCCGCCTTTCTGACAAATGGTATTCAGATGTTATCTGTGCAGTAGCTGCAGAAAAGGAAAACTATGGGCGTGTAGACCTTGGCAAAGGTAAAAAACTTATGGTTGAATTCGTTTCTGCAAACCCGACAGGACCTATGCATATGGGTAATGCACGAGGAGGAGTTCTCGGTGATGCACTTGCTGAGGTCCTTGACAGAGCAGGATATAGCGTTTCCAGAGAGTTTTATGTTAATGATGCCGGCAATCAGATAGAAAAATTCGCGCAGTCTATTGATGCACGCTATCAGCAGCTGATTCTTGGAGAAGATGCTGTTGCGTTTCCGGAAGATGGTTATCATGGAGAAGATATAAAAGAACTTGCTGCGCTTTACCGCGAAAAATATGGCGACGAATCTCTTGATGAATCAGTTGAAGAACGCCATAAAAAAATGGCTGAGTTCGGGCTGAAACATAATATTCCTAAAATGCAGTCAGATCTTGAGAGATATGGTATTCACTATGATAAGTGGTTTTTTGAATCCTCTCTCCATGAAAGCGGATTTGTTGCAGACTCAGTTAATAAACTGGGAGAACTGGGATATACATACGAAAAAGATGGTGCACTCTGGCTGCGGACATCTAAGATTCTTGGAGACAAACTAAGAGCGGCAGGAAAAAGTGAGGCTGATATTGAAAAGCTAGAGCTCAAAGATGATGTTTTACGCAGAGCAAATGGATTCTATACATACTTTGCAGCAGATATAGCCTATCATCGCAATAAACTTGAGACACGCGGATATGATATTGCAATTAATGTGTGGGGTGCAGATCATCATGGTCATGTTGCAAGACTCAAGGGCGCAATGGATGCGCTTGGGCTTGACGGCGAGAACCGCCTGGAGATTGTCCTTATGCAGCTTGTAAAGCTGATGGAAAATGGCCAGGAAGTTAGAATGTCAAAGCGTACGGGCAAGATGATTTCTCTTTCCAATCTGCTTGATGAGATTCCGATAGATGCTGCGAGATATTTCTTCAATTCACGCCCGGAATCTGCGGTAATGTTTGACCTTGAACTTGCTAAACGAGAAGACAGTGAAAACCCTGTGTATTATGTGCAGTATGCGCATGCGAGGATATGCACAATGATTGCAAACCTGCTTTCTGAGGGGCATGCAATTCCAAAACCTGAAGACGCAGATCTGCAGTTGCTTAACACCGAAGCAGAGCATGAGCTTATACGCCAGATAGCAATTCTGCCGGATGAGATATGCAATGCAGCTAAAAGCTATGATCCTTCTCGCATTAATGCATATGTAACCGAGCTTGCGACCCGTTTCCACAAATTCTATACTGTTTGCAGGCTTAAAGGTGAAGAGGAAGCGCTTCTATCAGCAAGACTCCTTCTTGCTGATACTGTACGTATAGTAATAGAAAATTCGCTCTCTATAATAGGTGTTTCCGCACCGGATAAAATGTAAAGCCAAAAACAGCCTGTTCAGAATCTGCTGAGCGGGCTGTTTTGTATGCGGTATTAATAAATTATTAAAAGTATAAAATTGCTTGTAATTTATTAAGTATTATATTAGAATATTTTTGACAATTTAATAATGGGAGAAGAAGTTATTTTATTGTAACACCTGAAATCCAGGTGGAAGGAGAAACAGTAATGAAACGTTTTCTTGCAGTTTTCCTGGCACTGACTTTTGTGATGTGTGCACTCTGCGGATGTGGAGGCAAAACTTCAACAGCTGCCGGTTCCAGCGATGAAACATCAGCTTCTTCCGGGGGTACTAAGAGCTATGAAATAGTAGTTGGTATCCCAAACGACTTGGACAGTCTTGACCCGTACACAATGGGAAAGGCAGGAACTCGAGAAGTCATGTACAACATCTTTGAAGGTCTTGTAAAAATACAGCCGGACGGCAGCTATGCTGATGCCGTTGCAGCATCACATACTGTATCTGAAGACGGGCTTGTATATACCTTTACACTGCGTGATGGAGTTGTTTTCCATAACGGAAAAGAGCTCACCGCTGATGATGTTCTCTATTCTCTTAATCAAGCCTGCGCCGAGTCCACAAGCACATCAGCTGCTGTGAAGTCGGCGCTTTCTGCTGCTGATATATCGGCAGAAGGCAACGACATAATATTCACACTTGAAACTGCCAATGCCGATTTTATAGCTTACCTCAGCGCTGCATACATTGTTCCGTGCGATTATACTGAACAGGCTTCTCATCCTGTTGGAACCGGGCCTTTCAGTTTCGTATCCTACAGTGTTCAGGATAGCCTGGTTATGGAGAAGAATGAAGCCTATTACGGCAATAAACCGGAGATGGAAAAGGTTACATTCAAGATATTCAGCGATACAAATGCTGCGGTAATCGCTCTGGAAGCAGGTTCGCTTGATATGATGGCACACCTTCAGTATGACCAGATAAGCACACTGACTAACGGTTATACAGTGCTTGACGGTACTATGAACCTTGCAGTTGCGCTGTACCTCAATAATGCTGTAGAGCCGTTCAACAACGAGCTTGTGCGTAAGGCTATGTGCTATGCAATTGATGTGGACGAGGTTATGGATGTTGCCTGCGGCGGTCACGGAGTTAAAATTGGCTCATCGATGTTCCCTAATTTCTCAAAGTACTTTGACAGTTCTCTTGCCGACAGCTATCCGACAGACATTGAAAAGGCAAAGGAGCTGCTCACAGAAGCGGGATATGCTGACGGTTTTGAACTTGAAGTTAAATATCCTTCAGAATATGAGCATCCATATGGCGATATGGCTCTTACTATTCAGCAGGAGCTTGCAGCTATAGGAATTAATGTCAAAGTATCTTCAGTTGAGGACTGGTATACTGAAGTTTATAAGGGGCATGATTTCCAGGCAGTTATACTCGGCTTCGATGCAAGCACGCTTACAGCAAGCAGTATGCTTCAGCGTTGGACGAAAGACACTTATCAGAATATGATAAGTTACAGCAATAGTGAGTATAACGAAACCTTTACTGCTGCATGCGAGTGCACAGACGATGCCGAACAGACAGCTCTTTATAAGCGCTGCCTTGAGATTTTGAGTGAGACTGCTGCCAATGTCTATCTTATGGATCTTCCTGAATATGTAGTAATTAACCCGGAACTTACAGGATATGAATTTTTCCCGCTTTATATTCAGGATATGTCCACAATCAGCTACGCAAAATAACAAATAAAGCCGTTGTTACGGTATGATGAAACGGGGAGGCGAGAATAAATGAAATATGTTATAAAAAAGTTTGCAGCTCTCATTATTACATTGTTCATAGTTTCATTGCTCGCTTTCCTGGCTTTTTCTGTTATACCTGGTGACCCGGCTGCAAACAGGCTTGGGACTGAAGCCACTGAAGAAGCTATTAATGCCTTGCGTGAGGAAATGGGACTCAACCGACCTCTAATAGAACGATATATCAGTTGGGTGACAGGTATATTCTGCGGAGATTTTGGAACCAGTTATACATACTCTATGCCGGTATCAAAGCTTCTTGCAGATAAGCTTCCGGTAACGGCATTGCTGACATTAATGTCATTTATAATAACTATTATTGCCGCAATACCGCTGGGTATACTTGCAGGAAGTATACGGTCAAAGACTGTTGACAGTACGCTGGTAGCTGTAAATCAGGTGGTAATGAGTATACCTGCATTCTTCCTTGGAATGCTTATATGCTGGCTTTGCGGGCTTGTGCTTAAACTTTTTACGCCCGGAGGATTTGTTGCCTGGAGCAGGGATCCTGAGCTTTGCCTTAGATATATGATTTTCCCGGCTGTGGCGGTAGCGGTGCCGCGAATTGCAATGACAGTAAAAATGCTTCGAAGCTCAATTATAAGTGAGAGCGCAAAGGATTATGCACGTACAGCTAAAAGCCGCGGCAACGGGCGAAGCTCAATATTATGGAGGCACGTATTGCGTAATGCAATGCTGCCGGTAATTACTTTTCTTGCAACATCTCTTGCTGAAATTATGACCGGAACGATTATAATTGAGCAGGTATTTACTCTCCCCGGCATTGGCAGACTTCTTATGTCAAGTATAAGCAATCGTGACTATCCGGTAGTACAGGCCATTATAATTATTATGGCTGCATGGATTGTTCTTGTTAACTTCATTGCGGACATTCTCAATCAGACTATTGATCCGCGTATGAGATTGAAATGAGGAGGCCTGCTTTGAAACAGAAAAAAACAGGCAATAAGAAGCGCGTTGAGCGCAATGCCTTTTTCTATATAGGCGGAGCAATTTCCGCTGCGATGACACTGTTTGTAATTATAGGTTATATCTGGACGCCATATGATCCTAATCTGATAAATGGTCGGGCAAAAATGATGGCTCCATGTGCACAGCACCTTTTAGGAACAGACAATCTGGGACGCGATGTGTTAAGCAGAATAATGCAGGGAGCGGGAACAACGTTTCTTGTAGCGTTGTGCGTTGTAGCAATCGGGTGCATTTTTGGCGTGCTTATAGGCAGCTTTTGCGGATACTATGGAGGTGCTGCAGATGCTGTGCTTACCCGCATTTGCGATACTATCACAGCTTTTCCAAGCATTCTGCTTGCACTTGTGATTGTAGCAGTTACAGGCGGGGGTACATATAATGTTATATGGGCTTTAGGTATATTGTTTATACCAAGCTTTGCAAGAGTTGTGCGTACAGAATACGCCAGGATGCGGGAACTTAACTATGTTAAAAGTGCCAAACTTATGGGCGCAGGCGATATGCGGATAATGTTTGTTCATATTCTGCCTAATATTTTTCCGGTGCTGCTTCCTACTATAACAATTGGATTTAATAATGCTGTTTTAAGCGAAGCAAGTATGAGCTTTCTGGGAATAGGGGTTCAGCCGCCTCAGGCAAGTCTTGGGTCTATGCTTAATGATGCACAAACTTACATGCGTAACGCTCCGTGGTTTGCTCTTAGCACTGGTATAGTGATAGTACTTCTGATTCTGGGTTTCAGTATGCTCAGTGAAGGATTACAGCAATCTAAACGCAGAAACTGATATAGTTTATATGACCGGATATGAGGTGACCGGATGGCAGAATTAATGAGCGTTAATGACCTTCGTGTACATTTCTATAATGCAGCTCCGGACCGTTATGCAGTAGACGGGGTCTCATTCACAATAGAAAAAGGAGAAATTCTTGGCCTTGTGGGGGAAAGCGGAAGCGGGAAAACTGTTACTGCTATGAGTATGAGCGGACTTCTCCCAAGAGAGCAATGCGAGGTTGAAGGTAGTATACTTTTTGATGGGAGAGAGCTTCTCACACGTTCAGACAGGGAAATGTTAGACCTGCAGGGAGACGAAATATCAGTAGTATTTCAGGAACCTATGTCTGCCATGAATCCATCTATGAAGATTGGACCACAGGTTGAAGAAAGTCTTAGAGTCCATACAGACATGCCCAAAGCTGAACGCAAAAAAATGGCAATTAAGGCGATGGCGGATGCAGAGCTTCCGGAGCCTGAAATTATATATGAAAAATACCCGCATGAACTTTCTGGCGGTATGCTGCAGCGAGTTATGATTGCAGCGGCTATAATTAACCGACCACAGCTGCTTTTTGCAGATGAACCAACAACAGCACTTGACGTGACTATACAGGCTGAGATACTTGAGCTGCTTAAGAAACTGAGCAGAGAAAATAATATGGCGGTTTTGTTTATAAGCCACAATCTTGCAGTTGTAAGAAAACTCTGCACAAGGGTTATAGTAATGCAGAGAGGAAAAATAGTTGAATCAAATACCGTTGATCAAATATTTGAAGCTCCGCAGCATGAATATACCCGCAGGCTTATTGAAGCTATACCAAGACGTACACATATATCTTATACAGGAGGCAATGCCATAAATGAGTGATGGTCTTCTGCTTGAAGTAAAGAACGTATCCAACTGGTATCGGATAGATCATTCAATTTTTCGCTCTTCCGGAGAAAAAAAGCAGGTGCTAAAAAATGTGAGCTTTACAATCGGACGCGGAGAAATAGTTGGTCTTGTGGGCGAAAGCGGATGCGGCAAGACGACATTGTGCAAAGCAATCTATGGTATGCTTACAGATATGACGGGAGAAGTGATACACCATTCTGCAAGACCTCAGATGGTTTTTCAGGATCCGTACAGCAGCTTAAATCCTTCTTTTACAATAGGCAGGTCGCTTGAAGAGCCGCTTATAATTGCCGGAGATAAAGACAGTCAGACCAGAAAAAAAGCAGTGTCTGAAATGCTTTTAAAAGTGGGCTTAAGCGATGAATATACCGACCGTTATCCGTGGGAACTCTCCGGCGGGCAGAGGCAAAGAGTATGTATAGGTATGGCACTTATAAACCATCCGAAACTGCTTATTGCTGATGAACCGGTGAGCGCACTTGATGTTTCAACACAGGCTCAGATTCTACAGCTTCTTCTAGAGCTTAAGAACGAGTACGACCTTGGATATCTGTTTATAAGCCATGACCTTAATATCGTTTATCAGATATGCAGCAAAGTTCTTGTTATGAAAAAAGGAGAGATAGTTGAGCAGGGACCTATAGACGAAGTGTTCAGTTCTCCAAAACATGAATATACAAAGAAGCTTCTTAAAGCTGCCGAATAAATAAATACCGCGCCGGACCCTGACATTAAACGGGTACAGCGCGGTATTTTTAATTTTGATTGATATAATTAAATTTAATCTACATCATCAATTACTCTGGAAGGCGGGACTTCAAGAATCTGCGGGTGAGCAACTATGTATCTTACGGCCTGCAGGAACTGGGCAAAATAATGCCCGTCGGCTATACGCTCATCCATAGTAAATTTGCAGTCGATGTATTTTTTGTCGAGGACATTGCCGTTTTTATCTACTTCGTACTTATGGTGTTTTGCACCAAAAGCAATAAACACGGGCAATGTTCCAAAGTTATAGATGTGGTGAAATACAGGACCTATTCTGAGAGAACCAAGGTCTGTTATTATCATTGAACCATGGAAAGGACTTGCATCAAGCAGAGACTGCGGAATCCATCCGAAATAGTCCATTATACGGAGTATCTGAATTATAAAGCGGAGAAGAAAGCGTGGAAGCCTGCAGAGAGCTTCTGCAACATCCTCGGTATTGTTGTTTTCGTCACCGGTTTTTATTTCGTCTATCTTTTCATTCATTTTGCGATAGACATCGTAAATGGTGTCAGTACGTTCAAAGACTACTTTGATAGTTGTTTCGGATGCATCAACTGAGAGACTCCGCTTAACAGTCATTACGACTTCGATGTTGTCTCTTGCGTAGATATGTCTGCCGACGATAAATCTGTTAAGACCCGGAAGCATGGAAATGCAGCGTATATATGTGGCGATGATGAAGTGCAGGAACCCGATGCCTTTATATCCGGCAACTCTTTCCTTGCGCAGCATTTTATCTACTTCTGAAACTTCAAAGCTTTCCTCGTAATAATTTAAAGCATCGTTTCTGCTTGGCATTATATAAGGAATAAATTTTGTAAATGCAGGAAGAGAACGAAGAAGTCTGCCTTCTTTGCGATCTCCTAAACGCTTTCTGTTAGCCATAGCTGCTCCATAAATACTTAAAATTTTTAAAAGTATTATATACTATTGCCGCACAATAAATCAAGACAGTTTTATTACTAAAGACAATTGCACAAACAGGATGGTGCTTTTATCGATGCTTAAGTACGGCCCTTATATCATTACCGGCAAAAAATAGTGTAAGAAAATCATAATTAAGGCGTGAAGCTATTGCCGGAGTGTATCTGATTTTGAAATCATCAGGCTGCATGTTAGTGCTGATGACCATAGCCCTGCTCCTGTTTAAACGCGAGTTTATAAGGGTATAGAGTGCAGTAATAACGGCAGGAGTGGCAAACTCAGTGCCAAGATCATCAAGAATAAGAAGATCACAGTCAAGAAGTTCTTTTACAACAGCTGAAGCCTGCTCCTGTTCGGAGACATCTTTTGAAAACTGCTGCTTCTCAAAGGCACCGAGCGCAGTGGCTGCACTTTCATAAAATACAGAGAATCCTTTTTCAGCAACTTCGCGGCCTATGCAGGCGGAAAGAAATGTTTTCCCAAGCCCCGGATTTCCACAGAGCATAAGATTTGAATGCACATCAGGGAAATTTGCAGCAAACTTGCGGCATACTTTATATACTGATTCCATCTGTTCACGCGGAATGCAGCCAAACTCTTCGGAATATTGGTCTGAATAAAACGCAAGATCGAAGTTCTCAAAACTCTCATTCCCGTTTTTGAGGAGAGTGCTGAGATCTTTCGTTAATTCCGCATTGTATAGTTTTTTTAGACACTCACACGGTCTGCCGGTGCTGTCTCTTCCTGTATCATTGCAGAGCGGGCAGTTATAAAGTTCGTCAAGATAATCGGAAGGATAGCCGTTTTCAACCAACAGCTCGGACCTCTTCATTTGGAGGTCAAGATTCCTGTCACGTATCTTTTCAATCTGCTCGGCTATATCAGGGCTTTTACTGATCATAAGCTTTGCCAGCTCAGGCATTTGAGCTTTAAGGTTATAGTCGATTTCTTTTATTTCAGGAATTTTTGAATAGATAACCTTAAGTCTGCGACCGTGCTCACTTATATTATTTTTTTGAATTTCCTCAAGCTTTTCGGAAGCCCGACGCATATATTTACTGTTAAAAGCCATTTTCACACCTTATCTAAAAGTCCGATAGTTTCATTTGTGTTGATTTTTTGAGTCTGATTAGAAGAATTGCTGCGGCTGCCGGTGCTCTTTTGAGGCTGCTGCGATGCGCGTATAGCTTCAATGGAGTGCAGTCCCGCTGTATGCCAGTTGAGCAGGATGCCGTTCATATATTTGTATGCACGCTTGCCTGTGTTGGTAATTGTCAGGTCATATGCTTCATATATAGTATCGGCATCAAAACCCATTTCCAGCCATGAGGAAAAATAGGTCTCTTCGGATTCAGTGAGGTTTCTGTCGCGAATATCCAATCGGGATTTTATATCGCTGATAATAGTGCGGGTTTCTTTGATATGCTCACTGTAACCTTCAGCAGCTTCAGCGGTAAACAGCTCTTTTTCTACCCACTTATATGCCTGCTTTTCAATGAAATTCAGGCTCAGCTTTCTTGAACTGCTCTGTGCAAGATAAGCACAGTGATGGAGCAGAACAAAAAGCACATCTGCCGGCAGTCCCAGGTATTTATATATTGAGCATAGCCGCTTTGTATCGTCTGAACTTAAAGGCTTGCCGAACACAGCCTCTGCCTCATCAAGAACAGCTTTGAAATCACTGTCGGTTGAGGCAATATGCGCGGCATCAGCACCGCTGTAAGACGGCAGTTCCTGTGATTGTTTCAAAGCGGTTTGCGCGGTATCGTTATCTTTTTCATCAAACTCTGCAATGGGAAGCAATCCTGCACGCTGCAGCTTCTCTTCTGCAGATTTTAGCTCTGAAAGGGTGAGACATAGAGCGTCGGCTGCCCTTTCAAGGTCTTTGCCGCCGGATGCCATATAAATATAAAGCAGAGCCATATTTCCGTCGTGCGCGCGAATGAGCTTTTCAGCTGCAGACAAAGAAATTATTCTGTTTTCGTTATTTTTCTGCATCTGAACACCTTTGTTAATTATTTAAAAACATTATCTGCCTAAAGCATTATAACATTAATTTTCACTTGTAGCAATATATTAACATGTGCTATAATACATTGATTTATAATGTTTAATCGGGAGTGGCTTATGCTTGAACTGCTGTCACCGGCCGGGTCACCTGAAGCCGTTATAGCGGCTGTGCAGAATGGCGCAGATGCTATTTACTTGGGATTAGGTAACTTCAATGCGCGTCGGGGTGCAAAAAATTTCACAGGTGAGGAATTTGAGAAGGCAATGAAATATTGCCGCATCAGAGGCTGCAAAGTTTATGTTGCGCTTAATACTCTCATTAATGACCGTGAGCTTGAAGATGCTGTTCGCTGTGTACGTATGGCAGCAAAACTTGGGGCAAACGGCATAATAATACAGGACCTTGGGCTTATCAGTATTCTGAAAGAAGCTGTTCCGGATATGCCGCTGCATGCCAGTACGCAGATGAGTATCCACAATCTCGCCGGAGCCGAAGCCGCGGCAGAGATGGGGCTAAAGAGGGTTGTGCTTGCAAGAGAACTTAGCTTTGAACAGATAAAGTTCATTACAAGCAACTGCAGCATAGAAACAGAGATATTTGTTCATGGCGCATTGTGTTTCTGCCATTCAGGACAATGCTACATGTCCAGCCTGATCGGACGCAGGAGCGGAAACCGCGGTATGTGTGCCCAGCCTTGCCGCATGCAATACAGCCTTGGCGGAAGAATGGACGATTACCCCCTTTCACTTAAGGATAACTGCCTTGTTGACAGACTTAAAGAAATAGAAGATGCAGGCGTTTCGTGTATCAAAATAGAAGGCAGAATGAAGCGCCCTGAATATACAGCTATAGTTACAGATATATATCATAAAGCTTTAAAGGACCATAGAAGTCCCACTGCTGATGAAATGGAGATGCTTGAGAAAGCATTTTCACGCAACGGCTTTACTCAGGGCTATTTTAATGGCGATAAGCAGGATATGTTCGGAACCAGGCAGGAAACAGATTCCGACACCGAAAAACTGTTCAATACCGTACGTAAAGCATACTCAGAGGGCGAAATTCGCAGGGTTCCTGTTCATTTTTATACAGTTGCTGAAAAAGGACAGAAAATTAAAGCAATTGCTTTTGATGACGACGGAAATAAAGCTGTCACATCAGGACCAATCCCTGAAAGCGCAAAACGTCAGGGTCTTACTGAAGCATATATAATGGAGCAGATGTTTAAAACAGGCGGTACTCCTTATAACTGCATAGATAATAAAGCTAAAACAGACCCGGGTCTATATCTGCCGGCTGCAGCTATTAATGATATGCGCCGCAAGCTTGTTACAAAACTGAGCGACGAAAGAGCAAAAGTCCCGGCACCAAGGGGAGGCAGCATTCCGGCAAGACCGAAAAATATTGCTGCTATTTCAGATCCGTGCTATATATTTCAGGTTCGGTCTGAGGACCAGCTTGTTCCCGAACTGGCAGAGCTTAAACCGTCATATCTCTATGCTCCCCTCGAGCTCATAGTTGAGAAACCGGAACTCCTGGAGCCCTTTAATGCTAACAATGTAAAAATTGTTGCTGCTCTTCCAAGGGTGATAACAGATAATCAGGTTCAGGATATCAGCACAAAGCTGGCAAAAGCTTATGAGCTTGGAATACGCGAGTCACTTGTCGGCAATATAGGACATATATTTCTTGCGCGCAATGCCGGGATGAAGATACACGGCGACTTTGGGCTGAACGTTTTTAATTCATATACTCTTGAAGTACTGAAAAATGCGGGTCTTGAGTCATTAACGGCCTCTTTTGAGCTTAGAATAGCACAGATAAAAGATCTGGCTAAGCCGATAAACACTGAGATGATAGTGTATGGCCGCATACCGCTTATGGTATCTGATCAATGTGTTATCAAAGAGAGTGCAGGCCGCTGCGCGTGCCAGACCCCGGGACAGCTTACAGACCGTATGGGATCTGTATTCCCGGTGGTAAAAGAATACGGCTGCAGAAACGTGATATATAATGCACATAAACTTTATCTTGCAGACAAAAAGGAAGATGTTATTGCTGCAGGAGTATGGGGTATGAGACTTCTGTTTTCAACAGAGAGCGGAAGAGAGTGCGCAGAAGTGGCAAAAGGATATATGGGGCTTTCTGACTATAAACCTAATGTTTTAACCAGGGGTCTATATTATAGGGGTGTAGATTGATGACAATTGTTCTTGCATCAGGCTCTCCAAGACGCAAAGAACTTCTGGAGATGCTTGGATTTAAAGACATGCTCATTATACCCGCACGAGGTGAAGAAACTGCGCCTGAAGATGCTGCCCCTGATGTAATAGTTAAAACTCTTTCTGCGGCTAAAGCAAAAGAAGTGGCAGCGCAAAGAGATAGAGAAGACATCATAATTGCTGCAGATACTATCGTGTGGAGCAATGGAAGAATGCTTGGCAAGCCGCGTGATGAGCAGGAAGCCTTCAGAATGCTTTCAGAGCTTTCGGGTAAAACACATGAAGTATACACGGGCGTGAGCGTAATCAAAGGCGATGCAGCGATTTCGGAATATGAAAAAACTTATGTCACATTCAGAAAAATTTCTGATGATGAAATCAAAGCATATATAAAAACAGGCGAACCTATGGACAAGGCAGGGGCCTATGGAATCCAGGGTAAGGCTTCTATTTTCGTAGAGCGTATAGAGGGAGATTACTTTAATGTTGTTGGACTCCCGCTGTGCAGGCTGAACGAGATACTGAAAAAACAGGGAGCTGCAATCTTTTGAAAAATTATCTTAGAAAAAATGGAATACGGATGGCAGTAATAGTTTTTGCTGTGGCCTTCATAATAGCAATAAGCGCTGCTGCAAGGGGCGGCAAAATAGGGTTTATCCAGAATGCCAAAGAAGTACTTGAATCGCCTGTTAAAAAGGTTCTTTCATCAACAGTTAACTGGCTCGATACTATTTATGGCTATCTTTTCGAGTATGACCAGCTTTTGGCAGAAAATGAGTCTCTTCGCTCTCAGCTGGCAGATGCTCAGGCTTCTGCACGTGATGGTATTGAAGCGTCTGAGGAAAATGTTCGCTTAAGAAAACTTCTGGATTTGAGAGAACAGCACACAGACTATGTTATGGAGTCAAGCAAAATCGTTTTGTGGTCGTCTTCCAACTGGTCCTCATCTTTCACAATAAGCAAGGGATCAAGCAGCGGCATAGAGCTTGGAGATCCTGTTATCACTGAATATGGAATACTGGTCGGCCAGATAACCGAGCTTGGAACAACATGGGCAACGGTGTCTACTATCCTTGATGTAGATATGTCTGTGGGTGCATTCGTTGGCGAGTCAGGAAGCTCAGGCATGGTAGTTGGCGAATATTCATTTATGAAGAAAAAAGAAGCAAAACTTACTTACATGGCTGACGGTGCTCAGATATTTGTAGGCGATGAAGTCCTCACCTCAGGCTCAGGCGGCGCTTTCCCGGCAGGGCTTGTAATTGGAACTCTTTCGGCTGTAAAAACTGAATCAGGCGGACAGCTGGAGTATGGTGTAGTTGAGCCTGGCTGTGATTTTGATCAGCTGGTTCAGGTTTTTGTAATTAAGGATTTTACAGTTGTGGAGTAGCACTTGAAAAAATTTTTCAGTCAGACAATAATAAAAAAGATACTGAAATATGCGCTCTATATGTTCCTTGCATTGGTAGTCCAGAATATGCTGTTTTCACATCTTAGAATATTCGGTGTATGTCCGATGATACTGCCTGCAGTTGCTGTATCGGTTGGAATGTTTGCCGGAGCAACAGGCGGAACAATATTCGGACTCATAATGGGAATATTTGCGGATATGGCATATGTTGAAAATACAGTGCTGTTCACAGTACTTTTCCCGGCTTTAGCATTCGGCGCTGATCTGGTGGTCCGGTTCTATGTAAACAAGAGATTCTTCGCTTTTATGGGACTTTCACTGGCAGCTTCGTTTATAACTGCTGCGGCGCAGATGCTTCTGACTTTTGCTGGAGATGTATGGTCGGTTTCACTTGTTGTAACGGCTCTGCTTCAGACGGTTATATCATTGCCGGTATCTGCAGTGGCATTTCTGCCTCCTTCAAGGTGGATAGAGTAAGAAGAAGTTCGTATTAGTGTAATTTATTTAAGGGAATATTAATGTATAGACTAATAAAACCGGGCAGAGTTACTGCCTTAGCAATTATATTTTTTGCGATTATTATTGTTTATCTGGTTTTTTTGTATAAGCTTCAGATAATAGAAGGCGAAAAATACTACAACCAGAGCAATGAAATAACCACCGAAACCAAAACAGTCACTGCTGCCAGGGGAAATATTCTGGATAGATATGGCCGAGTGCTCGTCAGCAACAAGGAATGCTATAATATAAAAATCGATACCACTAAGCTCTTTGCAAATGATGACCCTAACAGAGTAATCCTTGAACTTGTTGAAATGGTTTCCGGCTATGGAGATTACTATACAGACGATCTTCCAATAACCAAAGAACCGCCATTTGAATACGACCCCAATATGACAGAGATCCAGAAAACTATGCTCAATGCATACTTTGAGGATAAAGCAGATGAGCTGCCTGAAAATCCGACAGCTATTGAACTTATGAGTTACATGCGTACGCGTTACTCAATAGACAACAGCTATTCGGCGGAAGAAATGCGGCTTATAGCAGGTGTGAGATATTCAATCAATGTAAGATATGCTATCAATACTGCAGACTATGTTTTCGTTGAAGATGCAAGTATGGAGCTTATCTCATCTATTATGGAGAATAAGCTTACCGGCATTGAAGTTTCCAGAGCATATACCCGCAGTTACGGAACCGAATATGCAGCGCACCTTCTTGGATATGTTGGACTTATGACGCAGGAAGAGTATGAAAAATATTCTCTCTACGATTATGCAAATGACGCATATGTCGGTAAAGACGGTATTGAGTATGCCTTTGAAGAATATCTGCATGGTAAAGACGGCACAGTAGAAGAGACGAGAAATGCTTCAGGCACTATATTAAGTACTGTTTATACTGAAGATCCGACGCCCGGAGATCATATTTACCTAACAATAGATAGTGTGCTTCAGGAACAGACGGAACGTATTCTTGCCAACGGCATAGCCAGCATGCGGCGAACGCGAGCCACAGAGCGAGCCGAAGGCATTGCGCGAGGCGATTATGATCCGGAACTTAAGGATGAAATCACCGGCGGTGCAGCAGTTGTTGTTAAGGTATCAACAGGCGAACCGCTTGCCATAGCAAGCTTCCCGACGTATGATGTTTCGTCGGTTATAGAAAATTATGCCCAGCTTCTTCAGGAAGATAACTCGCCGCTCTTTAATAGAGCCCTTATGGGTGCCTACGCTCCCGGATCCGCATTTAAGCCATGCACGGCTATAGCAAGTCTGAGCGAGGGCGTTATAAACAGTAATGATAAGGTAAAATGTGAAGGCGTCTTCACTAAATACGCGGCCGAAGGCTACGCCCCTGAATGCTGGATCTGGCAGCAGGGTTATACGCATCCTTATGAAAATGTATCTACCGCTCTGAGAGACTCCTGCAACTATTTCTTCTATACCTGCGGCAACGATCTCGGCGTTGACTCTCTTGGAGAGTATGCACATGCATTCGGCCTTGGCGAGGCTACCGGTATTGAACTTGTTGAAACGCTTGGTAACATGTCAAACCGTGATAACCACTCTGATTATACAGGAACAGAGTGGCGTATAGGTGATACGCTGCAGGCTGCTATCGGTCAGTCGGACTCTATATTCTCACCGCTGCAGCTTGCCGAATACTGCGCAACTATTGCAAATAACGGCGTACGCCATTCAGCATCGATTCTTAAATCTATACGTACATACGACTACAGCGAAAAAATTTATGAGCGCGAAGAAGACCTTGAAAACTATGTAATGAGTGTCGTGCAGAGCGCCCAATATAACTGGGATTCGGTCCATTTTGGAATGTGGCAGGTGCTTAACCACCCATGGAACGGTGATAACTACGAAGAGTGGAGAGACTGCGAGTGGACTATTGCCGGCAAGACGGGAACGGCCCAGAAGGGCGAAGGCATCACTAACGACGGTATTTTTATCTGCTACGGTCCGTATTCAGGTCCTTACAGTACCACACTTGGTGATTGCTATGAGGGCAACGCCATTGTTGAAAGAGACCCTGAAATCGCTATCTGCATAGTTGTAGAACGAGGCGGTGCCGGTGCAAATCTGCAGTTTATGGCCCGCCAGATAATGGATGTATATATTAACATCTGCTCATACAGTGACTCATCAGAATCAGAAATGACGCTATTAAGATAATGACTCATTATCGGGAAATAAGAATTAAAGAAAGAGAGAAGAGCTAAATGAATATCGCATTAATGGCACACGATAGAAAAAAAGAATTAATGACTCAATTCTGCATTGCGTACTGCGGAATCCTAGCTGAACATTCCTTATGTGCAACGCATGTTACAGGAAAGCTTGTTGCTGAAGCAACAGGACTGCCGATTACATTGTATATGCATGCCGATCAGGGCGGTGCTCAGCAGATTGCATCACGTATTTCATATAACGAGATAGATCTTGTGCTGTTTTTCTGCGATCCGTCGAATCCAAAGGGTTTTGATGATATAGATAGAATAGAACGCTTATGTGACCTTAGACAGATTCCGTTTGCAACCAATGCTGCAACTGCTGAAGTTCTTATTCAGGGACTCCGCCGAGGTGACCTTGATTGGCGTAATATAGTTAATCCATCCAAATAAAGGGGAGAGATAAAATGGCAAAAGTACAGCCCCGCACTCTCTCGGGCTTTATGGAGCTGCTGCCTGCAGACCAGATGAAAATGGAACGCATGCTGAGCATCTTGAGAGATACCTATTCATTATATGGCTTTACGCCTCTTGATACACCCATTATAGAGTCTTCAGAGGTACTGCTCGCAAAGGGCGGCGGCGAAACAGAGAAGCAGATCTATCGCTTTACAAAAGGCGACAGCGACCTTGCTCTTAGATTTGACCTTACTGTTCCACTGGCAAAATATGTTGCGGCAAACTATGGTCAGCTGACCTTCCCGTTTAAACGTTACCAGATAGGCAAGGTCTATCGCGGCGAGCGGGCTCAGCGCGGCAGATTCAGAGAGTTTTATCAGGCTGATATAGATGTTATCGGAGACGGAAGCCTGAATATAATGAACGAAGCCGAGATTCCTGCCATAATCTATAAAACATTTACAAGGTTCGGCTTTAAAAACTTTAAAATACACGTAAATAACCGCAAAATACTTAACGGCTTTTACAGCATGAACGGCATGTCTGCCAAAGCGCCGGAAATAATGCGCACGGTAGATAAGCTAGATAAGATAGGTGCTGAGAAGGTACGTGAGCTTCTTATAGATGAAGTTATGATGCTCCCGTGCAAAGCTGATAATGTTATGGACTTTATGGCAATTTCGGGCAGCAACAGCTACGTGCTTGAAGGGCTTGAACGTTATCGCGGAATGGATGCGATGTTTGATGAAGGACTTGATGAACTTATTGCAGTAACATCTCATCTGAAAGAATTCGGAGTTCCAGAAGAAAACTTTACGATAGATCTCACTATTGCCAGAGGTCTTGATTACTATACCGGTACAGTCTATGAAACAATTATGACAGACCACCCGGAAATAGGTTCAGTTTGCTCCGGCGGACGATATGATAATCTTGCAGAATATTATACAGACAAGCAGCTTCCGGGAGTTGGAATTTCAATAGGACTTACAAGACTTTTCTATGTTCTCAATGAACAGGGGCTTTTAAGCGATGAGCCCGTCAGTGCCCCATGTGATGCGCTTGTTATACCGATGACAGACAATATAGGTCCGGCAGTCTCAGCAGCAACAGCTTTAAGAAACGGTGCTGTTAGGACTCAGCTTTATGTAGAACAGAAAAAATTCAAAGCAAAAATGAGTTATGCAGACAAGCTGAAGATTCCGTTTGTGGTTCTCCTTGGAGAAGATGAGATAGCAGCAGGAGAGCTTTCTGTAAAAAATATGCAGACAGGCGAGCAGATACGTCTTGTTCCTGAGTCGGCCGCAGAGTATATTAAGGCTGAAATAGATAAAAGAAATAATATTTCAATAATAAAAGAGGCTTAATCATGTTTCAATCACGTACACACAATTGTAATGAGCTCCGCGCAGTGAATGCAGGAGAGAAGGTAAAAATCGTCGGCTGGATGGAAAACGTCCGTATGGTCGGCAGTAATTTCGCGTTTGTGGTAGTAAGAGACTTTTATGGTACAACCCAGGTTGTTGTTGAAAATGAAGAACTTATTGCCCAGCTTAAGACAATCAATAAAGAGTCAACAATATCCGTTGAAGGCGTGTGCCGCCTTCGTGAGAATCCAAATCCAAAGCAGGATACAGGCGAGATAGAAGTTGTTCCTGAAAAGATTGAAGTTCTTGGCAAGTGCCGCTATAATGAGCTTCCGTTTGAAATAAACAGAAGCCGCGAGGCTGATGAAGCACAGCGTCTCAAATACCGCTATCTTGACCTTCGCAATCCTGCTGTTAAGAAAAATATTATTCTCAGATGCAATGTTATCTCCGCACTTCGCCAGGCAATGACAGAGCATGGCTTCCTTGAGATAACAACACCTATCTTAACTGCTTCTTCACCTGAAGGCGCCCGCGACTATCTTGTCCCTGCAAGAAAGCACCCCGGTGAATTTTACGCTCTGCCGCAGGCACCTCAGCAGTTCAAACAGCTTCTTATGACATCCGGGTTCGACAGATATTTCCAGATTGCACCTTGCTTCCGTGACGAAGATGCCCGCGGAGACCGTTCACCGGGCGAGTTCTATCAGCTTGATATGGAAATGGCATTTGCAACCCAGGAAGATGTATTTGCTGTTCTTGAAGATGTACTTCCTCCTATTTTTGCAAAATTCGGCACATACAACATTGCCTCTTCTGCCCCGTTCAAGAGAATTTCTTATAATGAATCTCTTGAAAAATACGGTTCAGATAAACCGGACCTTAGAATTGATCTTGTAATTGAAGATATAACTGCACTTGTTCAGGGTACAGACTTTGCCCCGTTTGCTGCCGGCAACACAATTAAGGCAATTGCTGTTTCAGACTGCGACCTTACACGCAAGAATATAGATAAGCTCTGCACTGATGTTGAAGTGCAGGCAGGCTTTAAACCATACTGGTTCAAGGTTGATGAAAACGGTGAACTTGCAGGCGGCGTTGCAAAATTCCTCACAGACAGAAAAGACAGCCTCACAGAAGCTCTTAATCTCAAGCCCAACACTCTTGTCGGAATTGCAGCCGGCAAGAAGGATGATGCCGTAAAGACAGCAGGCGTAATGCGCAAAATGCTCGGCAGTGCATGCAAAGGTCATATGGACAAAGAGCGCTATGAATTCTGCTGGATAGTAGACTTCCCGATGTATGAGATTGGTGAGGAATCCGGTGAGCTTGAATTCTGCCACAACCCGTTCTCAATGCCGGCAGGCGGACTTGATGTTCTTCTTAAGGCTGAAAGCGGCGAGATAGACCCGCTTACAATTACAGCCGACCAGTATGACCTAGTATGCAATGGTGTTGAACTTTCTTCCGGTGCAGTACGTAACCATGATCCTGAAATTATGATTAAGGCATTCGAGCTCGTAAGACTTGGCGAAGACGATGTGAAGAGAAAGTTCCCTGCAATGTACAATGCTTTCTGCTATGGTGCTCCACCACATGCAGGAATTGCTCCGGGCGTAGACCGTATGGTAATGCTGCTTTCGGGCGAGGAGAGCATAAGAGAAGTTATCGCATTCCCAATGAACAAGAATGCAAGAGATGTTATGATGGGGGCCCCGTCTCCTGTTGAGCAGAAGCAGCTTGACGAGCTGAATATTGCAATAACTGTAGAAAAATAATAAGTAAAGAGGGCGGCGCAATGCCGCCCTGTTATACGCATAACAGAAATAATTTTCTGCGAGGTAGAAGCTTATGTTCGCAAAGGTGAATAGCTTTGGCGTTGATGGTGTTGGCGGCTATGCGGTATCTGTTGAAGTGAATGTTTCAAGAGGAATGCCCGGTTTTGACCTGGTAGGTCTCCCTGATGCAGCTGTGAAAGAATCGCGTGAGCGCGTACGTGCGGCAATAAAAAACTCAGGATATAAATTCCCTGTCAGCAGGCTTACTGTTAATCTTGCTCCGGCAGATAAGAAAAAAATAGGCACGGTATACGACCTTCCTATCCTCATAGGGATACTTGCCGTATCTGATGAGACTGACCTTAAGAAGGCAACAAAAGACTGTGCTTTTATTGGGGAGCTGTCTCTTGACGGCGAACTGAGACCCGTTCAGGGTGCGCTTCCTATGGCAATAGCGGCCATGAGGAGCAAAGTAAAAAAATTCTTTGTTCCTGCAGATAATGCTTCCGAGGCAGCATTTGCAGACGGAGTAGAAGTATACCCCGTGAATAATGTGCAGCAGCTTATACGCCATCTTACGGGTGAAGAGCTTATTGAGCCGGTGACTGCACCTGACATAGAGCTTTTTGCTGAAACTGAACTTGACTTTTCGGATGTTAAAGGACAGGAGAATGTCAAGCGAGCATTTGAGATTGCTGCAGCCGGCGGACATAATATACTTCTTGTGGGATCCCCGGGAGCGGGCAAGTCGATGATGTCAAAGCGTCTGCCGACTATTCTCCCGGATATGAGCCGTGAAGAAATAATAAGCTCCACAGAGATATATTCTGTAGCAGGACTTACATCAAAGGAGCATCCGATTATAGCCACAAGACCGTTCAGGTCTCCTCACCACACAGTATCAGCTGCGGGACTTGCCGGCGGAGGTTCTTCGCCAAGACCCGGAGAAATAAGCCTTGCTCATAATGGCATACTTTTTCTTGATGAGCTGCCGGAATTCAGAAGCGATGTTCTTGAAGTTTTGAGACAGCCTCTTGAAGACGGTGAAGTAACCGTTTCAAGAGTATCAGGTACAGTAAGCTTTCCAAGCAGATTTATGCTTGTGTGCGCAATGAACCCGTGCAAATGCGGATGGTATGGACATTCGTCGGGCAGATGCAAATGCAGTGAGGCTGAAGTAAAACGCTACCACAGCAAGATATCAGGTCCGCTTCTTGACAGAATAGACATTATAGTTGAGGTTCCTGCTCTTGAATATGACGAACTTAAGTCCCGCGCTCCTGCAGAGAGCTCTGCAGAAATAAAAAAACGCGTTAATGCTGCCAGAGAAATACAGCGCAAAAGATACGGTAAAAACACCATGTATAATGCAGCTATAGCGGCTAAGGAATTGCGGGAGTACTGTGCCCTTTCACCTGAGTGCGAAACTCTTATGAAGAAGGCTTTCGATGCGCTTGGTCTTACTGCTAGAAGCTATGATAGAATTCTTCGCGTAGCCAGAACGATTGCAGACCTTGCAGGAGAAGAGAATATATCTCCGGCACATATTGCTGAAGCAATACAATATAGAACATATGATTTTAGAGAAGGTTAATAATGCCTGAGAAAAAAATAAAGCCTGCAGTGCCGGAGTTTGCCGGTTTCACCCCTGAAGCCCAGGATTTCTTCTGGGAACTGCAGTTTAATAATGAACGTCCGTGGTTTAAAGAACATAAAGAGCAGTTTGAAAAGTGCCTTAATACTCCGTTCAAAGCTCTTGCCATGGAAACAGAAGAGCTTATGCATAAAAGCTTCCCGGACGTTGAGCTTAATCTGCATATCTCAAAAATTTACCGCGACGCCAGAAGACTTTTCGGGAGAGGACCATATAAAGATAATCTCTGGTTTACTCTTATGCAGCATCAGGGAGCCATAAATGCCCCGGCGTTTTTCTTCGAGATAACTCCTAGAGGGTATAGCTATGGAATGGGATATTACTGCGAAAAGCCGTCTGAAATGGAAAAATTCAGAAAAACAGTAGCTTCAAATCCAACAGCTTTTGAGAGACTCGCACTTGAAGCTGAAAATGTCCCCGGGATGATGCTTGAAGGTGAGCTTTATAAAAAACCAAAAGGCAATTTCGGAGAGGTTATCAACAGGTGGTATAACCGCAAGTGGATGAGCCTTGTGAGCAATAACGATTATGATGAGAAGTTATTCTCACCTGATCTGCCGCATGTGCTTGCAGAGACTTTTGAACAGCTTATGCCGATGTATGAGTATTTTAATACAATCAGCATGCGCGAGGATTAATATAAAACGGGCTTTCAGTCCGGAGGGTATTTAATTGATTTTCAGCAGTCCGATTTTTCTTTTTATATTTCTGCCGGCAGTATTTATACTGTATAGACTTAGCAGAAATATAAATTATAAAAATATATTGCTTGCTTTGGCCGGAGTGATATTTTATTCCTTCGGTCAGCTTCAGTATGTCTATCTGCTGTTCCTGTCAGTACTTATAAACTATCTGGCAGGGCTTATCATAAGCAGAAATAGAGACTGCGGCAAAGCAGTGTTGGCAGTTGCTGTTGCAGCAGATATTGCTATGCTGTGCATTTTTAAATACACGGACTTTATTATTTCCAATATAAATGCGGCAGCAGGCTGCGCAATCCCGCTGACCGGCATAGAGCTTCCTATAGGTATATCCTTTTTTACTTTCCAGGGAATATCATATGTCATAGATGTATATCGCTATCCCGAAAGCGGCGAAAAAAGCTTTATAAAGGTATTTCTTTATATCTCGTTCTTCCCGCGGCTTCTTGCGGGACCTATAGTTAAATATGCCGACTGCGCTATGCAGCTAAGCTCCAGGGCATGCAGTACGGAAACTACAGCTTATGGTATTCGCAGATTTATTAAAGGACTTGCAAAGAAAATACTGATATCCGATGTGCTCGGGAATATTGCCGATTCGGTATTTAATATATATCTTGCATCAGGTCCTGCCGACGTGCGCCTTATGTGGCTTGGCAGCATATGCTACATGCTGCAGATATATTATGATTTCAGCGGCTACAGCGATATGGCTATTGGCATAGGGAATATGTTCGGCTTCAGCTTTAAGGAAAACTTTAATTATCCATACGGTGCAGCATCAATAAAAGAATTCTGGCGCAAGTGGCATATATCACTTTCCGGCTGGTTTAAAGACTATCTTTATATACCATTAGGCGGCAACAGGAAAGGCAAGGCACGGGCCATGCTTAACCGAATGATAGTATTTATCTGCACGGGCATATGGCACGGTGCCAACTGGACATTCATATTCTGGGGACTTTGCCATGGCATATTAAGCTCCTTAGAAGATATCGGTGTTATTCCGACTAAAAAGCTTCAGGAGAGCAGAGGCGGAAGAATCATAGGCAGAGTGTATACACTTCTTGCAGTGCTGCTGCTGTTTACTGTGTTCAGAGCAGATTCGCTGGGTGATGCATTTAAAATGATAGCCATAATGTTCAGCGGCAAAATAAGCGCTGATGGAGGTCGGATACTTACACAATTACTGACTCCGGCTGCTGTTTTTATTCTTATTCTGGCAGTTGCGCTGGCAGGAAATCTTGTGCCGTATATCAAAAAGAGATTTAATTATACCGGCATATTTGAAAGCAGCGGCATGGAAACAGCGGCGAATTTAGCATGCATAGTACTTTTTGCACTGTCTGTATTCAGCCTCTCAAAGGGCGGCTTCAGCCCGTTTATTTATTTCCAGTTCTAGTGATGCGATATGAGATCTAAACTTTTTAATAAAATTTTTATATGTGTTTTTCTTATCGCCTGTATTATCCCATCAGCCGGAATGCTGATATTTGGCGAGAGCGCAGCACTTGCAAACGAGGTTCAGTCGCCAAAGCCCGTGCTTATAAATGACGACGGCAGTTTTAATCCAAATGTTCTTCAGGAGCTCTCCGATTATTTTGCAGACAGGTTCAGCCTGAGACCGCAGTTTATAACTGCCTGGGCGAAGGTGAATGCAGCACTTTTTCATACTTCTACTGAAGATCAGGTACTGCTTGGCACTGATGGCTGGCTATATTACAGCTCCACACTTGATGATTATGAAGGCGTGAGCCTCACTGATGAGGAGCTTGATGCGTGCGCCTTAAGACTTGCCGAAATACAGACGGACTTTGCACTTAAAGGTACACAGTTTATATTCACGATTGCCCCGAATAAGAATAGCCTTTATCCTCAGAATATGCCCTCCGGCATTTCAAATATGCATGAAAATTCGAATGCACAGAGGCTTATTCCTTACCTTGAAAAATACAGGGTAAACTATATAAATCTTTTCGATGTACTCACTGATGAGACCGAAACCCTTTATTATTCCACCGACTCCCACTGGACTGCACGCGGCGCTGCAAAGGCAGCTGATGCACTTTTGAGTGCAGCAGGATTCAAAACGGATTATTTTAACAGCGGCTTTAAGCTCGAGGGCATACACAAGGGCGACCTATATGACATGCTATATCCTGCAGCAGATGGCATTGAGCCGCAGATAGTATATTCAGACGATTTTGTATTTGAGTGTCTGGATGACCCAAACAGCGGCAATGCCATCACCATAGAAACTCAAAACCCGAGCGGGCGGAAGTCGCTATATTGCTGGAGAGATTCGTTTGGAATAGAGCTTTATCCTTTCCTTGCAGACAGCTTTAAAACAGCGACATTCTCGCGCAATTCATATTATGATGCATCATCATTAAGCGACAGATATGATGTTGTTATAATAGAGCTTGTTGAAAGAAATATAGCAAACCTGCTTGATACGGGAGAGAAGACAGCCCGGCAGGAGACTGCAGCAGTCACGCTCGGAGATTCCGAAGAGCTGTTTAAAACTGCAGAGAGCTTCAACGGCGGCAGTCTGCAGGAGCTTATAGCTGAGATAGGAGAACCGTCCGGGCGTGATTATGCTACAAGCTGTATGGGCTCGGGCGAAGACGGCGAGCTATATTATAATGGCTTTACCGTGTATACATACCGCGAAGGCGATGAAGAAAAGATAGTTGATGTTGAAAAGTCGAGCTCTGCGGGATCTGCAGGGAATACACCTGTGCAGAACTATGAGCTTACAGATAAGACAGCATGCTTTATAACAGATAATCTGTTCTTCATTGGTCCTGAGCTGCATTGCCTTGATGAAAACGGTATCGAGGTGATAGACGGCAGTGCATATGGACTTGATTTTGATGAAAACGGTGTTGAAACAACCGGTAATAAAGATCTTGATACATATGTTCGCCAGATACTTGCAGATAATATAGACCCTGAAACAATGTCTCAGGAAGATATGCTGCTTACAGTGTATCAGTATTGTGTAGATAACTTCACCTACAGACGCAAGAACTATTATGATTTCGGAGCTGAGGGTTGGACTGCCGATGAGGCTCTTGAAATGTTCTCAACCGGCAAGGGCAACTGCTATAATTATGCGGCAGCATTCTGTGAGCTCGCCAGAGCAATAGGCTATGATGCCAAAACCTATAGCGGCACCATGGGACCTGACCGCCGCCAGCATGCCTGGGTGGAGATAGAAATAGACGGCGAAACGCGGCTATTTGATGCAGAGGATGACTGGACTATAGCAATACACGGCGAACTGAAGAAATTCAATATCACCCTTGAACAGGCAGAGAGATATAAATATATCCACGCATAATAAAAAGGACATTCCAATTAAGACGGAATGTCCTTTTCGGTTATATATTATATTTTTCAGTCTTCGTATTCAAAATCAAGCTCGTTGTATAGATAGGGCTGATTACGTGCGTCATCATAATTAAATATGCTGCGTATCCAGGTGTACATCTCGGTAAATCCGCCGTCTGTAAAGCGCCAGTGCCCATAAAGAAGACTATCTATATCCTGCAGAGCTTCAATTTCGGTATTGGGGAGAAGCTCTCTTAATCTTTCAATCTCTTCGCTTAACTCTTCTGTGAAATAAGTCTGGGTTAGGTTGAGACGCTTTAAGTTTGTGAGCTTTTCTATCGGAGTTATGTCGGTAAGACCGCTCATTAATCCACAATGGAGATATTCAAGCTTTGTGCAGTTTGCGATTGGAGAGATATCTTTAGGATTGTTATTCTGAGACTGACCAATCTCAAGGTATATAAGATTCTCAAGACTGCCTATAGGTTCAAAATCACCATAGTTGCCGCAGGAGGCTATAAGCACCTCAAGATTGGGTGTCCCGTAAAGGAAACTCAAATCCATTACTTCGCTGTGACCGATATCAAGATTCTTAAGATCATGACAGTATTTAAGAGAATCACTTGAGGCGCCCTGCTCGTCATATATGCACATAGCCCAGAGCGTTTCAACGTCTGTCATGCAGGTATATGGTCCAAAGTATATGCGCCAGACAATCTTTTTATCGGGGAACTCCTGATTGAGTTCCTCGGTCTTTTCGTCGTCCGTACCGCAGCGGTCAAGGGATACATAAGTGAGGTTATCAAGATAGGGGAGAACTTTGCGAAATTCATCAAGACCGCTGTTGCCGATGTCTTTATTTTTATACTGCAGTTTGTCTGTGAGGACGGTGTGGACTTTAAGATCAAAAAGCTCAAAGCAGTAGCTGATTTCAGCCTGAGGTGCAGCCTCTTTTAGAAGAACATAGTCATCAAACGGCAGAGAGCTAACTTCGCCGTGATAGCGAACATAGTCAACAACACCGTCATCATTAGGGTCATACTCATCAACCTTGCCGTCTTCAACGAGCTTGATGCTCTCAAGCTCCGGCAGCTTGGCAACAGCCTCTGCAACGGATGAAACATCGCTGTGCTTAAGGGTGGTGAGATCAAGAGAGGTTGTGTCGGCAGAATAGTCTTTGCCGAGGATGGTTACTGTATAATCAAGCTTAGCATTCGGAAATGCATCACGCAGTGCTGACAGCTCATCCACTGAAAGAGCGGTATTGCCGAGCTTAATAGTTTTTACCTCAGTGAATGAAGCGCTATTTTCAATGAATGATGAAAGGTCATCAATGCCTGTGAGGTCGAGCTCTTCGGAGATAAACGGATATTCAATGCCGTTAACTTCTATGCTTGTTGGTACCGGGGGTTCTTTCTCTCCGCATGCGGTGAGAACAGCAAGCGACATTAATACTGCCGCTGCAAAACAGTAAAATTTCTTCATTTGCTTAACCATTCCTATAAAATGAATATATATAAGTTTATCACATACAAAATATAGTGTCAATTGAGCGAGACTGTGTTATAATAAAACTAATTTTGAACAAAAATAAAGATATAAGGAGTAATTGGAATGAAATACATCATGTCTCTCGACCAGGGCACCACAAGCTGCCGCTGCATACTGTTCGACAAAGCAGGAAATATCTGCGCTGTTGAGCAGAAGGAATTTAAACAGATTTTCCCAAAACCCGGCTGGGTAGAGCACAACGCAAAAGAAATCTGGTGGACAACTCTTGAAGTCTCCCGTGCCGCCATGCAGATGGTCAGCGCAGAGGCTGAAGACATTGCGGCTATCGGCATCACAAACCAGCGCGAAACAACAGTCGTCTGGGATAAGAAGACCGGCGAGCCTATTGCAAATGCTATCGTGTGGCAGTGCAGACGTACATCAGATATTATAGATGAGCTCGTGCAGGCGGGCTGGGGCGAAAAGATCCGCGAGAAGACAGGTCTTGTGCCCGATGCATACTTCTCAGGCTCCAAGATCAAATGGCTTCTTGATAACGTTCCGGGAGCGAGAGAGCGCGCAGAAAACGGCGAACTTCTTTTCGGCACAATAGACACCTGGCTTATCTGGAAGCTTACCGGCGGCAAAGTACATGTAACAGACTACACTAATGCCAGCCGCACTATGATATATAATATCAAAGAACTCTGCTGGGATGATGAGCTTCTTAAGATGCTTGATATTCCAAAGTCCATGCTGCCCGAGGTAAAACCGTCAAGCTGCGTATACGGACATACGGAATATTCACTCTATGGCGGCGAAATCCCAATAGCCGGCGCTGCAGGCGACCAGCAGTGCGCACTTTTCGGGCAGTGCTGCTTCAATCCGGGCGAGATGAAAAATACCTACGGTACAGGCTGCTTCCTGCTTATGAATACAGGCCGCACACCGGTAAAGTCTCATAACGGACTCGTTACAACTATCGCTGTCGGCTTTGAAGACCATGTGGAATATGCCCTTGAAGGCAGTATATTTATTGCAGGCGCTGCTATACAGTGGCTCAGAGATGAGCTGAGCGTTATAAGCAAAGCGTCCGAAAGCATGGCGTTTGCACAGTCTGTCCCTGATTCAAACGGCGGATATGTTGTGCCGGCGTTCACGGGCCTTGGTGCACCATATTGGAGCCAGCGCGCAAGAGGCGCCATAGTCGGCCTTACAAGAGGCTTCAACCGTGCACATCTTGTTCGCGCAACACTCGAGTCTCTTGCCTACCAGACCTATGATATTGCCAAGGCTATGGAGCAGGATTCCAATATAAAAATAAAAGAACTCAAGGTCGACGGCGGGGCATGCGCAAATGACTTCCTTATGCAGTTCCAGAGCGATGTGCTCGACTGCAATGTTTTCAGACCAAAATGCATAGAGACAACTGCTCTCGGCGCTGCATATCTTGCAGGGCTTGCTGTGGGCTACTGGGAGAGTATAGAAGATATCAAGTCCAACTGGGCTGTAGATAAAGTATTTAAAAATACCATGGATAACGAAACGCGCGAGAAAAAGGTGAAAGGATGGCACAAAGCCGTTAAATGCGCGCTTCTCTGGGCGGAGGACGAATGAACGACATAATTCTACTAAAACTTGGTGAAATCGTACTTAAAGGACTGAACAGAAAAACATTTGAGCGTAAGCTTTTAAGCAACATTGCCTACAGACTAAAGCCTCTTGGAGAGTTCAATATAAGCTGCATGCAGTCTACTATATACGTAGAGCCGCAAAATGACTGTGCAGATATAGATGCAGCCTTTGAAGCTCTGCAGCATGTTTTCGGCATAATAGCGCTCACACGTGCTGCTGCTTGCGAGAAGGATAAAGATGCCATAGCAAAAATGGCAATCGAATATCTTGCAGACGACATGAAAAAAGCTAAAAGCTTCAAGGTGGAATCTAAGCGCAGCGATAAAAGCTTCCCGATGACAAGCATTCAGCTTTCTCAGTATGTAGGCGGAGAGCTTCAGGACGCATACCCGGAGTGCCATGTTGATGTGCATGACCCTGAGCTTACAGTAGTTATAGAAGTGCGCGATATGGCAGCCTATGTCCACTCCAAGCCTGTGCAGGGAGCGGGCGGAATGCCGGTGGGCTCAAATGGCGTTGCAGTTACGCTTCTTTCAGGCGGTATAGACAGCCCTGTTTCTACATACATGATAGCCAAGCGTGGAGTGCGGCTTATACCGGTGCATTTCTTCTCCTTCCCTTATACATCCGAGCAGGCCAAGGAAAAGGTTATAGAGCTTGCACAGATATTAACTGAATACTGCGGCAAGATGACTATAGAAATCGTCCCGTTTACCCATATTCAGGAAGAAATTAGAGATAAGTGCCCTGAAGAATACTTCACTCTTATTATGCGCCGCTTTATGATGCGCATAGCTCAGCGCATAGCAGATTATAACGGCGCTAAAGGAATAGTTACCGGTGAGAATCTCGGTCAGGTAGCAAGCCAGACTATGGAGGCTATGGTCGTAACCCGCGCTGTTGCCACGCTGCCCATAATTCAGCCGCTTATAGGCTTTGATAAAGAAGAGATAGTTAAAGTAGCCCGCAGAATAGGCACATTTGATACATCCATTCTGCCTTATGAAGACTGCTGCACAGTGTTTACTCCAAAACATCCTCGCACAAAGCCGCGCCTTGAGGACGTAGAGAATGTTGAAAAAGCACTTGATGTTGATGCACTTGTAGAAGAAGCGCTTCAGGGAATTGAAAGGGTGAGCGTAGAACGTGAGCAATAAAGTATATAATACAGAAATAATCTCAGTCGGCACAGAGCTCCTCCTGGGACATGTAACTAATACTGATGCAAGAGATGTATCAGAAGAGCTCTCAAAGATAGGAATAAATGTGCGCTATCACACCGTTGTGGGGGATAATCCGCAAAGGCTTACCGACTGCATAGAAATTGCCAAAAAGCGCGCTGATATTATAATCACCACCGGCGGTCTTGGCCCAACATGTGATGATCTCACAAAGCAGACCCTTGCCAAGGCATTTGACCTGCCGCTTGTCCTTAATAAGGACGAATATCAGAACCTTATTGATTATATTTCACCGCGCCATAAATATACTGAAAATAACACTCAGCAGGCAATGCTCCCTGAGGGCTGCACGGTATTTCATAATAACTGCGGCACTGCCCCGGGCTGCGCATTTGAAAAGGACGGCAAGATAGCCATCATGCTCCCTGGTCCTCCCAAAGAGTGCCGGGCAATGCTCCTTGAAAGCGCAGTACCATATCTCAAAAAGCTTTCAGAAGATACAATTGTTTCTCATTCGGTCAGAATTTTCGGTATCGGGGAAAGCCGCGTTGACGACATTTTTGCCGATGAGATGAACTCTATGACAAACCCCACCATGGCCCCTTATGCTAAAGAGTGCGATTGCCTAGTGCAGGTCACGGCCAAGGCAAAGACCGAAGAAGAGGCCGAAGCTATGCTTGAGCCTGTAATGGCGCATGTTAAAGAGCGTATAGGCGAGTTTGTCTATGGCGTGGACGTTGAGAGCGTTGAAGAGAGCGCCTTTGCCCTGCTGCGCGATAAAAACATGACATTTGCTCTTGCAGAGAGCTGCACAGGCGGCGAGGTGGCTAAAAGGATTACGGACCTTCCGGGCGCAAGCGAAATATTCAAGGGCGGCGCAGTTACATATACAAACGAAGCCAAGGAAAAACTCCTCGGCATAAGTCACGAGCTTATAGAAGAAAAAACGGCTGTGAGCTATGAAGTTGCAAAGGCAATGGCTGAGAATATACGCTCTATCTTGGATGCAGATATAGGTATAGGCATCACGGGTCTTGCCGGTCCTGACGGCGACGGAATTCACGAGGTAGGTCTGGTGTTTGTCTCTATGGCAACTCCTGAGAATACCTACGTTCGCGAGCTTCATATGGGTGCAAGCATTCGTACACGCAGCTTCATCCGCAGAATGGCAGGCAACCATGCCTATGATATGATAAGAAGATACCTTACCGGACTGGAGGTAATTTCATGGGAACCCAAAATATAAGTCTTGACAGAGGCGATATAACAAAGCTTCACGTTGATGCTATCGTAAATGCAGCCAACAAAAGCCTCCTTGGCGGCGGCGGAGTTGACGGGGCTATCCACAGAGCTGCCGGCAAAGAGCTTTTAGCTGAGTGCCGCACTCTTCACGGCTGTGAAACAGGTGAGGCTAAGATAACAAAAGGCTATAATCTCCCGGCAAAGCATGTTATTCACACGGTAGGTCCTGTATACAGCGGGAAAGCCTCCGATGCTGAAAAGCTTGCAGCCTGCTATAAAAATTCAATGGACACAGCATATGCAAATGACCTCCATTCAATAGCCTTTCCGGCTATCTCAACAGGCGTTTATCATTACCCGCTTAAGGATGCCACCCAAATCGCTGTATCCACTGTAAAAACATGGCTGAGCGGGCATCCTGATTATGATATAGATGTTATTTTTTCATGCTTCAGCAGCGATGTTTATGATACCTATGAAAGCTGCCTTTCTGAAGAGTAAAAAATATACGATAGGCAGAATGTCAAAATAATCACATAATAAGCTTGACATTATTAATTTTTTGGCTTAAATTATAGTGAATTTCAGATATCCTGCAGCAAGCTTGCCTTGCTGCAAGTTTATTGTAAGTTTATTAAAAAGAGGATAATACATGACTGAAATTATTGCGGCAATCGTCGCGTTTGTCCTTGGGTATATTATTTCAGCTTTGAATGCAAAGTTTCTTTCATCAAAGCTTGAGAATATATCAAATGCAACCATAACTGAAGCCCTTATAAGGCAGGCAATAAACATTGCATATCTTGTAATAGTGTTCTTTGTGGTGAGCAGGTTAAATATCAGCATTTTTCTGCCGCTTCTTGGAGCAGCACTTGGGCTTACCATTCCAACGGTAATGCTTACCGTTAAGCTGGTGGGTAAAATATCTGCAGCTTCACAGCCGTCAGAAAAGAATGGAGATGAAAAATAAATGGAAGGTTCAGAAGTAGTAATACCCCTTTTCGGATTTCTGGACATAACAGGCGAAGTCCTTATGATATGGCTCATCGTTGCAATTCTTTGTGTGATTGCAATAATTGTTGGGCGCAATCTAAAAGAGCGCCCCGGCAAACTCCAGAACATGGTGGAGACAGGCGTTGAATACATGGACAACAGCTTTGGTGAAAATCTCGGCAAAGAGCGCGGCAGAAAGTATTTCTGGTTTTTGGGCTCACTGTTTGTGTTTATCATCGTTGCCAACTATTCAGGTCTTTTCCCCGGAGTTGGACTAACAAAATATATTAAGGCACCTACATCGTCTCTGTCGGTTACAGCGGGTCTTAGTATATTCACATTCTTTATACTCCAGGGCGCAAGCATCAAAGAGCTCGGCATCAAGGGCTATCTCAAGCGCTTTGTAAGCCCGATATGCATTATGCTCCCGCTGCTTGTACTCGATGAATTTATAAAGCCGCTGTCTCTATCACTGCGACTTTATGGCAATATCTTCGGCGAAGAAACCGTTACCGAGAAACTCTATGAGGTATTTCCGGTTGGTGTGCCGATGGTTATGATGGTCCTTTCTCTGCTGTTCTGTGCTTTACAGGCTGTTGTATACACAACTCTTGTTTCTATATACCTCAGCGAAGCAACCGAGAAGGAAGAATAAAACAGTTTATAAATAAAATTAATTTATAAAAAATAAGAATCAATTTTTGGAGGAAATTTAAAATGACAGAAAACGCTATTTATGCTCTTGCAGCAGCTTTTGCAATGGCAATAAGCACTATTGGACCTGCTATTGGTCAGGGACTCACTGCTAAGGCAGCTATGGAAGCTATCGCACGTCAGCCGGATGCAGCAGGCAATATCCGCTCCACCCTTATCATTGCAATGGCTCTTATGGAAGCTCTCACTATCTACGGTCTTCTTATTGCATTTATGATCTTCTCTAAGATCGGCTGATATCTATAAAGTCCTGATTAAATAAAAAATAAGAAAGGCTAATTAATAATGACAATTCAGGTATCTGTTATTATCTGGACTGTTATAAGCTTCTGTGTACTGGCATTTGTTCTCGATAAATTCCTTTTCAAGCCTGTATTTCAGGTAATGGACGCCAGAGCTGAAAAAATCTCCCTCAGTGCTCAGCAGAAGGAAACAGAACTTAATGCCCGTGAATCACGCCGTCAGGAGGCCGAACTTGACCATGCAGCCGAAGTAAAGGCTGCAATCGAACAGGGAGAGGCTGCCATTGAAACAGCCAGAACTGAAAATAAAAAGCGCGTGACCGACCGCAGAACAGAGCATAATACCGGTATAGAGCAGTACGGAGAAGAACTTAAAGACGAATCTGAAAAAATCCGTGAGTCCTTCTCGGGCGAGTCTGACGAGATTGCTGCAGAATTTGTTGAAGCGTTCTCGCATAATTCATTCCCGTTTGAACCGGTGTCCAAGGCAACATATGATGAACTTGTTGCGGCTGCTCAGAAGGCGGTTGAAGAGAAACGCGCAAAGGCTATGAAGCATACAGCCCAGGATAGTTTTGTAACTGAACAGACTGAACCGGAAGAAGTTGTTTACAGAACCGAAGAAGAGAAACGCATTGCTGAATATAAGGCAGCGCAGAAGGAAAAGCTCAATGCTCTTCAGGTAGAACTTCTGCAGGAGTCAGATGAAATTAAAAAGAAATATTCGGATGATGCAGATGATCTGGCATTGGAATATGTCACTACTATAATCCGATAGGGGAATACGATATGCAATTTGTATATGCGTTAATAAACTTCGCCCTTTTGGCTTTCATTGTATACTATTTTGGCGGCAAGGCCATAAAGAGTATCTTTTCCAAGAGACGCGAAAAAATAAATAATGAGCTGGATGAGGCTGAATCAGAGCTTCCGCCCGAGGAGCCGGTTGAGTTCGCACCTGTACCGGATACTTCAACAGCCGCAATAGCTGATGAAAACTCAAGATGCGAAGCTGAAATAGCATTTCTTGATAAAGAGTTTCAGCAGAAGTGCGACAACATGCGCCTTGAGATGCTATATAAGACCAGATCCGAGCTCATTGACCAGACAATGGAAACCGCTGCAAATTATATGCAGACGGAAAAATATCAGAAGGCTATAAAAGATCTCGAGAGCGCAATTGCAGACAGAATCATTCAGATAATCGAAGTCACTCCCGGTGACATGATGTATATTGTAAGAAGCGGCAAGCTCTATGTAACTCTCACATCCGGCGAGCCTCTTCAGCAGGAGACTATCGACAAGATAAGAGCTGCCACCGATACGCTTGTAGGTAAAGCGGGCGGAGTATCTTCATTCAGAATTGTTGATAACGACTCAAGCCTTCTTGGCGGTCTCAGACTCCGCATCGGTGATACTATCTATGACTACACCATAAAGAATAGACTCTATAGACTCAAAGAAGCCCTTAATAACATACCCATAACTGAAGCCAACGCAGATGCTATGCTTGCCAACATGAAAAAAGCTGTTGAGCAGGTTAAGATTGATATCGATGTATTCCAGGTAGGCCGCGTTATTTCTGTTTCTGATGGTATATGCTGGCTCGATGGTCTTTCAGACATCATGTACGGCGAAATGGTTGAGTTTACAGATACCAAAAACAATATGCGCGGTATGGTGCTTGATGTACAGCCTGAGCGTATAGGCTGTGTTATCTTCGGCAAGTTTGAGCATATCGAAAGCTATTCAAGAGTAAGGCGTCTCAACAAGATGATGCAGACTCCTGTAGGTGAAGAGCTTCTCGGCCGCGTTATCAACCCTGTAGGTCAGCCGATAGATGGAAAAGGCCGTCTCTGGAATGCAGAGACCCGCAATATCGAGTGCAGCGCTCCTTCTATTCCTGACAGACAGCCTGTTGAAGTTCCGCTTGAAACAGGTCTTAAAGCAATAGACTCCATGGTGCCTATCGGCAGAGGCCAGCGTGAGCTTATTATAGGCGACCGTCAGACAGGCAAAACATCAATTGCTATTGATACTATCATCAACCAGCGCGGCAAAGGCGTTTACTGCATCTATGTTGCTATTGGGCAGAAAGACACATCTGTTGCAGCTATAGTTTCAAAGCTTGAATCCTATGGTGCAATGGACTACACATCAGTTGTTCTCGCATCTGCATCGGATTCAGCTTCCATGCAGTATATTGCTCCGTTTGTCGGCACAGCAATGGCGGAATACTTTATGTACAAGGGAAAAGATGTTCTCATTATTTATGATGATCTTTCCAAGCACGCTGTTGCATACAGAGAGCTTTCACTTCTGCTCCACCGTCCGTCAGGCCGTGAAGCATACCCGGGCGATATATTCTATCTCCACTCAAGACTTCTTGAAAGATCTGCAAAGCTTTCTGATGAGCTTGGCGGAGGCAGCCTCACTGCTCTCCCGATCATTGAGACGCAGGCGGGCGATATTTCAGCCTATATCCCAACAAACGTTATCTCCATCACTGATGGTCAGATATTCCTTGAGACAGAGCTTTTCAACGAGGGCCAGCGCCCTGCTATAAACGTGGGTCTTTCAGTTTCACGTGTCGGCGGTGCTGCTCAGACAAAGCTTATGAAGCAGGTATCCTCAAACCTCAGAACAGGTCTTGCACAATACCGCGAATACGAAAGCTTTGCACAGTTCGGCTCTGATGTTGATGATGCAACCAAGAAGACTCTTGATTCAGGACGCAGAACTATGGCAGTTCTCAAGCAGGATCGTTTCGTGCCTATGGACACATGGAAGCAGGCTCTTGTTATATTCGCTGTAACAAATGGCGCTTCCGTCAACTATCAGCCTGAGAATATGTGGCAGTTTGAAAAGGATTTCGTAGACTGGTTTGTAAACTCAAAACCGGAACTCGTTGAGACCCTGAAGACAGGCAAAAAGCTCAGCGATGAGACAAAGTCTGCACTCATCAGTGCATGTGAAGAGTTCGGGAAGGCAGGCTGATCATGGCCAACCTTCAATCATTAAAGAAAAGGCTTAAAAGCATTAACTCAACCGGAGAGATGGCAAAAGCAATGAAAACCGTTGCAACTGTCAAATACTCCAGAACGAGTAAGGCTTTAAATGAGTTTAAGGCATATTCGGATGCCTGCGGTGAGGCGCTTGGAATCCTTGGCAACAGCGGCTTTGCAAGAGAGTGTGAAACGGTGGCGGATAAAAACTGCTATGTTCTCCTCTCGTCAAACCGCGGCTTCTGCGGGGCCTTCAACGGCGAGCTTTTCAGAATGTTCAGCGAGGATCTCGCTTCAGAAAATACTGCACCGATGGTAATCGCTTTTGGCAAAAAGGCTCAGAGATTCTGTCAGGAAAAAAATATTTCTGCTGATTTCAGAGAGATGAATGATGTCCCGCAGTATTCTGAGGCAGAGACTCTCACAAACGAACTTCTTAATCTTTACCGCAGAGGCGAAGTCAGGAATGTATATATCGTTTCTCAGCATTTTACCAACATGATGATCCAGACACCGTGCAGGCAGCAGCTTCTTCCTGTTGAAACAACATCCTCCGGCAATGCAGCAGAAGCAAATCTTCTCTTCCTGCCGGATAAACAGACCGCAGGCTTAACACCTGCTCTATATGGTCTTGTAGGTACAGTTTACGGGTCAATGCTCAGCCATGCAGCAGCGCTTCAGGCAGCTTCTCTTATAGCAATGCGAAATGCCTGCGATAATGCCGATGAATCCTCTGCAAAGCTTGACCTTATGATCAAACGCACACGCCAGATGAGCATCACCAACAGCGTTATAGAAACCTCCTCCGGGATGGCAATGCAATTTATGGAGAGTTAAAAATGGCTAATCAAAATATAGGAATGGTAGAAAGAATAAGCGGCCCTGTCGTTGATATTCTTTTCCAGGATAAATCGGAAGTGCCGGACATATACAATGCCGTTGAGGTCCATCATGATGGGCAGGTAGATGTGCTTGAGTGTCTTCAGCAGCTCGGCGAAGGTGCAGTCAGATGCATAGCTATGCAGTCTACAGACGGTCTTTCCAGAGGCATGCTCGCAATAGATACCAAGTCGCCTATAACCATCCCTGTCGGCAATGAAATGCTCGGGCGCATGATAAATGTTACCGGTAATCCAATAGACAGAATGGGACCTATTGAAACAGCTGAAGTATGGCCTATACACCACTCTGCCCCTAAGTATGAAGACATAGTTCCTTCTGAAGATATTCTTGAAACCGGCATAAAGGTTATTGACCTTATGACTCCTTACGCCAGAGGCGGTAAAATAGGTCTTTTTGGCGGTGCGGGCGTAGGCAAGACGGTTCTTATAATGGAGCTTATACGCAATATCGCCTATGAGCACAACGGATATTCGGTATTCGCAGGCGTTGGCGAGCGTTCACGTGAAGGCAATGACCTGTGGAACGAAATGAAGGCGTCAGGTGTTCTCGATAAAACTGCTCTTGTATACGGGCAGATGAATGAGACAGCGGGTGCTCGTCTTCGCGTTCCTCTTGCAGGACTCACAGTTGCTGAATACTTCAGAGAATATTCCCACAAAGATGTTCTTCTCTTTATAGACAACATCTTCAGATTTACTCAGGCAGGTTCAGAGGTTTCCGCACTTCTTGGACGAATGCCTTCAGCTGTTGGCTACCAGCCGACTCTTGCAACTGAAATGGGCATGCTGCAGGAGAGAATAGTCTCTACCCAGAAAGGCTCAATCACCTCAGTTCAGGCTATTTATGTTCCGGCTGATGACCTTACCGACCCTGCCCCTGCAACAACCTTTACCCACCTTGATGCAACAACTGTTCTTTCAAGATCAATTGTTGAGCTCGGCATTTACCCGGCAGTTTCTCCGCTTGAGTCTTCCTCACGTATGCTTACAGCCGATATAGTCGGCAAGAGACATTACGAGACAGCTAAGGAAGTACAGCGTATACTTCAGCGTTATCAGGAGCTTCTTGATATTATCGCAATTCTCGGTATGGAAGAGCTCTCAGAGGACGACAGAAAAGTTGTTAACCGCGCAAGAAGAGTACAGCGCTTTATGAGCCAGCCATTCCACGTGGCAGAAAACTTCACCGGCACGGAAGGCAAATTTGTCCGCATGGAGGACACAATCAAGGGCTTTGAATATATCCTTGGTGGCGATTGTGATAATATACCGGAGCAGGCATTTATGCTCAGCGGCGACATTGACTCTGTTATCGAAAGGAGTAAGGAGCTGTGAAAAATTCAGACACTCCTTTAACTCTTAAGATTGTTACCCCCACAGGGGAGGCAGGCAATGTTGGCTGCGACAGCGTCACTCTTAATATTACCGATGACTCATCGGGCAACGGCTGCGGCAGCATAGGCATCCATAAAGGCTTTCAGAATGCGGTAATTTCGCTTTCTGCAGGACCTGTAATTGCAAAACTCAATGGAGTTCAGGTGCTTAAAGCCACAGTGAAGAGCGGCTTTGCAACCGTGAAAGACGATGTTGTCTCCGTTATAACAGACAGCCTTGCAAGCATAGAAGTTCAATAAATACCTATTAACCGGCGGCGCTTTTGCGCTGCCGGTTTTGTGTTTGCCCCAAAGTTCACACATTGGAAATATATAAAGGACGTATTCAGATTGACTTATTTTGAATATTATGATATCTTGTATTAAAAACTAGATGATACGCGGGCAGGGTCGCCCGTTTATTTACTGTTTATCATGCGGAAGTAATATATCATGTAATGATGCGGGTATTTTGTATTGATATTTTATACATGCAATGGTAAAATATATTGATACAATATATTGTGATTTTTGCGTGAATTTTTACTAAAAATATACAATTTTAGGCATAATATGAAAAACGTCTTTACAATTTTCTTCAATGATATAAAGGTCCTTTCAAAGCACTTTTTCGCTATGGCCATCATCATTGCCATAACGGTAATCCCCGCTTTGTATGCCTGGTTTAATATCTTTGCCAACTGGGACCCATACGGCAACACGGGCAACATCAAGATTGCCGCAGCATCAGACGATAAGGGCTACAACGATCTCGACGGCAACTTTGTTAATAAAGGCGAGGTGGTGCTTGATTCTCTCCGCGAAAAAGACAGCATAAACTTTGTCATTTACGACAATTCCGATGATGCTCTCAGAGCCATGGAGTCGGGCGAGTGCTATGCAGCCATTATTCTGCACGAGGACTTCACCAAAAATATGTATGATATCGCCTCGGCTCTCGTTAACCCTGATGGTACCATTACCTTCTACGAAAACTACAAGCTCAACGCTGTTGCAAATAAAATAACCGAAACAGCTGCCTCAACTGTCTCACAGACTGTTCAGGAGGAATATCTGCAGACCTTATACGAAATGTTCTTTGCTAAAATAAGCGACACAATTTCGGGCGAGGATATAGAATCCACCGGCAACAAGACCATAGACATCCTCACCAGGCTTCGCGATACCTGCGTGGACGTAAGCGAGGGTCTTGAAAAGTTCCAGGGCAGTGCTGACAGAGTAGCGGAAAAACTTGGCAGTGTCTCTACCTACGACACCGCTGCCAGCATCCTTGAAACGAAAAATGGTGTGGACGGTTCTGAGCAGACGATAGAGTCAGTCCGCGAGAGCTACCGCAACCGCTCTAAAGAAGCAAGCGAGCTTATAGACGATATAATAAACCGCCTTTCACCAAAGGTTTACACAGGCGAGTTTTCCGATGAAGAGATGGCAGCTCTCCAGAGCGACCTTATGACTCTTGACGTATACGGAAACGATATAAGCGCTGTGAGCGAGGGCTTAGGCTCGCAGTTCACAAGCTACACGGCAGAGCTCCTTGCCGATACAGATGCCATTGAGGAGAGCGGCAACACATCTCCCGATTATCTCATTCAGGTTATGGTATCTGACCTTCAGAACCTGCAGAAGCTCCAGAACGAGCAGATAAACGATGCTATAGAGCAGCTTTTCACAGGACTTATAAATCTTTCAAACGGACTCAGCCCGGTGCTCGCAAGCCTTGCAACCACTGTTGAAACCATCACTCCGACTATGCAGGCAGCCTCCGAGACCATCTATGCTCTTGATGATACTCTTTACTATGTAAAGCTCCTTATGGATTCCTTAACAGAGTCTCTTGATAAGATAATAGATAAAGTTGAAGCTCTCACAGACAGTGAAACCATGCAGACAATTGATGAGATGCTCAGCGGCGACAGCGATGAGTTTGCAAAATTCTTCGCCTGCCCGGTTACTGTAAAAACAGAAACCGTCTACCCTGTTGCAGATTACGGCACTGCCATGGCACCTTTCTACTCCACTCTTGCAGTGTGGGTTGGCTGCGTTGTGCTGGCGGCTATAATAAAAGTAGAAGCAGACCCGCGTGACCTTAAGAACGCAACTGAAAACCAGCTTTTCTGGGCAAGATTTTTGCTCTATCTCATCTTAAATGAACTGCAGACACTCATAATAGTTCTCGGTGACCTGTATCTCCTCAAGATCACCTGCCTTGACCCTGTTATGTTCTGGTTTGCAATGGCGTTTACATCTTTTGTATTCACATGCTTTATATTCTCACTGGTTCTGGCCTTCGGCGACGTCGGCAAGGCTATAGTGGTTGTTATAATGGTTTTGCAGATTGCAGGCTCCAGCGGAACATATCCTATAGAGATTCTGCAGGGGATATTCGGCAAGCTATATCTGCTGTTCCCGTTCCCATATGCCATCAATGCCGAAAGAGAAGCTATCTGCGGCTACTATAAATTCGATTACTGGCAGTATCTCGCAGAGCTTTCGGTGTTTGCAATCGTGGGCCTTGCAATCGGTCTTTATGCACGCAGACCGTTCATTAAAGTAAACAGATACGTTGAAGAAGAAATGGAAGAAACAGGAGTTCTTTAATCTTAAATGGAAGAAACTGCTAACAACAACATACAGGATAGAGCTTATGGCGAGCTGACATTATATGCCGAGCACACCCATCAGATCTGCCGCTGGATATTGAGGATAAGCATGATAATGTTCTTCGTTATTCCTATCTTCCTTATCACCTTCTGCGTTCTCAGCGGCGGCGATAAGGTCGTTACGCTCATTATCTGGATAGTGCTGATGTTTGTGATGGCGCTGGTAGTGATTCTGCTTGGTTATTTTGACCACCGACTCAATCTTCTCCTGTCAACTGTCAACGGAGATGAGCATGTTAATCTCGAACTCATCCCGACTATAAGCGGCAAGCCCACTCTTGATACTATAAAAAATACTCTCAAGGACCGCCCGACTTTCGAAAAAGTTGAATCCTTCCCTGACTTCACAGACATTGCAGAAATATCGCAGAATAATTATCAGAGTCCTGAAAACAGCGAAGAAGACCTTGAGTCAGAGATAGACAAAATGCTTGAGGATATTATCTCCGAAAGAAATACCATAGACATAAAGCCTGAAAAAGTATCCGAAGAGGCTATAGACGCAATGCTTGCAGACATTGCCGACTCAGCCCCCGCAGCTGAAGAAACAGCCGGCGATGATAGCGGCTATACCATAAATCTCGATAACGAGATAGTTCTTGATAATCTTCTTAAAGAAGAATCAGAATATGCCATCCGCAAAAAGCAGGACGAAGCACAGCACACTGCTGAGAATATCATGTCTGATCTCGATGCCTTTGTTTCTGCTGCTGATGATGAGGACGAACTATGAATGGCGAAAGACATTTTAAATTAAAAAATATAGTTTCGGTCTGGCTGGGTGATGCAAAGAGAATATTCCGCAGCGTTGTAGGCATAGTTATGATATTCGGACTTTGCGTTGTGCCGTGTCTTTATGCCTGGTTTAATATATTCTCCAACTGGGACCCATATGGCACCGATGCAACTTCCCAGATAAAGGTTGCCGTAACAAGCAAGGATAAGGGCGATCTGATATTCGGCATAGGGCTTAATATGGGCGATAAAGTAATTGAGGCCCTTGAGGCGAACAAGTCCATCGGCTGGGTATTTGCCGATTCCGAAGAAGAAGCTCGGGAACTTGTAGATTCCGGCGACTGTTATGCTGCCATGATTATCCCCGAGGATTTCACAAAGAACGTCTCCAGCTTTACAGATCTTGAATTCAAGCACCCTGAGATTATCTATTACGAAAACCAGAAGAAGAATGCCATTGCCCCTAAAATAACAGGCAAAGCAAAAACCGCTGTGCAGCAGCAGGTAAATGAAACCTTCGCCGAGACAGTAGTTGGTGTTGTGGGCTCACTTTTTGGTATAATGGACCAGAACGGTGTAGACTATGAAACTACCATCAAGGGAATTAGTGATACTCTTGATGATCTCAATGAAAAAATCGAAGAATCAGAAGATATTATAAGCTCTGTTTGCAAGCTGCTGGATGCATGCGAAAATCTTATGTATTATTCCGGTCTTCTTGCAGGCGATGTTGCCGATACATCCTATCAGACAGCCGCCCTTTCCCACACAATAGCAACCGACACTGCCACTCTTAATGTTAAGATAGACGCTCTCAACACCACCTTGAAAGAAATGCTTGAAGAGTCCGATTCAAGTCTTAGAACCGTTGAAGACTCCGTCTCCTCCGGCAATACAGACTCTGCCACTCTCCAGTATCAGGGTGCAGTCATGAACACCATGGCCACAAGCATTGAGGATATAGACCCTGATATTGCCCAGCGCATGTCCAGCATAGGCGACAGACTCTCTGCAGCAGGCGATTCAGGGCTTACTGATGAACAGCGCCAGTCTATTCTTGAAGACCTGCCGGATCTTATTCTTGATGCGCGTAAGCTTGTTATTCAGCACCTTTATGATTCTATCACCGACCTTGCACCAAAGCTTAAATACTCGCTCGGAGCGGTCACAGGTGCTGCAGAAAGTGCTGCGGCTGCATTCCTGGGCGTGAGCGGCGAGGCATCACAGATTTCCAATACCTTCTATAGCATCATAAGTCCTCTCAACACTCTTGAGCTCGACCTGTACGATGCCCGAGATAGTCTTATAAAAGCCGAAGAGCTGTCAGAGCAGCTTGCAGACACTCTTGATATCCTTGCCGACAGTGAGTATCTTAAAGAGCTTACAGACACCGTTATTGATAATAACGATGAGCTGGCACCTTACTTTGCCTCTCCAATAAAAATGAATACCGTTATCATGTATCCTATAGATAACTACGGCTCAGCTATGGCGCCATTTTATGTGGTGCTTTCACAGTGGGTCGGCGCCCTTTTCGCAGTGGCTCTCCTTAAAGCAAGAGTGCGCGAAGAGGATATGGCAATGCCGCTGAGCGTGCCGGAGGAATTTTTCGGCAGGTTCGCGCTGTTCCTCAATGTAGGTCTTGTGCAGGCTATTGTAACGGCGGCAGGCTGCTTGTGGTATATAGGCATCTACTGTGTGCACCCGCTGCAGTTCTTCCTGGCGGCAATAGTAACCGGCATTTGCTTTGCAGCTATCAACTTTGCACTGCTGTTCTCCCTTGAAAAGATAGGCCTTGGCGCATCTGTTATAATAATGGTTATCCAGGTTGCAGGTGCAGGCGGATCATACCCTGTGCAGGTGCTGCCAAAAATATTCCAGGTGCTCTATCCGTTCATGCCGTTTAACTATGCCATGAATGCAATGCGCGAGGCAATAGGCGGCACATATGGCAACAATTATGAAAAATACATTATAATTCTGCTTTTAATATCAATCCTCTTCACAATCCTTGGTCTGCTTCTCTATAAACCTGTGCACTGGCTCAATAAGCTTATTGCCGAGAGCAGCGAAAAAGCGGAAATAATGCACTAAATTTATCCGAAAAGGGACAGATAAATGCCTAAATTAAAAGCCAAAAAATGCATAGTGCTCATCCTTGCTTCGGCAATGTTCTGCCTGAGCTTCAGCGGCTGCAAGTCAGATTACCCCGTTATGGACAGGGAGCTGGACCTTAAGGACTTCCTTGAGACCTGCTACGACGGCAGCGGCTATGAGCTCAACCTTAATGATGAGGAAAAGGTCGTAGTTGATGGTGTTGCAGATAGATTTTATATCGACATGGACGCATCTGCCGATACAGTAAAAGAAATTCAGAATGCTGTGCGCACTGCAACGGCCCCCAGTGACGGACTCACCGGCACATGGAGCGGCAATCTGGATGTAAGCCCTATTATCTGGGAGTGCTTTGAGAGCATAGAGGGGCTTGATCTTTCACAGTATATATCAGGCATATATCTCCCGGCTGAGCTCAGCTTTAATTCGGGCGGCACATACATGCTCAAGTTCACAGGCAACTCTGTGGAAAATGCCAGAGACGATATATTAAATGGCGCCGTTAAGGCAACAAAGGCATATCTTGCCGGCATGACAAGCGGCGCTGCCAGCATAGTAGTTAAAGCAATAGATGATAATACCATCAAGCAGATTCTTGACTATGTTGTCAATATGGCTATAGAAATGCTTGAAAACGGCTCTGCCGGCAACTATTCCGCCAGAAACGGCAAGCTCCGCTTTGATAAAACAGACTCCTGCTCATATGAGCTCTATATTGCCCCTGAGCCTGACGATGATGACTCATCTGAAGATTCCGATACAGAAGCAGCTGATATAGCCGCTCAGGAGGATACCCTCACTCTCACCAATGCAAATGTCTCCGGCGTGCTCCTCGCACTTGATTCAAGCAGCGGTGTGGAGTTTACAAGAGCTAAATAATAAAATAAAAGCCACGGACCATGTGTCCGTGGCTTTTTGATACCATATATCAGGTGCTTTCCCTTTCAACGAGAATCGGAGCAAAGTTAATATGTCGTCTTGCTGGTTTATGCCCCGATTCGCAATCTATCTCATCTATCACAAGCCCTGCTGCGGATTCACCCATCTGAAATGCAGGCATTTCAAGAGAGGTCATAGTTGTCTCCAGCATCCTGCCGACTCTGTGCCCGGTAAGGCTTATTATTTTTATCTGCTCGGGAATCTTAAGCCCGCGCTCACTAACCGCTCTCACGGCTCCGAGCCCCTGTACGTCCACGGCAGCGATTATCGCGTCAAGATCAGGGTTTTCATCAAGAATCTGGTTTGCAGCTTCATAACCATAGCCGAAGGAGTTTACCATGCGGTCTGAAGAGCCGGTAATCTCCTCAAGCCCGAGCTTTGTGATGGCCTGCTTATAGCCCTCGTAGCGCCCGCGATATGGGGCAAGATGCTGCGCGCCTGCTATAAGTCCAATGCAGCGGCAGCCTTTATTATAGAGAAATTCTACGGCTTCGCGTCCGCTTGCCTCAAAGTCGCCTACAACACTGCTCAGCTCCAGCTCCTGCCGCCGCACAAGCTGCAGCACAGGAACACCGCTTGCATTAATGTCTTTAAGAATTCTGCCGTTATGGCCTGTTGCCGCAATAATTATGCCGTCTGCTCCGCTGTCTCTTAAGCGGTTGAGACGGTCTCTTTCTATCTTAGGGTCCTCTTCGGTCACGCACACAACAGTCATATAGCCGCGTTTCTGAGCTTCTGCTTCAATGCCCTGCAGAATCTCGGAGAAGATAGTGAGATGAAGGCGGGGGACCACCACACCTATCATATAGCGCTTTCCCTGCCGCAGTGCGCGGGCAACGGCGTTTGGACGGTAGCCCAGCTCTTTTGCGGCGGCAATTATGCGCTCTTTTGTTTCGGGATGGACATAAGATGTGTTATTTAGTGCTCTTGATACAGTGCTCACATCCACATTGGCAAGCTGCGCAACATCTTTTAAAGTGGCCATATTCTTTTCTCCTATGCAAACGTTTGGGTAATTTACTTATTTTATAACACATTTTAAGCACTTTGTCTACTAAACATATAAATTTGTACATTAAATGCAAAGTGAAAGCTGATTGTGCAAAATGCACAAAAACTAAGCACTGAAATTGGGCAATTTTCCTTGAAATGCAATTCTTTGCATATGATAAGCAAAAAATTGCAGAACAGCTCTAAATTATTGACGAGAACAAAATACTTTGTTAGAATTCAAACATCAAAGCAAACGATTGCACAAAGCCGAGAGATCCGGCGCGCGAGGATCTTATACGACTTCGGCACTCATTCACACTAATCACTCATCACTAATTAAATTTTATTAAGGAGATTTGTAAAAATGGCTAAAGTTAAAACTTTCAAGACTATATTCCCTGCAGTTTCCGTTCCACTTAATGATGACTACAGCATCAATGAGGCTGAATTCCGTACATACCTTCGCTGGATCAAGAGCTTCTACGGCAAGGGAATCGAAGGTCTCGTATGCAACGGTCACACCGGCGAAATCACCGGCCTTACCCGTGCAGAGCGTAAACGCGTAACAGAGATCTGCGCTGAAGAGTGCGGCGATGTTATGACCATCATCTCCGGTGTTAACTGCGAAAACACCCAGGAATCCATCGAGATGGCTCGCGAAGCAAAAGAAGCCGGCGCAGACGGCATCCTTCTTATGCCTCCTCACATGTGGCTCCGCTTCGGTATGAACCCGAATGCTCCTTTCGAGTATGTTAAAGACGTTGCTGAAGGCGCTGATATCGATATCATCATCCACCTCTATCCTGCAACATCCAAGGCTTTCTACCCTGTAGAGACCCTTATCAAAATGTGCAACGAGATCGAGCATGTTAAGTGCATCAAGATGGGCACCCGTGTAACTTCTATCTATGAGCATGATGTACGTCTCCTCCGCGAGAAGTGCCCTGATATCTCCCTCATCACCTGCCACGACGAGACTCTCTGCGTTTCCTGGTTCCCAGGCATGGACGGCGCTCTTATCGGATTTGCAGGCTGCGTTCCTGAGCTTATCTGCCCGGCACGCGATGTATTTGCACATCCTGATCAGCACACTCTCAAAGAGGCTCAGGACTGGTCCGATCGTATCTACCACATCTCCCAGGCTATCTACGGCGGCGGTCAGCCTTCCGGCGAAGCTCATGCACGTCTGAAAGAAGCTCTCTATCAGCGCGGCATATTCTCCAACGCTCTTATGCGCAAGCCTGTTCTTCCTCTCAACCAGGAAGAGAAGGACTGGGTTGCTCTCGGTCTCGAGCGCAGCCAGCTGCCTAAGGTTGATATGGAGCAGTACAAGTAATTATAAGACCTCACTTTGCCCTCGCTGATATTGAGCTATGCCCGTCAGTGAGGGCTTTCATTTAAGAATTAAAAGATTATATAGGAGTTATATATAAATGGAAGAAGAGAAAAAGACCGGCCTTGTTGGCGAGGATGTTAAAAGACTTCCTTTCGGTCAGCTTTTAAAGCGTATCGGACCGGGCCTTATCGCTACCGGTATCGTTATCGGACCCGGCGCTATTACAACAGCAGCTATGCTGGGCGCAAACTATGGCTACGCACTGCTCTGGCTTATTTTCCCGATAATCTTTATGGGTATCACATTCGTTATGACCACAAACTGGCTGGCAATCACCACCGGCATGCCGACTATCCATGCAATTCGTAAATACTATGGCAAGGTCGGCGCAGGCATCGTTGGTGTGGCACTGTTCCTGGCATGCCTGTTCTTCACAATGGGCAACATTTCAGGTACCGGCGCAGGTATGAATCTTGTCTTCGGAATTAACTGGAAGCTCGGCGCTGCCATTATGATGGTTATCATCCTTGCAACATACTTTGCAAAGAATGTTTACTCCAAGGTTGAAAAGCTTATCACAGCCTGCATTATCATTATGATCATTGCCTTCTATGTAACACTTGTTGGTGTTGGCGGACCTGACGGCAAGGAATTTGCAGGCGGTCTGTTTGGATTCAAGATCCCTGAGGGAAGCCTTGGCACAGCACTTGCATTCATTTCTACTAATGCTGCTATCACCACCGGCATCTACAACACATATCTCGGCAAAGAGAAGAAGTGGAAGAAAGAAGACCTCTTCAACGGCGTTATGGTAACAGATGCTCTGGTACATATGATAAGCGTTGTTCTTATCTCCGGCGCTATCATCCTTGTTGGCGCAATCGTTCTTAATCCGCAGGGTCTGTCCATCAAGGCTCCGGCACAGCTTGGTGCTATGCTTGAACCTATCATGGGTTCTGCTGCAAACTACATCATGGGCGCAGCTCTCCTTGGCGCAGGCTTCTCCTCACTCCTTGCAAATACCCAGCGCGGCATGGTTCTTCTCGGAGCCGGCATCAACAAAGAATCCGGTCTCGAGAGCAAATTCGTTCGCTACGGCTGCCTTGCATGCCTTGTATTTGCAGCAATTATCTGCTTCAGCTACGGCGGATCCCCAACACAGCTTATTCTTATTGCTAACATTGCAACATCCATCGCAACACCTATAGGCGGTCTCTTCGTTCTGCTTCTCATCTGGAGAAAGGATGTTAACGAGGGCTACAAGGCTCCAACCGCACTGAGAATATGCATGACAATAAGCTACGTATTCGTCCTTATCATGACAGTCTCTGCTTTCCAGAAGACCATCATCCCCGGCATAATCAAGCTCTTCGCATAATAGCAAATTTAGTTGAATACCAAAAAACCACGGACTTAAGTCCGTGGTTTTTTGCAGACCTAGAAAGAAAACCTTATAGCGTTGCACATATTTCTCCTGATAATCTGATTAATCTTTATATAGCAATCGGACCGACGGAAATTAAAATCCGCCGGTCCGACTGCTGATATTCTCCAAATTCCTCCTATGCGCTAGTGCCTAGTGCCTAGTGCCTAGCCAGTGCCTAGCTCAGCAGCTCCCGTTTCTTCCTCTCAAACTCCTCCTCGCTGATTACTCCTTTAGTGCGGAGGGTGTTGAGCTCAACGAGCTTATCTACTGTCTCATCCACTGCCCATGCCGGAGCAGGACCCGACCTTGCGGAGGGTTTAGCAGAAGTATTCTTTGCAGCTGCTGTAGTTGTTGCCACGGTGGTCACCGCTGCAGCGGCAGTATTATTAACATTCACACTCTGAGTGCCTGCAGAAGAGACTGCAGCGCTCTTTTTTTCTGCCTTTGAGCCCTTTTTAGCGGCCTTATTTGCCTCTTTCTGAGCAAGCTTCTCTGCAGCCTTGGCGTTCTTTGCAGCCTCTTTAGCCTCTTTTTCCTGCTGAGCTTTAAGCTCCTTGGCAGCCTTGGCTTCGGCGCGGCGCTCTTTGCGCGTCTTCATCGCCTTAACCTCTTCAGACTGCTTTTCAGGCGGGAGATGCTCTTTTTCCCACTTTGCGCGCTGCTTTACTCGCACGTCCTCTTCAATTTTATCTTTCCAGGCGGGCCAGTATTCGTCTTCAAAGAGAGTTTTGCCATATATTATCACCTTCACCAGAAATATAACGGCAAAGCACAGCGGCGCCAGGGCTGTGAGTATGCATATTATAAGCAGCACAGCGCAGCGGTTTTCGGCAATGCGCGCTGCATTCTCCCAGTAGGGATATGGTATACCGCTCTGCGTGGAGCGATTGGAGAAGTCTTTAATAATGCTTACAATGTTAACAAGACTGAATCTGCCGGTATTCTCCTTCACGGCAACGCCCTTAACGGGGAACTTCTCAGTAACCAGGTTAACGGCAAAGTTTTTAACGGGGTCAGGCAGGACGATTTCATAGCAGGTGAGAGTGCCGCTATTTATATCAACACTTCCGCTGCTCCCGCTTTCTATCTCTTCGGTAACTTCGCTTGCCTGGGAGTTTACCATGGAAAGATATGTATCATATGCCATATATAGGCGCATATCAGATGTATCGGCCATTTTGCTGGCTGAGTCTGTCTCGCGGGCAACCACGCCGCCTACCTGCAGTGTAAGCCCGCCGACATTGAGCGTCATGCCGGTAAGATCCGTGCCGCCGAAAAGAAACCACGCAAGCTCCTCATCAAGAATGACCTTATCCTTCATCATATCATCTTCTGATATGTATGATCCGCTGAGAAGCCGCATCGGGTGAAAATCAAAAAACTCACCGCCCACAGCCGTAATCGGTGTGCTGCCGTTTGCCTTGTCGCTCACAACGGTGGCACTGCCCGAGCAGCTCCAGCAGTCTATAAAGAGCTTGTGGTCAGTAGGCAGGGAGGCCTCCTGAATTGCCTTTGATACCTCTGTGCGAAATGTGCTCACCGTATTTGCGTTTGCTGCTGCGCTCTCGGGGATAAAGCAGGAGACCTGCGAAAATTCAAGCGTATTCTCACCTCGCCAGCGGTCGGCAGCATACTGCGCATCAAGGCTCTTTGAAATATGCCTTATGGCAAAGGCGCATGATAAGCTTATTATCACCAGCACTGCCATAAGGACATAAAGCCATATTCTTTTTTTCCTGTTGGACTTGTTGTTCATATACCCCTTAGCTGTCCGCCATTCTTACCTGCGAGCCGTTTGAAACAGGGGAGGACGAAGTTGTTATAACAAAGCTGCCGGAGCTCAGGTTACCGCTGATGGCGGAGTTATTATCGTCGCTTGCAAGCACCGTTACATCAACTCTCTGGGCAAAATATCTGTTGCCGAGAGCGGAGTTTTTGGAGTTTACCACAAGCACAAAGCTGCCGTTTGAGTCTGAACGGACGGCGTTATTCGGCACTATATAGTCATAGTTTGCGCTCTTCTGACCAACAGACACAGTAAGCTCTGCACCCGAGGTTACATCGCCCTGCAGGTCAAATTCTATAAGCTTTTTGGTCTGGGGGTCTTTGGTGTCGGTCTTGATGGCAGAGACTGTTGCCACAACGTCGCTGCCCCAGTAGTAGTTGGAGATTGTGCCGGTATCGCCGATTTTAAGGCGCTTGGCCTGGTCGTTAGTTACAGAGCAGCTCATCATATAGCCCATGTCGGGCACTTCTATAATGCAGAGAATATCGTCCTTCTGCACCTTGTCGCCGGCGGTTTTATTTATAGTGGTAACCGTGCCGGAGACCTTGGCGGTGATATTATTCTCGCTGTCGCCGGAGAGCTTTGCTATCTTCTCCTTGGCCTTTTCTATTTTATTTTCTATCTCAAGAACATCGATATAGGCGGAGGTAGAGGACTTATTATATGTATCGTTACTGCTGTTTGCAGAATCTAAAGCTGCATAGTAGGAAGATTCGGCCGAACGGAGTTTTGATTCGGCAGTCTGCAGTTTAGTATACAACTCTGAAGATGTGGAAGCAGCTAAGTTTTCATATACATCACAGAGACTATCATATTCTAATTGCTTGTTTATAATGTTATTCTGAGAAGTGGAGATGGTACTTTCATAAGTGGTCCGAGCATTTTTAACCGCATTGTCATACGTTGCTTGAGCAGCAGTGCGTTCGGCTTCAGTAGTAGCAGCAGCCATTTCGGCATTGTAAGTAATAGTGGCAGCCTCAACTTTATCATCGTAGTCTGATAAAGCCATAGTTTTAATTATGTCTGCTTCATTTTGTGCAGAGGTTAATTCAACAAGTGCTTGCTCCATAGCTTTTTTTGCTGAAGCAATTTGCTCAGAAGTAGCCGAATTATTGAAATTATTTAAAGCTACATTATAATCAGATAATGCTTCATAATAAGATTGCAATGCACTATTAACAGCGAGATTTGCCGAGTTTGAACTCGTCGGGTAGCTGTTCTGGGCGCGCATGAGCTGATACTGCAGGGAGTCGTATTCCTCCTGGGCAGCTTCAAGCTCCTCACTCTCGCCCTCGCCCATAACGAAAAGCACATCGCCGGCATTCACTGTCTGCCCGGCCTTTACCATAACGGAGGCAATATAGCGTGTAGACTCGGCCTTTACCTCGTTGTTGCCAACGGCGGTAACGGTGCCTGTTGCGCGCACCTTGGCTGTGATTGCCCCGCTTGTTATGGCGGTGGTGGCAACCTCGGGGAGGGTGCGGTTCATTATAGTATTAGAGAAGAAGGTGAGTATCAGCAGGATTATAAGGAATATAATCGCCGCCGTCTTGACCCATTCCCGGTTGAATTTCTTTTCTTCGCTCATATTTTTAACTCCTAGTCTAACTAAGGCTCCCCTGCGCAAGGGGAGCTGTCGCGGACGCGACTGAGGGATCGCCAAACTTCAGTATCAATGTATTCACATACAGCTTCAAAGTTATAATTTACTTCATTATTTGGTATACGGATAACACAGATATCATAACCATTCAGAAATTCTGTGCGTTTATTGCCTTTATAATCCATGGCGATCCCTCCGTCAGCCTTACGGCTGCCACCTCCCTTTGCGCAAGGGAGGCTCTGTTTCGCGCGGTCTTCGGCCTTTTATCCTTTAACGGACCCTGTATTCGCCGCAATGCCTTCAATAAGATACTCTTCTCCATGCAGGAAAAGCAGCAGTGAGGGGATCATATATACCGTTGCCATAGCAAACGCAAGACCTATCTCGCCTGAATTTATATTGGATAAGAATACTGAAAGCGGCTGCGCGTCTGCATCCTCAAGCAGAATAAGCGGCTGCTCAACCATGTTCCAGTAGTCTATAAATACAAGAATTGCAATTGAATAAAGCGGTGCTCTGCACTGCGGCAGGCATATCTTTGAAAATATCTCCCACTCGCCGGCGCCGTCTACCTTGGCGGCCTCTATGAGCGAATATGGTATTCTGCGCATGAATTTGGTAAGCAGGAATACAGAGAAGGGTGCAAACATACCGGGCAGAATAATGGCCCATTTGGTGTTTAGGATGCCGAGCCATTTGCACACAAGGTAGTTTGGCACCAGGGTGACCTGATATGGCATAAGCATAAGAATAACATAAAAGAAGAATATGCCGCTTCTTATCTTGCCTCTCCAGCGGGTGAAGCTATATGCCGCAACCGACGCAATGCCCACCTGGAATATAACTATCGGCACCACAAGGATTATCGAGTTCCAGAATTTAAGAAGATAATCGGGTGATTTTATAAGCCCGCTTATATACTGCGAAAATGTAACCTTATCCGGGATGAACTTGAGATTAACCGTTTCTGATACATATCCGCCGGAGGTGGTGGAGAATATCATGCCGTAGTTTGAGTTTATCTCGGATTCACTCATGAAGGAGTTTGTTATTGTGAGAACAGTGGGTAAGAGAAACGCCACTGCAAATATAAGGCACAGAACGAACATCACGCCCCGGCTGAAATAGCGTTTTTTCTTCATCCCTCAATGTCCTTTCCAAACCAGTCATCAAGCTTGAAAAGAAGCCATATTATAACCACCAGCACAATAGCCATAACTACTGCTGCAGATGAGAGCTTCTGATAATCAAGAGACTTGAAGGTGTTGTTCATAAAGTGCTGGAGCATATATAAACTCTCATAAGGATAATCGCCCGCCAGCAGATATACCTCGCGGAATACCTTAAAGGAGTTAATAAGCGAAAGAATAGTAACGAAAAGAATAGTAGGGGAAAGGTAGCGCAGCTTGATATTAAAGAATTTATATACCTCACCGGCTCCTTCAACGTCTGCAACCTCAAGCAGCTCCTTGGGAATATTGGAGAGCGCAGACATAAATAATATCATATTATAACCCAGATTCTTCCAAAGGAAAAGTATCATAACAACAATTTGTGCATGATCCGATAAAAGCCAGTCAACTTTTTCTCCCCCAAGAAGGACTATAAGCTCGTTCACGGTGCCGTTGTAGTTAAATAGCACCTGCCATATAAGCACAACCGACGCCACCGGCACCATCATGGGGCTTAAAAAGAAAGACCTGAATGCAGACTTCATAGGTATGCGAGCCTCCAGCATAAGCGCCAGCACTATAGCCAGAACCACTGCCAGCGGCACTGCGATAAGAGAGAAATGCAATGTGTTTTTAGTTGCCAGCAGGAAGGCTGAGTTGTGGAAAAGCTCCACAAAATTCTGCAGCCCGACAAAGTTGCGGGTGGTAACGCCGTCTATCAGCGAATAATAAACCACCACAAAAAACGGCAGAATAAAGAAGACCGACACACCTATAAGGCTTGGAGACAAAAACGCCATGCTCAGGCGGAAATCCTCCCGTCTGAGCCGGCGCTGAGCTTTTTTATGCTGTTTTCTAAGCTGCTTTTCAGCTTTCGTCAACTTCTTCTTTGCCATAAAAAGTAATGTCCAACTTTAAATTTATTGCACCAAACCGGAACATCCCCAATGAGGATGCTCCGGCGGATAGTTTTAAATCAGAATCAGCGCTGCTCGTTTACATAGATATTAGCCTTGGACTGCACAAGCTTTGCTGCCTCTTCTGCGCTCTTCTGCCCTGCAAAGAAGGCTGCTGCCTGCTCAGAGACTATGCTGTTAAGACTTTCGTTATAGTCGGCAGTCTTGGTGGTGGTGTTTACAAGCGATACAAGACTGTCTGCCTGCTCCTGTGAAAGAGCATAGAAGTATGTGATAGAGCCTGCTGAGTTATATGTGCCAAGGCGTGCAACCGGGATCTTCTCGCCGTTTTCATCAAGCTGATAGTTGCCGTTGCCGTCTTTCTGGTAGTCTATGGTCATAGCCTCGGCAAGCTTTTCGTTGAAGAGCTCCTTGTCTACAGGGAAGCTGTAGAGATCGCGCTGGTAGTCCTTGGTGAAGAATGTGCGCAGGAACTGCCATGCAGCGTCTTTATCCTTGCAGGAGGTCGTCATGCCAAAGCCCGATGTTACAGCAACTGTGTTGCCTGTACCCTCAGTCGTCGGGTAGCCGATGTAGGTATACGGCTGACCGCCGAAGTAGCCTGCTGTGAAGAATATATCATCAAAGCTTGAAAGAGTGGTTGCAACAAGCATCTGCTCGCCGGTGGATGTGCGGTATTCAGCAGAGGAGTCTGCAGTGGCATCGTAATTATCCCAGTCGAAGCTCTCAGGGAACTGCGATACAAAGTTGAGCAGGGCAATGAACTGCTCGTTATCAAAATTGACCTCGCCTGTATCCCAGTTTACAAAGTTGCCCATATCAAGGTTAAGGCAGCTTGTGAGCATGGTGTCGCGGGTGGTGTATTCATCAAACGGGGTGCAGTCGGGCACATTAGAGCGCATCTCAGATAGAGCTGCATTAAATTCATCATATGTCCAGCCCGGCTCCTCGCCAACGAGTGAGGATGCGCCAAGAACTGTGTTTATAGAAAATCCGCTCACTGTAGAAACAAGCTTGCCGTTATGCTCAAAGGCTGCAAGAACATTTTCAAAGAAGTTGCTGCGGTCAAGCTCGGAGTCGCTGTCGATATAAGGATAGAGATCTTCGAGTATGCCCTTGGATGCAAGCTGTGTAACAGGCATCTCTGAAAGGTCTATTATATCAGGCACAGTGCCTGCCATAATCTCGGTGGTGAGCTTGGTAAGACCTGCTGAATAATCATCATCGGTATTATATTCCGAGTAGTCTGTAACTTCAATGCGGTATTTATCGCTCTTGCGGTTAAAGTCGATTATAGCATTTTTATATTCATAGCCGAGATAGAGAGTTGCAAGAGTAAGAGTTGTCTTCTGTGCAACGGAGTCTGCAGGAACCTTGCTTATCTGGAACTTTTCAAAGTTGAATGTCTGGCTTACGCTTGAGTACTGGCTTGTTATGCCAACAACGCTGCCGTCTGAAAGAACGGCTATAGAGCCAAGGTTATCGTTATTTATATCAAGGTCAATCCAGTTAAAGAGCGCCTCTGTTGCGCCGGTATCAGGGTCCATGCCATAGAAGTAAACACCGCTTGTGTAGTAAAGCGGATAATCACCGCCGCCTGTGTAGAGACGGTATACATCGCCCGGTATCTCAATAGATTTATCCAGAAGCTGGTGGGTGTTGGCATCAACTTCATATGCTGCCTCGCCCTTATCACCATATGTTGCAATAAATATGCGCCCGTCATTTGTGCAAGCCACTGCATCAACCCAGTCGGTTGCAAGAGACCAGACTTCTTCTCCGGCTGTATTCACAGCTTTAAGTCCTGCGCTGCCGGAGAGAATTATATTGCCGTCTTTATCAAGAACAATTCTGGAGAAGGTGTCGTCCTCGTTTGCAGGGAGGAGAACTGTTGAAATCTCAGAGCCGTCGGCATTGAGCTCGCGGAGATAGTAGGAGTTTTCATACATCTGGTTGTCCCAGTATTCATCATCCTGCATTGAAAGCCCGTCTACCGTGCACCAGTAGGCATATATATCTTCAATAACCAGCAGGTGCCCGTCGTCTTTAATGGCCATAGCCTGCAGATAGTTTGCAGAGGAGTATCCATACTGATCAGCACTGGTGGCTGACGGCACAGGGATTGGCGAGTAGGAGGAGATATTTGTAACGCTTCCATCGTAGCCGATGAACACTATGCGTGCCTCGCGTATATAATACTGTCCCTCATAGCTGGGGATAACTCCCTCAGGAGTGGCATCGCCGACTACTTCATCATATGTGGCATAGAATCCTGAGTCTGTGTAGCACAGAACACTCATATAATCTTCTGTATTCACATTGATGGTGTCGTAGTCTGATACGTATGTATAGCCGTCGGCTGAGGCGGCAGGGCCTGAAGAGAGAGTCTCTGCAGATGAAGCTGCATTATCACCGGATGATGAAACGCTGCTCATTCCCGGCAGACCGGGAAATTCAGGTAAGTTGGTGCTGCCGCATGCTGCAAGGCTGAATACCATTGCAAAAGCCAGCAGGCAGACGATTATGCGTTTAAAAGTTGATTTCATATATTTCCTCCGGAATAGGCATTAGGCACTAGGCCTTTTTAATGAAATTATAATTTTAATTTTAGACTATGATATGTTACTAGGCGTTTGTGGGTCTATGCGCTATGCGCTATGCGCTAGTCCGACTCGCTAAGAGCCGTCTTCAGGTGTGTGGTGCGATGCTAGGTGCTAGGTGTTGGGAGTTAGGTGTGTTTACTAGCTACCAGCTTCCTATGCGCTAGTGCCTAGTGCCTGATCAGTGCCTAATCAGCGCTGATCATCGGGCCGCCAACTACTCCCAGCACGGCTGACGATGCCAGGAACATGAGAGTATCTCTGCACTTCTCATATCCAAGCCACACGCCGGGGAGTATATTATCAAGTGCTGCAAGTGCAGCTACTGAAAGTACTGTTATTAATATCGGCTTTTTGCTGAAGACCTTTTTTGCTATCTTCTTAAACGGCACATCGGGGTGTGCGCATTTAATAGCCACGCAGGCAACCAGCAGAATAAGTCCTGCCGTGAGCACCCAGCCGAGTATCGAACTGAATATCGGCGAGAGCACCGTACCCCACAGAGCACTCAGCCCTGTTATAAGAAGCCAGCCCAGCGCCCACAGCGGCACGCCTATGCACGCTCTCACTGCTGCAGGCATTCTTAAGATGCGGTTTCTTATTGAATCGCGGATGCCGCCGCGCTTTTTATCTTCATCGGTGTAGGAGCCGTCGTCATCATCGCCGCCTCCGCCGTCATCACCCGGGTCGGGTGCGTATATTTCAACCACCGGCGGGGGCACGTTAATATCTTTTGTGTCCTGCATAAGATCTGCAGGGGATGTGAACAGCCCGCCCAGAAGCAGACTTGCACTCGTTGTGAGTGCCACGGCGGAGCTTGCTATTTTTGCCTTTTTGCTCTTAGTGAGCTCTTTTGCTTTTTCAAGCTCTTTTGGAGTATTCATATCTTTCAATACCTCTCGTGGAGTGTATTATATGCTATTTTAAGGTAAAACTTGTTAATGAACTATAAACCTTTATCAGGTGGCCGATGTATGATGTATGTCAAGGCCGAAGACCGCAGGCCGTAGGCCGAACGGAAGCGCTGCCTTGCGCAGGGGGCTTTAAAGCAATAATGATTATATCATAAACTAATACGATAGTGTGCAAAAAACGTTACAAAGCACATTTTTTTCAGCACTATTATAAGTTTGCTATTATTGCCCAAACGTGCTATTATCTCTATGTATATTTATTTTTAAATGGAGATATATAAGAATGAAAAAATTACTAATCATTGTCCTTGCACTTGCAATGGTCCTCTCCCTTGCAGCCTGCGGACAGAAGGCAGCTGCCACCGAAACTGCCGCAACAGAAGCACCTGCTGCAGAAGCAGCTGATGCCGCCCCTGCTGAAGAAGCCGCTGCTGCTGAAGAGACCGCTGCTGAAGCCACCGAAGAAGCGGTCGCAGCTGAAGAAGCTGCTGTAACTCCTGACCCGACCGAGACTTATAACCAGGTCATTTCCGACTATGTCAAGGCCATCAACGATCAGATCCCCGGCACAACTCTTGCCCAGGCAAACATGAATACCGACATTATCCTTCTCTATGCCCAGGAGAATCCTCTCACCAAGATCGGCTACTATAAGCACGATATCGACGGCGACGGCATTGATGAACTCTTTATCGGACCTGTCTACAACGAAGAAGACCACAACAAAGGTCTTATCTACCATCTCTTCACCTACGACACCGAGAACAACACCTATAAAGATCTCTTCGTCGGCAAGCAGACAGATAAGCTCTATCTCTGCAACGATTTCACCTTCGTAAGAGCCTTTGCTCCTGCAGACGGCATCACCGAATACTGCACTCTCGATAATTCTCTCAATATCACAAGCATTCTCCAGGGCGAGAATCAGACCGGTGCAAATTACGACTACACCAACAAGATTTTCTACACCACAAATACCACTGTCTGGACTCAGATCCAGGGCGACGGCGGTGAAGGTTCTATAGTCTCCACCATCACCAGCGATGATGCAGTCAGCGCAATTGAAGCCTTCAACAACAACTATATGGAGATTCCGTATACCCCGTTGTCCGACTTCTAATGCGCAATGAATTGTCCCCGGCGCATAATAAGGAGGCAATTCAAATCATGGCAAAGCCAAATCATGGCACGCTGTGCCAATTCATGGCGAAGCCAATTCATTCACTTTCGCTAGCAAAAAGACCGCTTCGGCGGCCTTTTTTTGCTATATATTCTTCATCGCATATTCAAAATGCTCTTCGAATTTTGCCTTTGCCTGTTTGCTTATATCAAGCTTTGGGTATATCATATCAAAGGCGTGAATATTTGTGTGGTATATATCAACATCCGCCGGTATGCCGGCTTTTTTAAGGTTATTGATAAATTCAAGTGTTTCTGAGTAAAACGGCTCGCCGTCGCCGATGAAGGTATATGCAGGCGGGAGGTTTGAATAGTCTTTTTCTCTTGCAGCTGCTGCATATGGCGAAACGTTCTTTTTTGCATCTCCTCGCAGATACATTTTCCAGCCGATATGATTGCGGCGTGTATTCCATACCCTGCCGTGATTATTTTTTGATGACTCCGTGTCAAAATTATCTATCATAGGGTATAGCGGCATCTGATAGGCTATCTTCACATCGCTTCTGTCGCGAGCCATAATGCATAGTGCTGCACACAGTCCGCCGCCTGCACTCTCACCGCCGACCATCAGCTTTTTCGGGTCAATGCCAAGGCTCAGCGCATGCCATTTCATCCATAAAAGTGCCTCGTAGCAATCATCTATCGCTGCAGGATACGGCTTGTTAAATGCAAGCGTATACCCCGGCGACACAACCACTGCTCCGTATTTTTCAGCTAGGGCTGCGGCCCTGCCCATAAATACCATCTCTTTCATGCCAAGGATATATCCGCCGCCGTGAATCCACAGGACCCCCGGGGCGTTTGGCTTCATATTTTTTGGCTTGAGCACCAGCAGCGGCACCGAACCTGCTTTCGCCCGGCTTACAGATATTTTGTTGAATGAATTGGTTAAATAGTACATGATTTACTCTACCTTAATCCAGTTAAGTTCATACTCCGTTTCTGTGCAGCCGGTGAAGCGCTCTGCTGCGGCCGAGTTGAATTCCTCCTCGCTTATCTCGCTTCCATCGGGCAGAGAGTATACAGTCACGGCATTTGCGCTGCTGTCTGCAGTGGTGTGTGATGAGGCTAAAATCTCAATGCTAACTGCGCCGTCTTTGAGAGAAAGCGCCTCGGTATAGTTAAAGCCCTCTGCCATGCCGTTTCTTATTATATCGCTGAAGATATAATAATATCTGTCTGCAGTCTCGTCATAATAGCATTTGCAGCTATTTACCATAATATCTATCAGTGACTCGCCCTCGCCAACATCAATGCTCACCGGCAGGAGAGAGCTATAATCCTCACTCAGCTCATAGATGTCTATATATGTATATAGCCCTGTGCCCTGGAGCGATGCGCATATCACCTCACATCGACCGTTATGGTCAAGATCCGTTATAGCATAATACCACTCGTCAAAATCCGCCTGGGGCAGCCATTCGCTCTTTAGAGACTCTATAACTGCTGCTTGCTCATGCTCGCTCATGGCTATAGCAGCAGGGCTCGATGCAGTTCTGCCGCTGCAGCCTGATAGAAGTGAGAGCATAAGCGCTGCGATTATTAAAGCTTTAAATCTTTTCATCAGATGACCTCCGGATAGGTTTTGTATTTTACAAAATGCATATTAATTCATTTACGATGAATAATTAAAGAAAATTATTCATTTCACACTGAGCTTGGGAATATGCCGGCTGCTTTCAAATCTGCGCGCCGCATATTCATGCCTCCAGGAGATAGCAATTTGCAAATTCCTCAAAATCGCACCAAATCGACGCTGTTAGCGATTTTTGCATTTAGGAGTGTAATTATACTACCTAATGGCAAAACGTGCAAATACGCGCATTTTGATGCGAATATGAGGCACTCCCGGCACGGTCATGGCCGGGACGCGAGTTAAGGCGTAGGCACCAGCGCATAGCGCATAGGAAGCAGGGAGCGGGAAGCAGGGAGCAGAGAGTTAGCGGCGGCGGCTGATGCTGAGTTTCAGCCTATCACGATTGTTAATAATTTAACTAGCTTTTTAATTTTTTACTCACGCACTGACGGAAAATCTTTTTGGTCCCGGTTTAGCCTGAGGAAGGGCGGGCTATTGAGCCCTTCCTTAGGCGTGACCGGAGGGAGGGAACCGACCGGTTTCTCTATATATACAGTTTTCCGTTCACTGCACGGAAATCCGAAAAAAACAGTTTTCCGTTCCATCTCAGAGATGAGGTTTTCAGCAGGGGTGAAGAGACAAACGTCTTGCTTAGTGACAGTCTATTCGGTCGTTTCCTAAAACTCCCTACGTAACGATTTTTTTAAAAATTTCTATATAAGGGACTTTTTGGATTTGACTGGATAGACTGTCACTCGATAGCTGCAGGAGATGATTATCAGCCGGAAAAAAGGCGATTAGAAAATCAATAATCTGAAAAATGAATAATGCATTTTTATGCATTTCGGCACCCGGCACCGACAAGCATACGGGTGCACGTGCCGTCAGGATTGCAGCCGGGCACTTAGCCGTGAAAAGGAATCTTAATCTCCACTTTGCAACTGCTGCATATAAGCATTATGGCACCGGATGCTAGAGAAAGTCAAGCGGGTCCGGTGTTGCAATCACGCGGGAGAAGAGTATAATTGAAAAGGCCGTAGACTGCAGGCCGTAGGCCGTAAAAAGCTGAAAGCGAGAGCGGGATTAGGAGATAGAAGCATGGCAAAAAGAATAGATGAAATAAACATTATAAAGGGCATCGGCATTCTGATGGTGGTGTGCATACATTTCCTTTCAATATCGGGGCTTAAGCAGTTCTGCGGAGTCGGGATAAAGATTGAGATGTCGCTTGCAGCACCGCTGATGGTACTCTTTTTTATCCTGTCGGGCTATCTCAGCTCAGACAGAAAAGCTTCCGGAGGGAGCTATCTTGCTGCACGAATGAAGCGCATTTTTGTGCCGTATTACAGAATGGCGGCTTTGCTGCTGGTAATTTATGCAGTTATCTATCTTGCAATAGAGGGCAGAAGCTTCAGATGGTATCTTGACGGCGCAGTGGGGATGCTGCTGCAGCTTCAGGCTTTCCATGGCTTTGACCCCACAGCAACGGGACTTCACCCGATGTATTACGGAGTGATAGTGGGCTGGTTTATATTCCAGATGGCGGCAGCAGAAGTTATATTTGTGCCCCTGCTGTATTTTCTTAAAGATAAAGACAGACGATGGAAGCTTGTATCGGCGGCTGTGTGCCTTGCACTTGGAGCGCTTTTTTATTCGCTTGACCTGCAGGGGCTAAATGAATACAAGTTTACCCCCTTGCTGATAGGTCTTGTTATACCGAATATACCGGGAATAGTGGGGCTTATGATGGTGGGTGAGTATCTGGCGGCGATATCTTATCTGGACTTTGATTCATACTCCCGCAAGAGGATGATAATCGAGGCGGTGCTGAGTATTGCCGTTATAATAGTGCTGATGGCGACGGATAACTATACATACCGTTTCCCATATGGAGAATGGGGCGCGTGGGGCGCACTGAGCTATCTCACAGAGACAATATATGGTCTTGCTATCATTACAATCCTTGGCATAATCAGCCACGGCATAAAAAAATGCGCGCCGGTAAAAGAAACACTTGGATATATCGGCACTATTTCAATGAGCATTCTGGTGGTGCACTATTTTCTTGCCTATCTCACAGCGTATGTCTGCGGATTCTGGCAGGAGCCGATGGCAGGGCCTGTGAGCGCACCTAATGCAGCCGTTGCGGCAGGAAGATTTTTACTCCTGGCGGCAGTGAATGTGGCTATTTTTGCAATTTTCAAGATTGTTAAGACAGCAAGAATCAGGAAGGCAGGGGAATAAAATGCATATTAAATATTACGGGCATTCGTGTTTTACAGCTCAGAGCGGGGATTTTATTATCGGCTTTGACCCATATGACCCAAGTGTGCCGGGCTACGGACCGCTGCACATTGAAGTGGATGAAATCTATTGCTCGCATGAGCACGGCGACCATAACTATCTCCCGGCAGTAAGTATAAGAAACGGGAGCAGTGAAAAGGCAAATCCCTTTGAAATAAGCTCCTTTATTACAGCGCATGATGATGCCGAGGGGAAGCTGCGCGGATTTAATACCGTGAGAATCTGCCTGGCTGAGGGCAAAAAAATTGCCCACCTGGGCGATATAGGCTGCATGCCGGGCGAGAGCGAGATAGAGAAGCTCAAAGGCTGCGATGTGATGATGATACCCGTGGGCGGATATTATACGATAGATTATAATACAGCCTGCGAGATAGTAAAAAAGACGGCACCGAAGTGCGCTATCCCCATGCACTACAGAAGCGGCAAAAAGGGATTTGGCGTGCTGGGCGATATCAATAAGATGAAGCTTACGCAGGAATTCAGACAGATGGCAGTCGGTGAGAAAATAGAAATATAAACTAAATATAGGAAAAAACAGCCCCGCGGCAATTTGGGTTGCCGCGGGGCTTTCTGAATACCTCACACCTCAAAACTGAGGTAGGTTCAATTTAGAATAAATAAGCTTTCAGGCTGAGGTTATCATAAGTCATAAGTGAGGCTGAGGTAGATGTGGCCTGGACTTCTTCTGTGATATCCTTCCAGTCGTACCACTCATTATCAACGCGGATAAAGCTCTGACCCTCGCCGATATGGCCTTCCTGCCAGGCTTTATGCATAGTATCTTCAACGAAGGTGTTTACAAGGTCTGTGAAGTCTTTGCTGGTGCCGCTTACAAACGGGAGCATGTAGCAGGAATTTTCTGCAGAGCCGGAATGCTGCAGCACAACAATGCTGAAGCGCTCGCCCGGTTCAAAGTTATATGTGTGTTTTAAGGTTATGCGGTGGTAGCCTGCAAATTCATAGTTTGCAGTTTCAATGCCGAGAAGCTCGCCGTCCATCGGATTTTCGGAATCATCATTGAGCTTATATACAGCGGCAGTAACGCGGGTATTGTAGCCGGCGGTCATAAGGCTTATATAGCGCATGGTGCAATCGGATTCCGTGTCAACAGAGAATACATTTGCAAGAATAACGGGCTTATCCATTGCGATGGAGGAGACGGAGTCTGCTTCCATAAGGTCGAAGGATTCAAGGTTGTAGCTTTCAACGTCGGGATCTTCATCTACAACAAAGTCAAAGCTTTCAGGGTAGGTGATGGTCTTATCATAGTATGAAAGATAGAAGTAACCATCGTTGCCGTAGTCATCGCCCCAGCTGTTGCGGATTATCCATGCACCGTCTGCAGGAGGCTGGTGACCTTCAAGGAAGTTGGATGCAGAGTAGTTATCATCCCAGCCGACTATCACTACAGCGTGGGTAACGGAGGCAAATTCATTGTCTGTATACTGGGAGTAATTGTCGGTATTCATATATACACCGGCATCAGCTTCTTCATTTCTTTCTGTAATGGCTGCATAGTCATCATAGTCCCAGCCGAGATCTGCAAGAAGGTCTTCAGCAAGCTTTTCTGCCTCTTCTTCACTCTCAAGACCCGGCTGATCTTCATCTTCTTCGGTATCTTCGGGGAAGAATCTGGCCTGAACTTCAGCTTCGAGAATCTCATCTGTTATCTCGTCATCTTCAAAGCCGCTTGCGCGGTATACAACATAGCAGTAGCGGAGAAGCTGATCGTGGGTGGCATCTTCAACATCAAGACGACCAAGGCGGATCATAAGGTAGTTTTCTATATCGTCTTCAGTGAAGAAGCCGAAGCTTTCAAGATAGTCATGGAAAAGGTTCCATCTTGCTTCAGGGTCCATAGCCTGGTCTGCATGGTATGCAATGGTGACTGCACGGCCTGCAAGAAGCTCCTGCTTTATGGCCTCAGTGCCGGCTTCGTTATAGATGTAGTTGCCGTCTTCATCGTGCTCGGCAGGTGCTGGGAGGAAGTAGCCGTTTTCGAGCTCGTATGCGGAGCGGAAGCGGTCTTCTTCAGCAAGAGTCCAGTCGGCTGCAAGAGAGTCTGTGCCGTCGGAGGCCTCGTAAGGATAGTCGGATTCTTTGACAGGCCCAATGCCGTTTGCAAAGTTAGATGAGGCATAGCCCATCATGCCGCCGGCATTATAGTGGGCCTCGTTGGGAGTTTCGTCTTCATCGTAGAGCCAGATGCCTTCGCCGGCCTGGTCTTCATTGCCCTCATATGGGTATTCGCCATCGGGGTACGCATCAAGAGCGGGGAGGTGGCTGGTGCCAAACCAGGCAAGGTGCTTTTCGGAGAGATTGAGCTCTTCGCCGTTGGCTTCGGCATATTCATCAACTGTCATGCCAAGCTTTGAGAGAATGCTTATCTCAGAGGCGGCAATAGTTGCAAAGCCCCAGCAGGTGCCCCAGCTGCCCTGGTTGCGAACGGCAGGAACAACGCCCTTGTCGCGCAGGTCATAGGAGGCGGGGAGAAGGTCGGAGATGCTTGTCCAGCTCATGTTGGGATACTTATAGTCGCTGTCGTAAAAGACCTTTATTCTGGAGACTGCGTCTGATGCCATTGCGGCAACAAGTTCATCCTTGGTGGTGACGGTATCAACAGCGGAGCCGGGTTCGGTCTCTTCTTCCTGAGCAAAGGCTGCCGGCAGAAGAGAGATGAGCATAACTATGGCAAGACACACTGCCATAAAATGCTTAAGTGAGGAATGTTTCATTTAGCTGTCCTTTCAATATTTATTATTAACTTAATT